>Ga0256835_1001047_pt1 | contig 17540 bp, 12 predicted proteins | sample PIR30metaG_FD_185972 | JGI IMG/M metagenome (GOLD analysis project Ga0256835, IMG submission 185972) | Hydrothermal vent microbial communities from East Pacific Rise, Pacific Ocean - PIR-30 | ecosystem: Environmental > Aquatic > Marine > Hydrothermal vents | place: Pacific Ocean: East Pacific...
CAAGAAGGAATGCCTGTCCCACGACGAAGACTCCCCGGGCGGGAGGCCTGTCCTTCACGCTGTGGATCCCGCTCGCGCCCCACGGCCGGCCTCCGGGCCGGTATCTGCTCAGCACTCCTCGAAGACCCGCCAGCCTCCGTCCGGCACCCGCCGCTCCAGGAGGAGCTCGTCACCGTCGTCCAGCAGCACCCGGAGCACCTGGAACACCGGTCCCCCCGCCTCGGGAGGTCCCACCATGTGCTCCTCGAGCGTCCCGGCGATGGGCCACCGCCGGCCGCCCATCCAGATGGCCACGGGACGCTCCTCCCCCCGCCCGCCGCAACGGGCCTCCACCCTGGCGATCACCCGGATCCGCTCCATGCTCCCAAGATCGCGCACGCCAGCCCACCCCGCAAGGCCGGATGGTACGATGGGGCCACGAATCAGCCGGGAGGTCCTCCATGAAGAAGTTGTTCCTGCTCCTCATCGTCGTGGCGGGGGCGTACATCGCCTTCACCTGGTTCACCACGGGCCGGCTCCCCTTCGGCATGGGCTCCAGCCCCCAGGCCCAGGAGATCGCCCGCCTGTCCAGGGAGCTCGGTCGCATCGAGCGCGACTACGCGGTGGCCGCCCGGGGCGCCGCCGTGTCCGGCGTGGACACCACGGCAGAGGCCTCGGCCGCCCTGGCCGGCGTGAAGCGCATCGAGAAGCAGCTCCAGGGGATCGAGAAGAACCTCACCGACGCCAGGGCCCGGAAGCTCGCGGACCAGCTCCACCGGCGCATCGAGGAGTTCCGCGCCTCGTTGAGATGAGCCTCCCCCGGGGGGCCATCAGTCCCGGTACAGCCAGCCGGCCACCAGGGTGGCGAGGATCGCGCCGATCCAGATCTCGATCAGCCACCACGGCGGAAAGATCCTGGCGATGGGAGCCCAGGATGCCGTGGAGAAGTTGAGGGGGAAGGCCGCGATGAACCCCCCATGGGGTCCTCGGCCTCCGGCGGGTCGCCACAGGGATCCGGATCACCGGAACCGGTGGCCCGGGGTGGGGTGGGTTCCTGACCAGCCTCCGTGCTTTCTCGCGGTCCTCCCCATGGGCGTGCTTCCGGACCTCACACGGCGCTCTCCGGCGCCAGAAAAATGGCGACCACAACGGGATTTGAACCCGTGTTGCCGGCGTGAAAGGCCGGTGTCCTGGACCCGGCTAGATGATGGGGTCGGGTCTCCTGCTCTTCGGTTGTCGGCCCGCGTGGAGCCCCCCCCGGAGCCGGGAAATGGACCCGAGATCCCGACCACGGACGGGCGAGTGCCCTACCTCTCCGTGCGATAGTTGGGCGCCTCCTTGGTGATGACCACGTCGTGGGCATGCCCCTCGCGGAGCCCCGCTCCGGTGACCCGGACGAAACGGGCCTTCGTGTGGAGGTCCTCCACCGAGGCACAGCCCGCCAGGCCCATGCCGGCCCGGAGACCGCCAACCAGCTGCACCAGCTGGTTGGCCAGCGGCCCCTTGTACGGCACCATGCCCTCGATCCCCTCGGGGACCAGCTTGGTGGCCTCGGAGCCGTCCTGGAAGTAGCGGTCCCGGGCGCCGTGGGCGTCCTTCATGGCGCCCAGCGACCCCATGCCGCGGTAGGCCTTGAAGGTCCGGCCCTGGTAGAGGATCTGCTCACCGGGCGACTCCTCCACGCCGGCGAACAGCGAGCCGATCATCACCACGTCGGCCCCCGCGGCCAGCGCCTTGGTGATGTCGCCGGAGTAGCGGATGCCACCGTCGGCGATCACGGGGACCCCCGCCTCGTGGGCCACGCGGGCACACTCCTGCACGGCCGTGATCTGGGGCATCCCGGCGCCCGTGACCACCCGCGTGGTGCAGATGGAGCCGGGGCCGATGCCCACCTTCACGCTGTCCACGCCCACCGAGATCAGGTCCTGCGTCCCCTGGGCCGTGGCCACGTTGCCCACGATGAGCGGCACCCCGGGGTGCCGGGCCTTGAGCCGCTCCGCAGCCTGGAGGACCCCGCGGGAGTGGGCGTGGGAGCTGTCCAGGCAGAAGAGGTCCACCTGGCGCTCCACCAGGGCGTCGGAACGCTCCTCCAGGTCCCCGGACACCCCCAGGGCCGCCGCGACCCGGAGCCGACCCAGCTCGTCCTTGCAGGCCAGGGGGTACTCCTGGGCCTTCTTGATGTCCTTGACCGTGATGAGCCCCTTGAGGTTCCCCTCCTCGTCCACCACCAGAAGCTTCTCGATCCGGTGCTGGTGCAGCAGGGCCTTGGCCTCGTCCAGGGTGGTGCCCACGGGGGCGGTCACCAGGCCGTCCCGCGTCATGAAGTCCTGGATGGGCCGCTCGTACTCGGTGCAGAACCGGAGGTCCCGGTTGGTGAGGATCCCCTTGAGCTGCCCCCGGGTGTCCACCACGGGCAGGCCCGAGATCCGGTAGCGGGCCATGACCTCCAGGGCGTCGCGGACCAGCCGGTCGGGCTGGATGGTCACGGGGTCCACGATCATTCCCGACTCCGAGCGCTTGACCTTGTCCACCTCCTCGGCCTGGCGCTCGATGGGCATGCTCTTGTGGATCACCCCCAGGCCGCCGTGCTGGGCCATGGCGATGGCCATGTTGGCCTCGGTCACGGTGTCCATGGCCGCCGAGATGATGGGGATGTTGAGCCGGATCCCCCCGGCGGTGAGGCGTGTGGTGACGTCCACGTCGTTGGGATGGACCTCCGACCGGGCCGGCACCAGGAGCACGTCGTCGAAGGTCAGGCCGATGGGAATCTCGTCGCTCATGTCCTCACCCCGTCTTCTGCACGGCGCCGCAGCACCGCTTGTACTTCTTGCCCGAGCCGCACGGGCAGGGATCGTTCCGCCCCACCTTGGGCTGGGTCCGCCGGACGGTCACGGGCCCGGTGGGTGCGCCCACCGGCGTGTTGGCGGCCTGCTCCTGCTCGGCGTGGGAGGCGGCGAGGCCCTTCGCGTCCGGGTGCGAGAGCGTGGTCTGCACGTGCCGCCGGCGTGCGGGCATCTCCTCCACGGGCTCGGCGTGGAAGAGGAAGCGGACCACCTGGTCCTCGATCCGCTCCCACATGGCCTCGAAGAGCTCGAACGACTCGCGCTTGTACTCCACCAGCGGGTCACGCTGCCCGTAGGCCCTCAGGCCGATGCCCTCCCGCAGGTGGTCCAGGGCCAGGAGGTGGTCCTTCCACTGGCGGTCCAGCGTGTCCAGGAGGATGAACTTCTCGAGCCTGGCGAAGTCCTCGTCGCCGAAACGCTCCACCCGCGACAGGTAGTGGTTGCGGGCCGTCTCCGCGAGCTTCTCCCGGAGCTCCATCCGGTTCACGGTCTCCCAGTCGATCCCGGCCTGCTCCACGGAGAGACCGAAGTACTGGGCGTAGTCCTTCTCCACCCCGGAGCGATCCCAGTCCGCGGGGTCGGCCTCCTCGGGGCACCGCATCTCCACGATCTGCTCGACGATCTCCTCCACCACGTTGAGGATGTAGTCGCGGCCCTCGAGGCCCTCGAGGATCCTGCGGCGAAGCCGGTACACGGCCTCGCGCTGCTTGTTCATCACGTCGTCGTACTCGAGGAGGTGCTTCCGCATCTCGAAGTTGCGGCCCTCCACCTGCTTCTGGGCCCGCTCGATGGACTTGCTCACCATCCTGGACTCGATGGGAACGTCCTCCTCCATGCCGAGGCGGTCCATCATCTTGCGCACCCAGTCCGAGGCGAAGATGCGCATGAGGTCGTCCTCGAGGGAGAGGAAGAAGCGGGAGGAGCCGGGGTCACCCTGACGCCCCGACCGCCCGCGGAGCTGGTTGTCGATCCGCCGCGATTCGTGGCGCTCGGTGCCGATGATGTGCAGCCCCCCGGCCTCCAGCACCTTCTTCTTCTCCTCCGCGCAGAGGGTCGTGTACTTCTCCAGGGCCTTCTGGTAGCCCTCCGGGTCCGTGGCGGGATCGGCCTCCATGCGGGCCAGCCCCTCGGGGTTCCCGCCCAGGACGATGTCCGTGCCGCGGCCCGCCATGTTGGTGGCGATGGTCACGGAACCCAGGCGGCCCGCCTGCGCCACGATCTCGGCCTCCCGCTCGTGGTACTTGGCGTTGAGGACAACGTGGGGGATCTTCCGCCGCTTGAGCATCTTGGAGAGGTACTCGGACTTCTCGATGGAGATGGTCCCCACCAGGACCGGCTGGCCCCTCCTGTGGCAGTCCTCGATCTCGTTGATCACGGCCCGGAACTTCTCCTTGCCGGTCTTGAAGACCATGTCGGGGTGGTCGGCCCGGATCATGGGCCGGTTGGTGGGGATCACCACCACGTCCAGCCCGTAGATCTTCTGGAACTCCTCCTCCTCGGTCTCCGCCGTTCCCGTCATGCCCGCGAGCTTGTCGTACATGCGGAAGTAGTTCTGGAGGGTCACCGTGGCCAGGGTCTGGTTCTCCGACTGGATCTTCACGCGCTCCTTGGCCTCCACCGCCTGGTGGAGCCCGTCGGACCAGCGCCGGCCCGGCATGAGGCGCCCCGTGAACTCGTCCACGATGATCACCTCGCCGTCCTTGACGATGTAGTGGTGGTCCCGCTGGAAGAGGGTGTGGGCCCTGAGCGCCTGGTTCACCGCGTGGAGGATGTCGATGTTGGTGGGGTCGAAGAGGTTGTCCACACCCAGGAGCTTCTCGGCGCGGGCCACGCCCTGCTCGGTGAGGGCCGCCGTCTGCGCCTTCTCGTCCACCAGGTAGTCCCCGGTGACCGTCTTGTTGCCGTGCCTGTCCTCGATCTCCTCGCCCCGCTCGAGCCTGGGGATGATGGCATCCACCCGGTAGTAGAGGTCCACCGACACCTCGGAGGGGCCCGAGATGATCAGCGGCGTCCGGGCCTCGTCGATCAGGATCGAGTCCACCTCGTCCACGATGGTGTAGACGTGGCCCCGCTGGACCATGCGGTCCAGCTCGAACTTCATGTTGTCCCTGAGGTAGTCGAAGCCGAACTCGTTGTTGGTCCCGTAGGTGATGTCGGAGCCGTAGGCCTCCTTGCGCTCGGCGTCGTTCATGGTGTTCTGGATGCAGCCCACGGTCAGGCCGAGGAAGCGGTAGATCCTGCCCATCCACTCGGCGTCGCGCTTGGCCAGGTAGTCGTTCACCGTCACCACGTGGACCCCACGGCCGTGGAGGGCGTTCAGGGCCACCGGGAGGGTCGCCGCCAGCGTCTTGCCCTCACCGGTCTTCATCTCGGCGATCTTCCCCTGGTGGAGCACGATGCCCCCCACCAGCTGGACATCGAAGTGGCGCATCCCCAGCGTCCGCCTGGAGGCCTCCCTCACGATGGCGAAAACTTCCACGAGCTCCTCGTCCAGGATGTCCTGCACCAGCTGCCGCCGGACCATCCGGTCCTCGGGCAGGTCCTCCGTGGCCTCCCGGACCCGGTCCCGGATGGCGGCGAGACGAGCCTTCAGCTCGTCGTCGGAGAGCTTCTCCAGCTCCGGCTCCATCTCGTTGATGGCGGCCACCAGCGGCTGGAGCTTCTTGATGTCCCGTTCGTGCTTCGTGCCGAAGACCTTGTCGATCGCCTTTTCGAAGAGATTCATCTCGACCTCTGTGGTTCTAGAACAACGCCGGGGCATGCCCCGGCTCCGTCCCGCCACCACGTCCTGTGATCGCTCAGTAGGCGTCCAGGATGTAGTAGAGAGGGTTCACCGCCGTTCCGTCGACGTGAACCTCGTAGTGCAGGTGCGGACCGGTGGAACGGCCCGTGCTGCCCACCGTCCCGATCGTGTCCCCCCGGTGGACCGTGTCCCCGGGTGACACATCGATAGAGTGAAGATGACCGAAGACGGTCACGTACCCAAAGCCATGCGAGATCTTCACGACCTTGCCAAGGCCCCTCTGCCGTCCGGCGAAGGCCACCACGCCGTCCGCAGGCGCCATGACCGGCGTTCCCCGCCTGGCGGAGATGTCCAGCCCCCGGTGATGGGCCCATCGGCCGGTGAACGGGTCCTTGCGCCGCCCGAACCCGTCCGTGAGAACGCCCACGACCGGCGCCACCGTCGGCGTGGCCGAGAGGCGGTCGTCGCGGGCGGCGAGCCGCCGTTCCAGGTTGTCCAGGGTCTCGCCGATCCATTGCTCCTGCAATCTCAATTCGGACGGGCTCTCGAGCACGCGATCGTAGGGACCGCCGCGCCCCGCATGATCCCCGTTCCCGTCCTCAGTGGACAACCCGGCGGCGTCATCTCCCATTCCCGCGGCGATGGCCAGCCGGGAGGTCCTCTGCTCGAACTCCTCGAGCCTGGTCTGGACCTCGGCAACCGTGGTCTCCAGTTCCTCGTTGACCTTCTGAAGCTCCCGGTTCTCCTGGCGAAGACGCCGGACCTCCGCCTTCCGGCTCACGGCGCTGCCGGAATAGACGATGGCAACGATGGAGAGAATGAGGCCAAGGCCGAGGGCGATCCCGGCCAGGAGCGCGGTCCGGGTCGAGAAGGAGAACTTGAGAAACCTCGCCTGCCGATGGGGAACGATGATGATGGTGTTGAGTCGGCGCGCCATGCTCCCCGAACCCTCCTCCCTCTTCCTGACCACGAACACACTCGACCGGCCCCACGCGAACCGGGCGCGCCGATTGTGCCACTGTGAGCCGTCCGCTGTCAAACCTCCGGCTCCCTGTGGTGACAGCGGTCACCCTGCGCCACCCGGATCTCAGGCTCCTGGCCACGCCGCATCGGGTGTGCCCCGTCACCGGAACCATGATGTTTTCACGGGAATATGTCGCAACATCGAGCCCCGATTCGAAACTTCCACCCCCACGCCCATTGACATCGACCCGGCCAACGCCCACAATGGCCGTCGGGCATGGCCCCGAAGTACAAGCAAGAAGGAGAGAGGGAGGTACTCATGAAGAAGTGGATGTTTCTGACGCTCGTGGCTCTTCTGGCTGCCGGTCTCACCGTGACCATGGCGTGCAAGAAGGCCGAGCAGACCACCCAGGAAACCATGGACCAGGCCACCGAGGCGGTCGGCCAGGCCGCAGAACAGGCCACCGAGGCCGCGGAAGGCGCCCAGGAAGCCGCCGCAGAGGCCGCCGGCGAGGCCGCAGAGGCTGTTGAGGCTACTGCCGGCGAGGCCGCAGAGGCTGTTGAGGCTGCTGCCGGCGAGGCCGCAGAGGCGGTCGGGAACGCAGCCGAGGAGGCCGCAGAAGCCGTCTCCGGCGAGAAGCCGCACGAAGAGTAGACCGGCGACTGCACGGCGGGAGGTGCACCCTCCCGCCTCCAGGAAACCACGGTGCGCCCCGCTCTCTGCGGGGCGCATTCTCCCTGCCCCGGGACCGGGACCCGCCAGACTCCGCCTCCTTGACCTCGACGCTTCCCCGGGCTAGGCTCGCCTTCCCCACCCGGGGTCGCGGAGGAGACATGACTTTCGAGATCAGGACCATCGGCATCGTCGGAGCGGGGCAGATGGGCAACGGGATCGCCCATGTGGCCGCCCTGTCCGGGTATCGGGTCATCCTCAGTGATATCGAGACGTCCATTCTCGAGCGGGCCATCGCCACCATCTCCCGGAACATGGACCGCCAGGTGAAGAAGGGGAAGCTCGACGAGAAGGGCAGGGCAGAGGCCCTCGGGCGGATCACCACCACCACCCACCTGTCCGGCCATTCGGGGACCGACCTCGTGGTGGAGGCGGCCGTGGAGAAGTACGAGATCAAGGAGGAGATCTTCCGGCAGCTGGACGCGGTCTGTCCCCCGGAAACGATCTTCGCCTCCAACACCTCCTCCATCTCCATCACGAAGTTGGCCGCCGGCACCTCCCGGCCGGACCGGTTCATCGGCATGCACTTCATGAACCCGGTGCCGGTCATGGCCCTGGTGGAGATGATCCGCGGTCTCGACACCTCCGACGAGGTCTTCGAGACCGTCAGGGGCGTGGCCGAGTCCATGGGCAAGACCCCCGTGGCCTGCAACGACTACCCCGGCTTCGTCTCCAACAGGGTGCTCATGCCCATGATCAACGAGGCCATCTACGCCGTGTACGAGGGCGTGGCCACACCCGAGGCCGTGGACCAGATCATGAAGCTGGGCATGAACCATCCCATGGGCCCGCTGACCCTGGCCGACTTCATCGGCCTGGACACCTGCCTCTACATCATGCGGGTGCTCCACGAGGGGCTCGGTGACCCCAAGTACCGGCCCTGCCCCCTCCTGGTGAAGATGGTGGACGCCGGCAAGCTCGGCCGCAAGTCCGGCGCGGGCTTCTACGACTACTCCGGAGCCTGATGACCCTCTTCTGCCAGATGTGCGGGACCCCGAACCCGGAGGGACGGGAGCACTGCGAACGTTGCGGCGTGAAGTTGCTCGTGGTCTCCGGGGAGATCGAGGAGCCCCCCGAGCTCACCGAGGAGCTCTTCTTCCAGGAGCAGCAGGAGCTGGAGGAGCACATCCTCGAGCGTATCACCGCCCTGGAGGAGGGTCTCCGCCAGATCGCCCATGCCGTGGCCCACACCGCGGAGAAGGCGGCCCAGGTGGAGCACAACCTCACGGTGACCCACACGGGCGTGGAGGTCCTCGGCCAGCTGCTGGAGTCCCACGGCGTGCTTCCCAGCACGGAGTTCGCCGAGGGGTGGGAGCGCACCGTGGACCGGGAGCTGGTCTCCCGGGACCTGGCCCGCCGCTTCCGTGAGCGCCTCCCGCGGATCCTGTCCCACGCGACGCACTCCGGCCAGGCCGACTACCACTTCCGGAGGCAGCTCCGCGTGCTCGAGCTCGCCCTGGCGGGCCGGCAGCTGGACACGGTCCAGGATCAGCTCACCGAGCTGGTGACCCGCGCCCCCTCCAACGACGAGCTGTGGAGCTTCCTGGGCGAGACGGCCTTCGAGACCGGCGACCTCGAGGTGGCGGCCGTGGCCTTCCGCAGGGTCCTGGACCTCCGCGGGCAGCACCACGAGACGCTCATCTACCTCGGCACCGTCCTCTCCGACCTCGGACGCTTCGACGAGGCGGAGATGTACCTCCGCGAGGCGCTCGAGCAGGAGCCGGCCTCGTTCCTTCCCAGCTTCACCCTCGGCGCCCTCGACGTGGTCCGGGGGGATCACCGGGTGGCCCTGGAGCACCTCGCGGACGCCCTCCGCGTGGACGAGGTCCCCCAGGCCTGGTATCTCACGGGGGTCTGCCACCTGGCCCTCGGACGGCCCGGCAAGGCCATCGCCGCCCTCCGCCGGGCCGTGGAGCTCGCCCCCAACTTCGAGGAGGCCGTCTACCAGCTGGGCATCGCGTACCTGCGCCGGGGATGGACCCGCCTGGCCCTGGAAACCTTCCAGCAGCTCGCGGACCTGGATCCCCGGCGGCTCCAGTACCTGGAGACCGTCCGCCTCCTGGCCCTCGAGGCGCCGCAGGACCTCCCCGAGGAGGCCGGACGGCTCGTCCAGAACGCCGAGGCTGCCCTGGAGCGCGGGCGCCCGGCCGCCGCGCTGGACCTCTTCGCCAGGGCCACCGAGCTGGCGCCCGACCACCTCTCGCTGCATGCCACCGCCGCGCTCCTGGCCTCCTCCCTGGGGCGGACCCGGGAGGCCGTGGCCCACGCCCACAGGGTCCTCGACGACCCGCCGGCGGATTCCCCCTACGTGGCGGCCGCCGTGGTGGCGCTGCTGGAGTCCCTGAGGAACGCGGACCGGCGGCTCACCGCCCGCAGGCTCGCCCGCCGGATCCACCGGACGGGCCCCGACCGGCTCTCCCGCGCCATGGCGGCCTACGAGCTGGCCCTGGTGGAATCGGAGATCGGGACCGACCTGGAGGAGGCCCGGGACCTGGCGGTGGAGGCCCTGGAGATCACCCCCAGGGAGCTTCGCCACTACCCCCTGGCCGCCCTGGGCGAGATCGCCCTGAAGCGGGGCCGGTTCCGGGAGGCCGTCCAGTACCTGGAGCAGGCCATCGAGTCCGCTCCCCGCCCCGCGCTGTTGCGCCAGCTGGCACTGGCGAGGATCGCGCTGGGGGACGCCGAGGGCGCCGAGGAGGCGCTCGAGGCCGCCACCGCCCAGCCGGGCAGGGACCTTGACAGCGAGCTTCTCGGGCACGTCCACCGGCTGGGCAGCCTGCTGGGAGGGCTCACGCGACGCTCTGCTACCATGTCCAACCGTTCACGTGGAGGCTGAAGATGCGCTGGAGCCGTACGTTCATCCATACGCTGCGTCAGGACCCCGCCGACGCCGAGGTGGTCTCCCACCGCCTCATGGTGCGGGCCGGAATGATCTCCAAGGTGGCCGCGGGGATCTACAACTACCTGCCCCTGGGGCTGCGGAGCATCGCCAGGCTGGAGCGCATCATCCGCGAGGAGCTGGAGAAGGCCGGGTCCGCGGAGCTGCTCATGCCGGCCATCCAGCCCGCGGAGCTGTGGCAGGAGTCGGGCCGCTGGTCCCAGTACGGCCCCGAGCTCCTCCGCATCAAGGACCGGCACGACCGGGACTTCTGCTTCGGTCCCACCCACGAGGAGGTCATCACCGACATCGTGCGGCGGGAGATCCGCTCCTACCGCCAGCTTCCCGTGAACCTCTTCCAGATCCAGACCAAGTTCCGGGACGAGATCCGCCCCCGTTTCGGCCTCATGCGGGGCCGCGAGTTCATCATGAAGGACGCCTACTCCTTCCACGCCGACGCCGCCGACCTGGACGTGGCCTACCGCGCCATGGAGGCCGCCTACCGGCGCATCTTCGAGCGCTGCGGCCTGGACTACACCACCGTGGAGGCCGACACGGGCAACATCGGCGGCTCCGAGTCCCACGAGTTCATGGTGCTGGCCGACACGGGCGAGGACGCCATCATGTCCTGCGCCTGCGGCTATGGGGCCAACGTGGAGAAGGCCGCCACCGGCGAGATCGAAGCGGCGCCGCCCTGGCCGGGGGAGATCCCCGGGGCCCCCGAGCCCGTGGCCACCCCCGACCAGAAGGCCGTGGAGGACGTGGCGGCCTTCCTGAAGCTCGATCCCGCCCACTTCATCAAGACCATGATCTTCGAGACCGACGAGGAGTTCGTGGCCGTGCTCATCCGGGGCGACCGGGAGATCAACGAGGTCAAGCTCAAGAACGCCCTGGACTGCACCCACCTCCAGCTGGCCTCCCCGGAGAAGATCGAGAAGGTCACCGGCGGGCCCCACGGCTTCTCCGGCCCCGTGGGCCTTGCGGACCTGAAGATCGTGGCCGACCCCACCGTCATGGCCCTCGCCGTGGCGGCCACCGGCGCCAACGCCGCCGACACCCACCTGGTGGGCGTGGTGCCCGGCCGGGACTTCGAGCCGGACCTGGTGGCCGACGTGAACCTGGCCGCCGCCGGCGACCCCTGCCCCCGCTGCGGCAAGCCCATGGTGGAGCGCCGGGGCATCGAGGTGGGGCACATCTTCAAGCTCGGCACCAAGTACTCCGTGCCCATGCGCTGCACCTTCCTGGACGCCGAGGGCAACGAGCAGCCGTGCATCATGGGCTGCTACGGCCTCGGCGTGGGGCGCACGGTGGCCGCCGCCGTGGAGCAGAACCACGACGACAGGGGCATCGTCTGGCCGCTCCCGCTGGCCCCCTACGAGGTGGTCCTCGTCATGCTCAACGCCGACAGGCCCGAGGTGGTGGAGGCGGCCGGGGCGCTGTACGAGCGCCTCCGGGAGGCCGGCCTCGACGTGCTCCTCGACGACCGGCCCGAGCGGCCCGGCGTGAAGTTCAACGACATGGACCTCATCGGCTTCCCCGTGCGCGTGGTGGTGGGCAAGCGTGGCCTGGACAACGGCGAGATCGAGCTCTCCCTCCGCCGCGACGGCGAGCGCCGCTCCGCGCCCATCGGGGACGCCGTGGACGCCGTCCGGGGCCTGCTCCACGAGCTCCGGTCGGAGCTCCCGGCCTAGCCCGACACTCTTTCCGGACACCCTGGGGCCGGTCCCACGGCCGGCCTGCAACCGTCTCCGTGCCGGGACCATTCAGGGTCAGAGCCAGCGTGAGGACCACGGACGGTAGGGTGAACTCAACCCTTCACCTCGTCCTCACCGCAGCCAGCGATCCACCCACCGGGACAGCGCGGCCACCGCGAGGAGGCGCTCGCCGAGGTCGGCGCTCCCCGACTGGTGGGCCTCCCAGGCCCTCTCGAGCATCGAGGTGTCCAGGCCGAGCTCGCGGACCGTGGCCCCCATCACGTGATTTCGCACGGTCTCCCGGAGCGGTCCCCGGAGCCAGGCGGCCAGCGGCACCTCGAACCCCCGCTTCCGCCGGGGTGGCACCGGCACCGGGGTCCTCTCCGCCAGCACCCCCCGGATCAACGCCTTGTCCCGGGCCAGCCGGGGCGGGACGGACAGGAGGAGCTCCACCACCCGGTGGTCCAGCAGCGGCACCCGGACCTCCAGAGCGTGGTCCATGCTGGCCCGGTCCACCTTGGCCAGGACGCGCTCCGGCAGGAAGGTCATCAGATCCAGGGCGCGGTACCGGGTCCACGGGTCCAGGTCCTCCAGCCGCCCCAGGAGCTCCTCCGGCCACGGCAGCGGAACCTCCGGAGCCCCAACCAGTGCGGCCACCTCACTCCCGGGCCACACGCCCTGGAGACACTGGTAGGCATGCCACGGGTCCGGCGCCTCCAGGGCCGGCCCCAGCTTCGCCGACCAGCGCCGCGCGGGCAGCGGGAGCCCGGCCAGGGCGCGCCGGAAACCGGGGACCCGCCACCCGGCCTCGAGCCTCGGCATGAAGCGCAGCCGCGGGTAGCCCGAGAGCAGCTCGTCGCCGCCGTCGCCCGACAGGGCCACCGTCCAGCGGCGGCGGGCCTCCCGGGACACGAGCCAGGTGGGGGCCAGCGAGGGGTCCGCCAGAGGATCTCCGGCCACCTCCTCCCAGCGGTCCAGGACCGCGAGCATCTCCCCCGAGCCGCAGGCCGCCACGTGGTGTTCGAGGCCCAGGGCGCCCGCGGTGGCGGCGGCCTCCGCCGTCTCGTCGCAGGGCGGCTCGAAGGCAATGGTGAGCGCCTCCGGCGCCCTGCCCGCGGCGGCCACCGCGGCCGCGACCAGCGCGGAGTCCACCCCCCCGGAGAGGAAGCAGCCCAGGGGCACGTCGGCCACCAGCCTGGCCTCCGCGGCCCGCCCCACCTCCTCCCAGAGGAGGCGCCGGATGGCCTCGCGCTCCCCCGGGGTCTCGCGCCGTGCGGCGGCGTCGAGCGGGTCGTACCAGCGGCGGACCGAGACCCCGCCGGGCCCCAGCTCCAGCAGGTGGCCCGGCTCCAGGCGCTCCACACCCGGGACCAGCGTCTCCCGGCCGCAGAGGAAGCCCAGCTGGAGCCAGCGGCCGAGGGCCTCCCGGTCCAGGTCCCGGGCCACCCCCGGGTGTGCCAGCAGCGCGGGGAGCTCGGAGGCGAACGCCACGCCTCCTCCCACCCGGGCCCAGAACAGCGGCTTGATCCCCAGGCGGTCCCGGGCGAGCAGGAGCCGGCCTTGCCGCGGGTCCCACAGCGCCAGGGCCGCCTGGCCTTCCAGCCGCTCCAGCGCCCCGGTCCCCCACCGGACCAGGGCCTCGAGGACCACCTCGGTGTCCCCCGTGGTCGCGAAGGCCGCCCCCTCCCCCTCCAGCTCCCGCCGGAGCTCCCCGAAGTTGAAGGCCTCGCCGTTGTAGACGAGCACCGGTCCGGAGGCGTGGGCCATGGGCTGGTCGGCCCGCGGCGTGGGGTCCAGCACCCGCAGGCGCCGGTGCCCCAGCACCGCGCGCCCGGAGGGGTCGCACCACAGGCCCTCCCCGTCGGGCCCCCGGTGGGCCAGCCGTCCGAGCATGGCCCGGACCGGTTCCCCGGCGGTGCCACCCCCGGGGTCCACCCAGCCGCAGATACCGCACATGGACCGATGGTAGCGTGTCCAGGACCCCGGGGTGCCCCACGTCACGAAGACCCCTGCCACGCCGGAACCCGGCTGCGCTAAGATCCAACTCATGGGAAGGACAGGGACCGCGAAAAACCACCGCAAGGGATCGGCACCGGCGGAGGACCGTGCCCGCGGGCTCGTCTCCGCTGCGGGCCTGGTGCTGTTCCTCGCCGAGGTGCTCGTGCTCCCCGCGGCTGCAAGTCCCTTCCGGACCCCCAAGATGTCCCTCGCCACCGGCGGTCTCGCCGCCGTGGTGGCGCTCGCGGCCGCGCGCCACCTCTGGGGCGGGACGCCGGCCCTTCCGGCCGGCCGGCGGGTGGCCGCCCTGCTCCTTGCCCTCCCCATCCTGCAGGCGGCCTCCGCGGCGTGGTCGGCCGACCCCCGTGCGGCCCTGGCCACGGCGGCCGCCTCGGTGATCTGGGTCGCGGCCGCCATGGCGGGGGCCGTGGCCGGACGGAAGGCCCTGGCCCGGCTCGCCCTCTGGGCGGGGGCCGGGGCCACCGTCTCCGGGCTGGTCATGGTGCTCCAGCTGGCCGGCGTCTCCGTTCTGGACGTTGGGCGGACCGGCCGCTTCGCCCTCACCGGCCTCGCCGGCAACCCGGCTGACCTCGCCATGGGCACCCTCATGCTGGTCCCCTTCCTCCTCGCCCCCCTCGCCGCCGGGGCGACGGGCCGCGGACCGGCAGTTGCGGGGTTCTTCCTTGTGGCGGTGGGGCTCGCGACCCGGACGCTCACCGGCCTCCTGGCGGCCGGGCTGATGTTCCTCGTCTGGCTGGTGCGGGCCCGCTCGCGGCGCCTCCGGGCGGTGGCGGCCGGGATCCTGGCGGTCGGCCTCGCGGCCGCCCTCCTCGGCGGCACGGGGGACCGCCTCCGCGAGGTGGCCGCCCGGGCCCGGGCGGGGGACTGGTACGGCGCCCTCTCCGCCCGGGCCGACGGGTGGACGGCCGCGGTGGAGATGGTGCGGCAGCACCCCCTCGCCGGGGTGGGCGCCGGCAATTTCGGCAGGAGCTTCTACGAGGCCCGCCTGGCGTGGCTGGACCGGACCGGCGGACACGGGGGCCGGGGCGAGGCGGCCACCCACTTCACCTGGGCCCACTGCGACCCCCTGCAGCTCGTGGCAGAGCTTGGCCTCCCGGGCCTCGCCTGGCTCGCGGCGCTGCTGGCCGTGGCCCTGCCCCGTCTCCGGGGCGACCCCGTGCTCCAGGTCGGTGCGGCCGCCGCCGTGCCGTTCCTGCTGCTCCACTACCCGGCACACCTGGCCCTGGGGCTCGTTCCCCTGGCGCTGCTCGCGGCGGGCCTGATGTCGGCGACGGGGAACGAAGAGCCCGCACCGAGGCTCGCTCTCCCCACCCCCGCCGCCCGGACCCTGGCGGTGCTCTGCCTCGCCGGGGCCGCCGCGGCCGTGACGTGGCAGGTCCGGACCGTCCGATCCTCGCTCTGGATGGGGAGCCTCCACAGGGTCCTGGTCCGGTCCGACGGCCTCCCCCCCGCGGTCCGTGGCAGGGCCCTGAGCCTGGCCGCCGCGACCATCTCCCGACGTCTCGAGGACCGCCCCTCCGAGGCCCCCGTGCTCCTTCCGGAGCTCGGCCGGGCCCTGCTCGCCGCAGGTGACGCGCGGGGAGCCGAGGACGCCTACCGGAAGGCCCTGCGGGTGGCCCCCCGGGCCGAGTCGGCTCTGGGCCTGGGCCTCGCCCTGGCGGCGCAGGGCCGGGTCACCGAGGCCCTGGTCTGGCTGGAGCGGGCGGGCCGGGTCAACCCCACCCTCCTGGAGCTGGTGCCCGACCCCGGGCTCCGGAAGAGCGCACGGGCCCTGGCCACCTCCCGCCGGCGCTGACGCAGAGACCACCGGTCCCGGTACCCTCACGGCCGGGGACGGGGACACGGCTCCCGACACGGGCGGGGGTGCAGGGGTGCAGGGGCGAACGCGGCATGGACAGGGCCACGGTCACGGTCACCGTACATCCGTACATCCTCGCCCGACCCCGTCCTGACGCCTGGCGGGGGTTGTGTGCTTGAAATCCAGGTCCTGGCAGGTCAGAGATCATTCGGGAGGGTCACGGTGCCGGGTTCCGTGATGGCCCGGATGGCGGCCTCCCGGAGGGAGGTCCTCGCAATGCCGGTGCCAGGGGTGCCATTGAGATCCGAACCCCAACTCACTGAAAGCACTCGGCCGACGACCCGGAAATCCCGGAAATCGCGCCTGAAACTGTCGAACTTGGGGGATCGTGACGGGCCTGGTTCTCTGAGACGCCAATCGGAACATCGCTTCGCTCGTCCCTGGGTTCGTGGAGTGTGGGGCACCGGCTGGGAGTGCTTCGTTTCGGCCGGAGTAGGGGACACTGTTTATCTCTTGGGTGGCCGCGATGGAGCGCGGGCTTCAGCCCGCATGCCCGCGTTGCAGGGTGATGGAGACGAACGCTTGCTTGCGCTCAGTGGGCCAGGCGGAGGAGTGCGGCGATCAGGGTGAGGAGGGTCAGGAACTGCACGCCCACGATCCAGCGGGTCTGGGTGTCCATACGCTGGACCAGCCGGGCCATCTCACCCTTGAGCTCGTCGCGCTGGGCGTCCATTCGCCTGGAGAGCTCGGCGATGTCGTTCTTGAGCTCGTCGCGCTGGGCGTCCATTCGCCTGGCGAGCTCCGCGGTGGCGTTCTCCATGTCGGAGAAGCGGTGGTCCATGTGGCTCTGGAGCGCCGTCAACCGCTGCTGGACCTCGCGGATGTCGTCCTTCAGCGAGAGGACGAACGGCTCCTGGCTCTCCTTCCAGCCCTCCAGGAGAGCGACCCGCCGTTCGAGATCCGCAGTGGCCGTCTGTGCCATGGATCCATGCTACCACAGGGCCGCCGTGGCGAACGGCACGAAAGGGATGGCGCCCCCATGGAGCGCGGGCTTCAGCCCGCATCGTGTGCAGCCCGGCCGAAACGAGACGGGACGAGCGATGAGCCCGTAGGAGGGGGCGTTGGTCCCCGTCGGCTGGGGTGGGGACCATGCGGGCTGAAGCCCGCGCTCCATCGGTTCCGGTCCGACGAGGAAGCATGGTGCAGCGGCCCCGGGCAGGACGATGCGGTCGGCACCCTGGTCCGGGTTGTCTATGGAGCTACAATTTGTTGGGTCGGCCATGTTGCAGTCAACGATGACGATTCCTTTGTCGTCTCTGAATGAGGATAAATCGGGGTCTTCGTCTTGGAACATGGCTTTGGTGTTGAGGGTGATTTGGTTGTCAAAAATGACTCCGGCGTTGAACAGGGAAAAGTCGGGGGGCATTGATCCATTCCAATATCCGGGGTCCGGGCTGTAATTGCCGTTGAAGCCGTGATTGATTGTATTCTGAGAGCTATCCTCAATGGTAAACGGGTCAAAATTTGAGTCTTCTATGCCAACGGTGGTGGTGGTATCAGGGGTATCGGTGGATTTCAAGTACAGCTCGGGGGCGCTTGCGTCGTTCAGGTCAAATTGGAAGTTCATGTGTCCTCTGAATTGGTCGGGGTTCGTGTCATCAGGGTCGGCGTTGTGGTTTGTGATGTTCAGGTCGTTGGTTTGGGTTGAATCGTCGTACCAGCCGGTCGCCCCGTTCCAATTGGGGACGTAATCAAGTCTCAAATATATTTTCGTGTTTTCGGGGACTTCCTCGCCGATTCTGAATGTGAATGTGTAATCACCCTGGTTTCCGGCGTTCAACGTTGTTCCTTGTGTATCATCATCGTTGATGAATGTGATGACGCCGTTAT
>Ga0256835_1001048_pt1 | contig 17531 bp, 13 predicted proteins | sample PIR30metaG_FD_185972 | JGI IMG/M metagenome (GOLD analysis project Ga0256835, IMG submission 185972) | Hydrothermal vent microbial communities from East Pacific Rise, Pacific Ocean - PIR-30 | ecosystem: Environmental > Aquatic > Marine > Hydrothermal vents | place: Pacific Ocean: East Pacific...
CCTTGATGTGGCTGGGATAGACCATGACGCCCTTGACCTTGAGCATGTCGTCTGCCCGCCCGATGACCTTGTAGCGGAAACCGGTGCGGCCGCATGGACACGGCTCGGTGAAGACCTGGTGAATGTCGCCCATGCTCTGGCGCATCCACACGAAGCCGTCGCCGACCAGCATGGTGAAAACGGCCTCGCCCTTGGCGCCGTCTTCCATGGGGATGGGCGCCTTGGTTTCCGGGTCCACCAACTCGTAGTAGCACAGGTCGTCGGCCACCCAGTGCATGCCCTGGTACTCCTCGTGGTCGCAGGAAAACCCGAAACCGGCTCCGCCGTCGAAAATACGGCAACCGTATGCACCCTCCAGCTTCTGCCGAACGGCCGGAATGCCGGCACCGGGCTCACCACCCAGGATGAGGGCCTTGAAGCCCAGATCGCCCACCTCCTGCTTGAGCACCTTGGGAGCCTGCTCGATGAGGTACTCGGCCAGTGAAGGCGTACCCACGTAAAATGTGGCCCGAAACAGCTTCTGCATCAGCAAAATGCGCTCGCTCTTGGCCTCGGCCCCCACGGGAATCGCCAGGCAGCCCAGCTTCTGGAGGCCCAGCATGAGCGGCACGCCGGCAATCACCATGGACAGCGCGAAGCAAAACAACATGCGGTCGCTGGAGCGCAGCCCGGCCCGCCAGGCGCCGCGCACCATGGATTCGCCCCACAGCTCGGTGATGTCGAAGTTGGTCAGCGGGTACGGCGTAGGCGTGCCGGTGGTGCCGGTGGTGGTGGCCATATAGTCCAGGTCGTCCACCGAAACAGGCATGATCTGGTCCAGCACCTTGAGCATGTCGCCCTTGTACTCCTGGGCCAGCGCCAGCAGCGACTGCTTGTTGAACAGCGCGATCTTGTCCTTGAACTCATCGAAGCCGGTGAGTTTTTCCGGGTCCAGCTTGGCGTCTTCGAGAATACGGGTGTAGAACGGCGCATTGGCCTTGAGCCGCGCCAGCATGGTCTTCAGCCGCTCCAGCTGAATCTTCTCCATTTCAGGAGTATTGAGCAGCGGCTCCATCTCCATGTTCCAGTAGGGCCTTTTCTGACTCATTTTCCTCTCCTTCTGCTTGCGAGTTATCTTGGTCGATTTTACTCAGCTGTCGTCGTCTTCATCGTCGTCCAGCACGCCGGCCAGCTTCATGATCTTCTCGTAGACCTCGGCCTGTCCCTCGGCTTCGGCCGCTATGAACTCCTCGTCGGTTTCGACCTTCATGAAGGTCGGGTCCTCCCACCACCGCGGCTTGGTCTTGAGGATGGGCTTGCCCCCGCCGGAAAAGGCCATAAACAGGTTAGGCGCACCAGCCAGCTGGGTCATCATGCGCTGCTCGTAGCCCAGGACCTTGGTCCACGGCAGGCGGTCGAACCAGCGATTCTGCCCCACGGGGCCGATGGGCAGGCCCAGAATGAAGGAGCAGCCCTCGAGGCGGTTGAGAAACAGCGACACGGCCCCCACGCTGAACAGGATGCGCGCCTCGGCCTTGTGCTGGGCCGCACAGGCGCAGGCGTAGTCGCAGGCGATGCCGAAATCGATGACCTTCCACAGACAGCTCGGCCCGTATGCCCCGATGCCCACGCTCTTGTTGCGGCTGACGTATTCGAGGTATTCGCCGCAGGTGGGGAAACCGCAGCCGCCGCAGTTCCACATGGGCGGCTGGGTCAGATCGGCGCCCAGCAGCAGGATCGGCGGCAGAATGCCCTCCTCCTTGTAGCTGCGAAAAGCGGTGGCGTCGTGCAACTGAAAGGCCGACGTTTTTCCCAGCGTCTCCAGCACCTCTATCATGGGCTCCAGATCCTCGCCGGTGACGATCTCCATGCGCAGGCCCAGTTTCCCGGTCAGCAGCGGCGCCTTGGCCGCGGCCGCGGCACAGGCCTTGGCAACCTCCAGCAGGTGTTGGTTGGCGGCTTCGTATCCATCGTATACAGCCATCTTCTATTCCTCCTTGTCTTCCTGCCTGCCCTCGACCGGCTTGGTCGGGTCGAAGATCATGTAAGGGTGGTTGGGGATCTGGCGCGTGATGACCGCAATCTTGCGCAGGGAATCCACCAGATTGTTCATATTGGTCAGATGGTATTCGGGTGGAATGTCGGCGTATGGATTCTTGGCCGCCACAGCCAGCAGGATGCCCACCACGATCTCGGAATCCATGCAGAAGTCCAGGTTGCGCCCCGCCAGGCCGACGGAATAGCACGGCTTGGCGTCCACGAAATGCGTGGAGGCCAGCCACAGGGCCGACCCCACGGCGTAGCCCAAATCATGCGCCCGCAGCATGCACAGGGGGCCGTTGATGGTGGTCTTGCGCCGCCGGTCGGTGGGATCGACGACGCCGTTGAAGTGCGGCAGCCTGTCGTAGACGAAAGAGCAGTCGGGTTCGCCGCCGCACAGCCCGCAGGAGGCGTCCATGGGGGTGTTGCGCGCCCGGAAATTGCCCAGGAAAACGATGGCGTCACTTTCGCGCACCATGGCGGCCTCGTACAGGAACGGCTTCTTGAGTTTCTTGGGCTGCTCCTCGTGGGCCAGGCGCTCCATCTCACGGGCAATCTTTTCCAGTTCCTTCTGCCCGTATGCGATTTCCGCCTCGCAGCCGTGCACCCCGCCGGTAAACGGGGCGGTCAGGGCCGCGTTGACCATCAGCTTGGCCACCATCAGGACGTTCTCCTTCTTGTTCTGATCCGACGGCGAGTACAGCGGCCATTCATTGAAGTGTATGCGTGCCATTCAGCATCCTCCGTGTTTTTATACTGCATTGCCGGCCGCGGCAGGGCCGGACCGTTAAAAGTCGATGGGCCGCCGGGGATAGGTTTCCCCCAGAATGTGGCCCCCGTGCCGCGCCAGGGTTTCGTTGTTGCCGTCCTCGATCAGGGTCGCGCGGGCATCGCGGAAGAGTTTTTCCGCGATGTACTCTTTCGTCAGGCCGTTGGCCCCCCAGATCTGGATGGCCTCGTGGGTGTTTTTGAAAGCCATCTCGGTACACTGCGTCTTGGCCCACAGGGAGTACTCCACGTGGGGGGGCGAAATGTTGAAATTCAGGTTCATGGCCGCCCGCGAAACCGCACGGCATGTTTCGACGCGACGGAAGAGGTCGAAAATGCGCTGTTTCATAACATAGTGCTTGATGAGCGGTTTGCCTCCCTGCACACGCTGTCGCGTATAGGTCAGGCTTTCTTCCAGTGCGGCCCGCGCGAGGCCCGTAGAAAAGGCCGCCATGCACAGGTTGGCCGACGCGAGAATCATATCCAGCATGGGAACATAGAAATCGGGCTCGGCGATCATCCAGTTGCGCGGGATGCGCACGTTGTCAAAGTAGATTTCCCCCTGGTTGAGATCCCGCTGTCCGATTTTTTCCAGCGGTTTTCCCCGCGACACCCCCTCCATATCCAGTGGAACGATGCACAGCCCGTTGCCGGCGAATCCCCGTGAGGGATCCATCTGGCAGTGCAGCAGGGCATGGGTGGCCAGCGTTCCTCCAGATACCCAGGCCGATTTCTGGCCATTGATGACCCATTCCTCACCGTCTTGGACCACCTGCAGGTTGCCCTGCAGGTCAGGGGACGAGAAGTAATCTTCTCCGACGGCGATAACGTCCGAACCGTGCTCGGGTTCCGTGATACCCCAGCAGCCACGGATACTCCCGTCTCTGCATTCACAGAAAGGCTTCACAAAGGTGTCCACCAGTTCGTCGTCCGCCGTCATGCTGGCGCAGTAGGCCGGGAAACAGGCCACCGCCAGCTGAACCGACAGTCCGAAACTGGCCCAACCGAATTCCTCGTAGACCAGGTGGATCTGCAGCGGGCTGAGGCCCTGTCCGCCGTAAAACTCCGGCATCAGTATGGTGTGAAAGTCCAACTCGTAGGCTTTTCTGAAAAATTCCCAGAGAGGCGATCCGTCGGCCACCACTTCCTCGGCCGTCATGCGGTCCAGTTCCAGGGAGATGGGTCGCATGACCTTGCTGGCGAACTCGCGCGCCGCGGCCCGAATGGCCTTGTCCTCTGCGGTCAGGTCCATGTTGATGTCAAAGTATTCCATCGTCGTTTCTCCCGAATATCAAATGTTGGTGGGCAAGCCGAATTTCTCACAGTACTGGGGGTAGAGCTCCTGGCCGGGTTTGAGCAGCGGCAGGATCTGCAGGACTTTGTTGACAGGGCCCTTAGCCTTGATCTGGCGCATGGCCAGCGCCTTGGGGATGTTGACCTTTTTGAGCCAGTACTTGTGGACCATGTCGCCGTTCATTTTCATGGTGACCACCGGCACCTTGGCCTTGGCTTCGTCATCGAAAAGCACGCCGTTTTCATCCACGTACATGACGATGTCCGGGTCGTCGACCACGAACAGGATAGTGATACCGCTCTGTTTAAGCTTGGGGCCGAATTCGGTTTCCTTGATCATCTTGTTCCACAGATCACCGAAAAGCTCTTTGGCCATTTCCTTGTCTTTGAATACCGACATAGTGCTCCTCCTTGTGTTTCGCAAAAGATTGAAAAAGTAACTTGCAGTCCTTCTTTCGGATTCGTTTCTACGCCTCACACCAGCAAAAGGCATGCCACGGAATGCCATTATTAATACAACACAATTTCCAATGGTTATGAATTTCTAAAGGCAGGACATCCGGGTGTTGTGTCTTTATTAAAACGATACGTGTCTATATAAAAACATCCCTAAAAGTTTTTCCAGGCCTCCCTTTGGCAACCGCTGAATGGAATCAGCAATAGTTAGCGAGCGTTCTCCTGCCGGACCTTGTCGCGCCACTTGCTGAAGTCTCTGCGTACGAAATTCATTAGCAAACTGGGACTGAGGCGCCCCAGCCACCACATGATGTAGGCCAGGGGGGTCACCGGAATGATCGCCTTGTTGCGGGCGACGCCCTTGAGAATGAGACGGGCGCACTTGTCCGGGGAGATGCCGAAACGCTCCCAGACGGAAAGCGCCTTCAGGAACTTCTGGCGGTCGAACCTGGTCATGGGAGAGGTTTCGAAGATGGGCGTTTTGATGAAACCGGGGCACACCACGCTCACGTTCACTCCCAGGTCTTTTCCCTCGACCCACAGGCCCTCGGAAAGCCCCATGACGCCGAACTTGCTGGTGACGTAAGCCACGGTGGCCGGAAAGGGGATCAAGCCCTCCACCGAAGAGATGTTCACGATGTGCCCCGACCCCTGCCGAACCATCTGCCAGTAAGCCAGCAGGGAACCGTGCACCACGCCGTTGAGGTTTACGTCCAGCACCTTGCGCCACTGGTCGATGTTCTGGTCACGCACCTCGCCCACGAAGGCAATGCCGGCATTGTTGAAGATATAGTCCAGCTGGCCGTTTTGCGCCACAACCTCCTCGACCAATGCTTTGAAGGCGTCGTAGTCGGTGACGTCGAGCCCGCGAGCCCTGACCTCACCGCTGCCCGGCGGGACGGCCGCCACGGATTTCTGCAGCAGATCGGTGTTGATATCCGTGGCCACGACGTGTGCGCCGCGGTCCGCCAGCGCCTCCATCAAGCTCTTTCCGATGCCCGAGGCGGCACCGGTCACGATGCAGCTTTTCTCCTTGAATTTTTCCATAAAAAGCCTCCAGGTAATTGTTGATTAAGCCCCGTCCCATCCATCTATCGATAGCCCCCAAAAGAATTTTCTTCATGTTGTCCGCTGGGGTTCAAGGGCCAGCTCTTTTCGATCTAGAATTTCACATAAGCTGCGATTTTCTGTATGTCCGTCTTCTCCTTAAGATAAAATACATTACCACCTCCATGCCCATGGCCACCGCTCCGCTGGTGATCACGAAGGCGGAAATAACCTTGTCCAGCTAACCGCCAAGAAGGGCAATGCTGACCTTGTTTTCGGGAGCTTCTTTTTTCAGGGCCTCCACGTCGGCTTTCAAGGCGTCAATCTGGGACTGAAGATCTGCAATATCCGCGGCCACCTCCCGGTTTGCGGATAAACGAGGTGTCGCTGGAACTCATGGCTCTATTGAGCAAAACTCATACCAGAACAGGAATATTGCATTTAGTATGTAATTCCGGAACAATACAAGATAAGCCCCTCACCCTTCAACGCGACATGTCTTTATTTAGACACAAAACGTCCGCATGAAGTCATTCGTCTTGGCAAAGAGATCGATATCTGTTACCCAATATCCGATACCATCCGGGAGATGCGCGTATGCAAGAATCGTTACGGACCCTGAACGACGAGCAGTGGGATTTCCTGGCCCTGCTGGAAGCCTTCCAGACGCCTGTCCCCATTGAGGCCGCCGGCGTCCTGGCGCCCCTGATGCCGGGACCGCTGATGGATCTGCTGGAAAAGGCCGAACCGGTGGGCTGGATCCAGAAACCCGCCAGGGGGCGCTTTGTCATCGGCCCGGACCTGCCGGCGACGGTGAAGGAGAAACTCCATCGGCGCAACAGCCGCGAGCGTATGGCCCATATCGTGGAACGCATCCACGCTGAAAAACTGGAGGCCCGCATCGGCCCCGCCGGTATGCTCAACCTGCTCGACCGGGCGGGCTGCCATCGCGAAGCGGCTGAATACGAAATCGAGATCGCCCGCCGGGCCGTGGCAGCCAATGACATGGAGGAGGCCCGCTCCTACCTCGAAAAGGCGGTCCGGCGACTTTACGGCCGCTGCCGGGACCGCGACAGCGGCGCCCTGCTGATTTCATCGGCCCTGGAGCTTTCCAACCTGTGTTTTTCGCTGGGCACGGGCTTCCAGGACATCGACCGCTTTCTGCTGCGTGCCCAGGCGGTGGCCGCCCGCTACGGCGACCAGCGCTCGCACGCGCTGGCCAACCTGCATCTTGGCAGGCTCTACTATTTCACCGACCGCCGTGACGACGCCCTGGTGGCACTGAGTCTGGGACACGAAGAGATCCAGGACCTGGACGATGAAGACATTCTGGGGCAGTCGGCTGTGTTCCTGGGAATCTACTACTTCATCAAAGGGCTGTTCAAGGAGGCCATCAAACATTTCGAAAAGGCCGAGCAGATCCTGGAAAGCGGCAAAACCACCATCCTGACGACCCCCTCGGCCCCGCTTTTCCTGGGCTACTGCGCTATCTACCTGGGCCAGTTCCACCGAGCCATCGGACGGCTGGACTACTACTGGCGCCTGGCCGTCGACCAGGCCAACCCTTCCATGGCGACCACCATTCGCTCCGCGCTGGGCACCGTGCTGGTGCTGATGCGCAAAAGACGCGAAGCGTCCTGGCACCTGCACGCCGCCCGGGAGGAGGCGCAGCGCAGCCAAAACGCTCTGGCCTCCTATTTCGCCGGCGGCGGTCTGGCGCTGCTGAGCTTTCTCGACGGGCGCATCGAAGCCGCCTACGAAACGCTGCGCCAAACCGTCGAGGCGGGCACCCGGGCCGGCCTGGTGCGCCAGTTCTCCTCCCCCTGGATCCTGGAAATGGTGCACGAGCTTCACCGCCTGGGCTTCAAACCCCTGCCGGATTTCGAATACCCCGTGCTGGCCGAGCGCATCCTCGAGGGGGTCAACGTGTACCTGCACGGAGTGGCCCTGCGGCTGCGCGCCATGGACAACGCCGCCCTGGGAAAGGAGCGCGGGGTCATCATGCGGGACCTGGCCGAAAGCGACCGGCTGCTGGACCTGTCGGGCGGACGCATCCAGCGGGCCAAAACCCTCTTCGAGATGGCCCGCATCGAGCTGCGGGAGCGCAACCGTGGTGCCGCCCGGCACCTCGTCCGTCGCGCCCGCAAACTGCTGGGCGGCTATGTGGAAGAGTTCTTTCCCAACGAGTTCAACCACCTGGTGGGCGAACAGGACCGCCGCTCCGGTTCTCAGCTTCGCAGCCAGGAGTTCCTGCAGAGCTACCTCTCTATGCTCGAGTCCCTCTACCCCAGCGAGGACCGCCACGAGATTCTGGCCAAGGTGCTTACCGCCACCAGTGGCATGTTCGGCGCCGAACGCAGCGGGCTGTTCTGGTTCCGCCAGGGCCGCTTCACCCCCACGCCCGAACTCAGGGCCGCCCGCAACCTGAGCCGCAAGGAGGTGCAGGCCGACCTCTTTCGCGAGAGCATGGAAATGATCCTCCAAACCCACCGCACGCGCCAGTCCCGCCTGGGCCGCCTGCACACCGCCGAAAACACCGGCGACCCCGGCATCCGTTCGGTCCTGTGCATCCCCATCGAGGTGCGCGACCAAGTCCACGGTGTTCTCTACTACGACAACTCCTACCTCGATGACGCCTTCGATTTTCTGGACCCGGCCCTCATGAAACAGTTGGCGCGTCACACCAACCTGGTGGTCGAACGCCGCTTCGACTACCTGCGGGTCAAGGAAGAGCGCAACCTGCTGGCCTCGGAAAAATCCATTCAAATGGAAAACGAGAAGACCGGCATCGTGGCGCGCTCAGCCGTTATGGCCCGCGTGCTGGCGCAGGTCGACCAGGTCGCGCGCACCGAGTCCACCGTCATCGTGACCGGCGAAACCGGCACGGGCAAGGAGCTGCTGGCCCGGCGCATCCACGCCAAGAGCCTGCGCGCCAAGGGCCCTTTCATCGTGGTGGATTCTACCACGATCCCCGAGAACCTGCTGGAAAGCGAACTCTTCGGCCACGAAAAAGGCGCATTCACCGGCGCCGACAAACGCAAGGTCGGTCGCATCGAGCTGGCCCACCAGGGGACCCTTTTCATGGATGAGATTGGCGAACTGCCCCTTTCGGCCCAAGCCAAACTGTTGCGTGCACTGCAGGAGAAAGAATTCAACCGTGTGGGCGGCACGCGCCTGATCTCCTCCAATTTCCGCCTGGTGGCGGCCACCAACCGGGACCTGGCCCGGGAAGTCAAGCAGGGGCGTTTCCGCGAAGACCTCTACTTTCGGCTCAACGTGATCCCCATCCATCTGCCGCCCCTGCGCGAACGCCAGGAGGACATCGCCCTGCTGGCCAAATACTTTCTCAGCCGCTACGCCCGCAAATACCAGCGCCGGGGGCTGATATTGACACGCGCCCAGGAGAAAATGCTGCGCCGGTACCGCTGGCCGGGTAACGTGCGCGAACTGCAGAATATCATGGAACGGGCCGTACTGCTGTCCAGCGATCACCAGCTGGAGATTCAGCTGCCCGCCGAGATCCAGATGAAATCCGAAAACCCTTTTGCCGACATGCCGACACTGGCTGAAATCCAGCGGCGCTACATTCGGCACGTGCTGGCGCGCACCGACGGCCGCATCGCCGGTCCAGGGGGGGCGGCGGATATCCTGGACCTCAAGCGCACCAGCCTGTACTCGCGTATGCGCATCCTAGGGATGAAAAAAAAGCGCTGAACCGGCAGGCGTACCCGCCGCCCGGACCGGTTAGCCGCCGGTCACCGAAGAAGCGCCGGCTTGCGGCGCCGGCTTCCTGCGGTGGGGGGAGAGAATCGCTACGGTCGCCACCGGCACCACGAGACTGATGGCCGTCACGGTGATCATCAGGTGGCCCAGCTCGGCGTACTGGCCACGGGCGATGTGGAAAATCTCGTTGAGGTAGGTGGTGCCCAGTTGACTGGCCGAAAGGGCCAGATTGGTGAACGCTGCCATCACCGCGAAATACGTAGCCTTTTGACGCTGGGGCGCCTCGCGGGCGATCCAGGCCAGCATGGGAATCATGGCCACCTGCCCCAGGGGCGAGTCGGCCATGGTGTCGATGATGGCAATGGTGCGGGCGCCGAAGCCGAAGTGGGCCTCGGTCCAGTGGTGCAGACCGTAGTACATGCCAATGAAGGGCAGGGTCATGACGGTGTTGTAGATGGCCAGAAAGGCCACCAGGTAAGGCACCGACCGCCGCGCCATCCATCCGCGCAGAATGAACATGCCCACGATGGCCAGGATGGAGGACACCTGGCGCATGGTCCCGAAAAAGGCTTCATCGAACCCCAGCACGTCGATCTGCCACCAGGAGGCGCCGGCACCGTAGGTCGGCATGGCACGAAAGACAAAGATAATAATGGCGATGGACACGATTTCACGCCGCTTTTCCGCCGAAATGTCCCGGAGCACCTGGGCCATGAGGAACACGATGATGCCCATGGAGGCCGAGAAAATGATCTCCTCCTTGAACGGCACGTTGGACAGGCCCAGGATCAGCGAGACGACTACGAAGGCCGCACCGCCGCCCAGGATGGTCCAGTCGACGCGCCGCTTTTCCGCCGCGTCCGTCTCCGGCGCCGGCGGGTAGTCACGACGCCGCTCCCGCCGTCGCCGCTTCCAGCGCAGGATACTCGCCAGGGCCACGCCCATCACCGATATCACCGGAATTACCAGCGAGATCTTGTACATGGTGGCGTAGGAGAAGGTCTCGGCGAGCCAGCCACCGGCGCCGGCCACCAGGGCGCTGCCGCCCACGATGGCGATGCGCCCCAGCGTCTGCATGGTGACGTGCATGCGCTGAAGCTCTTTTTCGGGGATGGGGTTACCGTCCTCATCGCGGGTGGGTACGGCCTCCACGGTCATGGCGTCGGCCACCACATCCTGCATGACATAGCCCACGGGCGCCACCAGCACCGAGATAATGTACCAGGTCTCCACCGGCAGAAAAGAACGCATCCAGTCCGTATAGCCGGTCAGGCCCACCATGATCAGCAGGCTGACGGCCATCAGGGCCGCACCGGCGTATACGAAAAAGGACTTGCGGCGCCAAAAGAGGTCCACCAGGTGCCCCAGGGGCATCTTCATGGCCCAGGGCAGTCCGGCCCAGAAGGCCAGGTCGGCCAGGAAGGCCGGCGACAGCCCCAGGCTCTTCTTGACGAAGAAGGACTCCACGATGCCGGTGAATCCCGAGATACCGGCGGCCGAGTAAACCATCAGCGGCGGCAGGTAGCTCAGGCGCATCTCGCGCACCAGCCCCATGAAGTCCCGGCGCACCCAGCGGCTCAGCCGGGCGATGGGGGAAAGACGCACGGAAGGGGCCTTAGCGGTCATGGGGCGACCCTGCGGGGGGCAGGGCGTCCGGCGACGGGTGTCACTCCGCGGTCAGGCGCCGAAGATGTTGAGCAGCAGCTGTTCGAATTTTTCTTCCAGCATTTCATAGGACAGGTAGCGCCAACCCAGCATGTAGTTGGTTTCCACCATCTCTTCCAGGCGGTCGGGATCGGCAATCAGTTCCTTGATCCGTTTGACGGTCTGGTTTGTTAAATACCCGTTGATGGAGATAACGTCAAACCCTTTGGGTTCGATGTCGGCCACGAAGATGGGGTAGCGGTTGATGACGATGGGCTTGCGGTAGTAGATGGTCTCGACGAAAGCGTTGCCGTACCCCTCGTAGAGCGATGGATAGGCCACCAGGTCCGCGTTGAGGTAGGCGTCGGCGAGGGTGTAGACCTTGCGGCCCTGTTCGTCGCGCCCGCGCGTGATGCCGATGTGGTCCGAGACTACGCGCAGGTCCACACCGATGAAATCCACGAATTCCTGGATGCGCATGAGGTATTCGTGCCCTTCGTCGCCGGACTTGTGGGTGATGACCAGCGACGCCTTATCCGGGTTGAGGCGTTTGACCAACTCCACAGAGGTTTCGATGCCTTTTCGTGAGACCACGCGCGTGGGTTGCAACACCAGCAGGGTGTCGGGCTCCAGGCCGATGGCCTCCCGGAAATCGCGGTTGTAGTCGTCGATCTCCGGCGGCATGCTCTTGAAGTCCAGTACGTTGGGGATCAGGGTCCAGCTGGCACCGGTGTGGGAGCCCAGTTCGTTTCCGGCGATGGAGTTGATCACCACGTGCTGGATGCTGGGGTGAAAGGGCGGAAAAGCCGAGCGCAGGTAATCGCCGGCCGCGGCGGAGTTGAAGCGATCGCGCTCCCAGTAAAAATCGTGGTGATGGGCGATGGTGGGCGTGCCGGTCTCGAAGATAAACTCGCTCAGGGCCAGGCCGAAGGGGATGTTGACAGGGATCGCCAGCGCGTTCTGCACCACCAGGATCTTGAAGCCGAACCTGCGCTGAAAGGCGTAAATCTGTTCCTTGAGCTCCTCCTTGATCTCCTGGATGCGCCGGCTCAGGGTGGGGGTTCTGCGCTTGCGCACGAACAGTTCGTTCTGGATCTCGAGGATGTCGGGATGCTCAAAGTGCGCGCGGGGCACCTCGTGGGAAACGGCCGGGTCGGTGTCCAGCTCGCCGGCCATGTAGTACACCCGGCAGCCCCTGGAGGTGAGCACATCGACCCATTTCTGGGTCTCCAGGGAAACGCCGTCCAGTCCTGCGAAACGGGTGGAGACGAAACCGAAGGAGAGTTCTTCTCGTTGCCAAATATTCATTACAGCGGGCATCATTGAAACGGCCTCAAACAGCAGCCGCCGCTGGACACTACCAAAACGGCGGATCGAAAGCAGATACACCCGGCCCGGCGCGGATCGCAACCCTTTTTTTCGCACCGTAACCGGCAACCCGGGTTCCTGTCTCTGTATTATCGGCTGTTTTCTTTTTTTATAAAACAGGTTATGGAATCGTCAACGCATGCCCGCGAAATTCCGCAAGAGGCCCCCGCATGGCAAAATCCACCGACATTCAGTTGCGCTTCCGTTCCCTGCTCCAGAAAGCGGTCCGCCGCGGCCACACGGACCTGGTGCTGACCGTCAGCGCCCTGATCGAAAGCCTCGGTGCCGGCCAGCGCAACTGGTTCCGCTCCCGCGCGGCCATCATCACTTTCGAGGAGTGCTGGCCCCTGGGCGCCCTCCTGCGCTTCACTGCCCATTTCTACACCAAGGCGGCGGCCCTGTACCGTCTGTGCCGTTCGACCAAGATCCGCGATGCCACCGGGTTGGGCTACCTGGCCTACCACCTCGCGCACAACGACCGCTCGGTGCTGCGGGATGGGCCCGAAGACCGCACCATCCGGGTCGTGGCCCGCGCCCTGGCCCACCCCGACCGTTTTCGGCAGTGGGTGCAGCAACAGTCCCTGCCGCCCGGCGCCCGCGAACTGGTGGACCACGCCCTGCACTTCCTGCGCGCCGGACGCCCCCTGGACTGCGCCATCATCACCGCGGCCGCATGGCTGGCCTGTGACGGACCCATGCCGATCGTAACGGCTGCGCCGCAGCCCGACGGACCTTTTCCCTACTGGGTGGCGCTGGACCGCCACACGCCCGAGGGGCGCCGTGCCCTGCGCGACATCGCCCGGGACCTGCGCGTTCCCCTGCCCCAGCTGGAGTGGTGCGGGTTCTACTTCGAGGGCGCTGTCACCAATGCGTCGCAACCCTCGCCGTGGTGGCAACGTTACTGCCGGTGGTGCTTTGAACAGGTGGGACTCAACCCCGCCGAAGCGCACCTGCTGTGGGACCCGGTGCGCCCCCAGCTCAAAGCGGCCCTGGCCGAGGACGCCCGCGACCTGCACCACGAACTGTACGCCTGGAAGCTGGCGCACCTCGGGCGACTGGAGAAACTCAAGAGCCAAGTGACACTTTTCCTGCGCCACTATGACGAACTCACCGGCAGCCAGCTGAAGGTCTTCTGACCGCCCGGCCACGCCTGGGGTGGCCGTTGCCTAGAGATGGGAATTCAATTTCCCAGGACTTGGGGGATTTTTTTCCCATGAGCCGCGGCGCCGCCGGCCGCCGTCTTCCCACTGCCCACCTAACCACTTTATTTCCTGTCCTTTTTGAAAAACATTCAGAATTGCTCATGCGATAGCACGGCATTTGCAAGGCAGGGGACATAAGGAGAAGGTTACTGAAAAAAGGGGGGCCTCGTGCTCCCGAAAACACCGGAGCACACCATGGCGATTCCAGTGAAAATCAGGAAAAAAGTCGTTCCCATGAGCATGGACCGGCTGGCGCAAATCGGCGAGAAGGCCCGCCTGGAGCGCGAGCGCCTGCTCAGGGAGCACCCGCACCTGCGGGCCTACCAGGAGGAAATCGACCGCATGATGGCGGGGGCCGGATCCGCCGAAAACCGCATGGCCGTCCTCGGACTGATGATGGAGACCAAGCTCAACGAACTGCGCGACCAGCTGTCGCGCCTGTCCGAATGCCTGCAGGCCGTGGAGCGGCGGTAGCCCTTTTCAGCAGCCCACGTGGAAACCGGCGGCCACACGCCGTCCGGCGGAGGATAGGCGGTTAAACGTCTCGACTGCCCGCGGGGTGCGCTCCTCGATCACCTCGATCCCCTGCGCTACCAGATGGCGGCGCAGGTCGGGCGAGACTTTCATCAGGCCGGGTTGCCCCTTGCCGATCACCAGCACTTCCGGAGACACCGCGAGGATGTCCTCGACATCGGCGCGTTCCACGCGGTGGCCGCTTCGCCGCCACCAGTTCGAAACCACGCGTCCCTCGACGATCTTGATGTCGCTGCCGTAGGATCTGCCGTCCACGACAATCCTGCCGAAACGAAATGCGTCGATCATGATAGCGCTCCTTCTCGTATTCGTCCTGCGGGGAGCGTTTATATTATACCACCTTCCCATGCCGTTGTAACCCCTCCCGTCATTTCCCTGTTGCGACGGGAGCCGTGCCACCGGGCGTGTTGACGCGCCCGAGGCCAATCACATGTCGCCTGGCACGCCGGGGCAAGCAGGCATCATCTGTGCGCCGTGAACCCCGGCGGGGATGCCCCGGCCCCGCCGTTTTCACAGCTTGACAGGGCGACCATTTTCTGAGATATTCGGCGAGAATCGGCATTATTCTCTGACCGGGCCCCTACTCGGTGAACCCCATTTAGCCAACCCTCCCGGCAACCGCCGCCGACCGGCGCTGCCGGGTGTTATTCTCCGGCCGTCGTACCCATCGGTCGTTTCCCGTAACCGCTCAACCAAGGAGGAAACGCTATGAAGACCCGGCATTGGACGCTACTAGTGATCATTCTGGCCCTTGCCGTGCTGCTCGCACCCGGCAGCCGTGCATTGGCGCAAAAGCCCATCATCATCGGCTGCCCGCTGTCCACGGCCTACGTCTACGGATGGGATGCCGAGCGGGCCGTCACCCTGGCCGTCGAGGAGATCAACGCCAAGGGCGGGGTCAAGGTGGGCGGCCAGATGCGGCCTTTCAAGATCGAGGTGCTCGACACCCGCGACCTGGAGCCGGGTGTGCCGGTCAGCGAGGCCCTGCTGGCGGTGGAAAAGCTCATCCTGGACAAGAAGGCCAAGTTTCTCATCGGCGGACCGGTGCGTTCCGAGGCCGCCCTGGCGGCCATGCCGCTGATCTCCAAATACAAGGTCGTCACCATCGTCACCACCGGCGTGCTTTCGCCCAAGTACCACGCCATGGTGGCCAAGAAATACGACAAGTACAAATACTGCTTCCGCATCCACGGCGAAGCCAAGTGGCTCATCAAAGAAATCCTGACCTGCCTGCTGGAGATCAAACAGAAGTACGGCCTGGACAAGGTCTTTATCATGGTGCAGGACGTGGCCCACGCCCGCACGGCCGGCAAGATCCTCAAGAAGGTGGCCGCCAAAAAAGGATTCGACATCACGGGCCTGGAGATCTACCCCACGGGGACCACCGACTTTTCCATGGGACTGGTCAAGGCCAAGAAGACCGGCTCGCAGATCCTGAGCCTGTGGATGGACATGCCCGAGAGCGCCATCCTGCTCAAGCAGTGGTATGACATGAAGATTCCGGCCCTGCCCTTCGGCTCCACCCTGGCGGCCGCCGAGCAGCCCGGCTTCTGGAAGGCCACCGGCGGCAAGGGCGCCTACTGCCTGGCCAACGTGGTCAACGCCGGCAACGCCCCCAGCGAGGCCACGCCCTGGACCATGAAGTTCTATAATGCCTACGCCAAGCGCTGGGGCGTGCCGCCCGAGGGGCTGGGCTGCTCCAGCAGCTACATGGCGGTCTACGTGCTCAAGGACGCCATCGAGCGCGCCGGCAGCCTGGATCCCGACAAGGTGGTGGCCGCCATGGAAAAGACGGACATCATGGGCGTTTATGGCCGCCTGCGCTTCGATCCCAAAAGCCACCAGGTGATCCCCAGCTTCGATCCCAAGGACGGCGCCGTGGGCAGCATCGTCCAGTGGCAGGACGGCAAGCGCGTGGTGGTCTTTCCCAAGAGCATCGCCAAGGGGCAGATCGAGTTGCCGCCGTGGATGAAAAAGTGACGGAACCGTAAGGGCCCCATTCTTCCGCCGGGAAAGAATCGTTCATGGACATCCTGATCTACGGCACCATCAACTCCGTCTCGCTGGCGCTCTATGCCCTGGGCTTCGCCCTGGTGTACGGCACCAGCCGGCTGCCCAATTTCGCCCACGGTGCACTGTACGTACTGGCCGGGTTCATCACCTGGTCCTTCCTCAACAGCCTGGGCCTGCCCTACCCGCTGGCCATCGTGCTGGCCATACTGGTCACCGGCGTCATCGGGGCCCTCATCTACCAGTTCATTCTGGTGCGCGTGCGCGGCATGGAGATCTCCGAGATCATCGCCTCCTACGCCCTGGGACTGGCCATCCTGGAGGGCCTGCGCTGGGGCGGCTTCAAGGGCATGAGCTACACGCTGCCGGTGTTCATCGAGGGCAGCTTCAGCGTGGCCGGCATTTCGGTGGACTACCAGCGCCTGCTGGTGGTGGTCATCGGCGCGGCCGTGGTGGCGCTGCTGTGGCTCTTCACGCACTTTACGCGCATCGGGCTGGCCCTGCGGGGCATGGCCCAGGACGAACGTGCCGCCATGATGCTGGGCATCGACTCGGACCGCATGGCGGTGGTGGCCATGGGCTTCGGCTCGGGGCTGGCGGCCCTGGCCGCCATCCTGCTGCTGCCGCTGGGCAACATCGTGGTCGAGTCCGGCTACAACATCCTGATCCTGGCCATCGCGGTGTGCATCGTGGGCGGACTGGGGTCCTGGATGGGCGCCGTGCTGGCGGCCTTTCTGATCGGGTTCGCCCAGATCCTGACGGTGGTTTACCTGGGCACCCACTACCAGATGGTGGTGGCCCTGCTGGCCATCATCCTGACGCTGATCCTCAAACCGTCGGGCCTCTTCGGCCGCCAGAAGGAACTGGAAGAACGCGTATGACCGACGACACCGCCCCCCAGCGCCGCAGGGAACGCATCGACCGCGGCATCAAGGTCCGCAGCGAGGGCATCTACAGCCTGATGTCGTGGCGCGAGATGGGCTACATCATCGTGCCGCGCGCCGTTCTGATCATCGGTATGCTGGTCCTGCCGCTGGTGATGCCCGGCATGTACTGGCAGCGGGTCATCTCCATTGTCTGCATCTACGCCCTGCTGGCCGTGGGGTTCGATTTCCTGGCGCACTTCGTGGGGCTGGTGTCGCTGGGGGGCGCCTTTTTCGTGGGCGTGGGCGGCTACCTGGCCGCCATCCTGAACACCACCTGGGGGCTGCCGCCGCTCTTCACGGTGCCCCTGGCCACCGTGACCGGCGCGGCCTTGTGCACCCTGCTGCTGCTGCCCTGCCTGCCGCTGCGGGGTGTCTACTTTGCCATCGTGACCCTCATGTACCCCCTGTTTCTGGCGCGGGTCATCGAGGCCCTGGACATCCTGGGCGGCACCGACGGCATCATGGGCATCGACGGCTTCGACACCCGCTGGGGCGAGCAGTACGCTGTGGTGGCCCTGCTGCTGATCGTGCTCTTCGCCGT
>Ga0256835_1001049_pt1 | contig 17526 bp, 13 predicted proteins | sample PIR30metaG_FD_185972 | JGI IMG/M metagenome (GOLD analysis project Ga0256835, IMG submission 185972) | Hydrothermal vent microbial communities from East Pacific Rise, Pacific Ocean - PIR-30 | ecosystem: Environmental > Aquatic > Marine > Hydrothermal vents | place: Pacific Ocean: East Pacific...
GTTACGGATCGGGATTTTCTTGACGAGCTGGGTATCCCGGGGCCTACGGCAGAGGGCTTTCTCTTCCCGGATACCTATGCCTTCTACCGCGGGCTCAGCTGTAAGGCCGTGATAACCAAAATGGTGAATCGTTTCTGGGAAGTGTGGGAAGATTTCGAGGAAAGAGCCGCAGAGCTTGGCCTGGACGTGATGGAAGTGGTAACGCTTGCTTCCATCGTGGAAAAAGAGGCTATTCTGCCCCAGGAGAGACCCCTCATCGCGGGAGTCTTCTGGAATCGACTCAAGCGCGGGATGCCCCTTCAAGCAGACCCTACCGTGCGTTACGCCACCAAAAAGTTCTACCGCCGCCTTCGAAAACGAGATTTGAGATATCGCCACCCTTACAATACGTACATTTATCCGGGACTTCCCCCCGGGCCCATCTGTAACCCCGGCCGGGCATCAATCAGGGCGGTTCTTTACCCTGCGGAGACAGAGTATCTCTACTTTGTGGCCAAAGGGGACGGAAGCCACTACTTTTCCAAGACCCTCAAGGAACACGAATGGGCCGTCGATCGCTATCAGCGCTCGCGCAGACGTCCTTCCTGGAAAAACTCTCCCGCAAGCCTTAAGGTTTTGCCAGGAAAAGGAGACAAGGGGGAAGAAGATGGCACGGCGCAAGAAGGAAGAAGCACAAAAGAAGGCGAATCCCCAGGAACAGAACCAGGCCCAGGAACAGAAGAATAAGAAAAGGGAGATCCCGCCTGAGGTCATCGAACGCGTCAAGAAGCTGAGAGACGAAATCGAATATCACAATTACCGCTACTACGTTCTGGACTCCCCGGTTATTTCCGATGCGGAATACGATGCCCTCATGCGGGAGCTCCGTGAGCTTGAGGCCAAGTATCCGGAGTTAGTTACTCCTGACTCCCCTACCCAGCGGGTGGGCTACCCTCCGGCCAAGGAGTTTCGCCAGGTACGACACGCCGAACCCATGCTCTCCCTCGACGACGCCATGAGCGAAGAGGAGGTAAGGGAGTTTGACAGGCGGGTGAAGAGGCTTCTCGGGCTCCCGGAAGACGCCCCCATGGAATACACCGTGGAACCAAAGATAGACGGGGTGGCTGTGGAGCTCGTTTACGAAAACGGGGTCCTTACGGTGGGGTCCACCCGTGGAGACGGCTACGTCGGGGAGGACGTGACCAACAACTTGAAGACCATCAAGACCATTCCCCTGCGATTGAGACCACTTACCGAGGATGCACCGCCTATTCCCAAGCGGCTCGACGCCCGCGGGGAAGTTTACATGGAAAAGGAGAAGTTCAAGCAACTCAACGAAGAGCGCCTGCGACGAGGTGAGCCCCCTTTTGCCAACCCTCGCAATGCTGCCGCCGGCTCCTTACGCCAACTCGACCCCAACGTCACGGCCCAGAGGCCGCTTGATATCTTTTTCTACGGGGTGGGAAGGGTCGAAGGGTACAAATTCAAGACCCAGTGGGAGGTCCTCACCACCCTTCCGAAGTGGGGGCTCAAGACGAATCCCCTTTGTCGGCTCGTGAAGAATATCGACGAGGCCATCGCCTACCATCACGAGCTCGAAAAAAAGCGCGAAGAGCTCCCTTACGAGATCGACGGGGTGGTCATCAAGGTAAACGATCTCTCTCTCTGGGAAAAACTCGGCACCAAGGCCAGAAGCCCGCGTTACGCTCTGGCCTACAAGTTCGAGCCCACCCAGGTCACGACCAGGGTGCGTGACATCGTCTTGCAGGTGGGGAGAACCGGAGCCGTAACCCCGGTGGCGGTTCTGGAGCCGGTAAGGGTAGGAGGGGTGACCGTTTCCCGGGCAACGCTTCACAACGAGGATGAAATCCGCCGCAAAGATATCCGCATCGGGGATTGGGTGCTGGTACAGCGTGCCGGAGACGTCATCCCCGAGGTGGTAATGCCCATCAAGGAGCGGCGCACCGGTAAGGAAAAGCCCTTTGTGATGCCCAAGACCTGCCCGGTTTGCGGAAGCGAGCTGATACGGAAGCCGGGAGAGGCGGTGTGGCGCTGTCCCAACAAGAACTGCTACGCCCAGCTGGTCAGGCAACTTCAGCATTTCGCCAGCCGCAACGCCATGGATATCGAGGGCCTGGGGGAACAGGTGGCCAAGGCCCTGGTAGACGCGGGCCTGGTGCGCGACGTGGCGGACCTTTACTACCTGAAGGTCGACGATTTGCTCCAGCTTCCGGGGTTTGCCCTGAAGAAAGCCAAAAATCTCTATGAAGCCATCCAGCGGAGCAAGAAGACCACCCTCCCGCGGTTTCTCTACGCCCTGGGAATCCGTCACGTGGGGGAAGTGGTGGCGCAACTCCTTGCCGAGCATTTCAAGAGCCTCGACAAGCTCATGAACGCCTCCATGTCAGATCTCATGGCCATCCCCGGCATCGGGCCGGAAGTGGCAAGAAGCGTGGTGGAATTCTTCCGTAACGAGCGCAACCGAAAGACCATCGAAAAACTCCTCAAGGCCGGGATCGAATTCGAAGATCTGAAGGAAGAAGAAAAGCCCGAAGAGAAACCCCTGAAGGGGCTCACCTTTGTCTTTACCGGGGCCCTCAAGAGCATGACCCGGGACGAAGCCAAGAAGAAGGTCCAGGCCCTGGGAGGCCGGGTGGCTTCAGATGTGTCTCGCAACGTGGACTACGTGGTGGTGGGAGAGAAGCCGGGTTCGAAGTATCAGCGGGCGCAGCGCCTGGGGCTTAAGATCATCGACGAGGACGAGTTCCTGAAGATGATCGGAGAGAAAAAGTAAAAAAGAGGGCCAGCTTTTGCTGGCCCTTCCTTATGGGCTAAGAACCGTAGAAGAAGATGGGCTCAACGAGTTTTACCCCGCCTTTCTCCACCACTTCTAGGGCCTTCTCGAAGAGGTCATCCGGCACCTTGAAGATCAGGATGGCGGAATCCTTGCCACCCACGAAGGCGTAGGTGTAGTCGATGTTGATGTCGGCGTCGGTGAGTAAGCGCACCACCTGGTAGAATCCACCGGGTTTGTCTGGCACTTCCACGGCGAAGACGTCCTGCTCTTTGACGGTGAAACCGGAGGCCGAAAGGACGGAACGGGCCTTCTCGGGGTTGTCCACCACCAGCCTCAAAATGCCAAACTCGGCACTCTCAGCCAGGGCGAGCGCCCTGATGTTGACCTGGGCCTCTGCCAGGACCTGGGTGACCTCTTTGAGCCGTCCTTTGCGGTTCTCCAAAAAGATCGACAGTTGTTTGATGGCGTATTTGGCACGCATTTGAGCCTCCTTAGCCGATATCTTTGAGTTCTCGGCGGTCTACCACGCGTTTGGCCTTCCCCATGGATCTCTCGAGGGTTCTGGGTTCTACGAGTTTGACCCGGGCCCTCAAGAAAAGGGCGTTTGCCAGCTCTTCCTCCAGCTTGCGGCGGAGATTTTCAAGGGCCCCGATGTCGCCGGTGAAGACCCGCTCGTCCACCTCAACCCAGACCTCAAGCACGTCGAGCACCCCGCGTTTGTCCACCACGATGACGTAATTGGGGGTGAGCCCTTCGACCTGGGTGAGGACGTGTTCCACCTGGGAGGGGAAGACGTTCACCCCGGAGACGATGAGCATGTCGTCGCTTCGTCCGACCACGCGCCCCATGCGAATGATGGTGCGCCCGCACTTGCACGGGGCCTTGTGGAGAGAGGCGATGTCTTTGGTGCGGTAGCGGATTATGGGAAGCCCCTGCTTGGTAAGAGTGGTGAAGACGAGCTCCCCTTCCTCTCCTTCGGGGAGGGGTTCTCCGGTCTCAGGGTTGATGATTTCCGGGAGAAAATGATCCTCAAAGATGTGGAGTTCACCCTCGGGGCAACTCGCCGCCACCCCGGGGCCGATGATCTCGGAAAGACCGTAGGCCTCGAAATATTTGATGCCCCAGGAATCTGCCACCGCCTTCCGGAGCCCTTCCGAAGCGGGCTCGGCTCCAAAGAAACCGGCCCGCAGGAGGAAGTCCTTCCGGGGATCGAAACCCTCTTCCTGGGCTACTTCGGCAAGGTGTAAGGCGTAAGAGGGGGTGCAACAAAGGATGGTGGCCCCGAAATCCTTGAGGAGCATGAGCTGCCTCTTGGTAAAGCCCACACTTGAAGGGACCACCGCCGCGCCCACCGCTTCGGCGCCGTAGTGGAAACCAAGCCCACCGGTGAAGAGCCCGTAGCCGTAAGCGTTGTGGACGACGTCTCCCGGCCCCACGTCCGCCATCTGGAAGGTGCGGCACATCACTTCCGTCCACACGCGCATATCGTTTTCAGTGTAGCCCACCACGGTGGGTTTCCCGGTGGTGCCGGAGGAGGAGTGAATGCGGACGATTTGGTTCAGAGGCACGGCAAAAAGGCCAAAGGGGTAATGATCCCGCAGGTCCTGTTTGACGGTGAAAGGAAGTTTCTTCAAGTCTTCGAGACTTTTTATGTCCGATGGTTTGAGCCCCATTTCATCGAACTTTTGGCGGTAGAAGGGCACCAGGTGGTAGACCCTCTCCACGGTGTCCTTCAGGCGTCTTAGCTGTAACGCTTCGATTTCTTCGCGCGGGAGGTAATCTTTTTTACGCCAGTCCATCTCGAGCCTCCTTTATGACTCCTTTTGCAAGGTGCTTAGCGCAGTCTCCTTTAAATGGCAAGAGAAAGGGCCCTTATCGGGCCCTTTGGTTAATCTTCGAGGGTGGAGGTATCTCCCTCGGGAAGACCTAGTTCTCTGGCGCGCAAAAGGCGCCGCATGATCTTTCCGCTCCTGGTCTTGGGAAGCTTGTCCACGAAGGCCACTTCCGAAGGCGTGGCGATGGGGCCAAGCTCCTTGCGCACGTGCTGGATGATGCTCTTGCGCAAGCCCTCGGTGGGTTCCTTTCCAGCCCGCAGCACCACGAAGACCTTGATGCGCTCGCCTTTGATCTCATCCGGCAAGCCAATGGCCGCGGCCTCCGCCACCGCAGGGTGGCTGACGAGGGCTGATTCGAGATCTGCCGTGCCGATACGATGCCCGGCGACGTTCAAGACGTCGTCGGCCCGTCCCAGGACGGCAAAATAGCCTTCGTCATCACAAACGGCGATATCACCCGTCTTGTAACAGCCGGGGATCTCGTTCCAGTAGGACTCGTATCGTTCCGGATCGTTGTAGACCATGCGCATCATATAAGGAAGTGGCTGCCGCAGGACGAGGTAGCCCCCTTTGCCAGGAGGCATGGGGTTTCCGTTGACATCCACCACGTCTGCTACCACTCCGGGGAGGGGTTTTCCGGCAAAGCCCGGCTTGGCAGGGATGGTGGGCATGGTGCCAAGGACCGGACCAGCCACTTCGGTCTGCCAGAAGTTGTCGATGCAGTAGCCGTTGTTTTCGAGGATGACCTGCTGGGCAAAGTTCCAGGCTTCGGGGTTCAGCGGTTCTCCGGCACAGGCCAGGATCCTCAGAGTGGAACGATCGTACTTTTTGATGTGCTCTTCGCCAAAGCGCATGAACATCCGAAGCGCCGTGGGAGCGGTGAACATCACAGAGACGCCATATTTCTGGACCATTTCCCACACCACGCCCGGGTGAGGGTAATCGGGAGCCCCTTCGCGAATGAGCACGGTGGCTCCGGCACAGAGCGGGCCATAGACGATGAAGGAATGCCCCACGATCCAGCCGATGTCCGAGGTGGACCAGTAGACGTCCTGGTCTTTGATGTCGAAGAAGGCCCTGGTGAGATAGTAGGTGCCCACCATGTATCCTCCGTGAACGTGGACCACCCCTTTGGGTTTGCCCGTGGTGCCAGAAGTGTAGAGGATGAAGAGGGGATCTTCGGCGTCCATGATCTCCGGAGGGCAGCGGTGAGAGTGAGCCTTCAAGAGTTCCCAGAAATCTACTTCCCATTCTTCGAGTTCGATGGGTGGGGTGGTGCGGCGGTGCACCACGACCTTTTCCACGAAATCGAGCCCCTCCAGGGCTTCGTCCACCACGGCCTTGAGTCTTACCACTTTTCCGCGCCGGTAGGTTACGTCGGAGCAGATCACGAGCTTGGCCCGGCAGTCCTCGATGCGGGACTTGAGTGCCCCGGCCCCCATGCCGGCGTAAACGACGGAGTGGATGGCTCCGATGCGGGCACAGGCGAGCATGGCGATGATGCCCTCGATGGTAAGGGGCATGTAGATGACGACGCGGTCTCCCTTGCCCACCCCCAGGGACTTGAGCCCGTTGGCAAATTGGTTTACACGGTCCCGGAGCTGGCCGTAGGTGCCGACCTGTTCCTCACCTTCTTCGGAGAGCCAGATCACCGCCACCTTGTTGCGCCGCCAGGAGTCGGCGTGGCGGTCAAGGGCGTTGATGGTCACGTTGGTCTTTCCGCCGATAAACCAGCGGTGGTAGGGAAGGTCTATCTCGCGCACCTTTTGCCAGGGTTCTACCCAGACGAGCTCATTGGCAATTTGCCCCCAGAAGCCTTCCGGGTCCCGGATGGAGTAGGCGTAAACGGAATCGTAATCCTTGATGAAGGCCTCTTCGACCACCCGACGGGGAGGAAAAAACTTGTTTTCGTGTTTCAAAAGGTGTTCGATTTGGGTATCGTAGCCGTGAGAGTTTGCCATGAGAACCTCCTCCTTTAGAGCTGCTCCCGGCTATAATAGCTTATTTGTTCGAGGTGTCATCTAGGGTGTGGCCAAGGTGGTGGAATTTATATCGCCTGGTGCGCGTTTTAGGGGCGCCTCTTTACTTTGCCAGCCAATTAAGCCCCAAAAGACGAAGCCTTCTTCGTCGAAAGCTTAACCCTCCAAAGGTCCCAGCTTCCAAAACCATCTGGGTTCACACCCTTTCGGTGGGAGAGGTGGGGGCCGCCCTCCCTCTTTTGAAGGCCCTGAAGAAGACCTTTCCGGAACACTTTCTGATCTTTACCGTGGCCACCTCAAGCGGCTACGCGCTGGCCTCAAAAAGGGCCTCGGGGCTTGCGGATCTCATCTGGCCGGGGCCTCTCGATCTGCCAGGGCTTCCTGCCAAATACGCTTCCAGGTTTCATCCGGAGGCCTTCATCCTCGTGGAATCCGATCTCTGGCCCGGTCTTCTCTGGGAGTTGAAGGGGAAGGGGGTTCCTCTGCTCTGGGCCAATGCTGCGCTCTCCTCCAAGGCCTTCAAGCGTTTGGGTCGTCTGAGACCTTTGGCAGAGCTCCTTCTCTCCCCTTTTGATTTCATCGGAGCCGCCACCCGTGGGGACGCCGAACGGCTCTCCGGGTTGCTTGCCAGGGAAGTCCCTTTTTTCGGCAATTTGAAGTTCGAGATCGAGCCCCCTTCACCGGAAGAAGTAAAAAAATTGTCTCAGGAGTTGGGGCCCCTTCTCAAAAGGCCCCTTCTTGTGTGTGGCTCTACCCATCCTGGAGAGGAAGAGATCATCCTTGAGGCCTTCAGAGGAGGTTCGGCCGGTCTCATCATCTGCCCGCGCGATCCCTCCCGGGCCCCGGAAATCCTCAAGCTCGCTCAAAAGAGAGGTTTCAAGGCCTCTCTTCGAAGCAAGCCCTCGGCCTGCGAAGTGCTGGTGGTGGACACCCTGGGAGAGCTTAAAAGTCTTTACGGGCTGGGTGACGCCGCTTTCGTGGGCGGGACCCTGGTTCCCGTAGGGGGCCATAATTTGCTCGAACCACTGTATCACGGTGTTCCGGTGCTCTTTGGCCCCTATTTGGAGAGCGTGGCCGATGTGGCCGAAATTGTTTTAAAAGAGGGGCTAGGTTTTGAGGTAGAAGATGCGAGCGCTCTCTCCCGCAAATGGCAGAAAGCTTTGCAGCACAAAGGAGAGGTCAAACAGAAGGCTCCGCGGGTATGGCATCTTTTTGGAAGTGTGAGCACGAAATATGCCAAAACTTTGAAAAAGATGCTAAAAAATCAGCATCTTTGAATTTTTTAGCAAAAATTTTTTGTTATGTTTTCCGAAGGTTTTGGATTAAAGATATTGACAGAAACGAAAAGATCGTTTAGTTATCGAGTCGAAATTACGATTTGGGTGGAAAAAAGTTGGTTCCCCTGTGGGTTCACCCCTCAATCTCCACCCTCAGACGACCAGATACCCACCTCCATCCCTCTTTTGGCCCACAGGGGGCCTTTCTTTCTTGACGCTTCTCTGAAGAAGATTACCTTTTTGCCGAAAATCCCAAAGGGTGGGCGAAGATGCCAAAGGATTATTACAAGATCCTGGGTGTTTCGCGGAATGCTACCCAGGAAGAAATAAAAAAGGCTTACCGGCGTTTGGCCCTCAAGTACCATCCGGATCGCAACAAGGGCAACAAGGAAGCCGAAGAAAAGTTCAAAGAGATAAACGAGGCTTACGCTGTCCTGTCAGATCCGGCAAAGAGGCGGCAGTACGACCAGTTTGGTTCCAGCGAGTTCCACCGTCGCTACTCTCAGGAAGACATCTTTCGCGACTTCGATTTCGAGCGCATTTTCAAAGACCTGGGAATCGGCTTCGATCTGGGGAGTTTCTTTGGTTTCGGAGGCGGACGCCGACGGAAGACCTTCCATTTCGATTTGGGGGATCTCTTCAGCCAGGTCTTCGGTACCTCTCCTCAGGAAGAGTGGTTTCAAGGAAAGCGCCAAGAACACAAAAAGGGCTACCAAGAAGAAAGATCCTCCTCGGGCGATGTGGTGCTCGAGCTTCCCGTAACCCTCGAAGAGGTGGCTCAGGGTGCCGAGAAGGTCATTTCCGTGGCCCCTACTGGTAAACCCGAACGTTTACGGGTGAGGATTCCCGCCGGTATTGAGGAAGGCCAGAAGCTTCGCATCAAGGCGCAGGGAACTTACGGCTGGAATGGTAAACGGGGGGATCTCTATCTCCAGGTCAAAATCGAAGATCATCCCGTCTTTGAAAGACGAGGAAAAGACGTCGTCTGCCAAAAAGAGATCAAGTTTACCGACGCCGTCTTTGGGACCACCATCGAAGTTCCCACTCTTTATGGCAAGACGGTCAAGGTGAAAGTCCCTCCGGGGACGAAAGGCGGGGCCAAGCTCCGTCTCAAAGGTCTTGGGCTTCCGGGAAAGGACGGGAGCAAAGGGGACCAATTCGTCGAAATTCACATCAAAGTGCCCAAAGACCTTACGGGAGATCAGAAAAAACTCTTGCGCAAACTGGCCGAATACGGGCTTTAGCCTGCCACCACGGAGCCCAGCTTGAAAATGGGCAGATAGAGAGAGACGATAATCCCGCCGATCACACCCCCCAGGAAGACGATCATCACGGGCTCTATCATCTGGGAGAGGGCGTCAACGGTCATGTCCACTTCTTCTTCAAAGAAATCGGCGACTTTGTCGAGCATCGTTTCAAGGACTCCGGTGGCCTCACCAACGGAGACCATCTGGATCACCATGTAAGGGAAGATTCCGCTCTTGGCCAGAGGGTCTGCGATGGAAGACCCTTCCTTCACGGATTGTCTGATCTGATAAATGGCCTTTTCCACCACGGTATTTCCCGCGGTCTTGGCGGCGATGGTAAGGGCGTCGATGATGGAGACACCGCTTGAGATGAGAGTGCTCAGGGTCCGAGAAAACCTGGCCACGGCTACCTTGCGGAAGAGATTGCCAAATAGAGGAAGTTTCAAGAGAAGGGCGTCTATCTGGAGCCTTCCCCGCTCTGTTTTGTAGTATCTCCTGACAAGGAAGACGAAGAGCACGATCCCGACCAGAAAATAGAGGAAGTACTTCTTCGTGAGACGGCTGGCCTCGATGACGATCTGGGTGGGCAGTGGCAAGGCCTGCCCCATTTCCCCGAACATCTTTTCAAAGGTGGGTACCACGAAGATCATGATGATGCTTAGAACGATGACAGTCACAGCCAAAACGATGGAGGGATAGATCATGGCCTTCTTTACTTTGCTTTTGAGGGCCTGAGCTTTTTCCATGTACACGGCAAGCCGTTTCAGGGTAAGATCGAGGTTTCCGCTGGCCTCGCCGGCATCTACCATGTGATAGTAGAAACGGTCGAAGATCTTGGGATACTGTCTCAGGGCCTCGGCAAAGGGAGACCCCTCCTCGACCATCTGTTTGATCTTGAAGATCACCTGCTTGAAATAGGGGTTTTTTTGCTGGTTTGCCAGAGAATCCAGGGCCTGTACGAGAGGAAGCCCGGCTTCAAGCATGGCGGCCAGCTGCCGGGTGAAGATGACCACCTCCTTCGGTTTGACCTTTTTGGGGGTGGAAAAACGGGCCAGAAGCCCGGAGCCTTTGGCCTTTACTTTGAGAGGAGTTATCTTCTGGCGTCTTAATTTGATTTTGACGATGCGTTCGTCTGGAGCTTCAAGAATTCCTTTTATGGTTTCCCCGGCAGGATTTCTCCCCACCCATTCGTAAACGGGCATATAGCTTCCCCTTCTGTTTTTAGATCTTTTTCGGCCAAACAGAAGGGGAAGTTTATTTTTTATCTGCCAATCCAGTAGTTGGGAGCTTCTTTGGTGATGATGACGTCGTGGACGTGGGATTCTCTAAGACCGGCAGGGGTGATCTTCACGAAACGAGCCTTGTGGCGCAGTTCTTCGATGGTACGACAGCCACAATAACCCATCCCCGAGCGTAAGCCTCCGATGAGCTGGAAGATCATGTTTGAGACCGGTCCCCGGTAGGGCACGCGCCCCTCGACCCCTTCGGGGACAAACTTTGCCGGGGAGGAACTTCTTTGGAAGTATCTTTCCGCACCACCTTTGGCCATCGCCCCCAGGGACCCCATGCCACGGTAGACTTTATAGGTGCGCCCCTCGTAAAGGATCATCTCCCCCGGGGCTTCGTCTGTGCCGGCAAAAAGGGAGCCAATCATGACGGCGTGCGCCCCGGCCCCGATGGCCTTGGTAATGTCTCCTGAAAACTTAATTCCTCCGTCGGCAATCACCGGGATGTCGTACTTGTTGGCCACCAACGCACTGTTGTGGATGGCAGAGAGCTGGGGTACTCCAACTCCCGCCACGATCCGGGTGGTGCAGATGGAGCCCGGCCCTACACCCACCTTGATGCCGTCGGCTCCAGCCTTGATGAGGGCTTCGGCCCCCTCGGCCGTGGCGATGTTCCCGGCGATGAGCTGACAATCCGGAAAATGGGCTTTGATATCGCGGACGGCTTCGATCACGTTTTTGGAGTGCCCGTGGGCGGAATCGATGACGATTACGTCGCAGCCGACTTTGAGCAGGGCCTCGACGTGGGCAAGCCTTTCCGGACCCACCCCCACGGCGGCTCCTACCCGCAGACGCCCCAGTTCGTCTTTGCAAGCGTTGGGATACTTCTTGAGCTTTTCGATGTCTTTGATGGTAATCAGGCCCTTGAGGTGGAAGTTCTCATCCACGATGAGGAGCTTCTCTATCCGGTGTTCGTGAAGGATCTTCTTGGCCTCTTCCAGTGTGATCCCCGGGCCAGCGGTGATGAGGTTCTCGGTGGTCATGACCTCCTTTACCGGGCGGTCAAGCTCGGTCTCGAACCGGAGGTCCCGGTTCGTGACGATCCCGAGGAGCTTTTTGTCCGGCCCGCTCACCACGGGCACACCGGAGATGCGATATTCCTCCATGATTCGCAGGACCTCGCGGATGGGGACGTCAGGCTCCACCGTGACCGGATCGATGATCATGCCGTATTCGGATTTTTTGACTTTCTCCACCTCCCGGCACTGCTCTTCGATGCTCATGTTGCGGTGAATGATGCCGATTCCCCCCTCGCGGGCCATGCTGATGGCCATCCGGGCCTCGGTGACGGTGTCCATGGCTGCCGAGAGGATGGGGATGTTGAGCTGGATCTTTTTGGTGATCCGCGTCCTCAGATCGACGTCCTTGGGCAAAACGTCTGATTCGGCAGGCAGGAGGAGCAAATCATCAAAAGTGTAAGCTTCCTCGATGGGAAGGTTTAACATAGAAATCACCCCTGTGTGTTTAGTTGTTTGCGGAAATAATGGGGTTTTCTTGCAAAAGATGCAAGAGGAGCCCCTCTAAAATTCCCGTCTCGCTGACGGTCAGGTCTTTCACGGAGGAAAGGCTTTCTAAGATCTTCAAATATATCATGAGCCCGGCGAGGATGATATCTTCGCGCCCCGGCTCCATGCCTTTGAGGTTCCTTCTTTCTTCGGGAGTGAGGCGGCGGAGCTTATCGAAGAGCTCTTCAAGTTCCTTCCGGGTGATTTTCTGACCGTGTATCTTCTCAGGGCAATAGGTTTCAAGGCCAAGCTTCAGGGAGGCCAGGCAGGAGGCCGTCCCCCCGGTGGCGATGAGAGAGGTGGGAGGGGCGGGCAGGCTTTTAAGCGGCAAGAGATGTTTTTCGATCTCTTTTTGGAGGGCTGAAAGACTCTCCTGAGAGGGGATCTCTTCTCCCGCCAGATGCTTGGCGGTCAGGGTTACCGCTCCGATGTCAAGGCTACCCAGGGCCAATACCCTTTCCTGAGAGCCCAGGATGAATTCCGTGCTGCCACCACCGGCATCCACGATCAAGACCGGGTCTTCGAAGTCTTTTTTGAGACCGGAAAGCACCCCCTTCAAAGTAAAGGTGGCCTCTTCTTCGGGGGAGAGGACCTGGATTTTGATACCAGTCTCTTCGGCGGCTCGCTCGATGAATTCGGAGGCATTTTTTGCCTTGCGGAAGACAGCTGTCCCCGCGGCAAAAACGTCGTTTACTTCGATCTTTTCGAGGATTTCCCGTATCTTGTGGAGGGTTTCTAGACCCCGTGAGAAGGCCTGGGGAGAAATGTGGCCCTGGTTCAAATCTTCTCCCAGGCGGACGTTGAAACGCTCTTTGAGCAGCGGCCGAAAGCCGCCGGCCTGGGGTTTGCCGACCAGGAGACGAAAAGTCTGGGTGCCAAGGTCCAGGCTGGCGTAAGCTTTTTCGTTGAGCCTCTCCCTGAGATCTTTCCCGGGTTTGAAGATGATGCGTTTGCGCGGTGGAAGATTTCTCTCCTCTCCAGTGCGGGGGTTCTTGAAACGTCTTCCGCGCTGTTCTTTGACGTAGAACCGGCCAAAGCCTCTTATCTCTATCCGCCGGCCTTCTTTGAGCGTTTGGGCCAGGTGTTGAAATAGAAGTTCCAGGATGAGTTCCAGATCTTTCTTCCGGAAGTCTGGAAACTTCTGCGCCAGGGTGTTGAGTAACTCTTTGCGGTTCATCTTCAGGGCCACTGCAGAAGATAAAAAGGGGCAAACAAGGCTGCCAAACGGGAGCCAAAATCTTCCTTCATGAGCCAGCGAAGCCAGAGCTTCTCTTCGGCAGGATAGACCACCTGAGGAGTTCCCTTGATTTTTGCCATCTCGGCCGCCAGCAGGATGGCATCCTCGAGATTGCCGAAATCGTCGATAAGACCCCAGGCTTTGGCCTGTTTCCCGGTGAAGACCCTCCCGTCGGCGAACTCGAGTATCTTCTCTCGTGGAATCTTTCGGGCCTCAGAAATGGCTGTGACGAACTGTTCGTACACGTCTTTGATGGTTTCGTAGAGGAGGGCTTTCTCTTCTTCGGTGAGAGGGCGGAAGAGGCTACCCGTATCTTTGTACGGCCCGCTCTTGATGACCGTGGCTTCAATCCCGACTTTCTCCAGGAGCTTGCTTACGTTCGGGATCTGGATCATCACCCCGATGCTACCCGTAAGGGTTCCTGGAGAGGCGAGGATCTTTGGGGCTCCCAGGGCCACGTAGAGCCCGCCGGACGCTGCGACCGAGCCCATCGAAGCCACCACGGGTTTTTCAGAAGCCAGGCGTTTGAGCTCCCGATATATCTCCTGGGAAGCTCCCACCGCCCCGCCAGGGCTGTCGATCCGCACCACAACTGCTTTGACGTTGCGATCTTTCCTGAAGACACGGAGATTTTTGAGGATTTGATCCGCCTCGGAGATGAGGCCCTTTATCTCCACCACCCCCACTTTTTCTCCAGAGGGGAGAGAGGGCCGGCCTTTGAAGAGCAGAAAGGTTCCGAGGAGGATCAGAAAGAAGATGAAAAGAAACAATCCTCCTAAAAAGGCCAGGCCCGTTACCAGGAAATTACGGGAAGACATCTATTTGCGTCTACTTCTGGTCGATGTTTAAGCTTTCCTTCAGGATTGCTCCCAGTGTAATGCTTCCGCCCTTTTGATCTTTTGTAAACTCCGTAAATTCTTTCTTTTCTTCGTCTTCCTTGAGTTTTTTGATGGAAAGGCCGATGCGACGATTTTGCGGGTCGACCTTGATGACCTTGGCCTTCACTTCCTGTCCCACCTCGAACATACCTTCCGGGGACTTGATCTTTTTGTCCGAGAGTTCGGAGATGTGGATGAGGCCTTCCACGCCGGGCTCGATCTCCACGAAGACGCCAAAATCTTTCACGTTGGAGACCTTACCGGTGACCACGCTTCCCACCGGGTACTTTTCCGGCACACTTTCCCAGGGATCCGGGGTGAGCTGTTTCACTCCCAGGGCCAGACGCTCTTTCTCGCGGTCTATCTTAAGGATCACCGCCTGAATGGTATCGCCGGGCTTGTAGAGTTCAGAGGGGTGTTTGATCCGGCCCCAGGAAAGATCCGAGACGTGGATGAAGCCGTCTATCCCCTCCATCACTTCCACGAAAACACCGAAATCCGTAACGGTCTTTACCGGAGCCTCGATGACCATGCCCTCGGAAAATTGCTCGGTGAGCACGTCCCAGGGGTTCGGCTCCACCTGTTTGAGGGAGAGAGAGATGCGACGGTTCTCTTCGTCCACCCCCAGGACCACGACCTCCACCTGGTCTCCCACGTTCAGGACGTCGCGCGGATGTTTGATGCGCTTGGTCCAGGAGAGTTCGGAGATGTGGATGAGGCCTTCGACTCCGGGTTCAAGCTCCACAAAGGCCCCGAAGTTGGTGAGCGAGACCACACGGCCCTGGACCCTCGCCCCTTCGGGGTACTTCTCCTTGACGGATTCCCAGGGATCTGGCGTGAGCTGTTTTACCCCCAGGGCGATTTTCTGGTTCTCGCGATCGTATTTGATGACCTTGACCTTGATGCGGTCTCCCACCTTGAAATAGTTGGACGGATGCTTCACACGCCCCCAGGTGATATCGGAGACGTGAAGGAGACCATCTACGCCACCCAGATCCACGAAGACTCCGTAGTCCGTGATGCTCTTTACGGTGCCCTCGAGCACCTGGCCTTCCTCAAGGCTCTCCAGCAGGGCCTTTTTCTTCGCTTCGAGTTCCTTTTCGAGCACGTTCCGATGAGAGACTACGACGTTGTTCTTCTTGCGGTTGAGACTGATGACCTCCACCTTGATGTTTGAACCCACCAGTTCTTCGGGGTTCTTGGGGGGTTTTAAGAAGGCTTGCGAGTAAGGGAGAAAGGCCCGGATGCCGTCGATATCCACGGCGAAACCGCCTTTGATCCTTTCTACCACGTAAGCCTCCAGGGGCTCACCCTTTTCCGCGGCTTTTTCGATCTTTTCCCAGGCTTTGCGACGTTGCAGCTTTTTATAGGAAACCTGGACCATTCCATCCGGAGTCCGGGTGTTTTCGATGAGGATTTCCACTTCATCCCCGGGCTTGACCTTTACCTCTCCGTCCGGCCCGGTGAATTCGGAAACCGGGGCGATCCCTTCGCTCTTGTAGCCGATATCGATGATCACCCACTCCGGCCCGATACGGAGCACCTTTCCGGTGAAGACTTCCCCCCGGGAGATGGTTTTGATTTCGCCGGCTAGAAGCTCCTCAAAGCTCTCTTCCGGCGTCTGGTTTTGGGGAGTTTCAACAACGTTTTCCATGGCCTCGACCTCCAATGATTTGACTGCACCTTATACCACCGGCCCCCCCAAAATTCAACGCATGGGATGATCTGGTTTTTGGAAGCCTCAAAAGTATCTGCGAGGAAGGGAAACCCCGCGCAAATTCGTTCTCCTGAAAGGGAAAATTTTTGCTAAGATCTCTGGCATGGCGGAAAGGTTCATCGTCCTCCTTACGGATTTCGGTCTCAAGGATCATTACGTGGGGGTGATGAAGGGGGTCATCGCGGGGATTTGCCCGGAGGCCAGGGTCATCGACCTCACCCATGAGATCCCTCCCCAGGACGTGCGGGCCGGGGCCTTTGTGCTGGGGGTCTCCTACCGTTACTTCCCGGAGGGGAGCATCTTCGTCGGTGTGGTGGACCCGGGGGTTGGGACGGCCCGCAGGGGTCTTCTCCTGCAAGCCGGCTCTTACTATTTCGTCGGGCCAGACAACGGTCTCTTCTCCTGGGTGGTCAAAAAGGAAGGGTGCCGCCAGGCGGTTGAGCTCACCAACAGGCGTTATTTTCGTCCGGAGATAAGCCGCACCTTCCACGGCCGCGATATCTTTGCCCCGGTGGCCGCCCACTTTGCCTGCGGGGTCCCCTTGCGGGAGTTCGGCCCGGAGATCCAAAAACTGGTGATGCTTCCCTGGCCGGAGGTCAAGAAGGAGGGCACCATCCTCAAAGGGGCCGTCATCTATGTGGACCGCTTCGGAAACCTCATTACCAACATCACCGAGGATATGCTGCGCCTCCCGGTGAAGAGAATCCTTTACCAGGGGGTGGAAGTGCCCTTTCTTGAAACTTACGGTCTGGCTGCCCCTGGCGAGCCCCTGGCCCTTATCGGGAGCGAGGGGTTCCTCGAGATCGCGGTGGCAGGCGGCTCGGCAGCCAGGCGTTTGGGGACCGATGGTGAAGTCGTGGTGGAGTTTTCCACTCCGTAAAGAGACTCTTGCGGGTCGGCTCGTCTATCAGCCAGAGGAAGGCTACCGCTATTCCCTGGAGGCCTTTCTCCTGGCCTCCTTTGTGAACCTGCGCCCGCGGGAACGGGCCCTTGAGCTTGGGGCAGGTTGCGGGATCGTAACGCTCCTTCTCGCCTGGAGGCATCCCGAAAACCTCTTCTGGGGGCTTGAGATCCAGCCTCCGCTTCTCGCGTGTTTCGCCAGAAACGTGCGAGAAAACGGGCTTTTGAGCCGGGTTCTTCCGGTGGCAGGCGACGTAAAGGCCCCTCCCTTCAAACCTGGCCTCTTCGAGGTGGTCTATACCAACCCGCCTTTCTATGCGCCGGGGGAGGGGAGACTTTCCCCTGATCTCCAGGAGAGACTTGCGCGGCACGAGATACTTGCCACCCTGGAAGATTTCTTCTCCGCCGCGGCGAAGCTTCTCCGGGAGAGGGGCCGTTTCTACCTCGTCTGCACGGCCAGGCGCCTGGCAGAGGCCCTCTCTTCGCTCCGGGGGTTTCGGCTCGAGCCCAAGGTCCTGCGCCTGGTACATTCCTATCCCGGGGATCAGGGGCGGCTCTTCCTGCTCGAGGCGGTGAAGGGAGGCGGAAAGGAGCTCAGGGTCCTGCCACCGCTTTTTGTTTACACCCGGAAGGGAGGCCCCTACACCACCGAGGTGCAGGAGATGTTTGCCTTACCTCAAGCCTCTTAGCCTCTTTTGCGCCAGGGTGAGACGAAGCTTGAGGAAGGCCTGGCGCAGGTCTTCGTCCTCCAGGGCTGAAAGCTCTTCCTCGTAGGCCCTTTTAATCTTTTCGGGGAGGGGCTTCGAAGAGGGGGAAGACTGTTTGAGGGGGTGTTTCCTCCTTCCCAGGACGAGGCGGAGTCTTTCGAAGACCCTCTCACCGCAGGCTT
>Ga0256835_1001050_pt1 | contig 17521 bp, 18 predicted proteins | sample PIR30metaG_FD_185972 | JGI IMG/M metagenome (GOLD analysis project Ga0256835, IMG submission 185972) | Hydrothermal vent microbial communities from East Pacific Rise, Pacific Ocean - PIR-30 | ecosystem: Environmental > Aquatic > Marine > Hydrothermal vents | place: Pacific Ocean: East Pacific...
TGGAGACTGTGTGGAAGCCTGTCCCTTTGATGCCATCCACATGAATGACAAGGGTATTCCGGTTGTTGACGAAGAGAAGTGCACCGGATGCGGCCTCTGTGCGGAAGCCTGCCCGAGAGATATAATCGTTATAGAGTCCATCAATAAAAGAACATATGTTTTCTGTCGCTCTCAGGATAGCCCCAAGAGATCCAGAGAGGTTTGTTCCGTTGCGTGCATTGCCTGTGGAATTTGCGTTAGACTTTCCCCTGAAGGACTTGAGATGCAGGGGAATCTGGCTGTGGTAATAGATCCGGAAAAGGTTTCCGATCAGGCAATTGAGAAATGTCCTACAAAGGTGTTGTTTAGAATATGAGTCTTGAAACAGCAATGGTAGTTAAAGTAGAAGGAGAATTTGCTTACCTGATTCCCTCCGCGCCTGAAGCCTGCGAGCATTGCACCATGAAGGAACTATGCGTGGGAAATACAGAAGGAAAAATAAAGGCCATAAACAAGGTGGGGGCTGAAGAGGGAGATTTTGTGGAGTTTGATATAGATATAGGAAAACTCAATAAAAGCCTGATATTAATTTCCTTTGTGGGGCTTGTGCTTCTTTTTGCTGGAGCTTTAATAGGTTATTATTTGAATCCCTTTAAAATAAACCCCTCCCTATCTGGAGGGTTGTTTGCAATCGCGTTTTCTCTCTTAGCCCTTCCTCTTTTAAAGGGGAAGAGGTTCTCTTCAAGAGAGCTATATCCTGAAATAAAAAGAGTGATAAGGAGGAAAATATGAACAGGCGTGAATTCCTTACTCTTGCAATCTCAGCCCTTGGAGCATCTGCGTTCAAATTAAAGGCAAAGGGGAATAATGGTAGCATAATTTTTACTTCCGCTAATCCTGCTGAAGCACTTAAAAGGTTGAAAAAGGAGCTCGGAAGCTTTAAGCTCATCCCGGCAGATGAGGAGACCAGAAGAATTTTATCTATTGCAGGAGAAACTGGATCTGGAAAGAGGGCCCTGGTTTTTGCCAGGAAGCTGGAGACACCGGTTGAGACAAGCGTTACCTTTGTAAATAATGGAGATATAAAGGACCCGAGAAGGAAATATTCTTCATTTTATTCCTATCTCAGGAAAGAAAGGAAAGGACAGTATCTTATCAGTATAGTTTTCGAAGGCCCTGCAAGAGGAACTTCAAGGGCTGTAGTGGAGATAAATGGAAGAAGAGCAGCGGAGATAGACCTCAGGAAGGACGGAAAATATACCTTCAAGGGAGCAAAGGGTCCCATGGTACTTGAAGTGAAGGATGGGAGAGTCGCTGCTATTGAAAGTTCATGCGAAAAGAAGATATGTGTAAAAACAGGGTTTATTTCCTCTCCCCATGAGAAGATAATATGTATTCCCAACAGGATAGTGGTTTCCATAGAAGGAAGCAGTCTGGATGGAGTAAGCTTCTAATAATTGCCCTCCTTTTTCTTGTTCCCTTTTGTGGGAAAAAGAAGGAGGGAATTTCCCCATATTCCAGAACTAAATTTTTACTGGGTACCTATGTAACTATCAGGGTTTATTCTGCGAATAATCCTGAACAGGTGGTGGAAAAAGCCTTTTCTGAAATAAAGAGGATATCCCTGAAATATTCCTTTGAGAAAAAGGAAAGTTATCTATCAAAGCTGAACAGGGGAGAAGTTAGTATAGATGCTGAGACTAAGTATCTTTTAAGCTTTGCTTCCCGCTTATATGAAGAGTCCAGTGGTGCCTTTGATCCCACTATAGGAAAGTTAAAAATTCTCTGGGGTTTTAATTCAAAACCCAGATTGCCCTCCGCAGGGGAGATTAAAGAGGCTCTGAAATTTGTGGGCCTGGATAAACTTAGATTTGAAAACGGAAAAATCATCTCGAAGGGTGTTCTTCTTGATTTTTCCGCCTTTGCAAAGGGTTACGCCGTGGACAAAGCATGTGACATTTTAAATAAATCAGGGATTAAATCCGCTTTAATAGATGCAGGCGGGGATATCCGGGTTATAGGAACAAAACCCGGAGGATTGCCCTGGCAGATAGGAATAAAAAACCCAGTGGGCGCTGGAATAATAAAGGTAATTGAGCTCAAAAATTCTGCTATAGCCACTTCTGGAGACTACGAGAACTACTTTATAAAGAATGGAAAGAGATACCATCACATACTTAACCCTAAAACCGGTTATCCGGCATGGGGACTTCACAGTGTGTCTGCGATTGCGGCCACCGCTATGGAAGCGGATGCATATGCCACAGCAGTCTTTGTCCTTGGTAAAGATGGAGGGTTAAGCTTTGCCAGAAGATCAGGGTTCAGAGTCATACTGGTAGATAAGGACGGGAAGATTTGGGATTCGGGATCCCCCCGATAGTGCTTTCGTTTTTATCAGTAAAAATATATTATTTATCTCAGGAAAATAAGAGGAGGAAATATGAGAAGGACTAACCCCGCTTTTTTGAAGTTTTTACTTATATTGGCTCTTGCTTTTTCCCTGTATCCCTGCTTTTCAATAGTTGTGGGGAGGAAGGCTTCCTATAATGGTGCAGTTCTCTTTGCCCACAATGAAGATGACCTCGGGAATGACGTTCTGCGCCTGTGGAAAATAGAAAGACGGATTTACAACGAAAAATTTCCGCTTCTCTACGGCGATAAGGAACAGATTGGAGAAGCGTATTCAATTTTGTGGATAGAGCTGAAGAATCAGTTTGTTGCAGATACCTATGTTAATGAATTTGGCGTGGCTGTTGCATCGGACGCATGTCCTTCGAAATTCGGGGACTCCGGAAAGGGGATTCTATACTTTCTCAGAAGAATTGTTGCCGAAAGGGCTAAATCTGCAAGGGAGGGGGTTTTGCTCGCCGGAAAATTAATCAAAAAACACGGATATCCCAGTGGCAGAACCCTTATTATTGTGGATCCTGAGGAAGGCTGGTTTCTCCATATTCTTGGTGGTAAACACTGGCTGGCATGGAGGGTGCCAGACGATGCTGTTGCCACAATTCCCAACTTTTATACTTTAAAGAAGGTAAACCTCAATGACAGTGCGAACTTTCTTGCATCAGAAAATGTAATAAAGCTCGCAATTGAGAAGGGATTTTATGATCCTGAAAAGGATGGAGAGTTCGATTTCGCCAGAGTTTTTTCTGAGGAGTATGCGTACAATACATCGAGAAACGTTTACAGGCAGTGGAGGGCCATGGAACTCCTTTCCGGGAAGAAATATCCCAGAAAGACCGGCCTTCCTCCGTACTTTAAGCCCGCAAAAAAGATAACTCCGGGGGATCTTTTCAGGGTATTGAGGGATCATTATGAAAATACAGATTTATATATAAGGAAAAATAAAAGGGATTTTACACCTCATACCATGAAGGCAAGGACCATTTGTGCCTTCCATACCAGATATTCCTTTGTAATGGAGCTCAGAAATAATCTTCCAATGGACATTGGAACTCTCATGTGGTTTTCACCTTCAAGGCCTGGAGAATCGCCGTATATACCTATTTATTTCGGCGTGAGGACCTTTGGAGACGAATTGATAGGAAGAAAGCCAGCATCTCATAGGGAGGTGTTGACCTTTCATTTTAATCTCGAACCTTCAGAGGTAATGGGGGTCACCAATTTCTTCTATTATCCCTTCAAAGTACTGACAGACCAGCTGGAAAAGGATTATTTGAAAAAGATTCCCAGGATTCGTCAGGAATGGAAGGCTCTTGAGGAATATTATTTCAGCGTTTTGCCCTATGTGGAAAAGACCGCTTTAAGAATTTACAGAGAAAGGGGAAAGGAGGAAGCGGATAAATTCCTCACAAACTTTGTTACAGGGGCCATGTATATGGCACGCAGGAAGGCGCTCCATCTCATTGAGGCTATTTCAGGTACGAAGGTAAATAAAAATTGATGTTATAAGAAAGACAAAATCCCTTATTATAAGTGAAAAAGAAATTTCTTCGCTGAAGGGTCCAAAGCAGCCGCAGCTGGATTTTGCTCCCTTTGCAAGGGCGATGGAAACTATAATAATGAAGAATATATTTAAGGCAGCAATAATTAAGGCAGATTCCTTTCTTAAGTAGGGGATAAATAATCCCAATCCCGAGAAAAACTCAAGCCATGGGAGAAAGAGAACCCCTGCAATCGCAATAACACGTGGAAATATCCTGTAATCCAGTACATCCTGAAAGAAGAGTTCCGGGTCAAGTATTTTACCTATAGCCGATAAAATAAATACCGCTCCAAGAAAAAGAATCGCGAAGTATTCAATTATTTTCATTTTTCCATATCCTCCACCCGTCAAAGAATAGATATACCCTGTATCCCTGTTTCTTTAATTTATCTGCCAGTTCAAGGGTGATGTCGTAGGTGTCTTCATCATTGTATATCACAACCTTTTTTTCCCTGGGAATATTTATTTCAGGATCATAAAGGATTGCCCCCGGGATGTGACCCTTTTCATACTTTTCCTTACCTCTAATATCTATAATTACAGGGGTTTCATTCAATATTTCTTTGAACTCCCTGAATCCTATAGAACGGATTTCTCCTGCATTTCTGAAGAAAATACTGGATCTTTTAAGATACAAAATCACCCCTTCAATTGTTCCAGCAAGGAGTGTGAGCAACAGTATGATTATTAATTTTTTTAGCATATTAGAATTATATAAACTACACAGAAAACTGTCAATGAAAACCTTTAATTAATCCCGGTGCTGTTGATATTTTTACAGACCTAAATCGTCGGAGATTTCCTGCATGGCTTCAAGACATGTTTGCATGAATTCGTCAAGGGAGATGCCCAATTTTTCACACTCTTTTATCTGCTCTCTGTTGGCTCCTGCAGCAAACCTTTTTTCTTTAAATCTTCTTTTAAGAAACTGAAGGTCCACTCCCTCAAGTTTTTTCGAAGGGTGCATCAATGCAGCCGCCACTATGAGACCTGTTAGTGGATCAGCGGAGTAAAGAGCCCATGCCATTTTTGACCTTGGTTCTTCTCTGTAAGCATGGGCCCTTATAGCGTGAAGGATGTCTTCATCGTCAATTCTGTCCTTGAGAATTTCCATCGCCACCAGGCCATGTTTTTCAGGTGAGTCCACTGTTTTTTCATAGTCAATGTCGTGGAGAAGTCCTGCCAGTGCCCACTTCTCGGCATCTTCGTTGAACCTCTCAGCCAGCTTTCTCATGCATGCCTCTACAGCAAGACAATGTTTTACAAGATTTTTGTGCTTAAGATTTGCTTTTAATAGTTCCAGGGCTTCTTTTCTCTCCATTTTTCATTTATCTCCTTGTTGGCGGTGCCGGAGATATGGTTGCCCACAGACCACGGTTTCCATCGAAGAATTCAAGGGTTTTTCTGATGGGATCCAGGTACAGACTTCTGCCACCGGCAGAGAGGCGGAATGTCCCATTTCTTGTCCGGGTTACAGTCAGATTTATGAAGGCCTTTCCCCTGAAGTACATCGTTCCCCTGTGCTTTACAGGGTCTATAAAAATCTGTATTGGAGGATTACCTTTAAATACAAGGGTTACCTCACTCCCCCTCCTGTAAAGGGTGAAATTCGCCCAGTGAAGTATTCCTCCATATCTGAAGAATGCCTTTCTTGAGACTAAATCCACATGCATATTATCAGGACCGCTGCTGTCCAGAATGAACTCTCTTCCCGGTATGGCAGTTTTGACCCTCAGATATGCAAATGTATTTCCCATGAAATAAATTGTTCCGTTTCTGGATTTCAAATTAAACTTTATGGAAATTTTTCTCGGGGACTTAACCACATAGGTGGAAGCAACAGGCTGTATCTGGCCAGTGTACCCACCGCCTCCATAGCTTCCCCTTATTGCAAAGGAAGGGCTTACAGCCCTTTTCCCTGTCCTTGTTATTATTTCAATATAATACCCGTTGCCAGAGGGTACACTTTCAAGAATTCTCCAGTAATAATAGGTTGTGGCCTTTGAGCGGTTTCTGTTATTTGGAAGAGATAGATTCTCAAGGGTGCCAAGTCTCATAAAAGTACGTCCGTTTCTTTTCAGGTAAATCGTGAGAGATTCCGGGTATGTATATGCGGTCCATTCAATTTTTAATAAAGAATTTACTCTGTAGGTTCCGGACCTCGGAGAAATGATTCTCAAAGAGGAACCTCTGTAAAACTGTCCCATAACAGGAATGCTTAAAAATAGTACCAATGTCACCGCTAAAAACTTCTTCATCGTTCACCTCCTTCATATAAATTATCTTAATTGATTTTGAATTTCAGGTAAACTAAAATCAGTTTAAATAAATGAAAATTGCCTATTTAATTTCTTTAATAGCTTCTTCTCTCTGGTACAGCGGCATTTTTGCAGCTCCATATTTTAAAGCACTTGGAAGAGACACCTCATTTATTTACTATATATATTCCTTCGTATGTCATCAGGACCCCGCAAGAAGCTTTTTCCTCATGGGAAATCAACTGGCGGTTTGTTCGCGATGTACCGGAATCTATTCAGGGGCATTCCTGTTCATTCTGTTTTCCCCCGTATGGAAACCGAAGCTATCAAAGAAAAATGTTATAATACTTGCGATTCCACTAATTGCAGGCAAATTGATGGAATGGATTGTGGGTTTTTCATCCAATATAGAAAGGTTTATCACAGGATTTCCCTTTGGAATCCTTGTGGGTATGGGGTTTCTGTATGGCATAAGTTCTCTTTTAGGAGGTTCCCATGAAGGGTGATTTATACAAATCTGCTATTTTCGGAGGAGTGGTTATCGGGCTTCTCAGCGGGATTCCCCTGGTTAACCTTGGTAACTGTCTCTGTTGCATGTGGGTTATTGCCGGCGGTATCTTTGCCCTTTATCTTTATCAGAGGGATTCCACTGTAAAACTGGATGCTGGAGATGGATTTACTGTAGGAGCCCTTGCAGGGGTTGTGGGAGCACTGGTAGCTACCCCGCTGGATCTGCTTTTCTCTGTATGGACCAGAAACATGATGATGAAATTTCTGGAAATGTATGGCGGAGAAATAAAAGGTTACGAGAGCTATTTTACCACCCATTCCTTTGCAGCTACTTTTATGATAAGAATAGTGGTTTTCGCTATTTTTAGCGCCATAGGAGGAGCAATTGGTACCGCATTATTTAAACCAAAAACCGACGGTAATAGTTAATCCAGTTTCCGGTAGAGGGAAAACCTTTAGAAACTGGGGGAAGATGAAGGCTTTTCTTTTGAGGAGGTTCAGGGAGATAAGGGAACGTTTTACAGAGGCACCCCGGCATGCCATGGAGATAGCAAGGGAAGAGATAAAAAGGGGAGTGGAACATATTATTACAGTGGGGGGAGATGGAACTTTAAATGAGGTGATCAATGGGTTTTTTGAAAATTTTAAACCCATAAACCCGGAGGCCAAGGTTTCTCTGCTTCCATCAGGAAGAGGGAATGATTTTGCAAAATCCCTGAGGGTTCATCCCAAACGATTGACCTTTTCGAAGAGTATTGAGGTAGACCTTGTAAAAATGAGGGATAGATTGTTTATAAATGTTCTTGATATGGGGCTCGGTGGCGAGATTGTGAGCAAGCTGGAGTCGAAAAATAATTCCGGAATTGTTTATACATTCTGTTTGTTCAGGGAGTTTTTCAGGTACAGGCCAAAGGAATATGTGATTTATGTGGATGGAGAGAAAATAGAAGGTAAGTTTCTCACAGTTATTGTTGCCAACGGAACGACCTTTGGAGGAGGAATGAAGGTGGCTCCTGAAGCCTCGCCATCAGACGGAATCCTTGATGTTGTAGCCATAGGAGAATTTTCCCCTGTGGAATTTATGTTGAATATATGGAGGCTTTATACAGGACGGCTGCTTTCACATCCCAAGGTCGTATTCAGAAAGGGCAGGAAAATAAAGATAGAAACTCATGAACACTATGGTGAGTTTGACGGAGAGCTTTTCAAGGCTTCTAATCTTGAACTTGAAGTGATTAAAGGGGGAGTGGAGTTTCTTTTATGAAACTTCCCAGATTAAGGGCCCTGGAATTCATACCCCACAGGGAAGGCGAAATTAATGGATTCATCGTTAGAGACCCACTTATGCTGACAGGAAATGTGATATTTATTCCGGAACCAGTGGCGTTCATACTATCCTTTTTCGACGGCGAAAGGGAATTCGTGGATGTCCAGGAAGCTTTTCTCAAGAAATACGGAGAAATGCTATTTACAGAAGATATTGAAAGATTGATAGACGATTTCGATAGTCAATTACTTCTGGATAATGAGAATTACCGTTCCAGACTGGACAATATCCTGAGGGAATACCGTGAAGCTCCCTATAGAAAACTTCACTCCTTACCCAGAACCTATAAGGATTTTTCCCTTCTGAGGGAAAGAATAAGAGAAAAAACAAAGGAGAAAGAGGAGCCTGAGAAGGGCATTATTTCTCCACATATTGATTATGAGCGGGGGCTTGAAGGATATTCCCTTGCCTATTCTGGATGGAGGGCCTTTGAAGGAAAAACATTGATTTTTCTTGGGGTTAATCATACTCCCTTCAGTGACAAATTCATTCTTACTGGAAAAGGATATGAGACCCCCTGGGGGAATGTTGAACCTGATTTAGAAGCAATAAAAGCCCTTGAAGAAGTTCTGGAAGATCCATATGGAGACGAACTTGCCCATGCCTTTGAGCATTCCATTGAATTGAATGTTGCATTTTTGAAGGCTTTAATGGATAATTTTAAAATGGTGGGGCTACTTGTTCCCAGTTTTGTACATTCGATAGAAGAAGGGAAGTTGCCCGAAGGTTATGAGCCAGTTTTCGAAGTTTTGCATGAGCTTTCATCCCTGCCCGGATATTTCCTTGTTTCAGCCTCTGATCTCAGCCATTATGGCTTGAGATTTGGAGATGGGGTGAAGGCAGAGAAACTTTTACCATCGGTGGAAGCCTTCGATAGAAGGATTCTTGAACAGGCAGAGAGGGGAAATGGAGATGGATTTCTTTCCCTCTTTTTTCCCCATAAAAATGCCACTCACGTTTGCGGAACCGGGTCTATTTATGTATTCTTAAAAAGTATAAATACCAAAGGTAAATTACTTGGTTACTTTAATGCATTGGATCCCGATGGGGGCTCCGCTGTTAGTTTTGCGGCACTAATATACTAAATAATTAAAAATTTAAGGAGGCAAAAATGGAAATGCCAAGGATGAGACCCCCGATGGGATGGTTTCCCATCCCCGAATATGTAAAAAGGGCCGCGGAGAAGTATCCTGATACAGTTGCTATGCGAATAAAGCGGGGGAAAGATTGGTTTTCATACACTTACGGGGAGCTTCTTCAGAAGATGAAAAGGCTCTCAGCGTTTTTAAGGAATGAAGGTATAGGGGAGGGAGACAAAGTATCCGTGTTGGGAGAGAACAGACCAGAATGGGGACTTTGCTATCTTGGAATCCAGTGGGCAGGTGCTACAGTTGTACCATTAGACGCCAGGTTGAAGCCCCCGGAATATCTGCACATTATGAACGATGCAGGGGTTAAATTGCTCTTTGTATCCGCTTCGAGACTCGGGGACATAGAAGAGATAAAGGATAAGGTACCCTCATTAAAGAAAATAGTAACAATGGATGAGGTTAATGGTTACCTTAGTCTGGATAAGATCTTTGATAGTTTTACCGAAGAGCCACCGATGGAAAAAATAAAACTGGATGACCTGGCGGTTATACTTTATACATCCGGGACCACCGGCACATCCAAGGGAGTTATGTTATCGCATAAGAACATAGCTTCCAATATAGATGGAATCTATCAGATAATCGATGTGGACCATGGAGACAGGAGCTTTTCCTTTCTTCCCCTTCATCACGTTTTTGAGGCAACAGCAGGTTTTCTTTTCATGCTTTCCATTGGGGGAACCATAACATTTGCCAGATCATTGAAGCCCACAGAGATGATTCCTGATATGCAGGAAACCAAACCAACTCTGATGACCACGGTTCCGCTTCTTCTGGAAAAATTCCTTCTCAGGATAAGGGGAGAGCTCAAAAAATCTGTGGCAAAGCGTGCAATAATTGGAGGAATGAAGGGGGTGGCAAAGGGATTATCCCCTATTTTCGGCAGGAGGGTGAAGAGCAAGATATTTAAATCTCTGCTTGGCAAGCTCGGTCTTGAGGAGGCAAGATATATAGTCTCTGGAGGAGCAGCCCTTCCCCCATGGGTTTCCAGAGGCCTTGAGGAACTGGGATTCCCCATTCTTCAGGGATATGGACTTTCAGAAACTGCTCCTGTTTTAACCGTTAACCCTCCCTGCTGTCCGAGAAACGTTTCAGCAGGACTTCCCCTTCCCTATGTGGAAATAAAAATAATGGATCCTGATCCCGAAGGGGTAGGGGAAATTGCTGCAAGGGGACCCAATGTAATGCCGGGTTATTACAATAATGAGGAAGCGACCAGGGAAGTGTTTACCGAAGACGGGTGGTTCCTTACCGGAGATGTAGGATATCTTGACGAAGATGGATTCCTGTACATAACCGGAAGGAAAAAGGCAGTTATAGTCACGCCAGGAGGAAAGAACATCTTTCCGGAAGAGGTGGAATCAGTTCTTCTCCAATCTCCTTTCATAGAGGAGGTACTGGTTGTAAGGGGAGCAAATCCAATAACCGGAGGAGAGGAGGTTCAGGCGATTGTTTATCCCAATTTTGAGGAGCTGGACCTTTACTTCAGAGAAAAGAAAAACCCCAATCCCACTGAAAAGGACATTGAAGAGAAAATAAGGGAGGAGATTGAAAAGTACTCCGAGCAGCTTGCAGAGTATAAGAGACCCAAGAGGTTTAAATTGAGGGATGAGGAATTTCCCAAGACCACTACCAGAAAGATAAAGAGATATCTGTTTGAGGAAAAATCTGTTCCGCTTTCAAAGGAAAAGAAGTAAATTCTCTTCAGATCCCGAGGATTTCCTTTAAGAAACGGGAAGGCTCAAGCTGGTTTCTTCCTTCATTTCTGGGAAAAAGTATGTAAAGCTTTTCTGTAGCCCTTGTCATTGCCACGTAGAAGAGGCGGCGTTCCTCTTCCATTCTTTTCTTTGTCATCTTTGTGGTAAAGGGCGGAAAGGAGCCCTCGTGGGCATCCACTATAAATACCACTGGAAACTCAAGTCCCTTGGAGGCGTGGGCTGATAGTATTTTCACCCCTTCCTCATTCTTGAGCAGTCCTTCACTCATTAAAAGGTTTATGTAGGATAGAAATGCCTTGATGTTTCCCTCCCTGTTTCTTTCCTCGAAGTCAATGGCCAGATCAATCAATTCTCCAATAATTTCGCTCTTCACCATTATGGAGTGTTCTGTTCCCCTCTTTAGAATACCGGTGTATTCTATGGCCAGTTTTATAGCCGTTGAGGGTTTCAGGGAAGATGATTTGTCTATCAGGGAAGCAAGGAAAGAAGCCCGTTTTTTGACTTCAGTGTTTTCATGTTCCTGAAGAAATTTCATATAGTTTCTTTTCCCCTTGAGTTCTTCCCTGCCTATGAGTCTGTCGCCAAGATTAACAAAGAAAAGAAAGGAAGATTTTGTGGGCTTCTTTAGCAATCTAAGAAAGTTTAAAATTACTTCCACCTCCCTTCTCTTCATAAGGCTTTTTGTAAACATTACTGAAAATGGAATGGAGTTTTTGTTAAAGATGGTGGAAAAGAGTCTGAGCTGATAGTTGAACCTTGCTATGACTGCAAATTCATTAAAGCTCCTTCCCCGGGCTACCTCTGAAAGGACCTCCGAAAGAACATATTCGGCTTCCCTTTCCCTGTCTTCAAACCCTTCTATCTGAATATGTCCCCCTTTCCGGTCGCTCCATAGAACCTTTTCAAGCCTGTTTTTGTTGCGGGAAATTAAGTTCTGTGCAGGGGAAATTATGCCTTCTTCCAGCCTGAAACTCCTTGTCAGGTGATAGATTCTGGCATCTTTTCCGAATATCCTGGTGAAATTCCTGACGAGTTCCGGTCTGCCTCCTCTCCACTGATAAATTGATTGGTCATCATCTCCTGTAGCAAAAAGTCTTCCTTCTTTACCCAGGAGCAACCGTATTATCTCAAACTGGAGCATGTTAAGGTCCTGAAATTCGTCCACTATTATATCTGTAAATAGCTGGTTGTAATCTTCTCTGACAAGGGGATTTTCCTTCAGCAGCCTGTATGTTATGAAAAGTACATCGTCGTAATCCAGAAATTCCTTTTCCCTTTTCCAGCGTTCATAAGCATCCAGTACCTTCTCGAGTGCCTTTTTCTTTTCTTCTCCGATGTTCATGTTTTTGACCGGGATTAGTTCAGATTTAGCAAGGGAGATGTATCTCAGGAACTCCGAAGATGGGTATTCTATGTTGAGTTCTCTTAAAATAGCACCTATCGCCTTCTGGGCCATCCCGGATGGCATAATGGAAAATCCCTGGGGAAACCCTATTAAATCGAGGTTCGAAAGCAAAATTTTGGTGCATATTTGGTGAAGGGTTCCCATCCATATGTAGTTCAGAATTTCCCGGCTGTGGCGGGAGATCCTTTCCTCAAGGTCCTCCTTCCCCTTGTTTGTGAAGGTGGTTATCAGAATTCCTTCCGGTGCCACATCCCTATCTATCAAATGGATAAGCCTTCCCACCAGAGTCTGACTTTTCCCTGTGCCCGGTCCACCAACCACCAGGGTGTATTTGAAGGGAGAACTTACCGCCTCCTTCTGTTCGTCACTTAATTCTGCTTCCTTTCTTTTCCCCGGTCCCCTTAATATGAGGATTTCCTTGCCCTCCTCCTCGGAAAGAAAGTCCATAAGAAAATCCATGGAAGAGGAGTATCTTTTTTTGAAATCCGGATTTGTTGCTTTTACTATTGCCTGTCTTGATTTTTCAGGGATGTAAGTGGGAATATCACCGGGTTTTATCCCCTTTTTCACCTTTTTCATCGTTGTTTCTATGTTGTCTGCAAAGAATGGGTTTACTCCGGTGAGAAGTTCATAGGTTATTACACCTATGGAGAAGACATCACTTTCTCTGGAGTACTTGCCCTTCCATGTTTCAGGTGCCATATATGGGGGAGTTCCAGCCACGGATCTGGTCATTTCTCCCTCCATGAAAAAGGCAAGGCCGAAATCGGTTATCTTTATGTTCTCCCCCTGGAGTAATATGTTTTCAGGTTTGAGGTCCCGGTGCAGGATCCCTCTGGAATGGGCATATTCCATAGCTTCTGCTATCTGTTTAAGATAAAGTGATACCGTACCATAGGGAACAGGGGCGCTGGATTTTATAACTTCCCTCAGGCTTTTTCCCTGAATGTATTCGAGAACGATTCCGATTCTTCCCTCGTGCTTTTCCACGGTATAAAATCTGACTATATTGGGATGAAGTAGCTCTGCCAGAAGTTTTACCTCATCTATCAGCTTTGAAAGTTCCTGCTCGGTACCCCTGGCAATTTTTATTGCGAACTCCTTACCAAGTAGAGTATCCTCGGCCAGGTACACATCTGCAAAGCGGCCACCGCCGAGCCATCGTTTGATTAAGAATCTTCCGAACCTGTTCGTTATCATCTGGGGAGCACTGAGAGATGAACTACTATTCTGCTTAAAAGGAGTGCCCTGAGGACCAGGGCCCTTGTTAATCCCCTGAGTTCTTCTCCTATCCCGGGGGTTTCGCTCCTGGTAAGATTTGTATCCCTTAAAGCCTTAATTACCTTTTCCGGTGTTATTTGATTGGAAACCCCCTCTCCTGCGCGATGTTCCAGGGCGTCCAGGCCATAGGAGATGAGAAGCTTTCCAAGGAACCTGCGGAATAGTTCCCCTGAAGCAAAAACCTCTGCCCCGAGGAATCCCAGGTTTGAAAAGGCAAGAAAGCCTATTTGTTCTTCCCGGGGTTTATATTCCTTATAATAAGAGAGTTCCTCTTCCTGTTTCCTGAAGCTTTCAGTCATGGCCCTGGTGGCTGATGTTACCCTCAGGGAGTTTTGTTTTCGGGTTATTTCCTTCCATACTTCGGACTGATCGGGTTTTCTGTGAAGAGAGATTGACTGGGAGATTATGGACCTTACCCTGGGATAGGCTATGTATCCGCTGGGCATGGGTTCCCTTACATCCCCCCATCTTCCTTCCTCTGCGCAGAGGACAGGAACCTTTCTTCTGCCCCGGGGGAGAAGCATGGACATCGCAAATATTCTGTTTTGTCGGGCCCCTATAATTTCCTCTCCTTCGTGGATGAACATTGGCCAGTCCCCTGAATAATCGATTTCCAGCTCCTGTACCACCCCTGTTTCGTGGATGTGAGTTGTTCCTCTGGCATAGCTTTCCTCCAGAGTATCCACTTCTATTTCGCCTTCGCTTCCAAATACAGGGTAAACCGTGAGATTCGATACGAAAGACGGCTCTCCAATTTCAAGTTTTAAATCCTTCATAAACCCATTTTACCACCAAAAGGATTGACACAGGGGGGATTTTTTTGATAGAATGCTGAGGCTTTTCCAAAAACGGAAGGAGGTATAACTTGCCAACCATTAACCAATTAGTACGTTTCGGTAGAAAACCGAAGAAAAAGAAGAGCAAGAGTCCCGCTCTTCAGGGGAACCCCCAGAAGAGAGGTACGTGTACAAAGGTGTTTACCACCACGCCCAAAAAGCCGAACTCTGCTTTGAGGAAGGTTGCCAGGGTGAAGCTCAGTAACGGTATAGAGGTGACAGCATACATACCGGGAATAGGACACAACCTCCAGGAATATTCCAACGTCCTTGTAAGGGGAGGCAGGGTTAAGGACCTTCCCGGTGTTAAGTACCACATAATAAGGGGTACCCTGGATGCAGCGGGTGTGGAAGGCAGGCATCAGGCAAGGTCTAAGTACGGGACCAAAAAGCCCAAGAAGGCATAGGAGGGGAAGATGCCAAGAAGAGGATATGTAAAGAAACGCGAGGTTCAGCCAGACGAGAGGTACAACTCCACCCTTGTTACCAAGTTCATAAACAAAGTGATGTGGGACGGGAAAAAGACCATAGCAGAGAAGATAGTTTATGGTGCCATGGATATCGTTAAAGAGAAAACCAAAGAGGATCCCCTGAAGGTATTACAGAAGGCCGTGGATAATGTGAAGCCCCTTATCGAGACCAGAAGCCGTAGAGTTGGTGGTGCTACCTACCAGGTTCCTGTGGAGGTTCTTCCCCACAGGCAGGTATCTGTGGCTGTCAGATGGATCGTGGAGTTTGCGAGGAAAAGGTCTGGCAAGTCCATGAAGGAAAAGCTTGCAGCAGAAATTCTGGATGCATACAACAACAGAGGAGCATCCGTTAAAAAGAGGGAGGATACCCATAAGATGGCAGAGGCCAACAGGGCTTTTGCACACTTCAGGTGGTAAGAAATGGCTCGCGGTGTCCCAATTGAGAAGGTAAGGAATATCGGCATCATGGCCCATATTGATGCCGGTAAGACTACCACAACCGAGAGAATCCTGTATTATACGGGTAAAACCTATAAAATAGGGGAGGTTGATGAGGGCACCGCGGTTATGGATTTCATGGAACAGGAGCAGGAGAGGGGAATAACAATAACCTCGGCTGCGACAACCTGTTTCTGGAAGGAACACAGAATCAACATAATAGATACCCCCGGGCACGTGGATTTCACAATAGAGGTTGAGCGTTCACTGAGAGTACTCGATGGTGCTGTGGCCATATTCTCAGGGGTTGAGGGTGTAGAACCACAATCCGAGACAGTGTGGCGTCAGGCTGATAAATACAGGGTTCCCCGCATAGCTTATATCAACAAGATGGACAGAATTGGAGCGGATTTCTTCAGGGTAGTGGAGGAAATGGAGGAGAAACTTAGTTCCACGGCTGTTCCCATTCAGATCCCGGTAGGGGTGGAGGATAATTTTGTAGGGGTTGTGGATTTAATCGAGGAAAAGGCATATATTTACGACAGTGACCTTCTTGGAGCCAGGTACAGGGTAACTGAGATACCCGAAGAACTTAAGGAAGAAGCCTCCCACTGGAGGGAGCTTCTCCTTGAAACTCTCGCAGAAATAGATGAAGAATTTATGGATGTTTATGTGGACGGCGGGGAAGTAAGTCCTGAATTCATAAGGGCTGCCATAAGGAGGAAAACCCTTTCCTTTGAAATTGTTCCTGTCCTTTGCGGTTCGTCCTTTAAGAACAAGGGAGTTCAGCCCCTTCTTGATGCCATAGTTTATTACCTTCCATCTCCAGCAGATCTTCCTCCGGTGAAGGGAATAAATCCCAAAAATGGAAGGGAGGAACTCAGGGCACCTTCAGATGATGAACCATTCTCGGCGGTTGTCTTCAAGATAATGACAGATCCCCATATGGGACAGCTTGTTTTCTTCAGAATCTATTCTGGAACGGTTTCCATCGGACAAACCGTTTACAATTCAAATAAAGATAAGAGGGAAAGGGTCTCAAAGCTTCTTTTAATGCATGCAAACAGGCGTGAGGAGATAAAGATTGCAAATGCTGGAGATATAGTTGCTTCCCTTGGTTTGAGGAGCGCAACTACCGGAGATACCCTTTGCGACATGAAACATCCCATTCAGTTCGAGCAGATGGAGTTTCCTGAGCCGGTTGTATCTGTGGCTATAGAGCCCAAGAGCAAGGTTGAACATGAAAAGCTCGCCAATGCACTTAACAAACTCACAGTAGAAGATCCAACCTTCAGGGTGAAGATCAGCGAGGAAACCGGACAGACCATAATCTCCGGAATGGGAGAACTTCACCTCGAAATAATAGTTGATAGGCTTCGCAGGGAATTTAAGGTAAATGCCAATGTTGGCAAGCCCCAGGTTGCTTACAAGGAAACCATTACGGATACTGCAGAGGCGGAAGGAAAATACATAAAACAGACAGGTGGAAGAGGTCAGTACGGTCATGTGAAAATTGTTGTTGAGCCCAATCCCGGCAAAGGGTTTGAGTTCGTGAGCGAAATAAAGGGCGGAGTTATACCTCAGGAATTTATACCTTCTGTTGAGGTCGGGGTGAAGGAAGCAATGACAGTTGGTGTGTTAATGGGGTATCCCATGATAGATGTGAAGGTGAGGCTTATAGATGGAAGTTATCATGAGGTGGATTCTTCTGATCTGGCATTTAAAATAGCCAGTTCAATGGCCTTTAAAAAGGCAGCAGAAAGGGCAAAACCAATACTTCTTGAACCTATAATGAAAATAGAAATTATTACCCCGGAGGCATATCTTGGTGATATAATATCTGATCTGAATGCCAGAAGGGGAAGAATAGAAGGAATTGAAGAAATTACTTCTTCAATAAAGGCAATTAAGGGATTCGTTCCCCTTTCGGAAACCTTTGGATATGCAACTGCCCTCAGGTCTCTTAGCCAGGGCAGGGCAACATATTCAATGCATTTTTACAGGTACGAACCCATCCCTCCGGATGTGCTGGAGGGCTTAAAGAGAGGATATGCATTGCTGTAGGAGGTAGTCATGGCAAAACCGAAATTTGAAAGGAGCAAGCCCCACTTGAATGTGGGAACGATAGGACATGTGGACCACGGAAAGACCACATTGACTGCGGCGATAACGAAGGTATTGCACAAGAAATTTCCCGAC
>Ga0256835_1001051_pt1 | contig 17505 bp, 20 predicted proteins | sample PIR30metaG_FD_185972 | JGI IMG/M metagenome (GOLD analysis project Ga0256835, IMG submission 185972) | Hydrothermal vent microbial communities from East Pacific Rise, Pacific Ocean - PIR-30 | ecosystem: Environmental > Aquatic > Marine > Hydrothermal vents | place: Pacific Ocean: East Pacific...
AGGAGATAGAGAGGGAGTTCTCTCCTGATGAGCAAGAGGAGTTTGTAAGGGTGGAGTGGTAACAAACTTCCGAATATCCATCACCATCCTTTTCCAATCCTTTTCTAACATCCACAGCAGACAAGAAGAAAAAATAAGTGATTAGTTAGGCCAAGTTTGTAATATTTTCGTATCTCTCTTAACCGAGTTAAGTAGAACTTTAGGGGCCCATAGTAATTATACAATGCTGACGATCTCACCGAGTTCGCCCGATCTCAGTCTGTCGTAGAGGGCTGCCACCACAGGAGAGGCCCTAACCTCGTAAACCACCTTCCTGTATATCTGATCCAGGTTTGCAGGGTTCTCCGGATCTCCCGGCGGATAATCCACCCTCTCCCGCTTGGACACCTCCCCTCTAACTTCAACTATTGAAGGCTGCCTCTCAGGGAACTCCGCTGTTAGCTCCGGATTCACCACCACATTCACTTTCCTCTCTAGGGTCCTCACCCTAGCATCTCCGAGCCCCCTCTCCAGCTCATCCAAACCCACCCTTCCGTAGATGAGGGCCAACGCCACTAGGTAGGTTAAACTGAATCTAGCCTGATCCACGCTTTTCGGCTCCCTAATGCCCGCGACTCTCGCTGCCTCCTCGAATACCTCCACCCTGACTTCCCTTACCTCCTCTGGTTCCACCTCGTCACTCAGCATTATCGCGGCCGTTAGCGCGGTGTGGGTGTGCCTGCATGTCGGGAAGAACTTGTAACCGTTCAGCAGTATGGCATAGTCCCATCTAGGGTTCAGGGCCTCCTCTAACCTACATCCGGGAGCCATGTTCTTGCAGAAGCCCCTTTCGTCCTCGAAGGCCCTGAGATTCGTTTTCATGCCATTCCTCGCCATTAGTGAGGAGGTAACTCCCAGAAAGGCGGCGTGACCCGGACTAAACGGTTTAATGGACGATCCTCCTGATATGAAGCCCCAGAGCCCCGAGGCATAATAAGAGGAGATCGCCAAAGCCTGAGAAGCCTCCTCCAAACTCAACCCCAACACCCTCGACGCGGCAGCTGCAGCACCCAGAGACCCAGCAGTGGCGGTAGTGTGCCACTTGGAGTAATGAGCCCTGCCGAAGGCCCTTCCAAACCTCGCGGCCACCTCGTATCCGATAACCACGGCCTCAAGCAATTTCTCCCAGCTGACCTTCCCCTCTCCAAGCGCCAGAGCCGCCGGAACCACAGCGCTGCCTGCGTGGACGAAGCCCTGCCTCAACCAGTCGTCATACTCGAGCGAATGGATGGCGAAGCCGTTTACGAGAGCGGCCATCGATGGAGAAGAGCGCCACCAAGCTCCCAGAACTAGAGAGCCGTTATCGGTCGGGTAGGCCAGGGAAGCGAATCTCTTTACCCTCTCCTCCCTCTCAAAGCCGAGTATACCCACTCCAATGGAGTCTAGGAGGGCCTTTTTGGCCTCCTCCCTGACCTCCGGCGGTAGGGAGGAGTAGTCCCAAGACCACACCTGTGACAGGATATCCATCACTACCGGCATCTCGCTACCTAGGGGGCCTACCTTATCAACTATGAGTCGCTTGGCTAGGAGTGCCGCCCCGATCTGGACTCGATCTCCCTCACCATTTCCAGCAGGGCCTTGGCCTGCTCGTAGTTCATCCTATCTATCATCATTCCCCTATGAGAAGCCGCTCCCAGCCCCCTTCTAACCGCCTCCTCGTAAGCCTTGACTATCTCCTCGGCCTCTCTAATCTCTTTCTCGCTCGGCGTGAACACCTCATTGATTATCGGTATGTGGGAGGGGTGGATCGCGTACTTCCCCTTATAACCCAGCCTCCTAGCCAGGAGGGCCTGCCTCCTCACCCCCTCCCTGTCGATGATCAGCCCCAAGAAGGGGGTGTCCAAGGCCGGGATTCTGGCCGCAGCGGATGCGACGCTCACCTTGGACCTAGCATACAGGAGTTCGATCTCATCATCGGAGAGGTCGCTGACGCTCCTGCCTAGGTCCCTCAGGAAGTCCCCCATGCCGAACGAGAGCGCGCAGATCCTATGCGAGGAGAGGGCTATCTCAAGGGATCTCTCGACGCCCATCGCGCTCTCTACCAGCGGGATTATCCTGACCTCCTCCAGTCCTCTCTCCTCCTCCAGGCGCTGTAGCCGCTTCTCCAAGTACTTAATGTCCTCCACCCTCTCGGTCTTGGGGAGCACGATCCCGTCCAGCCCCTTCACCACCGTGAACCCCAGATCGTCCTCAAGCAGCCCAGTCGTGGACGAATTCACCCTGACGAACACCTCGCCACCGAACTTCCTCCTTTCCTCCTTCAGGAACTCCCTCACAAGCCACCTGGCAGTCTCCTTCTCTCCCATGGGTACGGCATCCTCCATGTCCAGTACCACGACGTCCGCCTCGCTCCTCAAGGAGCTCAGCATCAACCTCCAGCTATTGGCGGGTACGAAGAGCAGGGACCTAGCTAGAAAGGTCATAATACATCCCCCAGCAACTCTATTATCTGCTTGGGCGACTCAGCCACCTTAACCCCCGCTTCCTTGAAGGCCCTGATCTTACTCTCAGCCGATCCTCTATCGCCCACGACCATGGCGCTCGCGTGGGAGAACCTCATCCCCTTGGGGAGCATCCTCCCTGCCACGTAAGCTATCAGGGGCTTCGTGAACCCTCCGTTTGCCACGAACTCGGCCGCCTCTTCCTCCTGAACTCCACCTATCTCGGCGAACAGGACCACCGCTTCCGTCTCTTCATCCTCCTCGAACATGGCCAGCAGCTCTGCCTCGGTCAGTCCCACCAGAGGTTCACTGCCGGTGTGCACCGCGGTGGTGATCCCGAAGCCGGCCCTGCTTATGGCCCAAGAGGTGGTGGTCGTCTGTCCACCGCTCCTCGAGATCACGCCCACCTTACCGGGGACGAAGGCCTCCTTGGCCAGCTCTAGGGAGCCGCCCACCCATCCCATGACCGCCTTGCCGGGGCTTATCACGCCGAAGGATCCGGGTCCCTGAACCCTCACGCCCCTCCTCCTGGCTAGGGCGAGTATCCTCATGGCGTCGTGCACGGGCACCCTCTCGGTCGGGATGAGCACGTAGCCTATTCCGGCCTCTACGGCCTCGGTCACGGCCTCCAAGAGGTGAGCCGGGGGAACTAGGGTGATGGTCGCATCCACTTGCCCCACCTCCTCCACGGCCTCCTCGATGGAATCGAAGACCGGGACCCCCCAGACCCTCGACCCTCCCCTCCCGGGGGTCACCCCAGCCACCACTCTGGTACCGTACTCGAGCATGTATCGGGTGGCGAACTCGCCGGTCCTCCCGGTTATCCCCTGAACCAGAACTCTGGTATTCTCGTCGATGAGTATGGCCATCAGACCACCTCCATCGGGATCCTGACCTCGATCACGCCGCTCCCATACCACCGGCAGTGGATCTCGCAGGCGAGGCACTCATTATCTATCCTCACGGCCTCCTGAGGGGAAACAGCCAGCGACGGCTTGCCGTCCTCTATCTTCAGTACGTTCCGGCCGTATAGCCTGCAGGCCTTCACGCAGGCGAAACCGCAGTCCGGGGCCACGCATCCATCCAGATCTATTATCACCTCAGCTGTCCTAGTTCTGAACCTCATCCCTCTCCCTCCTATACTCCTCAACCAGCTCTAGGACCCTATCGGCGATGTACTCGGTCTCGTAGATGTAATCTCTACCGTAGAGCTCGAACCTTATCGGGAGATCCTTGACCCCTCTCCTGATTATCTCGTGGCTCTCCTCCTCCTTATTGCCAGCCAGCAGGATTACTGCCGGGAATCCCGGCCTGTCCCTCAGCATCTCGTTGAATGCCTTCACTATGGCGTGGGCGTGGTGCCACTGCTCCTGACTCGCCAGAACGCTCCCCATCATCACGTATCCCTCTATCCCTGGGATGGAGAGGATGGTCCTGATCACCCTGTAGACCTTAGATGCCGGTGGGTCGCCGCTGGTGTCAGCGTAATTGGCCAGTTTAAGCCCCCTCCTTATCAGCGCATCCGCTGCCAGCATCGCGCCCCCGCCGCCAATCCCGTGGAATCCTATGTAACCCTCGGACACCTCAGTCGTCAGCTGGATGAAGTACCCCGTCCCCCTCGGATCGGCATCGTCCCAGTACCACATCCTCCTCTCCAGATCGGTCGGCTCCCTGTTCAGGTCCTTGGGGACCTCCACCTCAACTTCGGGATGCCTGAAGAGCGCGTGGTCATCCAAATCTATCCTAGCGTCCAATGCCACCAAGCCCTCGTCCGTCAGGGCGAGGGGATTCACCTCTACGCTTCTAGCGTCATATTCCACGAAGATGTCGTACAGTTTCAGCGCGATGTCCACCGCTTTACTGGGCATTCCCACCCGCGAGAACTCCTCTTCTACCACCTCCCTCCTCAATCCGTCCAGGTAGTCCACGGGTATCCTGACCACGCCCTCCGACCTCTCCTCGATGCCTGTACCGCCGAAGGGGCTGGCAAGCAGCATGGGAGATCTGAACCTCATGGAATCGTTTATCACGACGCTGAGGAACAGCTCAGCCTTCACGTTCATCCTCCTCTCCACGAGGACCTTCTTGGGTCTGAATCCCTTGAAGTAGGAGGTAAGCATCTCCTCAGCAGCCAGGCGAACCTCTTTCGGCGATGAGGCGAACCTGACGCCGCCCACGTCGTGCCTCCCCGTGAAGGGGAGCTGGGCCTTCACTACCACATTGCCCCCTAGCTTTCTAGCTATTGCCTCGGCTTCTCTCGGATCAGAGGCTATTTCACCAGCCGGTACAACTATTCCGTGATCTCTCAGTATCCTCTTGGACTGATACTCGAGAAGCTTGGCCCTAGTATCACCCGGCGACCCTTGCACCGATACGATAAATTGTTTCCTCTCTTCCTCCGTTGAGAATGGCGGGAATCCTGAGGAGACTGGAGGGGGTCCTAAATGAGATCGCTAGATCAGATTAGGAGGGATCTGAGGTTCCTCTCGTCGTACGAAGTGGTCCTATACGGCTCCTACGTTACGGGAGAGTACACGAGGGAGTCGGACATAGATGTGGCAGTTATCACTCGAGAGAGGGACAAGAATAGGAACTTCAGGATCCAGCTCGATATCTGGGGGAAGGTACCCTCACCACATATACGATGTGAGGGTGTTCGAGCTGTTACCGATAAGAGTTAAGGCCTCGGTGATCAGCAGGTACGTGGTTCTCTTTGGAAGCGAGCCCGATGTTTCAGAGTACTTCTACAGGTGGAGGAAGGTATGGGAGGACGTTAGAAGGAGAATGGAACCCATGACCGTAGAAGAGAAGATTAAGGCGATATAGAGAGAAGGAAGAGGATCCTAAAAACTATCGCTGGGCCTAGGTAGAATCTCCTCCCGTCTGGATAATTTTCCCATCATCTTCTGAGGAGGGAGAGCGCTGGGAAGAGGCCATATACCAGGAGGTTGTTCACGAGATGGTAGTAGAAGCTGGCGTAGGTGCCCCTCCTCAGGAACAGCCATGTGTCCAAGATGGCCCACCCCAGTATGCAGAGCATTATTCTAGGCCCGAAGTATAGGTGTAGGAGCGTGAAGAACGCTATGGAGATCACAGCCGACAGGATCAGGTTGCCGGTCAGCGAGTGAAGCCTAGTTATCGAGTACCCCCTGTAGAACGTCTCCTCGAAGAAAGCGGCGGAGACGCCCCAGGTGAGGAAGGCCACTATTTCGGAGGGGTGATTCAAGCCCTTCCTAGTTATCTCCTCCAGGTACCCGGTTCCGAGACCTAGTTGGCCCCCGATCCAGTAAAGGAACCACCAGAGCACCCAAGCCGCCACCAGGAAGACCATGGATTCAGCAAAGACCCTTGTTCCCCTTTCTCCGAACCAGACGCTGCTCCAGTCGGAGCCCTCCCATCTCATTACGAGGAGCAGGGCAGCGAAGCCAGTTACTTGGGCGAGAGTGTAGGACAGGACGGTCCACAGGCCCCTCACTCCCATAGAGGTCATCAGCTCCCTATACCAGGGGAGTGAGCATCCAGAAACCGATTAACGAGATGGCCAATCCCACAGCTGCCGGGCCCTTGGGGTATTCCCTTCGCTCCATCCCCCTCCCCATTTAGAAGTGACGGAAACGGGTTAAAAGATGTCCTCCAGTCTGAAAAACAGACGGGAGAGGGAATAGCTCCCGACCGTGCGAAGATACTTACCACGGGACCTTCCCATCGAGTATGTCCTTCAGGGGCCTCTTCCACAGGAGGTGAAATACCCTTTTCCCCTCTCTATCGTAAACAGCCTCGAAGTCCACGTACCCCTTGGACATGTAATAGAGCATGGCCTCAGCAGTGTGCTCCCTCCACTTACCCACTGTACCCCTCTCCCTAGCCTCTGAGACACTGTAGGGTACTTCTATGAGCACCAGCTCGCTCTCGACCCTCCTGAATCCGTTAGGAATCCCGGAGTCGAATTCTATCACCTCCTCGGCCCCAGCCTCCACGGCCTCCTCGAGGGAGGGAGATCTCATCTCTCCCCTGGCCTTCCTCCTCACCCTCTCGCTGTCCAAGAACCACCAGACCTTGAGCCTGTCGGTCCTCAATCCTCTGTTTATCTCATCGTTTATCTCACCGTAGTAGTTCACCACGTATTCCCAGCTCACGACGCCGAGCTTGCCTAAGTTGAACCTCGTGTTCAGCCCCTGCAGGGGATCGAATGTCCACCTCGCCCTAGTGAGCCCCTGCTCAAGCGCTAACTCCCTCTGGGCCTGTTTTATCCTGAAACCCAGTCCCGAATACTTCAACTCCTCGATAACAGCACTCTGATGGGAGTAATGGTATAGGCCTTCCTCGTCCCTAGCTAGGAATCCCCAGGCGAACCCCACGGCCTTACCACTATCTAAGTCGAATGCTGCCACCACTATACCAGAGTTATCGGCTGCGGCCTTGAGCACGTGAGACGGAGTGGCCTCGGTCCTGTCCTTGCCCATCCTCCAAGCCGATGCCTGTACATCCACCAGTTGTCTGAACTCCTCAGGCCTCCTAACGGGCCTTATCTCGATCTTAAGGGTTCGACCACTCCTATCCTTAAGCTCGACGATCCCTAGGTAGGTCATCCCTCTAAATTCGGGAGGCTTCTTTATTCCCTTTACGGGTCTCTCCTTCCGGCCAGATGTAGATCACCCTCTGGAAATGAATCGTGGAGGAATTTCCAAAGGAAGGCAGTCAAACACCTTCTCCACCAAACGCATCCCTTGAGGGTAGAGAATGGTAAATGCTTTGAGAATAATCTGATCATCCGACGGCGGGAAGAATGGGTGAGATGCAGGGACGAGGCAAGAGAAAGTTCTTTTTCACGATAAAAGCAGGCGTCGGAGGGGGACTCAACGAACAGTGATCACAATCCCCCTCCTCCCTCTAACGACCTTCTTCCACCTGGGATAAGTTCCGGGAGGTCAGGCCAGCCTCCTGACCCTGCCGGCCTTGACCTCCACCAGTCCCTCCTCGTTCAGCAGCTCCACCGCCTTGGATACCCACCACCTATCGATGTTCAACTCCTTCGTGAGCTCGACGGTGGTCTTCTCCCCATTTAGGTGCTCCATCACCCTGTCCGCTACGGCCTCTATCAGCGGCCTCGGGTCAGATGTCAACCTCTCGGCCACCACAGCAGCAACCGCCCTACTCACGCCTAAGGTGTCCATCACATCCCTAATGGTCACCTTCCTCAATCCGCCCTCCCTCACCTTCTTCCTCACGTATTCGTTGACCAGTTCCTCCAAGCTCTCCTCGTCCGGGAGCTCCAGCAGTACCTCCAGATCTATCTCTAGTGTGATTCTCTTCCTAGTCAACGCGTAGAGTTTGGCCGGCCTCCCTCTTCCCCTCCTCTTCTCTATTATTCTGATGAGTCCCGCCTCCTCCAAGTCTTTCAGATGAGAGGTTATGGCTGGCAGGGTGAGTCCGAACTCGTTGGCTAGGTCGGTGGCCGAGGCCGGACTCTTGAGCAGCCTCTTGAGTATTCTGAGCTTGCTGTCGCTGCTCAGAGCGTCCAAGATCTTTTTCGCCCGATATATTCTTGATCTGACGTACAAGGGAAGTCCCTCCTTTGATCATCTCCTACCGCGCCTCAGATAGAGCTGAACGCTGTAAGAATCGACCTCCACCTCGACTACCTTCTCTCCCTGTCCGAAGGTCCTCTCTATGACCCCTCCCTCGATCTTCTGCCCATCGTAGTAGACCGAACCCTCTAGGGCCCTGACCTTCACGTGAACCTCGGCATTATCAGGAATGTAGACAGTCAGCTTCACGCTTCCTTTATCGGTTTTAATAGAAGCACTCTCTTTGACTTCGAGAGTTCCCTCAACGCTTCCCATACCCATTTCAACGCTCAGGGTTCTCACTGACGCGTCCCTCATGGTCAACGCCCCCATACCCAACTTCACCCTCAGCTCGCCATCCCACTCGTCTGGTAGGTGCAGAGCCAGCCTACCCCCCACCATCCTCGCGGTTCCTTCCTCCACAACGGGAGATACTCCTTCCATGACTATGGCGGGCTCCCGGATCGCTGGGTCCGCGGTTATGTCCACCTGCCCCATGTCCACTATCAGCGATATCGTACTTGAGGGGATCTCTCCTGAGTACGAGCTCCTTCCGGTCACCCAAGGAAGCAGGATCGGGCCAGCCTCGTACTTGTACTTTATGGTGACGGGTATTAGGGAGACGGCCACGGAGAACAGCAGCAGCGCCAGTATGAGAGCCCCTACCTTCTCCTCATTACCCATAAGATCACCTCCTCCCCTCCAGATAGATCAAAGCTATGCCGACAGCGGTTATCACCAGCCCCACAGCCCCTAATTTCGATGTCAGCGCTATGGCAATTGCGACAGCCACGAGGGGACCGACAATGGATGCCACTATCGCGCTCCCCAGGCTCATCACGTAGTTCACAGAGGTTGCCACCACTATCAGGTAGAGGAACCATAGGTTGAACGGTATGACCAGCACGAGGGCCACGATCAGCAGTGTATGAGAGAACAGGTAACCCAATGCAGCGAGAGCCGCGGGGAACACGAAAGGAACGCTGGAGAACGCGACGAGCCCCACCATGTCATCCCATCTGCCCTCCTCGTATCCCATCAACCTGGCGGTTATGTGTATGAGGGAAGAGTATACTAGGAGCTCTATCAGTTGGGCAGCGACCCCGATCACGCCAGCCAGATTAGCTATGAGTTCCAACAGCCAGCCGATGTTGTAGAGCGGTATTCTACCCAGTAGGGCCACCAGTCCCTTCACCGTGAATGTCGCGAGGGAGAAGCTCACCCCCACGTAGATGGCCAGGGGCAGGGCAGATGAATATCTCTCCACTATGTGAGTGTCGAATGCCTCTCTCGGCGCTAGCAAAACCTTTCCCAACCTGTAGAGGACATCCTCCAGCTCTCTCATCTCATCACCCAACTTTCTAAACTTACTTACTTAAGTAAATTATAAATGTTTCTGATGTGCAGAGGACGAACCTCCTCCCAAACTGGAAATTATTTTGACCCATTTGAGCGGAGAAACGCCCTCTCGCCAGTTAACTTTTTAAATAGGAGGGCCTTAGGCCCCCTCAACGGGAGGTTGAGGTGATGTCCCGCCAATTTCAGGTGATGTCCCGCCAATATCGATGAGTGACTCCTCCCTGAGGGAATCTCTGGTTTTGTTCGGACTGTTCAAGTTGACCTCCCGCCAGAAGGCGGTCCTCACCCTGACTCTGCGATTCAATGGCAAGATGTCCGCTAGTTCCATGGCCAAGATAGCGAGGGACGAGTTCAACATACCGGTCTCATCATTCTGGTTCGCTCTGAGGGATCTGAGGAAACTGAGACTCGTAGAATTCGGCAATGGGGAGCCAATACGCCTCACACCAGCCGGTGAGGTAGTTGCGGAGGCCCTGAAGGGGGTGGCATGGTGGGAAAGAGAGTAGTAGTGAAGCTGGGAGGATCCGTTCTTAAGGGGCCGGAGGACTTCAGGAGGATAGCTGAGATAACCAAGAGGGAGTTCGAGCAGGGACACGAGCTGCTGCTGGTAGTTTCGGCCATGAAGGGGCATACGGACCAGTTAATAGACATGGCCGAGAGGGTCGGCGCCAAGGACGAGCTTCTGGATTCCATCGCTGGCATGGGAGAGGTGCTATCAGCTAGGCTGATGGCCGCGGCTCTAAACTCAGAGGGCGTTCCCTCAGTGGCCATAGATCCGAGCTCGCCGAAGTGGCCAATGATAACCAATGATAGGTTCGGTGACGCTGATCCCGACCTTCCCAGGACCTGCGGTGCCGCAATATCGCACATAGAGCCCCTCCTCGGCAGAATGGTTCCGGTCATATGCGGCTACATAGGGAAGACAAAGGACGGTAAGCTCACCACTCTGGGCAGGGGCGGCAGCGACACCACCGCCGTGACCTTGGCTAGGTGCCTCAACGCCGACGAGGTCGTCCTAGTCAAGGACTCTAGGGGAATAATGACCGCTGACCCCAAGATGGTGGGAAATGCCCATCAGATAAGCGAGCTGAAGGCTGAAGAGGCGCTGATGATGTCCCTAGGTGGGGCCAAGGTATTACACCACAAGGCGCTTCGCTACTTGGCGCCGGCCGTGAGGATGAGAGTTGTTTCCATAGACGAGGGGAGGTTTACTGGCGGCGGTACCGTGGTGCACGGCCACATCCCCGACCTACACGTGGAGATACATGAAAGGCCAATCAGCATGGTAACTCTGCTGATGAACGGCCACGGACTCAATGTAAGTGGTATGGAGGGCATACTCTCCATAAGCACGCTCGACAGGGCCACGATAATGTACGTGGATGGCGACTCGGAGGACACGGTAAGGAGACTCCACTCCTTAGTTGAGAGGGGGGAGGCGAAGGCAGTAACGGTCAGGAGGGATGTGGCGATGATAAGGGTGTGGGGCGCGGCCATAGAGGAAATACCAGGGGTGATCCACAAGATATCCGAGCCCTTGGCCGCGATGGGCATAAACATTCTGGGCCTCCAGACGGTTCACAACAGGATCGCGGTATTCGTTGACTGGAAGGACAGGGAGAGGGCCGCTGAGGAGCTCAGAGTGATCTTGGGGTGATTTAGGATGAAGGTAGCCCTGCTAGGTGGTACCGGAGCCGTAGGGCAGCGGTTCGTCAAGATGCTGTCGGGCCACCCTTGGTTCGAGCTGACGGTGATAACCGGGAAGACTAGCGTCGGGAAGAGGTACGGAGAGGTGAACTGGGTCCTAGAGGGCGAGGTACCGGAGGAGTTCAGGGACATAGTGGTGAGCGAGAACTCGCTGGAGAGCCTGAAGGAAGTGGATCTAGTGTTCTCTGCCCTGCCGTCCAAGGAGGCGAGAGAATTTGAGAGGGAGCTGATGAACAGGGGAATACCTCTGGTGAGCAACGCGAGTGCCCTGAGAATGGATCCACTGGTCCCGCTGATCATACCGGAGGTGAATCCAGATCATCTCTCTTTGATCGAGAGGCAGAAAGAACTTGGAGTTGGACCCGCAGCCACGGACCCCAACTGCACGACCACAGTGCTCACCCTGCCCCTGAAACCTTTGCACGACGCCTATACACTCAAGAGACTGGATGTGGCCAGCTATCAGGCCCTCTCAGGAGCGGGCTACCCAGGAGTTCCCTCCTACGATATCGTCGACAATGTGATCCCCTTCATCTCGGGAGAGGAGGAAAAGGTTCAGAACGAGACTAAGAAGCTGCTAGGCGAGGTAGACGGGGGCGAGGTGAAGTTCGCGTCGTTCGATGTTCAGGCCACATGCGTGAGGGTCCCCGTCTTGGACGGTCACATGGTAGCGGTGCACGCGGAGTTCGAGGAGGAAGTGGATCCCGAGGAGGCAGCGAAGCTCCTCGAGAATTTCAGCTCCGAGCCTCAGCGCCTGGAACTACCTACCGCCCCAGCGAGACCCATCCACGTGAGGGGAGAGGAGAACAGGCCCCAGCCCAGATATGACAGGGATGCAGAAGGTGGCATGAGCGTAGTGGTTGGTAGGATCAGGAAGGGGGCCAACAGACACTCGCTCCTCTTCGTAGTGGTAGGACATAACACGGTGAGGGGAGCGGCGGGGCAGGCCATCCTCCTAGCGGAACTGATGAGAGCTAAGAACATCATCTAACCTAATTTTTCACTCTCTTGGACCGGGGAATCAAGCTTATGTAATTAACTCCGCCCACAACTCCTATGATACTCTCGGACAGCAGCATACGTTCCCTCATAGAGTCGGGTGAGCTCTCAATAGATCCCCTCTACGACGACACCATTAGGGAGAACGGGGTTGACATGAGGATAGGCCCCGAAATAGCCTTTCCGATAGTCACTGGGGAGGTCATCGATCCGATCAGGGACAATCCCGCCAAGCACTTCTCGGTGAGGGAGATCCCCGACGAGGGAATAATAATCCCGGGGAACACCTCAGTCCTCTTGGTCACGGAGGAATACGTGAGGATGCCCAAGGATGTTGCCGCCCTCTGCGGACTCCGTTCTTCTATAGCTAGGTGGGGTTTCGTAGCCCCTCCCACCCTGATAGATGCCGGCTTCGAGGGACAGCTCACCATAGAAGTGATGTGGACCAGACCAGCGCCAGTGAAGCTGTATAAGGGGATAAGGTTCCTCCATGTGGTGTTCTTCAGGGTGGAGGGCGAGGTGGAGAGGCCCTACAGCGGGAGCTATCAGGGACAGAGGGGCGTCACCCTTCCCAAAAAGCTGGAGAGCTCCGCTCAGCGTAACAAAGTTTGATGGAAAACGCGAAGCTCGTAAGTAATGTCAGGATTACTAGGAGGCAGAGGTCAGTTAAATTCGGTATAACTGTGAGCCAAAAAAGACTTCAACTTCTGCAGATCAAACTTTATTAGTTGGAGGGCCCGTCCACCGACGGACTAGCTCAGCAGATAACTACAACTACTGATCAACTTCTTGTTATAATAACTCGTTTATCATAAATACATGTTCGTATAGAAAACTGAATCGTAAAAATGGAGTGGAAAAAATAGGAGTAGAGTTCTTATAGATTGCCACCGAGTAGAAACTTGGTAGAGAGATGCCAGTTACTAAGGTAGTTAAGAGAGATGGTAGAATCGTCCCGTTTGACGCCTCTCGCATAAGGAGGGCTATAGAGGGAGCCATGCGAGAGGTGGGGCATTATGATGAGGCGAAGCTCGATAAGGTGGTTAAGTACATACTCAGGGTCATAAACAGGACGTTTAGCGACGAGAATCCTCCTCATGTGGAGGAGATCCAGGACATAGTGGAGCTGGCCCTCATGAAGTACGACCTCTTCGACGTGGCGAAGGCCTACATACTCTACAGGAAGGAGAGGGAGAAGATAAGGAAGGAGAAGATGGCCATCCTCGGAAAAGATTACGTGGATGATGTTGATAAGAGGCTCTCTCTCAACGCCATCAGACTCCTAGCTGCGAGATACCTCCAGAAGGATCCGGATGGGAAGCTGAAGGAGGATCCCAAGGGCATGTTCATAAGGGTCGCCTCCCTGGTAGTGATCCCTGACATACTCCACGATCCCAAGGTGTTCGATAAGGACGGTAATCAACCCGTCCATCCCAATGAGGAATTCTCGCCCGAGGAGTGGGAGGGGAAGGTGGGACTGAAGAACGGCCACCCCGAGGATCACTTGGCTCCGACGTTCACTTGGAACCGCTACCACTTGGAGAGGATGAAGGCGCTTTACGACGAGCTCAACGAGCAGGGGAAGATGAAGGTCAGCTGGTCCGAGTTCTGGGAGATGCTCCTCCACGGCGAGTTCGATCACCACTACGAAGACTTCCTGAACTACTACAGGCTGATGGTTGATCTGAGGTTCCTGCCCAACTCCCCGACGCTGTTCAACGCGGGCACCAGGTTAGGGCAGCTATCGGCGTGTTTCGTCCTCGATATCGAGGACAGCTTGGAGTCGATAATGAAGGCCGCCACTGACGCAGCGATGATATTCAAGTCCGGCGGGGGAGTGGGGATCAACTACTCCAAGCTCAGGCCCCAAGGCGACATAGTCAGATCCACCGGAGGTCAGGCGTCTGGTCCGGTCAGCTTCATGCGGATAATCGATGTGATAACGGACGTGGTGAAGCAGGGCGGGCGTAGAAGGGGCGCCAACATGGGCATACTGGAGGTCTGGCACCCCGATATATGGAAGTTCGTTGAGGCCAAGGCCGAGCCGGGCCATTTCGAGAACTTCAACATCTCCGTGATGATAACCGGGGACTTCTGGCCCAAGTTCGAGTCGGGAGAAGAATATCCACTCATCAATCCAAGAAATGGGGAAGTCTGGGACACCCTGAACCCGAGAGAGTTCTTCAGGAAGATAGCTGAGATGGCTTGGCGTACTGGGGATCCGGGTGTACTGTTCGCCAACAACATCAACAAAAGAAATATAATGAAAGATGCGTTGGGGGAAATAAAATCAACCAATCCTTGCGGCGAGGAGCCTTTATATCCCTATGAGTCCTGTAATCTGGGAAGCATTAACCTCTACGCCTACATCAGGAGGGAGAACGGACTGGTATCCTTCGACTGGGAAGCCTACGCGAAGGACATCAGGTTAGCCCTCCGCTTCTTGGACAACGTCATTGATGTGAATAAGTTCCCCATCCCTGAAATAGAGAGGAACACGAAGGCCACGAGGAAGGTGGGCCTTGGTTTGATGGGGCTGGCTGATGTCCTCTTCGCGCTGGGGATACCGTACAACAGTGAGGAGGGTTTCGACTTCATGAAGAAGGTGGCCGAGTACCTGACCTACTTCGCCATGAAGGAGAGCGTTGAAATGGCCAAGGAGAGAGGGACCTTCCCACTCTACGGGAGATCTGGTTATGTGAAGGGGGAGATGCCTGTCGAGGGCTTCTACCACCCGGAGTGGTGGCATCTGGACTGGGACTCCCTCAAGGACGAGGTGATGAAGTTCGGGATCAGGAACGCTGAAGTGACGACGATAGCACCAACTGGCTCCATATCCATGATAGCCGACGTCTCATCGGGAATAGAGCCGCAGTTCGCCCTAGTCTACGAGAAGAGGGTGTCCGTGGGTTCGTTCTTCTACGTGGACAGGGAGCTGGAGAGGCAGCTTAAGGAGAACGGCCTCTATCACGAGAAACTCCTGAAGGAGATAGCGGATAACGGAGGGTCCCTCCAAGGGATAGAGCCTCCGGAGGGCAAGGAGGAGCTCTTCAAGAGGATGCAGCAGGTGTTCCTCGTGGCCTATGACATACCGTGGTGGGATCACGTGAGGGCCCAGGCAGAGATAGCCAAGTGGATATGCGCTGCCGTGAGCAAGACGATAAACATGCCGAACTGGGTGTCCGTCAGCGACGTGGAGAAGGCCTATCTCTTCGCCTACAAGCTCGGATTGAAGGGCATCACGGTCTACAGGGATGGCTCCAAAGCGGCCCAGGTCCTCGTCACTCCCTCCCAGAGGAAGGGGGAGTATGTGGTGAGGACCGAGAACCAGACGCTGAAGATGATGGAGATGCTGGGGATAGAGCTCCCCCAGCTAAGAAAGGCTCCCGTCGAGGAGAAGGCTCTGGCTCAGCCGGTCTTCAAACCCCCATCACCTCAGCCAGCGAATCACGTGGAGAGGTGTCCAGAGTGCGGCAGCACCAGACTCGTGTACAAGGAGGACTGCGTCACCTGCCTGGACTGCGGGTGGTCGGCCTGCGTAGTCTCGTGAGGGGGCTTAAGTGAGCGAGGGACTGGTACATCTCTACACGGGCAACGGCAAAGGGAAGACCACGGCAGCCTTCGGCTTGGCGTTGAGGGTAGCGGGGAGGGGAGGTAAAGTCCTCATAGTCCAGTTCCTGAAGGGACTACCGACGGGGGAGGTCATGGCGGTCAGGAAAATACCTGAGATAGAGGTCAGGAGGTTCGGCAGCGAGAGGTTCGTGGATCCCAAGAGGCCTAGGGAGGAGGATATAGCCTTGGCTAAGAGGGGCCTCCGAGAGGCCGCGGAAGCCATGTCCTCCGGCATTTACAGGTTGGTGGTCTTGGACGAGGTGAATGTGGCCGTGGCCTTCAACCTCATAGACGAGGGAGAGGTGATCTCAGCAGTCAGGTCGAGGCATCCACGGACAGAAGTCGTCCTTACAGGGAGGTACGCTCCTCCCTCCTTCTATGAGCTGGCCGACTACGTGACCGAGTTTAGGGAGGTGAAGCACCCCTTCTCATCCGGAATCCCCGCCCGGGAGGGTATAGAATTTTAACACCAATTTGTACACTTTTTTAACTGAAACGAAGTTGCCGGAGGCCTCGGCGTACCCGCTCTCCTGAGATCACCCCTCACTTTAAAGGGAAGGCCCTCCACTTTCCATGGTGACATCGTATGTTGGCCGAGAACCCGGTATCACTCTCAAAAGGTAGGAAGATGACACGAGAGGAGCTTTCGCAGGCCCTCAGATATGCGATTATAGCGGAACTGGATGCCATAAATCTCTACATCCAGTTTGCCAACGCGACAGATGATGAGAAGGCCAGGAAGATATTCTTGGATGTGGCAAAAGAGGAGAAAACTCACGTGGGTGAGTTCTTGGAACTCCTTCTCTCGCTGGATCCTGAACAGGTGAAAGAGCTGGAAGAGGGGAGAAAAGAGGTGAAGGAGATGCTAGAAGGTCATTGAACATCCCTTTTTTATGAACCCACCTTACCCGAGTTACACGCCTAACAGGATATCGTTGAAATTCGATTGGAGGCACGACCGCCACGAAACACCCGAGTGACCCGTCGATAGACGAAAAATTTCCGATATATTTTATGCTAGGGCCATAACATAAAAATGAGCGTTTAGATTCTAAAGTTAGCAAAATATATTTCAGTAATATCCATAGTTAAATTTACAAGAATCAACTAGGAAAGCTTTTAACTATTATTTCGAATCTCGAACGGGGCAAGGAATCATGGAAGGTCTCGGTTTGACAAATGAGGTTCTCGTGACATTTTCCTTAGGCGTTGCGATAGGTATAGGACTTGGGATAATCGGTTTTATCCTCGGTAAGATACTATCTCCGGCCAAGGAGTACCCCAGAAAGAGAGAGAGGTACGAGTGCGCTAACCCACCGCGGGGAAGGGCGAGAGGCCTCTTCATGATGCAGTACTATCCCTTCCTGATTCTCTTCCTGACCTTGGAGCCTATAATGATCTACTCCTTCCTATTCCTAATGGAGGCACATAGATACGTCCTCAACACCACCCTCCTTTTCGGCGCCATGGTGGCGATCCTCGCATCCCCTCTCGTATTCGGGATATACTACGTTAGGAGGCTGGAACTATGGTCTGCGCATTAGAGGGAAGCATGTGGGTTGGTAACTTGGAGAAGGCCGCCAGGAAGGCGGCCGCCTGGCTGGTGAACAAGACGCCCATCAGGAGCCTGAGGGACTGGGGGATAGCCTTCTCCCTCTGGCCGGTTCACTTCACCACCGCCTGCTGCGGAGCTGAATTCGGAGCCTCCGCCGCACCCAAGTTCGACACCGAGAGGTTCGGGTTCCTCCCGTTCATAGCATCGAGGCAGTGCAACGTCCTCT
>Ga0256835_1001052_pt1 | contig 17504 bp, 14 predicted proteins | sample PIR30metaG_FD_185972 | JGI IMG/M metagenome (GOLD analysis project Ga0256835, IMG submission 185972) | Hydrothermal vent microbial communities from East Pacific Rise, Pacific Ocean - PIR-30 | ecosystem: Environmental > Aquatic > Marine > Hydrothermal vents | place: Pacific Ocean: East Pacific...
GAGGGCAAACTGCGCACCGTCCTGGACGCCAACCCCGATCCGCTGGTGGTCTATGACATCGAGGGCCGGATCACTTATTTCAACCCGGCCTTCACCGCCGTCTTCGGCTGGACCCTGGAAGAACGCATCGGCAAACGCATGGACGATTTCGTGCCCGAGGAGAATTGGCCCGAAACCCGCAAGATGATCGAAAAGGTGCGGGCCGGCGAGCGCTTCTCCGGGGTGGAAACCCGGCGCTACACCAAGTCCCGCAAAATCGTACCGGTGAGCGTCAGTGGGGCCATCTACCGTGACAACAAGGGCGACCCCAACGGCAGCGTTATCAACCTGCGCGATATCTCGGAGCAGAAACGCCTGGAAGACGAGTTTCGCCAGGCGCAAAAGATGGAGGCCATAGGCACCCTGGCCGGCGGCATCGCCCACGACTTCAACAACATCTTGCAGGCCATCGGCGGCTACGTACAGCTCCTGCACCGCAACTCTTCCCTCAACAACCGCGCCCGCACCCAGTTGGACCGGATCGGGCACGCCACCGAACGGGCCTCCGGCCTGGTCAAAAGGTTACTTTCCTTCAGCCGCAAGGCCGAACCCAGCCTCAAGCCGGTGGACCTCAACCGGGAGGTGTGCCAGACGGTGGAGCTGTTGGAGCGTACCATTCCCAAGATGATCACCATCACCACCAACTTGGCCCCCGACCTGGAGCTGGTGAGGCTGGACCCTGACCAATTGGCCCAGTTGCTCATGAACCTGGGGGCCAACGCCCGCGACGCCATGCCCCAGGGCGGCATCCTCAGCATCAATACCCGCAGCCTGCAACTGGAGCCGGGCGACGCCCTGATAGACATGAAGCCGGGGCGCTATGTGCAGCTGCGTTTCAGCGACACCGGCGTGGGCATGCCCCCCCGGGTGCTGGAACACATCTTCGACCCCTTCTTTACCACCAAGGAAGTGGGGCGGGGCACCGGGCTGGGCTTGTCCTCGGTCTACGGCATCGTGAAAAGCCACCAGGGCTATATCACCTGTGACAGCCAGCCGGGTGAAGGCACCACCTTCAACATTTACTTTCCGGCCTTGGAAAGCAGCTTGCAGGAGGTGGAGCCGGACGGCGAGCCCGAGGGAGAGGTGGCCGGTGGCCGGGAGACCATCTTGTTGGTGGACGACGAGTCGTCGGTGCGCGAGATCGGCTGCGAGGCCCTGACCCAGTCCGGCTACACCGTGTTGGCGGCCGCCAGCGGGGAAGAGGCGCTGGAGTTGTATCACCAAAGGTCCCGCGCGGTGGACTTGGTCGTCTTGGACCTGGGCATGCCGGGCATGGGTGGCATCCAGTGCCTAAAGGCGATCCTGGCGGCGAACCAGGAGGCCAAGGTCATGGTGGCCAGCGGCTACACCGCCGACAGCCAGCGCCAGACCGCCTTGGAGGCTGGCGCCCGGGCCTTTTTGGCCAAGCCCTATCACCTGGAGCAGTTGTTGGCCACGGTGCGCGAGGTGCTCGGCGACGGCCAGTGAGCGTCGCCCTGGGTGAACAGGCGCAGCAGGTCGGCCGCCCGGGCGGCAGGGTCGAACATGCGGTTGACCAGGTCGCGGCCCTGGCGGGCGTAGGTCAAGGCCCGGTCGCGGTCGGACAAGGCCTGTTCCATGGCGCGGGTCAGGGCGCCGGCGTCATCGGGCGGCGCCAGCCAGCCGGTGCGGCCGGGGATCACCACCTCGCCGATGCCGGCCACGTCGCAGGCCACCACCGGCAAGCGGTGGCTCATGGCCTCCACCAACACGTTGGGAATACCGTCGCGGTCGCCGGCCGCGGTAATCCGGCTGGGGGCCACCATGAGGTCGGCCGCCTGGTACAGGTCGGGTATGCGGTGGTGGGGCACAAAGCCGGGGAAGGTCACCTTGTCCCCCAGCCCCAGGCTTTGGGCCAGCCGCTGCAGCCGCCGCCGGCGGGGACCGTCACCGGCCAGGGTGAGGCGAAACTCCAGCCCCCGTCCGGCCAACTCGGCGCAGGCCGCTAGCAGCAGGTCAAAGCCCTTCTTGTCCACCAGGCGGCCCACGGCCAGCAGGCGGTAGGGCGGGGCAAAGCGCAGGGGGGCGCCGGGTACCGGCGGAAGGGTCTGGCAGGCCCGCACCAGGTGGATTTTGGCCCGCTGCTTGGGGGCTAGTTGGCCCAGGTAGTCGGCCACGCCGGCCACGTCGGCCCGCACCCAGGCCGCGGCCGCGATCTTTGGGGCCAGGGCGCCGTCGGGCGGGTGGATGTCGTGGGCCCGGCCGGTGAAGCTAAAGGGCAGGCCGGTGAGCCGCGAGGCGGCCCAGGCGGCGGTGGCCGGTCCGTCGGCCCAGTCGGCGTGCAGGTGCCCGATGCCGCGGGCCCGGCACCAGCGGGCCAGGCTGAAGGACCCCAGCAGGGCCCATAGGGCCTCGGCGGCCGTCTCCAGGCCGCGCCAGCGGCGAAACCACAGGCCCAGCACCGCCAGGCTGCGCCCCGGCCGGTGCACCAGCCAGTAGGTCAGGTCGCGGGCCAGGCGGCCGATGCCGGCCACGCCCAGGCGGGTCACCGGGCCGGGGTAGGTGGCCATCTGGTCCGAGAGCTTCTTGCGCCACCGGCCGTAGAGGGTGAACACCTCCACCGGCAATCCCAGCTCGCGCAGGCGGCACACCTCGCCAAAGACAAAGGTCTCGGTTGGCTTGGGAAACCACAGCAGGATGTAGGCCACGCGGGCGTGAGGGGTCATAGGTTCCTCGGGCTTGGGTGAGGGTGCGACGGTCGGCCCAAGTATGCCTCAGGCCGCCGCGGCCTGGCAAGGGCCCGGCTGGTTGACCCGGCGGGGGCCGCGGCCATAGAATCGGGCTGCACTGCCGCGGCGGGCCGGCGCCCCACGCGGCGCCGGCAAGGAGCAGGCCATGACCGAGACCCACCATCGCCCCGGCCAGGCGCGTCGTCCCGATTCCTCTGGAACGCGGCGCATCAGCCTGGTCATCCCGGCCTACAACGAGGAGGAGTTCCTGCCGGCCACCCTGGAGCACCTGGCCGCGGCCCGCCGGGAGATGCCGCCGGGCCTGGAGCTGGAGGTGATCGTATCCGACGACGGCTCCGGCGACCGCACCCGGGAGTTGGCCCGGGCCCTGGCCGACCGGGTGGTGGTCCCCGCCGCCGGGGACCGCACCGGCCCGGGCGCGGCTCGCAACCGGGGGGCGGCGGCGGCCAGCGGCGAGCTACTCGTTTTTATCGACGCCGATGGCCGCCTGCAGGACCCGCCCCGCTTCCTGGCCCGGGCCTGGCAGGCCTTTGCCGACGACCCCAAACTGGCCGCGGCCACCTGCCGCCTGGCGGTGGAGCCGGAGCTGGCCACCCGGGCCGAGTGCTGGCTGCACCGCTTGCAGGACGTGGTGATCTACCTGGAGAACCGGCTGGGCATCCACACCGCCGGCGGCTGGTGCCAGGTGGTGCCGCGGCGGCTCTTTGAGCGGGTGGGCGGCTATAACCAGGACCTGGTGGTGTCGCAAGACGTGGACCTTTTTCTCAAGCTGGGGCGCCAGGGCAAGACCCGGCTGTTGTGGGACCTGCGGGTCTTTGAGTCGCCCCGGCGCTATCGCCAGCAGGGGCTGCTAAGAACCTACCTGGCGCGGCTGCGCAACTCGGTGGCCGTGACCCTGGGGCGCCGCTCCCGCAGCCGGGGGTATCGCCCCTCCCGGCCCCGCCGCCACTAATGCCGCCTACGCCATCGGGCGAGCCTAGCGGGCCTTACCTTTTTTCACCAGCTTGGCCCAGGAGTCGCGCAGGGTCACGGTGCGGTTGAACACCGGGCGGCCCGGGGCCGAGTCCTTGGGGTCCACGTAGAAATAGCCCACCCGCTCGAACTGGTAGTGCTGGCCGGGCTCGGCCGCGGCCAGGGATATCTCCAGCCGGGCCGCCTCGATGGTCTTGAGCGAATCGGGGTTGAGGAAGGCCTGGTAGTCCTGGTCCTTGTGCCCGGTGGGCCGGGGGTCGTTGAACAGCCGGTCGTAGAGCCGCACCTCGGCGGTGAGGTTTTGTCGGGCCGAGACCCAGTGGATGGTGCCTTTGACCTTGCGGCCGTCGGGCGCGTCGCCGCCCTTGGTGGCCGGGTCATAGGTGCAGCGCACCTCCACCACCCGGCCGCTATCGTCCTTGATCACCTCCTGGCAGGTGATGAAGTAGGCCCAGCGCAGCCGCACCTCGCGGCCCGGGGCCAGCCGCCAGAACTTCTTGTAGGGCTCTTCCATGAAGTCGCTGGCCTCGATGTAGAGCTCGCGGCAAAAGGGCACCTGGCGGTAGCCCATCTTGGGCGGGTCGTCCGGGAAGTAGGGGGCGTCGAGCATCTCCACCTGGTCCTCGGGGTAGTTGGTGATCACCACCTTCAGGGGGTCCAGGACCCCCATCACCCGGCGGGCCCGGGGGTTGAGGTCGTCGCGGATGGCCCACTCCAGCTTGTCCATGCCCACCCAGCTGTCCCGGCGGCCCACCCCGATCATCTCGCAGAAGTTGCGGATCGCGGACGGGGTGTAGCCGCGGCGGCGCATGCCCTCCAGGGTGGGCATGCGGGGATCGTCCCAGCCGGCCACGACGCCTTGGTTCACCATCTCCAGCAGGGTGCGCTTGCTCATTACCGTGTACTCCAGGTTGAGCCGCGCGAACTCGATCTGCTGGGGGTGGTAGAGCTCCAGTTGGTCCAGGAACCAGTCGTAGAGCACCCGGTTGTCCTCGAACTCCAGGGTGCAGATGGAGTGGGTGATGCGCTCCCGGGAGTCGGAGAGGGGGTGGGTGAAGTCGTACATGGGATAGATGCACCACTTGTCGCCGGTGCGGTGGTGGGGCACCTTGCGGATGCGGTACATGGCCGGGTCGCGCATGTGCAGGTTGGGGTGGGCCATGTCGATCTTGGCCCGCAGCACCTTGGAGCCGTCGGGAAACTCGCCGGCGGCCATGCGCTCAAACAGGTCGAGGTTTTCCTCCACGCTGCGGTCGCGGTAGGGGCTGTTAACGCCCGGTTCGGTGAGGGTGCCCCGGGTGGCCCGGATCTCCTCGGCGCTCTGGTCGTCCACGTAGGCCTTGCCCGCCTTGATCAGCTCGACGGCGTATTGGTATATCTGGTCGAAGTAGTCCGAGGCGTAGTACTGGTGGTCGTTCCAGTCAAATCCCAGCCAGCGCACGTTGTCCATGATGGAGTCGACGTACTCCATCTCCTCCTTCACCGGGTTGGTGTCGTCAAAGCGCAGATGGCAGCGGCCGCCGTAGTCCCGGGCCAGGCCGAAGTTCAGGCAGATGGACTTGGCGTGGCCGATGTGCAGGTAGCCATTGGGCTCGGGGGGGAAGCGGGTGACCACCCGGCCGCCCCACTTGTCGGTTTCCATGTCCTGGTCGATGATGGCGCGTATGAAGTTTCCGGCGGTTTTTTCCTCGGGCGCAGACATATCAGGCGGCTCCTTGGCGGTTTTTGGCTGCCTGGTATTGTACGATATTTTACGTCCCGCGCCACCCTGGGGGTGCAGTTAGTGTGGGGCGGGGCGCGGCCATGGGCGGGCGATTGCTGGGCGTGGCTGGCCGTGTTATACTCCCTGCGCCAAAGCGGGAGTAGCTCAGACTGGCCAGAGCGTCGGCCTTCCAAGCCGAGGGTCGCGGGTTCGAATCCCGTCTCCCGCTCCAAGGCACACCAAGTACAACGGGACGCCCCGGCGGCGTCCCGTTGTTTTGGATCACCGCCCGGGGACTCCCGGCATGGCGGGCCCTGTGGCCGGCCGCCAAAAAAGGGCGCACCCCCGGTCGGGGTGCGCCCTTGCTTGGCTATGTGGGTGGGCGCTACATGTTGTAGATCTCTTCTCCGTAGAGACGTATCCAGTCTTTTTTCAGGGCCTCGATGGCGTCCTTGTTCTGGTCGCCGCAGCCCAGCACCAAGATGGTGGACTCGCCGGTCTGGATAAAGGGATAGACGAACTGCACGTTGATGGCCGCGCGCTTGAGGGGGTTGAGCACGGCCAGCAGGCCACCGGCGTGGTGAGGGGTCTCGGCCGCGATCACATCCTGGGTGGTCACGGTCATGCCGTGGCTGGTGAGCACGTGCTTGGCCTTTTCCGGGTTGTCGGCCACAAAGCGCATCAGGCCCTCACCGGTGACAGTGGTGACGAACAGGGCCAGGATGTTGACGCCGGAGTCGCCCATCATTTCGCTGATGCGCGAGAGTTCTCCGGGTTTGTTGGCGATGGGTATGGAAAGCTGGGTAACGGTCATACCGAATTCTCCTTATTGCGTGGCCTTGGCGACGGCCTCGGCGCCCACCGTAAGAGCACGGCGGTTGAGTTCCAGGACCTCGGGTTTCTTGCCCAGGCCGGTCTCGGCCAGGGTCTCGGAGAGGTGCTCGATCTGCACCACCCCGGTGACCTGGGCGTAGGCCCCCATCATGATCACGTTGGCCGAACGGGCTTCGCCCAACTCGCGGGCCAGGTCGTTGACCGGCACGTCCACGAAGGTGACGTCAGCGCGGCGCATCTCGGAGTGGATCAGCGAGGAGTTGAGCAGCATGACGCCGCCCTGCCGGACCACGTTGAGATACTTGAGCAGGCTGGGGTTGTTCATTATCACGGCGTAATCGGGCGAGCTAGCCACCGGGCTGGCTATGGGCCCGTCGGATACAACCACGGTGCAGTTGGCCGTGCCTCCCCGCATCTCGGCCCCGTAGGCCGGCAGATAGGTTACTTCTTTGCCCTGGCGCATGGCGGTGAGCGCCAACAGGTAGCCCATGAGCAGCACGCCCTGGCCGCCAAAGCCGGAGAATACAGTTTTAACGGTCATCGCCGGCCTCCGTCTCTGGCCCTGCGTCGTAGCCGGTTTCGTCCTTGATCACCCCCAGTGGGAAGTCCTTGGTCATGGAGTCTTTCACCCACTGCCAGGCGGTTATGGAATCCATCTTCCAGTTGGTGGGGCAGGCCGAGAGCACCTCCACCAGGGCGAATCCCAGGCCGTCGAGCTGCACCTGGAAGGCCTTTTTGATGGCCTTTTTGGCCTGGCGGATGTGCTTGGGATCGCTTACGGCCACCCGCTCCAGGTAGACCGCGCCTTTGGCCACGGCCAACATCTGGGTGAGGTCCAGGGGCGCGCCGTCGCGGTTTACCTGGCGGCCGCCGGGGGTGGTGGTGGTCACCAGCCCGGGCACCGTGGTGGGGGCCATCTGGCCGCCGGTCATGCCGTAGACCGCGTTGTTGACGAAGATGGCGGTGATTTTTTCACCCCGGTTGGCGGCGTGGATGGACTCGGCGGTGCCGATGGCGGCGATGTCGCCGTCGCCTTGGTAGGTGAAGACCACCCGGTCGGGCAGCACCCGCTTGATGCCGGTGGCCACGGCCACCGCGCGGCCGTGCGGGGCCTCGCCCATATCCACGTCGAAGTAGTTGTAAGCCAACACGGCGCAGCCGGCCGGCGGTACGCCGATGGTGCGCTCCTGGATGCCCAGCTCGTCGATCACCTCGGCCACCAGGCGGTGGATGATGGAGTGTCCGCAGCCGGGGCAATAGTGGGTTGCGGCGGGCTTCAGGCTCTTGGGCCTGGCGAATACCTGCTTCATCAGGCGCCTCCCCCCGGACCTTCCTCGTCGAGGTGGGCTCCGTAATAGTAGTGACTGATCTGGTGGGCCACGTCCTCCGGGGTGGGGATGACCCCGCCCGGACGGCCGTAGAGCTTCACCTCGGCCTGGCCCTTGACCGCCAGTTGCACGTCTTCGACCATCTGGCCGGCGCAGAGCTCAAAGGTGAGGATGTGACGCACTCTGTGGCTCAGCTCCTCCAGCGGCTTGGCGGGGAAGGGCCAGAGGGTCTTGGGCCGGAAGAGCCCCACCTTGAGTCCCCGCTGGCGCACCCGGCGGATGGCCCCGCCGGCGATGCGGGCGGCGGTGCCGTAGGCGGCCACCACCAGGCGGGCGTCGTCGCAGTCGGTCATCTCCCAGGCGGTCTCGTTTTCGCGCACCGCGTCGTACTTGCGCACCAGCTTGTAGTTGTGCGCCTCCAGTATCTTGGGGTCCAGGAGCATCGACAGGATGATGCGCTGGGGGCGGTCCTTGGCTCCGTCGAGAACCCAGTCTTTCTCGGGCAGCTTGGCCGGGTCCACCGGCTCGGGGAAGGTGACCGGTTCCATCATCTGGCCCATCATGCCGTCACCCAGGATCATCACCGGGTTGCGGTATTTGTCGGCCAGGTCAAAGGCCTGCAGGGTCATGTCGGCCAGTTCCTGGATGGAAGCCGGGGCCAGCACGATACAGCGATAGTCGCCGTGGCCGCCGCCCCGGGTGGCCTGGAAGTAGTCGCTCTGGCTGGGGGCGATGTTGCCCAGGCCGGGGCCGCCCCGGATCATGTTGGCGATCACCGCCGGCAGTTCCTGGCCGGCCAGGTAGCTGATGCCCTCCTGCTTGAGGCTGATGCCCGGGCTGGAGGAGCTGGTCATCACCCGGCCGCCGGCCATGGCCGCGCCGATGACCATGTTGATCGAAGCCAGCTCGCTTTCGGCCTGGATAAAGGTGCCGCCCACTTCCAGCAGGCGCCTGGACATGTACTCGGGCACCTCGTTCTGGGGGGTGATGGGATAGCCGAAGTAGTACCGGCAGCCGGCCAGCACCGCGGCTTCACCCAACACGTGGCTGCCTCGCATAAGTTTCTTAGTCACGGTACACCTCGATGGCTACATCGGGACAGACGATGCCGCAGATGGTGCAGGCGTTGCACCCCTTGGCGTCCTCGCCGGCCTCGACTGGTTCTGCGGGATAGTAGCCCTTCTGATTGAGGTCTTTACTCACCGTGATAACCTGTCTTGGGCAGAAGTGTACGCACAGGCCGCAGCCCTTGCACCTCTCCCGGTCGATGGAGATATGACCTTTCACCTGACGGCCTCCAACTAGATTTAGGCCGGCGACGATCTGGCCGACCAACGGACTCTGCCAGCGGCGGAAACTAAAAAATCCGTGAAAGAATTGTTACTATCAGAGGGCGGTAGGCGTGTCAAGCTGCCGGCTGCCCGGCCGAGCGGTTTGACACCCCACCTGGCCCCTACTATATTATACAGCCACCTGCAAAGCACGCATGATTACCGGCCTTGCCGGGGCCGCCAGCGTCGCCCCGGAGATTGAGATTAAGGCCATGAGCCCCCGAGCCAGCGAGAGCTCACCACCGGCCGCCCAGGACCAGGGCGAGGCCCTGGCGCTGCTTAAGCGTCACCACCGTTTTCCCGGGCCCTACATGTTCAAGGCCATCGGCCCCGGCCATCCCTCGTTTGAGGCCCGGGTCCGCGGTGCGGTGGAAAAGGTCTTGGGGCCCATGCTGGACACCGACCGGGTGCGGGTGCGCCCCTCCTCCGGCGGCAAGTACAGCGCGGTCACCCTGGAGGTGGAGGTGGCCAGCGCCGAGCAGGTGCTGGCCGTCTACGACACCCTGCGCGCCCTGGAGGGGCTGGTGGCCCTGGTCTGAGCGGTCAGCGCCAGTCGGCCGGGGGGCGCAGGTGCCAGCGGCCGTCGGTGCCCTGGCCCAAGACGCGGCGCTGCAGCAGTTCGTCGGCCGCGGCGTCGAGCTCCTGGTCGCCGGCGTTCCAGATGGTCGCCGCGTTGGCCCGGGTAAGGGGCGTGCCGCCGTCGGAGAGATGTACTAACAAAAGGTACAGGCTGGTGGCCTCCACCCCGAGGCCCAACTGGAAAATGGCTTGATTCACGTTCCACCCGTGTGCGAATAGTTCAACTCAAGGCGGAACCGCTTGGTTCCGCGACCACACCCTATCACAGGGCGCGGCCGCTGTCAGCCGGCGCCGGCGGCCCGGAGTTTGAGGTTTACCCATGAAGACTCCCGCGTTGCTATTTCCCCAAACCGCCTTGCGGCGGTCGTCACTCACGGCCTTTTGTCCCTTGTGCGAGCCGCTGCTGGTCCTGCGGCCCGGCGGCCTGGATCCCCCCCGCCACTACGCGGACCTGGTGGCCGCCTCCATGGTGGAGTACCTGTCTCCCCCGGCGGAGGTGGACCCGGCCCAGCGCAAACGCATCGCCGAGCTCATCGACCAGTGGGGGCGGTGGAGCGAGATGGTGCGCGGCAGCGGGGTGCTGGAGGCCATGAAGGCCGGCCTGGAGTTGCCGGGAGAAGACCCGGAGAACCTCGACGCCATCCGCAAGGAGATTCGCGAGTACGGCCGCCGGGTACAGCAGCAGGAGACCTTGACCCCCGAGGTCCGGGCCGACCTGCTCTTGCACCTGGCCCACCTGCAGGACCGCGAGGCGGCCGAGATGCAGGAGCTCTTGGCCAGCGCCGAGCGCAGCGGCAAGATGCTCAGCCGTCTCATGGGCCAGGAGGAGGGCGACACCGAGCCGGCCGAGTTTTCCTCTCCGGCCGATATGAACCTGCCCCCCTTAAGCCACAGCCTGGACGCCGAGCACCCGGTGGCCCTCCGCCTGCAGGCCTGGGCCAACCTGGCCGGCCGCATCGAGCTGCCCGCGGCCTGGCTGGCCACCTCCAACGCCCCGGCGGCCCAGTGGCTCCTGGAGCGGGCCAACCGGCGATTGCTCGGTGAGGACCAGCGGCGTTCCCCGGCCGGGGCCAGCCAGATCGCCTGGCCGCCGCCGAGCGCGGGCCCCCAGAGCCCCCTGGCCCAGGAGGCGGCCCGGCTGCAACTGCCCGACCTGGGGTACTTGGACGACCGGGAGTTGATGGAACTGCGCCAAAAGTTGCACCGCCAAGAACTCCTGGCCCAACTCCGCCAGGGGCTGGCCAACCTGCTGGAGCTGCTGGCCGCCGAGCCCTGGTCGCCCCAGGTGGCGGCCGAGGCCGCCGGCCGGGCCGAGTCCCTGTCGGCCGCCTGGAGCCGGCACCTGGCCGAGCTGGCGCCGGCCGCCGGCCCACCGCGCAGCCTGAGCCTGGTGGTTTTCCCGGGCCTGGACCGCGGCCAGGTGCTGGGGCTCATGGCCGGTGATGAGCCCGCCGGCCTGCCGCCGGCCGCTGACTGGCCCGAGGCCTGGCCGGCCGGCTCCTGTCCCATGCTGGTGGCCTGGTAGATCGGCCGCTGGCCCCAAGCGCTCCGGCGGCGGTAACCCGTCTAATGGTGGTGCTATCAATAAATGGTTAGGGCGGGCCTCAACTCAGGCGGCCCCAACGACGTCCCATGACCCGGACCTGGGAGGGGCCACCCTGGATAGGCGTGTCGATGCGCACCGTGTCGGGCCAAAAGGTCTCGATGACCCGGGCGGTGGCCTTGAGCCCCGGGGTGAGACGGTCCACGCTGATGTGGCTGATGCCCTGGGCGCAGGCCAAGGTGGGCAGGGCCTGGGCGGCCACCTCGGCTTGCATGCCGGCCCCGGAGTTGAGAAAGGTGAGCATGGCCTCCGAGGCCTCGATGGCCAGGGACTCCGGCCGGCCGCCGGGACGTCCCAGGGCGCTGAACCCGGCCCAGGAACGTCCGCTGGAGGCCCACACCAACAGGGCCATGCCGGTGGAGCCCTGGGCCCGGCGGGTGCTGGTCTCCGGCTTGAGCCCGAAAAGCCCCAGGCGGTCGACCACCCCGTCGAGCACCTGGTCGGCCAGGTGGCGCGGCAGGCCGGAGATGACCACCTCGGCCCCGATGCGGTGGGGCTGGAAGGAGTGTTCGGCCTTGAGCGCCTCCAGGATGCCGGCCGGCTCCACCGTCAGTTCGGCCTCGCCGCCGCCTTGGGGGAAAAAGCCGGGGGCTATCTCGCTCAAGCGGACCGGCACCCCCAGGCGCTGCAGCATGGGAAGGATCACCCGGGTCAGCTCGTCGGTGGTGGGCGCTCCCAGCATGTGGGTGGCCCCGCTGACCAGTACGGAGGAGTTCTCGCGGCAGGTGGCCAGGGGCAGGATAAGCGGGGTGATCACCGTGGACAACGGCGAGCAGAGCGGCTCCTCGCGGGACACATCGAACTGGTAGGAACCGGGGCGCACCAGGCCGGGGGTGAAGGTGGCCTCGAGGTCACCGCCGCGGGCCTGGCAGCTACCGCCGGTGATGATCCCCAGGGCCACCAGCAGGGTGCGACCGGCCGGACCCAGACCGGGCCGGGGACGCGCCCGGTCGTCCTTGATGCCGGTCAACTTTACCGTCCGTCCGCTGAGGGCGGCCATGGTAAGGGCGGTACGCATGGCCTGGCCGTGGCCTTGCCCCGCCTTGGTAATGGTCAGTTGTGGTTTCACCCCGGGTTCCCATCATTGGTAGAAGTATGAACCTGGGTTTCAGTATACCCTACCCGGGGCATTGTCCCAACTGGCCGCCGCTTGCCGCGGCCAGCGCCCTCGGCTATGTTTAGTAACTTCACCGGGTCCCCAAAATACCTAATCGACGAGCCATGCGTAGACAGCCGTCCCACATAGCCGCCCCACCCCAAGCCGGCTGGCCATTAAGCGCCGGACTGACCCGGGTGCGCGACCTGCTGCACGGCCAGGGCCGGGTGGCGGTAGGCGGACTGGAGGGCGGGGCCCAGGCCCTGGCCATGGCCCGCCTGTGGTGGGACCGGCCGGCCACCTGGCTGGTGGTCTGCCCTACCTTGGCCCGGGCCGAAACCCTGGCCCGCGACCTGGGGTTTTTCCTGGGGCGGGGCCCGGACGACAGCGGCCCGGTGCGTCTCTTTCCCGCCTACGAGGTGTCGCCCTACCACGAGATGGACCCGCCGCCCGAGGTGACCGCGCGCCGCCTGGCGGTGTTGTGGGAGCTGCTGGCCTCTGATGACCCCCTGGTGGTGGTAACCAGCGCCACCGGGGTCTCGGCCCGGCTGTGCCCCCCGGAATACCTGGTGGACAGCGCCCTGTCCATCGAGCCCGGCGCCCGCCTGGAACGCGACGTCCTGGTGGATGCCCTGGTGACCGGCGGTTACGGTTCGGTGGCCCTGGCCGAGCAGGTGGGTGATTTCGCGGTGCGCGGTTCGGTGGTGGACTTCTTCGGACCCCTGCTGGATGAACCGGTGCGGGTGGAGTTCTTCGGCGACGAGGTGGTGAGCCTGCGCCGCTTCGACCCCGCCGACCAGCGCTCCCAACTGCCCTTGGCCGAGGCCACCCTCATCCCCTGCCTGCCGGTGGACCTCTCGGAGCCGGCGGTGGAGCGGGCCATGGACCGGGTGCGGGACTTGGCCGCCCGGGAGGGGCTCAGCGCCCGCCGCCTGGCCGAGCTGGTGGAGCGCATGGGCCTGCGCGCGCCCTTCACCGGCTTGGAAAACCTGCTGCCGTTGTATTTTCCGCGGGCGCCGGACCTGTTTGCCTACCTACCTGACGACGCCGTGCACCTGTTGGTGGAGCCGGCCGAGATGCGCTCGCGCCTGGAGACCGCGGCCCAGGAGATGGCCGAGCAGTTCGACGAGGCCCGCGAGGAGGGGCGGGTGGTGTTGGGCCCGCCCATGCTGCGCCGCACCCCGGACCAGGTGGCCGCGCGGCTGGCTCAGCGTCCCTGCCTCAACTTCCGGGCCCTGGCCCTGGGCGGCCGGGAGATGGAGGGTGCCGAGTTGGTGGTGCTGCGGGCCACCGGGCTGGCGGGGCTGCACCAGGAGCTGAAGCGCGGCGGCGAGTCCAGCCTCATCGCCGGCTTCCTGGCCTGGCTGGCCGACCAGCTCCAGGAGGGCCGTGACCTGGTCCTGGTGTGCCGTTCGCGCTCCCAGGTCCAGCGCCTGGCCGAGCTGTTTGCCGAGCGCGACGCGCCGGTGAGCGTGGTGGAGCGGGCGGCCGAGATAGACCCCGGCGACCTGTCCCGGGAGCGCGGGCTGTTCCTGGTGGTGGGCGGGCTCTCGGCCGGCTTTGCGCCCGAGGACCTGCCGGTGACCATGGTCACCGAGGACGAGGTATTCGGAGCCCCGCGGGTGGTGCGCCAAAAGGCCCCGCCGCGCATGAGCGCCATGCTGGCGGCCCTGGACGATCTGTCGCCCGGCGACTACGTGGTGCACGTGGACCACGGCGTCGGCGTCTACCAGGGGCTGGTGACTATGCCGGTGGGCGCGGCCGAGAGCGATTTCCTGGAGCTTGCCTACCAAGGCGGGGACAAGCTGTTCCTGCCGGCGGACCGTATGGGGCTCATCTCCAAGTACCGCGGCCCGGGCGAGGGGCCGCCAAGCCTGGACAAGCTGGGCGGCAAGCGGTGGGCGCGCACCAAGAGCCGGGTGCGCAAGGCGGTGGAGGCCATCGCCCGCGACCTGGTGGACCTCTACGCCGCGCGCAGCTACATGAAGGGCCACGCCTATCCCCCGCCCGACCGCGCCTTCCGCGAGTTCGAGGCCGCTTTCCCCTTCCAGGAGACGCCCGACCAGGCCGCGGCCATCGAGGACGTTATCGGCGACCTCACCGCGCCCCGGCCCATGGACCGGCTCATCTGCGGCGACGTGGGTTACGGCAAGACCGAGGTGGCCCTGCGCGCCGCCTACCTGGTGGCCACCAGCGGCCGGCAGGTGGCGTTCCTGGTGCCCACCACGGTGTTGGCCGAGCAGCACTACCACACCTTTGCCGAACGCCTGGCCGACCAGCCGCTGCGTACCGCCTCCCTGAGCCGCTTCAAGAGCCCGGCCCAGCAAAAGGAAATTCTCAAGCAACTGGCCCAGGGCAGCCTGGACATCGTCATCGGTACCCACCGCCTGTTGTCGGCCGACGTGCGCTTCCATGACCTGGGGCTGGTGGTGGTGGACGAGGAACACCGCTTCGGGGTGCGGGCCAAGGAGCGGCTAAAGGAACTGCGCCGCCTGGTGGACGTGCTCAACCTCACGGCCACCCCCATCCCCCGCACCCTGCAGATGAGCCTGTCGGGTATCCGCGACCTGTCGGTGATCAACACCCCGCCCGAGGATCGCCTGGCCATCAAGACCTACCTGGCCACCTTTTCGCCGGCCGGGGTGCGCCAGGCCATCGACCGTGAACTGGCCCGCGGCGGGCAGGTCTTCTTTGTGCACAACCGGGTCAAGGACATCGGGGACATGGCCCGCCTGGTGCGGCGTCTGGCTCCCGGCGCCCGGGTGGGGGTGGCCCACGGCCAGATGAGCGAGGCGGCCTTGGAAAAGGTGATGATGGCCTTTGTCAATCGCGAGCTGGACGTGTTGGTCTGCACCACCATCATCGAAAGCGGCCTGGACATTCCCAGCGTCAACACCATCATCATCACCGAGGCCGAGCGCCTGGGCCTGAGCCAGGTGTACCAACTGCGCGGCCGGGTGGGGCGCAGCGGGCAAAAGGCCTATGCCTACCTGTTCATCAAGAGCGAACAGGGGCTCACCCGCCAGGCCCGTCGCCGGCTCAAGGCCCTGATGGACTTCACCCAACTGGGGGCCGGCTTTGCCATCGCCATGCACGACCTGCAGATTCGGGGCAGCGGCAACCTGCTGGGCGAGGTGCAGAGCGGCCAGGTGGCCGAGGTGGGCTACGAGCTCTACATCCGTCTGTTGGAGGAGGCGGTGGCCCGGCTCAAGGGCGAGGCCCCGCCCGAAGGCCCCGACCCGGAGCTGCACCTGGGGCTGCCGGCCCACCTGCCCGAGGACTACCTGCCCGATCCCGAGGTGCGCCTGAATCTCTACCGCCGCCTGGGACAGTTGCGCGGGCCGGACGAGACCGAGACCATGCTGGCGGAGTTGCACGACCGCTTCGGGCCGCCGCCGGAGCCGGTGCGCAACCTGCTGGCCGCGGTGAGCCTCAAGGACCGGCTGCGGGCCCTGCGCGCCGCGCGCATGGACCTGTCGCCCCACTCCCTGCAGGTGTATTTCGACCACCAGTCCCAGGTGGACGTGGACCGCTTGTTGGCCCTGACCCGCGATCCCTCCCAGGGGGTCAAGGTATTCCCCGACGGGCGGGTGAGCCTGCGTTTGGACGACGGCGCCCCGGCCCTGGACAGGGCCATGGAGTTCCTGCAATACTTGGATATTAGCAATGACTAGAGGGGGGGAGGTGGCGATGTCGGCCGATAGCGACCGGCGCCTCGGACCATGGGCCGGGGCTTGGCTGTGCTGGCTGGCGGCCTTGATCATCTCGCTGGCGGCCGCCTGCGACACCGAACCGGCGCCCGAGGTGGTGGCCAAGGTCAACGGGCACGCCATAACCCTGGACGACTTCACGGTGCAGATGGCCTTCATGGGCCTGGGCAGCGATCCGGCCGCCCTGGTGGCCGACCTGAGACAGGCGGTGCTCGACAGCCTGGTGCGCCGTCGTCTCATCATCTCCCAGGGTGAGAAACTGGGGCTTACCATCGATTCGCCCGAGGTGCGCCAGGCCCTGCGGGCGGCTCACAGCGGCGAGGACCAGGCCACCTTCCGCCGCAACCTGGCGGCCCAGGGGCTAACGGTTAAGCAGTGGGAAAAGGTGGTGGGCGAAGAGATACTTTCCCGCCTGATTATCCAGCGGGTGGTGGCCGACCGGGTCTTGGTGCCGGCGGCGGAGATTCAGGCTTACTACCAGGCCCACCGCGAACGCTTCAACCGGCCGCAGCAGATACTGGCCGAACACGTGGTGTTGCCCTCGCGCAAGCTGGCCGATATGCTTTTGGCCCAGGTGGCGGCGGGCCAGGACATGGGCAAAGCCGCCGCCGCCCTGGGGGTGCCCATCGACGGCGGTGGGGCGCCGGCCTGGCTGAGCCGGGGGCACATGCCGCCGGAGCTGGAAAAAAAGGTGTTTGCCCTTAAGAAGGGCAAGGTGGCCGGCCCCCTGGCTAGCGCCTATGGTTTTCACGTGGTGCGGGTAATTGCCAAGCGCCCCGCCCGTCGTTTGACTGTGGCCCAGGCCGCTCCCGAGATCACCAATATCTTGGCGGCGGGGCGCAAGGACGAATTGGCCACTCAATGGGTAGTCGATCTTTTAGGTAAGGCCGTTGTTTGGTTCGACCCCGGCTTCCAGGCCAGGGGCAGAATCGGGAGGATACGCAAATGAACAGATTGATCCGCCTGGCGTTGGTGCTGGCCGTGGTAGTTGCCTCCATGGGCCCGGCCGCGGCCGGATGGGCTGGCGAGGTGGTGGCCCGCGTGGTGGCGGTGGTGGAAGACGATGTAATAACCTCCCGCGACCTGCAACACATGGTGGACCTGATGAAGGCCCAACTGGGACGCAATGGCGCCCAGGCCCAGAGCGCCCGGGACATCGCCACCCTGCGGCGCCTGGCCCTGGACCGGCTCATCGGCGAAAAAATCTTCGCCCGCGAGGTGGCCCGGCTGGGTATCAGGGTGCGCAAAGACGAGATAGACGCCTTTATCCGGCGCATCCGGGAGTCCAACGGCCTGAGCGAGGAGGCCTTCGTGGCCCGCCTGAGCCAGCGCGGCATCACCATGGCCGACTACCGCGAGCAGCTCCGGCGCGATATTCTGCGCCGGCGGCTCATCGCCCGTTCGGTCAAGGACCGGGTGGTGATCAGCGACGCCCAGATCGACGAGTATTACCGCAACCACATGGCCGCCATATCCTCCATGGGGGGGGTGCGGTTTCGGGCCATCTTCATCATGGTGCCGCCAGACGCCCCGCCGGCCGGGGTCGAGGCCCTGCGTAAAAAGGCTGAGAAACTGCGGCAAGAGGTGGCCAACGGCGCCGAC
>Ga0256835_1001053_pt1 | contig 17498 bp, 18 predicted proteins | sample PIR30metaG_FD_185972 | JGI IMG/M metagenome (GOLD analysis project Ga0256835, IMG submission 185972) | Hydrothermal vent microbial communities from East Pacific Rise, Pacific Ocean - PIR-30 | ecosystem: Environmental > Aquatic > Marine > Hydrothermal vents | place: Pacific Ocean: East Pacific...
TTTGAGTTTGATTCACTTTTTATCGACCTGCCCGAACCCTGGGAAGCAGTTCAGCATGCAAAAAAAGTCATCAAAAAAGGAGGAACGTGGGTTTCCCTATCCCCCAACATGGAACAGGTAAAGAGCACCGTACTGGCTCTGAGAGAAGAAGGGTTTATAAGAATAAAAACCTTTGAAATTATGAAAAGGGAAATGGTGGTGAGGAGTTACGGAGTAAGACCAAAGGAAATTATGCGGTCCCACACCGGATATATTACTGTAGCATGGAGGGGAAAATGATAGAACGTTACAGCCTTGAACCCATGAAGAGCCTCTGGTCTGAAGAGGCAAAATTTGAAAGATGGCTAAAGGTTGAAATTGCCGCAGCAGAGGCCATGGCTGAGCTGGGCATAATACCCAGAGAAGCGGCAAAGGCTATAAAAGAAAGGGCTGATTACGATATAAAGGAAATTAAGGAAAGGGAAAGGATAACAAAACACGATGTAGCTGCCTTTGTAGATGTTGTGGCAAAAAACATAGGCGATGAAGGAAAATATCTCCATTTTGGCATGACATCCTACGACGTGGTGGACACAGCGTTGAGCCTTGGAATGAAAGAGGCGATGGAAATAATCATAGAAAAAATGAAGGACGTAAAATCCGCACTAAAAGACCTTGCCATAAAACATAAATACACCCCGGAAATGGGAAGAACCCATGGCATACATGCAGAACCCATAACCTTTGGGCTGAAGGTACTCGTTTACTATCGGGAAATGAAAAGGAACATGGAAAGGGCAAAAAGAGCCATGGATACTATATCAGTGGGTAAGATCTCCGGTGCAGTGGGAACCTTTTCCCAGCTCCCCCCTGAAGTAGAGGAGAGAGCCATGACAAAACTCGGACTCAAACCTGCTCCGGTTGCAACTCAGGTTCTACAGAGGGACAGACACATGGAAGTACTTGCATCCCTGGCCATAACAGGAACAACCCTGGAAAAAATTGCGACGGAAATCCGACACCTGCAACGAACTGAAGTAGGAGAGGTAGAAGAACCATTCTCCGGAGGACAGAAGGGTTCCTCCGCAATGCCACATAAACGTAATCCGGTCAGAAGCGAAAGAATTTGCGGGATGGCAAGATTGCTCAGAAGCTATATGCTGGCGGCTATGGAAAACAACGCTCTCTGGCATGAAAGGGACATTTCCCATTCATCTGTTGAAAGGGTAATTATACCGGATGCCTTTCTTGCCCTTGACTTTGCTCTTAAGGAAACCGCTGATATCCTTAAAAACCTCAGGGTAAAACCGGAAAGGATGATGGAAAATATCTGGGGAAACTATGGGCTGTTTCTTTCACAGAGAATTCTTCTTGCGCTGGTAGAAAGGGGCTGGCAAAGGGATAAAGCGTATAGAAAGGTACAATCCCTTGCTATGAAGGCTCTGGAAGAAAAAAGGGATTTCAGGGAACTTGTAAGGGAAGAGTTGACTGACGAACTACAGAATGTAGAGGAGCTGTTCTCTCTGGAACATTACTTCAAACATGTGGATAAAATATTTCAGCGGGCCATAGAAGAGTAACGGAGCCTCCTAAAAATTCTGCTCCGGTCCAGTATATCTTCCGAATATCATCTTTCCAGCAGTGGTCTGTAACACTGAAGTAACTGTAATTTCAATAGTTTTCCCGATCATCCTCCTGGCATTATCCACAACCACCATTGTTCCATCATCGAGATAGGCAACTCCCTGATCCCTTTCCTTTCCTTCCTTAAGGATGAATACCCGCATTGTTTCTCCAGGTAGAACTACAGGTTTAAGAGCATTGGCAAGTTCATTAATGTTAAGAACCCTTATTCCCTGGATCTTTGCCATTTTGTTGAGGTTAAAATCGTTTGTAATTATCTTGGCATTCAACCTTCTTGCGAGCTCGATGAGTTTCTGGTCCACTCCTTTGATCTCAGGAAAGTCAGTCTCTGTTATAACCACATTCGCTTCAGGTTCTGTCTTTAAACGCTCCACGATATCAAGCCCTCTACGCCCACGCTGTCTCTTCAAGGGGTCAGAGGAATCGGCAACCCTCTGGAGTTCTGCAAGTACGAATTTGGGTATGAGTATTGGCCCCTCCATAAATCCGGTGGAACATATATCTGCAATCCTCCCGTCGATTATGACACTGGTATCCAGTATCTTTTTGGACCCTATAAGTGGCCTTCTCCTGAAGGATTCCACCCAGTACAGAGGGGAAAAGAGTTCGGACTTTTTTATGGCCAGGGAAAGAAAACTCAGTGGTAACAGTATAAGGAAAATGACTATCAGATATTGCCTGTATTCAGGAAAAGCAGAGGTATATACGGAAAAGAGTATCCAGCCTGAGAGTATGCCCACGAACAACGCCAGAATCGTCTCCTTCTTTCTGGTCGAGAGGAATATTAACCTGTCCAGAAGGAATGCTCCAAGGAAAATCAGAATTGCTGTTATCCAGGTATCAGTTTGCAGGTTCCCCCTTACTAAATAGGAAGTAATTAAGGATATGATTGCATATACAAAATAAATCATTTAAAAATCCTCCTTGCCTCATTTATATGGGAAATCTCCAGATATTTTAACCCTTCTATTTTATCACCTGGAGGCACTATGGCAAATTTATATCCCAGCTTCATGGCTTCCTTGAGTCTTAACTCTCTTTGAGAGGGATTATTTATTCTGCCAGAAAGGCTTACTTCCCCGAAGGCAAAGGCTCCTTCTGGCAGGGGCGTTTTAATGTAAGAAGAAATAATTGAGAGGATGGCAGGAAGATCGGCTCCAGGTTCTCTTATTCTCAATCCTCCTGATACATTTACATAAACGTCTCTGGAGGCAAAGGAAATGTTTGTATACTTTTCAAGAACCCCTATCATCATCCCCACTCTGTAAGGATCCAGGCCCACTGTAAATCTACGTGGAGATGAAGGAAGGTTTGAGGGAACAACAAGGGATTGAATCTCCAGAAGGATCGGAGTTCTTCCCTCTATAGCTGGATATATGGCTATACCCGGAGAAACATCACCTGAAAGAAAATAACTGGATGGGCTTTCCACCTCCACAAGTTTTCCACCCTTCATCTCAAAAACGGCAATTTCATCGGTGGCACCGAACCTGTTTTTCACTGCCCTTATAATCCTGAAGTTCCTTGATGTTTCCCCTTCAAAGTAAAGAACAACATCCACTATGTGTTCCAGCAATTTAGGTCCGGCAATTGAACCCTCCTTGGTCACATGACCCACAATTATTGAAGTTATCCCCTCCTTCTTCGAAAGCCTAAATATCCTTTCGGCTATGGTCTTTACCTGGGCCACACTTCCCGCAGGAGAAGCAACTGAAGTAACATAGAAGGTCTGGAGAGAATCAAAGATCACAAGGGATGGCTTTTCAGCTTTTATAGCCTCTTCTATCGGTTCCCACTCCGTATCACATATCAATTTTATGCCCTCCCGAATTTTCAGTCTTTGAGCCCTTGAACCTATTTGAAAGGGAGATTCCTCCCCGGAAACGTAAACAACGTTATCCTCAAAATTGGAAGCCAGCTGCAGCATAAGGGTGGATTTTCCCACGCCGGGTTCCCCTCCGATAAGAACGAAGGAACCCGGGACAAGCCCTCCGCCCAGCACCCTATCAAGGGATGGTATTCCAGTGCTTTTCCTTTTCTCCGGCTGAAGGGAAATTTTTCCTATTTCAACAGGGCGGGCCTTTATTCCACCTTTTCTTTCCACAAATCGGTCTGCACTTCCTATGGCTCCGCAGACCGGACACTTAGAGAACCATTTGGACGCTGTATATCCACATTCTCTACATATAAACATCAAAATCCATAGGAAACGCCGAACAAAAGTTTCTTTTCCTTTGAATATCCTCCAAAAAACGCAAGATTTTTTCTTCTCGCTCCAAAGAGTATCCTGTATTTCACTGAAGCAGGGTCATAAACATCCCCGGATATAAATAAACCCCCTTCTGAAAAAATGGAGGCAGAAACGCCAAAGCTTCCCTCAATCACTCCAGAAGATATGGAAAACCATTGATACCTCTTACCAAAAAGAAGGTCAAATGTTTTGCTATTATCCTCCCTCACCACAATGCCCGCCTTTAAATAATCGTTCCTGTTAACGGCTTCGAAGCCGATCTTGCCGAGCTTTTCGCTGGAGAAATACATATATGGATAAAGGGAAAAATTAGCCTTTTCTATTTTTTTATCAAGAAGATCTGTAATTTTAGAGGTGTTTTTTATAATCTTCTTGGTTTCCCTGTATAACTCTTCATCCTTAAAAACCTTGCCGAGATTACCCTTCCCCCGTTGAATTTCCTCCAGAATTTTATTCGCCCTTTCGATAAGTTCTGTTGCTCTTCGGGAAAGCTGTGAAACATTGCTGGTAGCTTCTTCAATTTCCTTCGATTTTCCCCTGTATTCCATGGAAATTGAGGATAAGTTCTCTGAGGCCCTGGAAAAATTCTTTATGGCACCTTTTAATTCCCTCAAAGAAGAAAGGAGTTCTCTCACCGCCACATTTACATTGTCCCTGTTGCTGCTCAGCACCTGATTAAGCTGGGATGTTATCATATCCAGGTTTGTAAGGATGGAATCGAGGCTGGCTTTTCCTTTTTTACCCCCCAATACCTCACTGAAAGTTCTGCTGAGTGACTTAACATCCTGGGCTATGGCATAAAACATTGTACCCAGCTGGTCAATGGAAAGGGGTGGTATACCTTTTATTTCTTCACCCTCTTCTATAAATCCCTTCCCCTTCCCGGGAAAAATCTCAATGTATTTTTCTCCCATTATGCCCATGGAAGTCACGGCTGCCCTGGAGCCTTTTCTAATTCTGTACTTATCAAAGATCTTCATGGTCACCAGAGCTCTTCCGCCCCTGAGACTTATCTTTTCCACATATCCGATCTTCACGCCGGCAAGCCTTACCGGAGCCCGTTCCTCCAATCCTGCAAGGCTATCGAAAAAGGAATATATATCATAGCCCTTTGGTTCAAACAGAGAAGATAAAGAACCCATTTTTATAAGAAAGAACATAAGGACCCCGAGGGAAATAAGTACAAGAATTCCTATTTTTCTTTCTGGTCTCAATCTGGTATTCCCTCCACAAATTTTTTAACTATGGGATTCTCGCTGGCTTTAATTTTTTCAGGAGTCCCCACCTCAATAATTTTACCATCATGAAGCATGGCAATTGTAGTGGCAGAATTAAAAGCCAGTTTCAGATCATGGGTAATTATAAAGGAAGTGGAATGGATCTCCGTGTTCATCCTCTTTACAAGACGGGTTATAACCGCTGACATTATGGGATCCAGTCCAGTCGTCGGCTCATCGTAAAAAATTACCCTGGGATTTAAAGCAATGGCCCGTGCTATGGCCACCCTTTTCTGCATGCCTCCGCTAAGCTCGGATATTTTCAAATGTTCTATACCTTCAAGGTCCACCATTGCCAGACATTCCCTGACCCTGGCTTTTATTTCATCCTCACTGAGATCAGTCATTCGCCTCAGTCCAAAGGCCACATTTCCCTCCACATCCAGCGAATCAAAAAGGGCAGAATGCTGAAACACCACGGCAAACTCCTTTCTTATATTTTTCCATTCTGCAGGTGATGCACTGCTGATTTCCAGTCCCTTATAATATATTTCTCCCCTGTCCGGCTTCATCAGTCCTATAAGGTTCTTGAGAAGAACGCTCTTCCCCACGCCACTTCTCCCCATAACCACGAAAATTTCTCCTTCACGAATGGAAAAGTCTACTCCCTGCAGAACCCAGTAACCTCCAAATCCCTTCCACAATCCCTTTACTTCTATCATTACCTCAGTGTCCATGGAAGTATTTTTCCCCATATAAAATCTGCGATAAGAATGGCAATTGAAGAAATTACAACAGCTGAAGTTGTTGCCTTTCCCACTCCCTCTGCTCCTCCTTCTGCGTTAAGTCCCTTATAACAGGCTACCGATGCTATTATAGCCCCAAAACTCAGGGCCTTTATCAGTCCAGAAATTATATCCCAGGGTTCCATGTACATGTACAAATACTGATTATAAGTTGCGGGATTTACTCCCATCACATAAACTGCGACTAAATAAGCACCCAGGTTGCCGATCCCATCTCCAAATAGAGTCAGAACAGGAACCATTATAACGGAAGAAATTAATCTGGGAAGAACAAGAAAGGAAACCGGATCAGTATTTAAAGTATAAAGTGCATCTATCTGTTCGGATACCTTCATGGTTCCCAGCTCAGCTGCCATGGCAGCACCCACCCTTCCAGCAATAACCATGGCGGTAAGAACCGGTATTAGCTCCTTAGTCAGAGCCACCCCCACCACTGATCCGGTATATTGCCCGGCGCCGAGACGTTCAAATCCAATGTATGAATTAAGCGCAAGGACCATACCTGAAAATGCCGTTGTAAGAGATACAACTGGCACACTATCAACACCCACAGAAACCATCTGCTTTATTATCTCCTGCCATTCACCCTCCCCTCTAAACAGGGAAGCTATAGCCCTCCAGACAAGTAAAACTATAGCTCCCAGTTCTTCAACAAATCTTAAAATCATGGGTAAAATTAATTATTCTCCCTGATATAGATCCGAGGAACCCTTTTTCCAACCCTGCACATTATCTCATAGGGGATGGTATCTATTAGTCTGGACATTTCCCAGAGATGCTCTCCTCCGTGGAATATCGTGACCTCATCCCCCTCCTTAACATCATCTATATCTGAAACATCCAGAAGGGTAAGGTCCATGCTTACCCTTCCCACAATGGGAGCCTTCTGTCCATTAATGTAGAACCAGCCCCTGTTGGATAGATTTCTAAAAACTCCATCATCATAACCCACAGGTATAGTGGCTATGAGACGACGTTCTGTGGTTACGTAACTGCCTCCATAGCCAAGCGGAGTACCGGGTGGAACCTCCTTCAGGAAAATTATCCTGGAAGTGAATTTCATCACAGGCCTGAATCCTTCCACTTTTGAAGGAAAGGGAGGTATTCCATAGAGGATTATCCCTGGCCTGACCATGTCCGCATGGACTTCTGGATGAAGTAAAAGAGCAGCGGAATTAGCTATGGATAGCATAACTCCCCTTTCCTTAAATTTGAGCTCGCTGGCGACGCGTAGCATACGATTATATTGCTCCTCCACCGTTGGAATTCCCTGATTATCTGCTGCAGACAGGGTGGTAAATGCAGAAACCACTTCAATTCCTTCTTTGAATTTAAAAACTTCAGGATTATCCCAGGGGAAGCCCAGCCTTCCAAGTCCTGTATCCACCTTCATATGCACCTTAAAGGGCCGGTTTCTCCTTTTGCCCGCCAGGGAAAGAGATTCTATATGCTCATTTTTGAAAACTGCTGGTTCGAGATTAAATTCCTCCAGTTTCTCCTCCTCACCTGGATAAAATCCCCCAAGAATTGCTATAGGTTTTCTTATCCCCCCCTGTCTTAGCTCTATCCCCTCCTCCACAGTAGCCACACCAAAGTAGTCTACCAGATCCTCTATTTCCCTCGCCACTTCAATGGCTCCGTGGCCATAGGCCTGGGCTTTCACAACCCCCATAAAGGATGATGCCCTTGACAGCTTCCTTGCCCTTTCAGTATTGTTCCTGAGATTGGAAAGGTTTATAAGGGCTCTTGTAGGTCTCAAAACGATGCCTCCTCGTCGCTTCTTCTTCTCCTCCTTCCCCTTCTTTCCTTGGTTTCCATGAATCTCCAGTAATCCTGCTGAACTTCAGTAGGTATATCAAAAAAGCGGCTATGAGTGGGAGCAAAGCCAAGCAGAACGACCCCCGGAGGTCCCTGTCTCTGTTTCTCTATTCTAATCTCTGCAATTCCCTTATTCTCTATCTTACCCTTATCATAGTACTCGTCCCTGTAAAGCATGATTACCACATCTGCATCCTGCTCCAGAGAACCGCTCTCTCTTAAATCCGAAAGCCTTGGTCTGGGAATTCCGCTGGCCCTCTTTTCAGGTTCCCTGTTAAGCTGACTGAGGGCGATTACCGGAATGGAAAGACTCTTTGCCATCTCCTTCATCGTTCTGGAAATAATTCCAACTTCGTTTACCCTGTCTCTTACCCCCGGAACTCTAAGGAGCTGCAGATAATCCACTATTATAAGATCAACATTCTTTTCCTTCTTCATTCTCCTCGCCCTCGCCAGAATCTCTGTTGTGGTTAGAGAAGATGTTGTGTCTATAAAGATCCCCAGCTTTTTAATTCTGGCTCTGGCTTTTGTAAGATCCTTCAGCTCCTCTTTATTTATGGTTCCCTCTCTTATTCTCTGCATATCTACCCTGGATATCATGGAAAGCAATCTCATTCCCAGCTGGAGTTTCGACATCTCAAGGGAAAACATTCCCACATTCCTTGGTCTGTCCTTATCCATAGCCGCATTCAAAGCAATAGAAAGGGCAAGGGCGGTCTTTCCCATTCCCGGCCTTCCTGCTATTATTATTAACTCTCCTTCGTGAAATCCTGTTGTTTTTCTATCCAGATCGCTGAAGCCACTCGGGACACCCACCATGGAAAGCTGATTTTCCTTGGCCATCTGAGCATATCTGAGGGCTTCTTCTCCGGCTTCTTCCACAGGAAAATATCCTTCCCTTACCTCTTCGGTTATTTTGAAAAGACCTTCCTGGATCTCTGCAACTATCTCCTCAGCCCTTTCCAGCTTTTTAGATGCTCTCTCTATAGCCTTCTCTGCCTCTTCAATTATCCGCCTTCTTTTAGCATCTTCTATAACAATGTCCAGATAGGGTTCAATGTCTATATCTTCAAATACTCCATCTGTAAGAGAGGAAACATAGGAAGCTCCCCCTACCTTCTGGAGGAGCTCCTTCCTCTTAAGGGATTCTATAAGTACTAAGGTATCGAAGCTTCCCTTTTCTGCCAGTTCCCTTATTTCTTTAAAGATTATTCTGTGAGGTTCAAAGAAGAACTTGGTTTCATCAATTTCAGCCAGAACTCTGTCCAGGTTGTCATTATTTACTAATATAGCTCCGAGTATGGCTTTTTCGGCGTCCGGGCTGTGGGGAAGAGGTCCTATCACCTCAAACTTCCTCTTCCTCCTTCTTCACCACCACTCTCACTCTGGCCTTAATCTCGTTGTGAACTCTCACTTCGAAATAGTGAACTCCGAGGCGTTTGATGGGTTCTTCAAGGATTATGGATTTTTTATCTATGTCAAAGCCCTTCGCAGAGAGAAGCTCAGCAAGTTCTGAGGCCGTAACAGAACCGTACAGGACATCATTTTCTCCGGCCTTCTTGTATACTTCAAGTTCAAGTGCATTGAGCTTTTCTGCCAGCTCCTCTGCCGTCCTTATCTCCTTTTCCCTTTCCCGCTGAAGTCTTTTCTTTTCTTCCTCTATCAGTCTTACATTTCCACGGGTAACGGCCAGGGCAAGTCCTCTGGGGATTAAGTAATTCCTTGCGTAGCCATCGGCTACGTTAACTATATCCCCTTTATTTCCCAGTTTTTCTATATCTTCCTTCAGTATAACCTTCATCTCCGCCTCCTATTTGACCACGAATGGAAGAAGGGCCAGAATTCTTGCCCTTTTTATTGCCCTGGTAAGCATTTTCTGGTGATAGGTACAGGTACCCGTAATTCTCCTCGGAAGTATCTTTCCTGTTTCGGTTATATACCTTGATAGTATCTCAGGATTCTTATAATCGATGTAAGCTACCTTTTCAGCACAGAACCTGCAGTACCTTTTCCTTACCGGAAATCTTCTGGGGGCACTGGACCTCTGTTCCTTCATGATACACCTCCTTCTTCAGTTTCATCTTCCTTCTGTTTCTTAAGAGCTTCCAGCTTCTCCCTCTTCTTCTTCCATTTTTCTTCAAGTTTCCTGGGCTTTTTAAGCTCAAGATCCATCCTGACGGTAAGAAACCTGAGGATGTTCTCGTCGTTTCTCATCCTCCTCTCAAGCTCAGCCACAAGACCTGTTCCACCTTCTGTCTTGTAGCGAAAGATCACATAAACTCCCTCATCAAATTTTTTGATTTCATAGGCAAGTTTCCTTTTCCCCATAATTTCAACGTCGAGCTCCTTTCCTCCGTTCTTTTCCACGACATCTTTAAACTTCTCGATAACCCCGTTCGTTTCTTCTTCGCTGAGGTTAGGAGCAATGATGAAAGTTGTTTCGTACTCTCTTATCTCCATATTTACCTCCTTATGGATTTAAGCCCCTTCCTTCGGGAAGGAGCAAGGATTTTCTCCATTTATCTTATTCATTGCCTCCTGAAAGCCAAGGGACATTATCATATCCATCGCTTCACAGGCTCGTTCTACCGCACAGTCAACCCTTTCCATTTCCTGTTCTGTGAATTTCTGCAAAACAAAATCCGCAAGGTTGGCTGGCTTGTATCCAATATTAATACCCATCCTTATTCTTCCAAATTGATGGGTTCCCAATTCCATAACAACGGATTCCAGTCCCCTATGTCCGGCTGTACCCCCTCCAAATTTTATCTTCACTCTTCCCAGGGGGAGGTCTATATCATCGTGGATTACAACCAGCTCCTCCAGATTATCGGCCCAGGTTTTAACTGCCTGCCTAACTGCTTTTCCGCTAAGGTTCATAAAGGTAACCGGTCTTACAAGCACGAACTCTTCCCCCTTAGCATACAGTAATGAATTCATCCCCTCCCAGTCAAGATTGTTTTTTTCTGCAAATGCTTCCACTGCCAGCCATCCTAAATTATGTCTTGTGTTTCTGTAAGCCCTTCCAGGGTTTCCCAGGCCCACAAAGATCCACACTTATTCTTCCCCTTTCTGTTCTTCCTCCTTTGCTTCTTCCTCTTCCTTCTTCTTGGATATAACCTCGGGTTCGGCTTCTTCCACTTCTTCTTCCTCAACCACTTCCTCTTCTTCCACCCTTTCAGCAGCAACCAGAGCAATTACCGTATCTGGATCCGTAAGTATTTCCACACCCTCAGGTGGTGTAATATCTTTAACCTTAACAAAGTATCCTATCTCAAGACCAGAAACATCCACCTCTATAGCATCAGGTATATTTTCAGGAAGAGATTTAATATCCAGTTCCCTGGTCTCAAACTCAAGTACTCCTCCCATTTTAACACCGATGGGTTCTCCAACCAGTCTAACAGCAACCGTAACCTCAACAGGTTCATCCATTCTAATGGCATGAAAATCTATGTGAAGGGGAGCATATGTAACAGGATGATACTGGACCTCCTTTAAAAGGGCGTTATATTTCTTCCCTTCCACATCCAGATAGATTATGCTGGACCTTATGTCACTCCTGCGGAGTTTGCTTAGATATTCTTTATGATCTACATAAAGAAGGATGCTGTCCATATCCTTCCCATAGATAACAGCAGGGATTAATCCTTCGCGTCTGGCTTTTTTAGCCTTTTCTTTCCCCTTTTCTTCTCTTTTCTTTGCTGTAACTTCGAGTTTTTCCATTCTTTCTCCTCCTTATCGGAAAAGTTCACTTACAGATCTTTCTTCATGAACTCTTATTATGGCCTCCCCAACCAGTGGAGAGATGTCAAGAACTTTAATTTTACCACATTCCTTGGCTTTTTCGTCAATATTAATGGTGTTTGTAACCACAAGTTCCTTTATTGAGGAATTCCTGAGCCTCTCAAGTGCAGGACCTGAAAGGACCGGATGCGTAATAGCTGCATAAACTTCAGAAGCTCCCTCCTTCAGAAGAACTTCGGCAGCATTTACCAGTGTTCCTGCCGTATCGACTATATCATCCACTATTATTACCTTCTTTCCTTCAACCTCTCCCACCACCTGGATAACCTCTGATTCATTGGGTCTTTTTCTCCTTTTAAACAAAATGGCAAAGGGAGCTCCCAGCCGTTTGGCTATATCCATTGCCCTCTGGGCGCCTCCCGCATCAGGGGAAATGATCATAATGTCTTCCATATTTTTAAAGTAATCGGCAAACAGGGGAAGGGCTGTAAGATGGTCCACTGGAATGGTAAAGAATCCCTGCAGCTGCCCTGCGTGTAGATCAACGGTTATAACCCTGGAAGATCCCATTTTCTCTATCAGATCCACCACGACCCTGGCTGAAATAGGAACCCTGGGCTTATCCTTTCTGTCCTGTCTTGCATATCCGAAATAGGGGATAACCAGATTTATCCTGCGAGCAGAAGCCCTCCTCAGTGCATCCACCACAAGTAACATTTCCATAATATGAAAGTTGGCATCTCTGGAAGTGGACTGGATAAAGAAAGCATCTTTTCCTCTAACATTCTCCTTTATCTGGACGTAAATTTCCCCATCTGCGAACCGGGAAAGCTCAATATCCCCCAGAGGGATTCCAGTGTAGGCAGAAATTCTTTCCGCCAGGGGTTTGTTAGAACTTCCTGAAAAAATAACAACATCATTCATTTTAAACTATGGCTGGGGAGGGAGGATTCGAACCTCCAAATGGCGGATCCAAAGTCCGCTGCCTTGCCATTTGGCTACTCCCCAATGGTGAAAGTTCTGTATTCCTGGGAGGAAATAAGGGGAACTATCCACTTCCTCCACCCTTGAATTTTATCATAAAAAGCTAAGGCCTGTGCCTCATCCGGAAAGATTCGGAAAAAGCCGCTCCCGCTCCCTGTCATATCCATTCCCATCTCATAAAATTTCTTTAATTCGGGGTTAATCTGTAGAGCGGCAGGCAAAAGATGATTTTTAAAAGGAGAAAAATCAAAGCCCTTTTCGTGGAGTCTGTCATACATACTGTAAGCCTCTGCTGTGGAAATTTCCACCCCGGGATCTACAAGAACCACAAAACCTGCCATGTCCTCGATGGGAAGAACTTCATCCCCTATTCCGCTGATCCTGGCTCTACCTCCCCTGAGAAAAAAAGGGACATCCGCACCCAGCTGAATCGCCAGAGAATGGAGTGCTTCGTCATTAAACCCCGCCTCAAAAATCCTGTTTAGTGCCATAAGGGTTACTGCCGCATTGGAACTACCTCCACCAAGCCCACGACCGGCTGGAATATTCTTTTTCAAGCTTATTTTTATTCCGGAATTTATTCCGGTCTTTTCCACAAAAATCCTATAGGCTCTGTATATAAGATTGGTCTCATCGCAGGGAATTCTCTCTCCACTACATTCCAGGGAGAATTCTTCTGAAGGCTGGAATATTATTTCGTCATATAAACCAATGGTTTGAAATTCTGACTCTATATAATGATATCCATCTTCCCTTTTACCCTTTATATGAAGATAAAGGTTTAGTTTTGCGCAGGAACGAGTCTTGAACATATCCTCTCCAGAGAAACCCGTCGATAATCGGAGGGAAAATCCAGGGTAGCTCCGTGTCTTACCTTTAATATTCTTATAATAGTTGAATCATCCACCTCTATCACCCTGGCTCTTCCCTGCTTATCGCGGTCAATAACCTTAAATCCCCTTAGAGATTTTCCCTTCCATAGCGTTTCCATCTCATTGAGGGTGGGAAGGTATGGAAACCTGGATTTCACCTCATCAAATTTTCCCTTCCAGACTTCCCTTCTCCTTCTGTCGAAGACGAAGACATTTCCCTTACGAAAATTAAAGGAACATCCCATGAACTCTATTCTTAAAAAGCCCCCCTCCCTGAAGTAAAATTTTCCCTTTCCTCTCCCTTCTGGACCGGAAACTTCAAACCATCCAGAGAATCCTGATGGTGCAATGCGGGGACTGCAGAATGGAAGCACGAAGGAAAGGACAAGGATCAGAGCTTGAAACCGTAATCTTCCGGTCCCTTGCCCTTTCCTGTGATCCTTCTCCTTAATCTTCTCGCTCTCCAGCAATTGAACCCCAGCTTGTCTGGAAACAGCACTACCAGAAGCATTATAAGGAAAGCGAGAACTATTAAGGAAATATCCCATAGGCTCATTGGATAATTCTTAGTACCTGCTTCACAAAATGCGGCTCAGGAAGTGCACCTTCAAACTCCACCTCATCGTTTACAACGATCTTGGGAACTGCATAAACCTGGTATTTTTCAGCCAACTCAGGAAATTCCTGAGCCTCCACCATTTCCCCGGTTATGTTTTCATTTTCTATGGCAAATTTATGAGCCATCCTCACTGCTGTTGGACAGTAAGGACAGCTTGGTGTAACAAACACCTGAATTCTTACCGGGATATCTATCTTTGCAAGTTCCTTTCTGGACCGTTCAGCCAGTCCGGAGTCTCCCTTTGAAACATCTATAATATCGCCAAGGAGAGCTGAAAATTCGTAACCCGCTGGAATTCCGTAAAATCTTATTCCATAATCCTTATCTCCAACAACTGCCACTGCAGGAACCTTGTCTATTTTGTATTTTTCCGTTGTCTCTGGATCCTCCTCTGTATCCACTATCTCCAGAGACAATTTATCGCTAAGCTGAGAAACTTCATCCAGAAGCATGGCAGTTTCCTGACAGTAAGTACATCCCTCATCCCTTTTAAATACTACAAGCTTAACAGGATTCTCTACTTCCTCAAGCATCTTGCGAATTTCTTCCCTGTCGTTATCCGTTAAAAATCCCATTTTTATACCTCCGAAATTATTTTTATCATTTAAATCCTACCAAATTTGTCAAGATTCATTTTATCACCTCTATTTGACCCGCACATTCCTCTGGTAGAGGGGGCGAATTGGAAAGAACCACACTTCCACTCTTTCCAATACATCTATATATTATCGTTTTCCTTTTCATATTATGTAATCTCATTACCATACTTACAAAATTTTTCGTTTCCCTGTAGGGAGGAATTCCGTTGTATCTCTTCACTGCGGTTTCTCCAGCATTGTATGCCGCAACAGCCAGCCTCTTATTGCCGAATTTCTTTATAAGGTACCGAAGATAACGAACTCCTGCTTCTATATTCTGTTCCGGATCAAAGGGATCCCGGGCACCAAAAAGAGATGCGGTTGAAGGCATTAACTGCATAAGACCTATGGCTCCCTTTCTGGAAACTGCCCTGGGGTTGAAGCCTGATTCCACGGCAATTATAGCCCTTATCAAAGATGGTTCCACCCCATATTTTCTGGCCTTTTCATTGATTATATAGTCGTAAATAGAAGAATTGACCTGTCTGAAGTTTCTCCTTTTCAATTTTTTGCGCTTTTTTTTAGGACGATTAACGTTAGTTACAACTATTCTTCCATTTTCATCCACATAAGTTACTATGTCCCCTATTAAAAGAAAGGATATGAGAAAAACGGCTACAAACCTCAAAGAGCCTCCTCTATCTCCCTGTAAAAAACCTCAAAGGCTCTTTCTATTCCTTCTACATTCTTTCCACCCGCTTCTGCAAAGGTTTTTCTTCCGCCTCCACCTCCTCCTATCTCTCGGGCAATTTTCCTTATCATTTTGCCAGCATCCAGCTTATCCGAAAGGTCATCTGTTATGCCAAGGACAAGGGAAGGTCTTCCGTTTCTGGTAAAGGCAACCAGCACTGCCGCTGGAGCGAATTTTTTCCTTAAAGCATCGACCAGGTTATGGGCTTCTTCCCTCTCTCCATCTATTTTCAAAGCTATTACCCTTATACCCTTAATTTCTCTGGGGGTCACCTCTGAAACTGCAGGTTGAGATACTTTCTTCTTCCTGGCTTCCTTTAGCTCCTGTTTTAATTTTTCCACATGTTCCTTTATCTTATCAAAGGGAACTCCAAGGGATTCCTGAAGGTTCTTTATGGCCTCCTCCTTCTCCTGAATCCACCTCAAGGCTTCAAGTCCTGCTACTGCCTCTATCCTCCTGACACCTGCAGAAACGCTCTCTTCGGAAATTATTTTTATCAAACCTATATCTCCGCTCCTCTTCACATGAGTTCCTCCGCACAACTCGCTGGAAAAATCTCCAACGGAAACCACCCTTACCCTGTCGCCATATTTCTCGTGGAATAGGGCCATGGCTCCTCTTTTTACAGCTTCCTCCTGTGTGGTAATCTCCACCACGACAGGATAATTGGCCAGCACGGCCTCATTGGCCACCCTTTCCACCTCCTTGAGCTGTTCCCTTGTGGGTTTTTCATAATGGCTAAAATCGAATCTGAGTCGATGTTCATCCACTACAGAACCGCTTTGCTTGACGTGGGGTCCAAGTACCGTACGAAGAGCTTTGTGAAGTATGTGGGTTGCCGTATGATGCCTCCTTATGGCAGCCCTCCGCTTATGATCTATCTCCGCAATTACCCCGTCACCTACCCTTATCTCACCCTTTTTCACCCTTCCTATATGAACGATTAACCCCAGAGAAGGCCTCTGAGTATCCACAACTTCCACTTCGAACCCCTCACCTCTTATTACCCCTGTGTCTCCTACCTGACCTCCTGCCTCGCCATAAAATGGTGTTCTATCCAGAATTATCTCTCCCTCTTCTCCTTCCTTCAATGAGGCAATCTTCTCCTCCCCCTTAAAGATGGCCAGAACTTTCCCTTTGCTTTTCTCCTCATCATAGCCAGTAAATTCTGTGTGGGGAAGGCCTTCATACTTCCTTTTTTCCCCGGCCTCCTCATAACCTTTCCAGGCATTTCTGGCCCTCCTGCGTTGTTCTTCCATATTCCTCTCAAACCCCTCCATATCCACTTCCATTCCTCTCTCCTCTGCCAGCTCCCTTGCAAAATCAACAGGAAATCCATAGGTGTCATACAACTTGAACACCTGGTCCCCTGGTACCACTTTCTCCCCCTGCTCTTCCAGCTTCAAGAGCAACTCCTCATATCTTTCCATTCCCAGGGTAAGGGTCCTGTGAAACCGCTGCTCTTCCAGCAACGTAATTTTTTCTACCAGCTCCAGGGAAGCACGCAGTTCAGGATAGTGGTCTTCCATTAAATCAACCACTATGCTGGCTCTTTTATACAGAAAGGGTTGATAAATCCCGAGCTTTCTTCCATGCCTGTAAGCCCTTCTTATAATTCGTCTGAGAACATACCCCCTTCCCTCATTGGCAGGAAGTACTCCTTCACTAATGAGGAAAGTAATTGCCCTCAGATGGTCTGCTATTACCCTGAAGGAAATATCAAGCTTTGAATTATCTCCGTAAGTTATTCCGGACTCCTCCTCAATGGCAGAAATTATGGGTCTTATTATATCTATGTCGAAATTGCTATGTTTTCCCTGCAGAACTGAGGCTATTCTTTCCAATCCCATCCCTGTATCTATAGAAGGGGATGGAAGCGGGGTAAGTTTTCCGTTCTCATCCCTGTTGAACTGCATAAAAACGAGGTTCCATAGTTCCAGGAATCTATCACAATCGTCCTCTATGGTACAGTCCCCCATCTCCGGACCGAGGTCATAATGAATCTCTGTGGAAGGTCCGCAGGGTCCGGTATCACCCATAGCCCAGAAATTATCCTTCTCTCCCATCCTTATTATCCTCTCCTCAGGCACCCCTATATGTCTGGCCCATATCTCAAAGGCTTCCTCATCGTCCTTAAATATGGTTATCCACAGTTTTTCGGGTGAAAGCCCAAAAACCTGCACCAGAAGCTCCCAGGCAAATTCTATTGCCTCCTTTTTAAAGTAATCGCCA
>Ga0256835_1001054_pt1 | contig 17495 bp, 16 predicted proteins | sample PIR30metaG_FD_185972 | JGI IMG/M metagenome (GOLD analysis project Ga0256835, IMG submission 185972) | Hydrothermal vent microbial communities from East Pacific Rise, Pacific Ocean - PIR-30 | ecosystem: Environmental > Aquatic > Marine > Hydrothermal vents | place: Pacific Ocean: East Pacific...
ACAGCAAAGTAGTAAGTAGCTCCCTCCTTCAAACCATCAATAGTATAAGTTCTTGTCTTAGGGGTATGAGTTCTATCATTAATAGTAATTCTATTTGAATATTGTCTACTTTTCAGACCCCAAAAAATCTGATAACCAGCTATGTCCGGCTCCTGATTTCTATCCCATTTTAAAGTAATTGACTCTGCAAAAGAGTCGGCTGCCATAAAGCATATTATAGACAAGAAAATGACTAATAAATTTATATATAAAGGCAGACCTTGATTAATCTTTCTGGTGCTCATTATATGACGACCTCCTTAGGTAGATGAAAGCATCTCAAACGGCCTCTATTATGAGCAATGGCTATGCCTTAATTTTTAAAAAACGGGGAATTTAAAAGAAGTGATACTAACTAGCTGATATTATATAACTTTATTAAGAAAAGCCGGAGAAATTAAAAGAATAGGATAAGACAAAATGAAGGGCTAGCCCTACTGTGTATTAAAAAATTTTAATATTTTAATGAAAAAATTTAACCACAGGATGACAAATATTCCCAATACCACAATTTATGATGCAGGTGCCATCTTAGATAAGTTGCCCACTTCCAAAAATAATTTTGCAATGACATGGAGCAGGCCCAGCCTATTGTTCCTTAGATCTTTATCATCAACCATTACAAGAACATTATCAAAAAAAGTATCTATATATGGTTTCAAGTTCAAGAGCGTTTCAAGGGCTTCGGTATATTTTTGCTCCTTTATCAACCTCCTTACATCTGCTTCAATAGTAGTATATTGATCAAAAAGGTCTTTTTCCGCCTTTTCCTTTAACAATTCTGGCCTTATACTACCACCATCAAAGTCTTTAAGGATATTCATAACGCGTTTGAATGCCAAGCTGAGATCTTCAAAGTCGGCTTTCTTGCGTATTTCCATCAAGGCCTCAATACGCTTAATTGAATCAGGTACCCTATCAAACCCTGTATCCACAACAGCCTCCACAGCATCGGCATCTCTTCCCTTGAAAATCTGATCATTCACAAAACGATTTTTCAAAAAATCTAGAACATTAGTTTCCAAGTTTGAAAAAGTTTCTTTGAGTTGAGATTCTAGCTGGAGTACAGCCTCTGCTATTAAAGCCTTCAAAGACAAATCCAAGGCCTTTTCTTCTAAAATATGTAGTATTCCCAAGGCATGGCGCCTCAGACCATATGGATCAGCTGTTCCAGTTGGTCTTTCACCTATAGCAAAAATAGCGCAAATGGTATCAATTTTATCCGCTAATGCTATAACAGTACCTAAGATGGTTTCTGGAACTTTACCTCCTGAACGCAAAGGCATGTAATGTTCTTCTATTGCCACAGCCACTTCCTGTTTTTCTCCAGACAGCAAGGCATACTCTTTACCCATTGTGCCTTGAAGCGTAGGAAATTCCCCAACCATTTCGGTCACAAGATCTGCTTTGGCCAAGATGGCTGCCCTAGCCGCTTCTGTCTGCTTATCAGGGCACAAAATTTGTGAGAGATGAACAGCTAACGCTTCTATGCGTTTTGCTTTATCAAAAAGGCTCCCAAGACCTCTTTGAAAAGTAACACCCTGCAACTCAGGTACAAATTCTTCCAACCTTTTCTTAGTATCTTCTTCAAAGAAGAACGCAGCATCACTTAATCTTGCCCTCAAAACTCTTTCATGCCCTTTAGTTATCAATTCCGGCTTTGGAGACAAAGTATTATTTACTGCAATAAAGTGGGGCAAAAGCTTTCCTTTGCCGTCATCCACTGCAAAATATTTCTGATGTTCTCGCATGCATGTAACAAGAACGGGCCTCGGCAATCTCAAAAAATCTCTATCAAATTTTCCACATACTGCAGTTGGATATTCAGTTAAGTTGGAATTTATATCCACCAACTCCATATCTTCCACTAAATTACCACAACAATCCTTTGCCGCCTTGCTGCAACTTTCTAATACCCTGCTCTTTCTCTCCTCTAGATCCACAACCACGTAAGCCTCCAATAATGAAGCAACATATGCTTCAAAATCGGCGCTATCGAATTGGATGGAGCCCTGTGACATAAATCTGTGGCCATAACTCAAATTTGAACTTTCCACCCCTGCAATTCTAACTGGCACAACGTCCATGCCAAAAAGGACCAAAAGCCATCGGATGGGTCTAACAAATCTAAAACCTGATCCCTCCCACTTCATTGTTTTGGGAAAAGATATGTTTTTGATAGTTTCCGGGATCAAACGTGCCAATACCGTTAAGGTTGGACTACCAGGCTGATGCTTATCAGCTACAACATAAGGCCCTCTATCGGTCTCCTCAATTCTCAATTCGCTTACATCAAGGCCATTTTTCCTGGCAAAACCTTCAGCTGCTTTGGTAGGGCGTCCATTTTTATCAAAAGCCACAGGGGCTGGAGGACCAATGATATGCAATCTCTTATCTGGCTGTTTTAATGGAATATTCTCTAAGTAAATAGATAGTCTTCGAGGTGTTGCACCAGTGATGGAACTTGCATATCCAAGATCTGCCTCTTGCAAACCTTTTTTCAATAATCCTTCTAACTCTCGCACTGCTGGGGCCAAAACAGAGGGAGGCATTTCTTCTGTTCCAATTTCCAAAAGCAGATTTTGGGTCTCCATTTTTATTCTTCTCCCGATCTGTTATTTTCAAGGTTTTCTACATATTGTCTTGCCACATTTCTGGCAAGTTTTCTAACCCTTCCTATATATGCAGTGCGCTCAGCGACACTTATTGCACCCCTTGCATCTAACAAATTGAAAGTATGAGAACATTTCAAACAATAATCATAGGCAGGCATAACCAGCTTTTCATTAACTAATTTATGTCCTTCTTGTTCAAAGAGATCAAACAAGGTTTTGAGCATTGAAACATCAGCCTTTTCAAAATTATAAGTAGAAAATTCTACTTCATCCCTATGATGGACCTCTCCATATGTGGTGTCATCATTCCACATCAAATCATAAACGTTATCTACTTCCTGAAGATACATTGCTATGCGCTCAAGGCCATAAGTAATTTCTGCAGAAACAAGCTCAACATCAATGCTTCCTACTTGCTGAAAGTAGGTAAATTGCGTTATTTCCATACCATCTAACCAAACTTCCTAGCCCAAACCCCAGGCACCCAGGGTGGGGGATTCCCAATCATCTTCCACAAAACGTACATCATGTTCTTTGAGATCAAGGCCAAAAACTTGAAGACTTTTAAGATAGATATTTTGAACATCTGCTGGTGCAGGTTTCAAAATAACCTGATATTGATAATAATGCTGTAAACGATTGGGATTTTGACCATAGCGCCCATCAGTAGGACGCCTAGATGGCTGAACATAAGCTGCCTTCCAAGGTTTGTCTCCCAAAGAACGTAAAAATGTTGCTGGATGGAAAGTGCCAGCTCCAACCTCCATATCATATGGCTGCAACAACAAACATCCCTGTTCTTGCCAATATTGATTGAGAGCAGCAATAAGCTGTTGAAAAGTCATTGTGGTCCTCTGATAAATTTTAGATTTATTAGCAGGGCTTTAATAGCACCAAAGGGGATCTAATGCAATGAGAATGGTATTTACGGATTAATTTGAATTTGCAGTTTTGATGTTTTTGATTAAATCGATTAGTTGTTCAGTTTGAAAAGGTTTTTTCAAAACTCCTGAAACACCATATTCGCGCAACCTAGCATCACCCTCTACATCTAAATAACCAGACATAAACAGTAATGTTACCTCAATGCCATGACGCCTGATTTCAGAGGCCAAATCCCATCCACTCATACCAGGCATGCCAACATCTGTTAAAACTATATCCACTGGTCCTTTCTGTAAAATCTTCAAGGCCTCTTTGCCAGAACTCGCTATATATACGGCTGCACCTCTTTGACTCAACATCTCCCGGGTCAGTTCACGAACCATTGGTTCATCATCCACAACCAAAATCTCTAAGTCATTGAGATCAGACTCGCTAGGGAAAACCATTTTGCTAATTGGCTTTGAACCCCTACTTTCAGCTTTTGGCAGTTCTATAATCACCTTGGTGCCATGACCAGGATCAGAAGTTATCTCTATACACCCTCCATGATCCTTTACTATTCTATGTGCTATGCTCAACCCAAGTCCACTGCCTTGTGCCTTTGTGGTAAAGAATGGATCAAACACCCTTCCCTGCACTGCTTTAGGAATACCCTCTCCACTATCTTGCATAGCAGTAATCACTGTATCGTCTTGTTCAATGGACTTAATTGTTATACACCCTCCATCTGGCATCGCTTCTATAGCATTTAGAATCAAATTCAAAAAAACTTCCGCCAGTTCATTTTCATGCCCAAAGACCTTTAAATTTTCTGGAACATCAATTTTAAATGAGTATTGGATGCCAGAGGCCATTGCCAAATTCTTCCATTTTGGTTTTGCAAGCTGCACCACTTCATTCACTACCCTGGCCAAATGTACGGGCTTTGGCTTTTTGGCCTTTCTCATGCCCACACGATGCAACCGGGCAACTATTGCCCTGCCTCTTTCGCATGCATCCAGCACCTGAGCAATTGATTTTTTGATAGAATCAGGCAAAGAAGGATCCATTTCCCACAAAGATACCCGGCCCATTATCATTGCCAGTACATTATTCAGATCATGTGCAACCCCAGCAGAAAGAAGGCCTACCGCCCTTAGCTTTTCATCCAGAACTACCCTGCTTTCAAATTCCTTGAATTGGGTAATATCTCTAGCTACAAATAGATATGCCTTTTCATCAGAAACAAATTTCTCGATGGAAACACAATTAAACAAATAAAATTTACGCACTTTATCATTATAAACCTCGAGGTCGGTAACAGGCAGTTCAGCTTTCTCAATAGGACAAAAACCACATTTTTCCTGACGGCCATAAATTGCCTCGTAACAAACCTTCCCCTCAACTTGACCAAAATCTCTTTTCAGTGCCTCATTGGCAAGTAATATTCTATAAGATTTATTAACAACATAAACGGCATCAGGAATAGTCTGGAGCACAATATCGAGTTTAGAACGCTCCTCTTCCACCAAGTGCTTAAGACGCTTTGATTCTTCACACTGCTGTTTAAGTTGTTCAGTAAAGCCCTTTAGATAGAGCACCAGCTGTTTAATCTCATTATCTGCATCAATCTCTTCTAATGGTACAGGTGTTACAGAGAAACTGGGATTCATGTCAGATACAAATGTGCTCAATTCATTTAATGGTCTCAACAGCACACTTATGCGCTTTCTTATCCATAAGCCAAGGAGAGTACCGCCTACAAGCAAAACCATTGCTGAAGATGCAACTGCCTCAGCCATAGGACCAAAAATTGCTGGACTCTGTTTCCAAAAAAAGAGCACAGCTCCCACATCTTCATTTTTATAAATTGAACACATATAACCAAACTTTTTAGCCAACTGGGATTCCGGCAGCGTTATTAAAGAGATAGCCTTTTGAATCATAGTAGGTGAAGCATTAGGAGAGTGCATCACGACCTCTCCGTTCCAAAGAAGAAAAAAGTTCATATGATCTGGTATTACAGCAGTAAACAGCTTCTTTTTGATATGTTCATTGGACAGCAAGATGGCCACATTACCAGCAGAAACGTCATCCTTTATAGGTGCCCAAAAAGCCAAATGGCTTTCCTTTAAAAGCCATAAAGGACCCGCTTTTGCGTCAGGCAATTGTATATGTTTCCCCAAAAGATTATTCTCAATAGGCACACTCAAAGTAATCAGGCCGGTTTTAGAAATAATCAAAATATGATCAAATTCATTCAATTTGACCAGATAGTCCATTACATCAATCGTGCGGACCTGATCATGATTCTTTAATAAATGAAGTGTTTCCTGAATATTGAAAAGGCCTTGCTCAAAACTCCTGATCAGCCTTTCGCGGGCTGTATTGAATTGTGTCTTTTCTTGCTGCTGAACATTGCTGTAAGTCGTATACCATAAAAGGAGAGTACATAGTGCCATTATCCCAAAAACAGGGATTAAAATTAACAAGTTTAATTTTGCAGCTATCTTCACTCGCTACACCTGCCTCTTTCAACTGTTTGTTGTGAAAGGGCCTTATATTAAATCTGTTGCCTACTCAAAAATTTCTTTGCCAAGATTTTGCAAAGACCTTCCCTTTATATTCCAGGCTCAAACAAGGGGAAAGCCCAGCTCGACAACTTTTAACAAAGCAATAAATATTTATTTACCGCTTTTTACAAATAATGTCTAGAATTTACACATATCTTTTTTACTGTTCGGATCTTTTCTAGATAAACCTCAATATTTGCCTTTTGCAACTATAGACTATTTCCTAATATTTTTTGGTTACAACAAAAAAGGCCTGTTAAAAACAGGCCTTTAAAAAATAACAATAAATTGGTTATGATCAAAATTCTACTGCCAATTGGCCAAAAAGCAATTCCCTGTCATCACGGCTATCAACGTCATCTTTATCATAATTATCATGGATATAACCCACTGAAGCTGTTACACCATCAAAAAGCTCTTGATTAAAGTTAATTCCATATCGGCTTTTAGGAAAACCAAGCCCTTCAGCTTCATCTGAACCAGCATATTTCAAAGCTACCTCCAAATTCCTCCACCAATTATAATTAAAGCCAACTTCAAAATTCCACACAGATGGCTTTGCACCAGATTTTCCACTAGACAGTTCACTCATGTCAAATGCATCCAATGCCACCATATATTCAGCCTCAAAAAAATAACCGCAATATTCTGTTCTAAGGTAGGCAGCAAAACCCGGAATATAATCTATTACTTCTGAGCCGATAGCCTCTGTTAGGCCATCTGAATCGGCCAGGTTTGAAATATAAGAAACCCCCGCCAGAAAATTAATACAGTTTTCAGGCTCTATCTCAAATTTTGTACCTTTTACATAGCGTTCATGTTGACCTAGTAACAGCTTGTATGAATAATTTATATCAAAACCAAAATCTTCAATATGATCTTCGTATCCTCGTTCATCTACGTCTCCATTAAAAAAATATGCGGCCATAGAAACGCCAGATCTTTCAAATCCAACGAGAATGGCCTTTTCTCTTGTTTCTCCAAGACTCAAGGTAAGGGGAGCATCAATAAGCGGATCATCTGGAAAATGTTCAAAAAGGGCGCCAAAAGGCACATACATTACTCCAGCCATCAAATATAATGGGGATCTTTCAGCATTGCCTATTCTTATTGTTGCAGTATCCAAATCCAAAGAAGTTTCATCATCTTCAAAGGTGGGATCCTCATAAAGCAAAGTTGACTCTGCACTAAACCAATCTCCCACTGTAGCATCAACATGCAGCTCTACAGTTGTCATTGCCAAATCACTCTCTGACTCACTGTACCCATCTTTAAATTCCTCATGTTGCCATGCGCCTCCAAACTCAAGCAAGCCGCTTATAGCGATCTTAGAATTTGGGAAAACCCCAAACTCCTTATCATCTGATTTAATAGCTTCATTTTTAGATGCTTCTTTTGTTTTCTTTAATTCAGCCAATTCTTTTTGAACCTCATGCAGCTTATGGGATAGTGCCTTATTTTGCTCTAATAAAAACTCAACTTTTTTCTCTAATTCATGCATATCCGCATATACATTGGCTGGCCCCACTATAAAAACAAACAAAATAGCATATAGAATCAACGTGCCCTTCATCATCCCAAACGCCTCCCTTTGATATCAAAATGGCCTGAATACTATTTCAGATCTTTTAAAGCCTGCTGTATATGTTCTTCGATAATTTCTGTGGTAGCCTTTAAGAAACCTAATCCTTTGAAGTATTCTTCACCTCTAATGGTAATCGTTGGGCATTCCACCTGTTTTCCAGCGGCTTTCAGTTCCATAGCCCATGATGGAACTCCATCTTCATCCGCTTCTGTGCCCATTATGTCATTCATTATGTGATCCCCGGCCACCAACATGAAAGGCACCATAACGACCTTTTTACCAGGATAGGCTTTAGCCTTGTCCAAAGCATCTTTTCTGTCTGGAACGCCTTCCACACTACCTAAAAAGACGTTGGGATAATGTGTATGAAGCAACCTGTCTAAAGCTAAATATACTGCAGTAGAAGGAGCATAATAGGTGTTGGGAGTTCCATGCCCTGCGAGCACAGCACAACCTTCTGCTTCCTTTGGAAAGTCTTGATCAAGATCCTCCAAAAGCTTTAATACATCTTCCCATGTTGCCAACAATGGCTCGCCAATAGAAACTTGAATATTTGGTACCTTAGACAAATGCTGCATATGCACATACTCCCCGCCCGGGAATATATGTAGCGATTGAACCACCGCCTTTTTGTAACCCTCTGCTTCCAGATTCGCCAGTACCTGTTGCAAACTCAACAATCTTTTATTAATGCCCTTTTTCTCATAAACCCTATTCATTTTGTCTCTGATTATTTTGGAAGTGAAAGCCCAGCGAATTTCATGTTTTGGAAAAGCCTTTTTGATCTCTTGGTCGATATGGTCAAATGTAATCTGTGCCTTTGTGCTTGTACCAAAGGCTACCAAGACAATAGCTGGAAGCTTGTCTTCATAAGTAGGCTTTAAAAAACGCAAAGGACCCTGTGCGGACCAGCAGATTGAGCTAGAGACCAGTAAAGTGCTTAATGCTGTCATCAAAATGATCATCCATCTTTTTTCCATAAAAAAACCTCCTTTTTTGAGACGGCTTGCCTTATGAAGCTGCCCATACTGTTTTATTTTTGGCGCCTAGGTAAAATGGCTTAAAGACAAAATAAGAAAGGCCTGAATCCATATTATGGATCCAGGCCTTGCCCGCAGAAGCCTAGTTTATTTCGCCTCAGTATCCGGCGCTCGCTAATACTGAGTTATGATTCCCACGCTCTCGGTATCCTGGCTTGTGGATCAACCTAATTACCGCGCCTTCCCATTACAACAGAATGTAACAGTGGCTTATGCGGTTTTCGTCCCCACTCACAGTGGCGGGCCCGCTCCGGATTCTCACCGGATTCCCTTAAACGTGTTCTGTTTAATTAAATATTAATTGATATAAAGGTCAATATTAATTTTTTAGGCTAATTACTTACAACAAGATGAAAAAACTAATCTGCTCACTACTTAAAGCGCCAACGTTCTGTTTCCCTGCGGATCTCTTCCAGTTTCTGAAGTTCAAACCTGAGCCTTGCATTCTCTTGCTCAAGCAATACCAGTTCATCTTCCAATTCGGTAGCATAATCATGTTTCTTTTTTATGTCAGTATTTTTTCGAGCTAACTCTTGTTTAAGCTTTAAGATTTTGTAAAACAAACGGCTTTGAACTGGCTGCTCATCCATACATTCTTGGGAATGAAGAATTTTGATTATATTTTTGTTATATTTATCAAGGGCAAAAAGATAAAGAGCAGCTTCACATTTTGTATCCGGATCCTGCAGCAAAACCTTCAACTTTTGCAGGGCTTCTTTGATGTTTCTATTCCTTACTAAGGAATCAACCTCACCTAATCCCTTTATTTCGCTGCAAGCATTATATTCAACAAAAACCTTTTTAGGAGGTGGGGGAACTGGTTGACTTTGTGGCACAGGAATCCTGTTTTCACTCAAACATCCGATGCAACCAATTAAAATCAAAAACAAGGCAATGCAAACCAAAAAGCGGCTCCAGCCCCTTGTACAACTGCAATATCGTCTTTTGGCGGACTTTCTACCCAAATCTTTCCTCCATGGGCTAAAATTATCTCTTTTGCAATAGCTAGCCCCAAGCCGCTTCCACCTTTACGCCGCTTGGATTGAATTTGATAAAATTTGTCAAAGATTTTTGTTGCTTCTTCAGGCTCAATACCTGGTCCAGCATCAATAATACCGATCTTTATCCAATCCTTACCCTTCTCCTTGAAATTAGCAGTCTCGACCTTGACTGTCGAGCCCTTGGGGCTGAATTTTATTGCATTGTCTAAAACATTAACCAGTGCTCTGGAAATACGTATCTTATCTCCTGTAAACACCTTAACTGTATGTCTTTTAGTTACTTCCACTTTTACTTCATTTTTATCTAATATAGGATCTAACAGGTTTAAAGAATCCTCCAACATTTCATCTATATTTATGGGGCTTCGATCCAGGGCAACCAAGCCTGCCTGTAAACGGGACAAATCAAGCAGGTCTTCTACCAGCACCTTAAATCTATTCATACTTTGATTTAAAACCTCTACAAGCCTGCGCTGACCTTTGTTCAATTCTCCTATTTGAGGCTCAGAAAGTAGACGTGATGCCTCTACCATAGCTGCTAAGGGAGTCTTGAGCTCATGACTTGCTACGGCTATAAAATCAGACTTTATTTTATCTATCTCATTCAGCCGTTCTGCCATGTTATTAAAGGCTTTAGCCAATTCACCCAATTCATCTTCTGCTATTACTGGAATCTTATGATCAAATTTTCCCTGGCCAATTGCCAAGGTCCCCTCCCGCAATAACTTGATTGGCCTTTTTATATATAAAAATAAAAACCAAGGTGCTAACAATGCAAAAATTACTGCCCCCAACAATATAATAACGGTCAATTTTTTAGCTGCCGAACTTTTTTCGAATATAGCAGCTGATTTGTTTCTTAAATTATCCCTTAGACCTTCTTGGACTTCTTGAATCGCGAGCATCATATTATAAATTATCTTTTTTATTTCTTCCTCTTTTTGGCTTCCCATGTCTTCTGGAACAGTTTGTGCTTGATCAGCAGAAGGAGGCCTTGCCTCCTTTACAACTGCTCTAAGCTGTGCAAGATTTCTCTCTAGGGATTCTAGACTGGATAATATAGAATCTGGTCCGATTCCCCGAATGGCTACAAGCCTTTCTTGGAAATCGAGCGCCAATTTTTCAAAAATTTGGTAGGAGTTTTCTTTATGCAGGGTAACATAACGCCTGCTTTCAGCTTCAATAGATGGAATAAGGCCTCTCAGATATTCTATGGTAGTAGAAAGACCAATATCTTTTTGTGCCAAACTGCTAGCCAAATCATCTATTTGGCTCAAGGAATAGATCGAAACAATGCATGGCAAAATCATTATTACAAGCAGAATAAGATAGCCAAGCAACAGCTTCTGGTAGAGTCCTATTTTATGTATTAAAGTCGTGGCTGCCATTTTGATTTAAAATTATCTCTTAAAAAGAATTATGAATAAAAAACAAAATTCAACAAGTTCAGCACCCCATATTAAAGAAGAAAGACCACACATCCTGTTGGTTGATGATGATCAATCTATACTCGAGGTCATGAAAATGCGGCTTGAATTAATGGGTTACAAGGTAAGCCCATTTTCAGACCCTGAAGATGCCTACGAAACCTTTAAAAAGGAAGGCGGGTTTGATCTGCTCCTTACTGACCAGAAAATGGCCGGACTTACCGGCCAGGAATTAATGGAGTTATGTCTAAAGGAGGACCCCACCCTCCAGACTATTATTTTTACAGCCTATGGCACCATAGAGCAAGCAGTTCAGGCAGTGAAGGCTGGAGCCTACTCCTTTATAACCAAGCCCATCAACCATGATGAATTAACTGTCCAGATTGAGCAAGCCATTGAAAAAAGGGCTTTATTACGCAAAATAAGATATCTGGAAAACTTCTTTGAAAAACAAGACAGTTTTGAAGGCATGGTGGGCACCGGCCCAAAGATGAAAGAAATTTTTAAAAAAATCATGCAAATAGCACCTACCAGGGCAACTGTAAGTATTTATGGGGAATCTGGTACAGGAAAAGAACTTGTAGCCAGAGCCATTCACTTTTACAGCAAACGGGCCAAGGCCCCATTTATTGCCATAAACTGTGCTGCTATACCTGAAACGCTATTGGAAGATGAACTGTTTGGCCATGTCAAAGGTGCCTTTACAGGAGCCACTTCATCAAAAGAAGGCCTATTTACCCAGGCAGATAAGGGAACTTTATTCATGGATGAAGTTGGTGAAATGAGCAAGCCTATGCAGGCAAAATTGCTGAGGGTGCTTGAAACCGGTGAAGTAAGACCAGTAGGTGGGGAAAAGGTCAAAACCACAGATGTCAGGCTGATTGTAGCAACTAAAAGAGACCTAAAAGAAATGGTGGACAAAGGGGAATTTAGAGAAGATCTATATTATCGAATCCATGTAGTCCCCATTTATATGCCCCCTCTACGGGAGAGAAGAGAAGACATTTTACCGCTTACTACCCATTTTCTTGAAAAATTTGTCTCCAAAATGGATAAAAAGATTCGCGGCATTGAAGAAGAAGTATTGGAAGCCTTCAAGGTATATGATTGGCCTGGCAATATCCGGGAGCTTGAAAACATCGTGGAGTATTTGGTTGCTATGTGCCCTGGAGATGTTATTGACATAGCACTTTTAGAAAATACGCCATTAGAAAACATTAAGACTGAAAAAGCTATAAAACCTTTGCGGGAAGCAAAAGATGAATTCATAAAGGCCTATCTTGAAAACCTTTTTCAGAAAACTAGAGGCAATATAAGCAAAGCAGCCCAGGAAGCTGGTTATTACCGGGCAGATTTTTATAAATTATTCAAGAAATATGGCATTGATCCCAAAAAATACAAAAATGCTGCAAAAATAATAGAACCTAAAAAGATGACCGATCAATCTAAAGGCACATAATGAACGATTTTGTAGCTGAAGTGGAAAAGAGCATAGCATTCTTGAGCCGGGAGCTCCCTTTAGTGCCAGACATCTGCTTAATGCTTGGTACAGGTCTAGGCGGCTTTTCCAAGAATGTTAGAATCCTATGGGAACGCCCCTATTCAGAAATCCCAAGCTTTCCGATCTCTACTGCCCCTGAACATGCTGGCAGGCTCATTGTCGGGCAGCTCGGGCCCAATAGCATAGCCGTATTCCAGGGAAGATTCCATTTTTATGAAGGATATTCTGCTAAACAATTAACATTGCCTGTAAGAGTAATGGGGCTGCTTGGAGCCAAATGCCTTATAGGCTGCAATGCTGCAGGGGGCCTCAACCTTGAGTTTTCATCAGGTGATCTGATGCTCATTACAGATCATATAAACTTGATTCCAGACAATCCATTGAGAGGACCTAACATCGATGAATGGGGGCCGCGCTTTCCAGATCTCTCCACAGCCTATTCCCCAAAGCTTCGGAAAAAAATTTTAAAGGCCGCCCACAATCTGTCTATCGACCTAAGACAAGGAGTTTTTGTTGCTGTACCAGGGCCGAGCCTTGAGACACCTGCAGAAACACGCTTTTTAAGAAACATGGGAGCTGATGCAGTAGCCATGTCTCTAGTGCCTGAAGTCATTGTTGCAGTGCATGCGGGCATGGAGGTGTGCGGGATTTCAGTAATTGCTAATGTCAATAATCCGGACAACTTTCAGCCTATCCTGATAGAAGATGTAATAGAACAAGCCTCTAAGGCGGAAAAAAAACTTGCATTAATATTAACTGAGGCCATGAAGGAGCCTTTGTGTGAATAGCGCGGAAACTATTATAACAGGCGAGACATTGATAACTGATCCCCATGAGTCTCCTATTTCAACAGGAGCTTTAGTTATCGATAAGGGCATTATTGCAGATATTGGCAAAAAAGAAGAAATCTTAAAAAGATGGCAGGCTGATGAAATAGTGCACAAACCAGCTGGTTTGATAATGCCTGGCCTCATAAATTGCCATACCCATGCACCCATGACCCTCCTAAGAGGCATTGCAGATGACTTGCCATTGAAGGAATGGCTTGAAAAGCACATATTTCCTGCTGAATCAAGGCTTACAAGCGATCTCGTATACTTTGGAGCCGAACTGGCCTGTGCCGAGATGATCCGGGCTGGCACCACATCCTTTGTAGACATGTATCTGTTCGAGGATTCAGTAGCCAAAGCTGCTGCACAGTCTGGCATGCGTGCCTGGGTTGGCGAAGGGATATTCGACTTTCCAACACCTGCCTTTTCTTCTGGTGAAGAAGCACTTAAAGAGACGAGGCGGCTTTACGAAAAATGGCATAATCATCCGCTCATAACCATAACAGTTGATCCTCATACTCCCTATACATGCAGCAAACCGCTGCTGGAAAAATCAAGAGACATTGCTAAAGATCTGGACCTTCTTATTGTGACCCATCTTGCTGAAACAGCTTGGGAAGATGGTGAAATAAGAAGGCGCTTTGGAACCACCCCTGCCCGGTATCTTGATTCGCTTGGCCTAATCACACCAAATACTTTGGCTGCACATTGCGTGTGCCTTGGTTCAAAAGACATAAAGCTGCTTTCGAACAAAAGGGCCTGTGTTGCCCACTGTCCTGAAAGCAACCTCAAGCTGGGATCTGGTATTGCACCGGTAGCAGAGATGCTCCAGGAAAACATTACTGTTACTTTGGGTACAGATGGAACAGCTAGCAACAATGATCTAGATATGCTGACCGAGATGGATATAGCTGCCAAGCTCCAGAAAGGTGTTACCAAGGACCCCACAGTGGTTTCAGCCCATGATGCGTTGGCAATGGCAACTACCTGGGCAGCCAGGGCCCTTAAACGGGATGACCTTGGCAGGCTCAAAAAGGGCTGCCAGGCTGATTTGGCTATTTTGGACATGGAACAGGTGCATTTAAGGCCCACTTTTGACCCAATTTCTCACATTGTGTATGCAGCAAAACAGGGAGATGTTACAGATTTGATGGTGGCTGGCAAATGGCTGATGCGAGACCGTTGTCTTACCACCCTTGACGAAGAAGAACTGCTCAAAAAACTGCCTAATGCCCTGGAAAAACTAGGACTTTCAAGGAAGGAGTGAAAAGGCCTTTTCCACTGCTTCCTGAGGGGTGTTCACATAGTGAACATCTGGCAAATTTTCCCAAGTCTTTAATCCCACCACAGGTTTCCACATCTTGAGCGCCAAGGCTATTTCAGACAAAGTGCCATGGGAGCCTGAAATAGCAATTAGGACTTGGCATGATCTGACAAGTATCACATTTCTAGCATGTCCCATACCTGTAACCACTGGAACCTTGATATATGAATTGGCATCTGCTGCCTTAGATCCTGGCAGTATTCCGACCGTTAATCCACCAGCCTCATAAGCGCCTTTGGCTGCTGCCTCCATGACTCCGCCAAGGCCGCCACAATACAGAATAGCACCACGTTCGGCTACTGCCTTGCCCACTTCCTCAGCCATATCCAACAAGGGTTTTTCTCCCAACCCAGCACCAATAATTCCAATCCGTTTCAAAACGCAAACCTCACTATCAGGAATCCTCCTATAAGGAGGACAATAAAAGCAATAGTTACATAGTCAAAATACTTTTCCAAAAAATCCCTTATAGAAGGGCCAAATAAATATACTAGGCCGGCCACCAAGAAAAATCTTGCAGACCTGGAAAGAGCCGAAGCCAACACAAATATTCCAAAATCTATCTTAAAGGCTCCTGCTGTGATAGTAAAAAGCTTGTAAGGCAACGGAGTGAATCCTGCAGTAGCTACTGCCCAGGCCTGATATTTTCTGTAAAGCTCCTGGGCCATTTCATATTGCTGATCCAGATGATAAAAGGCCAATATTTTCTCGCCTATTATGGACATAAAATGCCAGCCAATCAAATATCCTGCCACACCTCCTAATATTGATCCGGCTGAACAAATAGCTGCCCAGCGCAAGGCCTTCCGTGGGTTGGCTATTGACAAGGCAATGAGCAGAGGATCTGGAGGAATAGGGAAAAAAGAGGCTTCCGCAAAGGATAGGCCAAAAAGCGCAGGCGCTGCCTTTGGATGATCAGCCCAAGACAACATCCAATCATAAAGGCGCCTAATAAGTGCAGAAAGAGAGAAGCCCGCCTTTATTCTTTCCATCCATGATCTCCTATAAGCCTTACAAATCTAACGCCCTCTTTATATTCCTTTTCTACCTGGCCATTCCTTTTGGTTACCTTAATCAACGACTGGGAAAACTGATCTCCCACGGGAATCACCATCACTCCAGGATCAGCAAGTTGTTCTATCAAAGGCTCTGGAATAGAAGGTGCCCCAGCTGTTACCATAATAGCATCATATGGCGCATGTTCCTTCCAGCCCCAGGTTCCATCATCCAGCTTTAAATGGACATTTGTATAGCCTAATGAATCAAGTACTTTTCTGGCCCTGGCTAAAAGTGCTGGCACCCTTTCAACACTGAAAACAGACCTGGCCAATCTGCTTAATATAGCTGCCTGATAGCCAGAACCTGTACCGATTTCCAGCACCTTTTCATCGCCTTTCAGTCCCAGCTCCTGGGTCATCAGAGCAACAATATAAGGCTGTGAGATTGTCTGCCCATGCCCAATTGGAAGAGGATGATCGCCATAGGCCTGATCCCACAACGCCTCATCAACAAAAAGATGCCTTGGAACAGTTTTCATGGCCTCCAACACCCTGGGATCGGTTATACCCCTAGGTTTTAGCTGGGTGGCCACCATCCTTTCCCGAGCTACTTTGAAAACATCATTATTTTTAATCTGGCTCATAATAACGAACCTTGCTAACCACGTCGCCGTCAAAAACGATTTGAAGGACTTCCAATCTTTCCTTGCCTAAATGGCTGCCAAGCAAGGGAATTTTATTCCAAAAATGCCTTTTTTTATCATAATAATACCATTCTTCGCCAGAGGCATCTCCTGCCTTCCTAACATCGGGATTGCCTAATAGTTTCAAGACTGCTTTCTTGGAGTCTCCAGGTTTCACCCAGCTCGCTTGGTTGGCAAGATAGCGCTTTGGCTTGCCTGCACAAGATACAAGTTGAAAGCAAAAGGTGCCGATAAGGAAAAAAGAAAAAAGAAGAATTGCTATTCTGCTCATACATGGTCCCTTGTTTTTTTGCAAGTTTAAACAACATCAAAGATCTTTACCCATGTTGTGAGCAATAGTCAATTGTGTTAGAGGATTACCATGAGATGCAACAAATGCGGAACCATCAGTTTTGACCATTTTAAACAGTGTGGCAAATGCGGCCAGGATCTGACATCCATTATAGCTATAATAGGAGAATTTTATGCTCCTGCTGAAACATTTTCCTGGCTTGAAGAACCCAAAACATCTGCCAACAACATAGACGTAGAAGCCACACATACGCCCGAGACATTGGAATTTAATGCCAATGACATATCAGAAGTGACCGATGAGCCTGATCCAACATTACAGGGCAATATGGAAGTTGATATTGATCCGGAAATGTTGAAAAAATTGGCTGAAGATGAACTCTTTAAAGAGGCCTTAGACAAAGTGGCATAGTTCCTCCAGCTTGTGCTGACCGCTTGCAATATCCCCGCTTATAGTTTACATAAGTGTGGCACGGGCGGTTAACTCAGTGGTTTAGAGTGCCATCCTCACACGGTGGAAGTCACTGGTTCGAATCCAGTACCGCCCACCACTTGAACAGACTGCTATTTTCCTCCTAAAAGGAGGCCTTTAAATAGGACAAGCCCCAGGATTACCCTCTTGGGGCTTTTTTCTTTTTTATTTACCTTGATTCAATTTAGAGCCATGTTTATGAATATGAATCAAATTAGCTTTTTACCTTAA
>Ga0256835_1001055_pt1 | contig 17495 bp, 12 predicted proteins | sample PIR30metaG_FD_185972 | JGI IMG/M metagenome (GOLD analysis project Ga0256835, IMG submission 185972) | Hydrothermal vent microbial communities from East Pacific Rise, Pacific Ocean - PIR-30 | ecosystem: Environmental > Aquatic > Marine > Hydrothermal vents | place: Pacific Ocean: East Pacific...
ATAGCACCTGCCTCAACCTTATCACCCCTTCTTACAAGTGATCTCTGGTTCATACATGTTGCCTGGTTTGAGCCTTTAAACTTCATAAGCTCGTAAACATCAAGACCTATATCAAGTGGATCATCCTGATTTATCTCTTCAGGGTTAACCTTTATCACTATTCTGTTTCCTGAAACGGACTCAACAACACCACCTCTCTTTGCAACGACAGCAGCACCACTGTTTTTAGCAACGATCTTTTCCATTCCCGTTCCAACAAGAGGATACTCTGTTTTTAGAAGTGGAACGGCCTGACGCTGCATGTTTGATCCCATCAAAGCCCTGTTAGCATCGTCATGCTCAAGGAATGGGATCAGTGATGCTGAAACAGAAACAACCTGTTTCGGTGATACGTCCATATAATCAACTTCCTTAGGATCAACAAGACGTATATCACCTTTTGCCCTTGCAAGAACCCTCTCTGCGAGGAAGTTTCCTTCATCATCAACAGGAGCGTTAGCCTGTGCTATAACATACTTCTCTTCATCATAAGCTGCCAGATACTCTATCTCATTTGTCACTTTTCCATTTTTCACCTTTCTGTATGGAGAAACAAGAAATCCAAACTCATTTATTGTTGAGTAAACAGTCATAGATGATATAAGACCGATATTCTGACCTTCAGGTGTTTCAATTGGACAGACCCTTCCGTAATGTGTTGGATGAACGTCCCTGATCTCAAACTTTGCGCTATCCCTTGTTAAACCACCTGGACCAAGTGCGGAGAGTCTTCTTTTATGTGTGAGTTCAGCAAGTGGGTTTGCCTGATCCATAAACTGTGAAAGCTGTCCACCTTTAAGGAACTCAAGTATAGATCCTGTCACATATCTTGGATTTACAATATCAGCCGCTTTCAGGTTTGGATCTTCTATATCAACTGTGGCAACTCTGTCTCTGAAAGCCTTGTTCATTCTGACAAGACCGAGTCTTGCCTGATTTTCAAGAAGCTCACCTACAGGTCTTACCCTTCTATTTCCAAGATGTGCTATATCATCAAGCTCTTTCTTACCAAGTCTTATCTCAAGTAGATACTTGACTATAGCTATAACATCAGGGAGGAGGATAAATCTGGCCTCATCATCAAGGTACTGCTCTACCTTTATCTCCTCAAACTTTAACGTCTTAAGTTTCTCTATAACAGACTGATCTATCTTTGTTCCGGCTTTTAATGTTTCACCTTCAATCTCAACATCCTCACCAAGTGCAAGAGGTGGATACTTCTCAAGAAGTGTGTCAAGATCAAGGGGCTTTATAGTTTTAGGAATATCATGAACCTTGGCATTTATCTTAACTCTACCAACCTTAGACAGATCATATCTCTGGTGATCGTAGAAAACGCTGTTGAAAAGCTCATTCGCTCTCTTAAGGAAAGCTTTAGGATCCATAACAGCTGTGTCTGTTGGACGCATCTTTCTGTAAATATCAACCCTTGCTGCGTCCTGGAATGTGAACATAGCGTTTATCTGTGGCTCATCCTTCTTAAGTGTTTCAATTATGATATTTCCATAAGGTGATTTTCTGAATACAAGAGGTGATATCGCAACGATCTCCTCTATAGTTAACCTGTCATCTAAAAGATACTTTTCTAAGTTCTGAGGCTCAACAGCCTTTTCATGTCTTATTGTGACAGCATTACCCTTTTCATCCTGCTCTTCTACTGTGTATGTTATAAATATCTCATCATTCTCAAGCTCTTTAACAAGCTCATCTATGTTATAAACAACGCCTGTTTTCTCATCAATATACTCATTATCCTTTTTAACATACCTTTTAACATCTGAGTAGAAAGCTTTAAGTATTTTATAAGCAGAATCAAGACCGAAAGCCCTTAAGATAGTTGTTCCGAGTAGTTTTCTTCTGTCTATTCTCGCATTGAATATCTCAACATTTGTGGCATGTTCAAACTCAAGTCTTGAACCTTTCTCAGGAATGATGCTTCCCTTGTATATAATTCTTGTAAGGATATCCTTAGTTTTGTCCTCTTTTGCCTCAAAGAATATTCCTGAAGATCTGATAAGCTGTGATACTACAACCCTTTCACTACCATTTATGATGAAATAAGCTTTATCTGTAAGTAAAGGTATATCACCAAAGTAAACCTTATGCCTTTTAATCGTTTTTGGAGTTATCTCGCCTGTTGAAGGATCAACATGGTTAACTATAAGCTCAAGAAGAACTCTGAGGGGTGCACTGTATGTAAGCCCTTTGTATTTACATTCCTCTATACTGTTTTTCTCCTTGTATATCAGAACTCCACCACAGTTAGGACACGGTATCTCAGGCCCACCTACAACATCCTCTGGAAGAGGTTTTCTACATTTACCACACTCCCAGTCTCCTATCTCGTATGCAATATACCTGATCTCTATCTGTCCGTTTGGATCTTCAAAAGGAAAGGAAGTTCTGAATATGTTTTCAAGGCCTTTATTCTCCCTCTTATAAGGGTTTTTATTGAACTGTACAAAATCCTCAAAAGATTTCTTCTGAACGTGTAAAAGATCAGGTGGAGATATTACCTCTTTTCTTCTTGAGAGATTTTTTCTTAATGGATTGAAGGGTAAATGTTTGATATTTCTCATATTGCACCACCTTCTATGATATTGTTTATTTTAAAACTGTATTAAAATGAATAAAGGCAGACCATACCATAAAAGGTCTGCCTTCTTTAGCTAAATTGCCGGTATCTTTTTCCAGAATAGCAAATTACTTAACTTCGACAGTAGCACCTGCCTCTTCAAGTTTAGCTTTGAACTGTTCAGCTTCTTCCTTAGATACACCTTCTTTGATAGCTTTTGGAGCAGAATCAACGAGTTCTTTAGCTTCTTTAAGCCCAAGACCTGTGATCTCTCTAACAACTTTGATAACGTTGATCTTTTTATCTCCTGGGCTCTGGAGGATAACATCAAACTCAGTTTTTTCCTCTGCAGCAGCACCTGCAGCAGCACCACCTGCAGCTGGAGCAGCAGCTACCATAGCAGCAGCAGAAACTCCAAACTCTTCCTCTAATTCTTTAACGAGCTCAGCAAGCTCTAAAACAGTCATGTTTTTAATAGCTTCTTTGATCTCTTCCTTTGAGATTGTTGCCATAGTATTTAAACCTCCTTAAAATTTTTCAGTTTATTAGATTATCCCTGTTTTTCTTTCTCTTCTTTAATTGCGTTAAGTACCATAACAGCTTTCTGTGGTACAGCGTTAAGCACACGTACAAAGTTTGTTACAGGTGCCATCATAGTAGCGAACAGCTGTGCAAGAAGCTCCTCTCTGCTTGGTAGCGAAGCAAGAGCATCAATTCCTTCAGCAGAAACAAAGCTTCCCTCAACAAGACCTGCTTTAACCTTAGCTGCCTCATTTTCCTTTAAAAACTCTTTTAAGGCTTTTGCAGCTGCAACAACATCCTCGTATGCAAACACAACAGCAGATGGCCCTTTGAAAATATCAATTTTATCATAAAGCTCTGTTCCGTTGCAAGCCCTGTAAAGGATTGTGTTCTTTATAACCTTTATCTCTGCGTTGTTCTTCTTTATCTCTTTCCTGAAATCTGCCATCGCATTTGCATCAATACCTGTAAAATCAAATATGACCATAAGTTTTGCTTTATCTATTTTTTCCTTTATCTCCTCAACAAGCTGTTGTTTCTTTAATACCGATCTTCTCATAACTGCTTCTGACATTTTCTATTCCTCCAAACTATGCTGCTTTAGCTTCTAAGCTTCTTAGTATAGAAAGCACATCAAGTTTAACAGATGGGCTCATCGTTGTTTTCATAACCATATTCTTTATATACTGTCCTTTTAAACCGGAAGGTCTTAACTTCTGAACTGTCTCTATAACCTCAAGGGCGTTTTCAACGAGCTTGTTATTATCGAATGATATCTTACCTATAGGAACATGAAGGTTTCCAGTTTTATCAACCTTAAACTCTACTCTACCTTTTTTAGCTTCTGTAACGGCCTTTTTAACATCCTGTGTTACAGTTCCCACTTTAGGGTTAGGCATAAGTCCTCTTGGACCTAAAACTCTACCTAACTTTGCAACCTTAGGCATCATATCAGGTGTTGCTATAACAACATCAAAATCAAGCCAGTTCTCATTCAGTATTTTGTTTATCATATCCTCGCCACCAACATAGTCAGCACCAGCCTCCTCAGCTTCCTTAACTTTCTCACCCTGAGTTATGACGAGAACCTTAAGCTCTTTACCTAATCCGTGTGGGAGAACTACAGAACCTCTGACCATCTGATCAGCATACTTAGGATCTACCCCAAGTCTGAATATAAGCTCTACCGTCTCATCAAACTTTCTCTGGAGAACCTCTTCCATCTTCTTTAATGTCTCAACAGCCTCTTCAATAGAGTAAAGTTTATCTTTATCAACAAGCTCAAGAGCTTTCAGGTATTTCTTTCCTCTTTTTGCCATGGCTACGCCTCCAATCCTTCTACTTCAATACCCATTGAACGGGCTGTTCCGGCTATAATTCTCATAGCAGCCTCAATATCCTCAGTATTAAGATCCTTCATCTTGATCTCAGCTATCTCTCTTATCTGCTCCTTCGTTACCTTCCCAACCTTTTCCCTTTTTGGATCTGAAGCACCTTTTTTAATACCTGCAGCCTCTTTAAGCAGGTATGAAGCAGGTGGTGTCTTGAGAATGAAAGTAAATGATCTGTCAGCATAAACTGTGATCACAACCGGAACTACTGTTCCAGGTTTCATCTCAGCTGTAGCTGCATTAAAGCTTTTAACAAACTCCATTATATTCACACCATGCTGACCTAACGCAGGACCAACAGGTGGAGATGGAGAAGCCTGTTGAGCCGGTATCATCAGCTCAATCGTTCCTACAACCTTTTTAGCCATAAAAAATACACCTCCTTGAGTCTTTTAGATCTTTTCCACCTGGGAGAACTCAAGTTCAACCGGTGTTGATCTTCCAAATATTGATATTGCAACAACCAATTTCTCTTTTTCAGGTATAACTTCCTCTACAACACCTGTAAAGTTCATAAATGGACCTTCAATAATTCTTACCTGATCACCTCTCTGGAAGAGAAGCTTTTTAACTTTTGGAGCTCCTTTCTGGATCTGGCTCAGAACTTTCTCTATATCTTCATCCTTCAGTGGAACAGGCATTCCGCCGGCACTCACAAAACCGATTATAAATGGGGTTTTCTTTATAAGATCTATAAGATCATCGTTAAGCTCTGCTTTAATAAGGAGATATCCCGGGAATACTTTGTTTTCAAGAACAATACGGGCTTCGGTTTTGTTTTCCTTACACTGGATCTTCTGTCCAGGTTTGGATATAGGGCTGTGTGCAACACACTGTTCATCACCTTCAACGCTCTCTAAAACCCTTACCTTTCCATCCTCTATAAGGAATTTTGTGATTCCCTTCTTTCCCATAACATCTATCTCTCTGTTTGCACCTTTAAGGGAGAGCTTGTATTTCTCTTTTCCGAGGGCTTTTATAACAACCTTTTCTTCAGCTGGTACGAGAACCTCATCAACAAGATGCTTCATATTGTTCATCTCAAGCATCTTTATAAGGTTCTCTTTAGCCCTTATCTCAAGGTTTGATTGTGTGTACAGGGCATACCATTTCTTCTTTTTATCTTTCTCTTCTTTATTTACTTCCGTATTTTCAAGATTTTCATTCTGTTTCATCTCTTCAGACATTCAGCTTTTACCTCTTTTATTTGTAAAGGAAGTTAAATATCCTGTCAAAGAGGATATCCAATCCCCATAAATAAACAGAAACGATCAGTGTAAAAACGATCACAGCTATAGTTGCTGTCCTTACAAGCTGTTTAGAAGGCCATGTTACCTTTTTAAGCTCTTCCCTAACTTCTTTAAGAAACTTTATCGCTTCACCTATACTCAACATATCTCTCCATTTTATAGATACAGCGGGGCAAGGAGGACTCGAACCCCCAACCTGCGGATTTGGAGTCCGCTGCTCTGCCAAATTGAGCTATTGCCCCTTCTAAAGCTACTTTATCTCCCTATGTAATGTATGTTTTCTACAGAACTTGCAATACTTTCTGAGCTCAAGTCTGTCTGTATGCTTTCTTTTATTTTTAGTTGTTGTGTAATTCTTTCTCTTACATTCCGTACAAGCTAAAGTTATTATCTCTCTAGGCATTACACTTTCCTCTATTTTTGTTATTCAATTATTTGAGTAACAACACCAGCACCAACAGTTCTACCACCTTCCCTGATGGCAAATCTCATCTGCTCCTCTATAGCTACTGGCTCCATTAACTCTACTGTTAACTCTACGTTGTCCCCTGGCATTACCATCTCCTGCCCTTCTGGTAACTCTACTACCGTTCCTGTTATATCTGCTGTCCTGATGTAAAACTGTGGTCTGTATCCAAGGAAGAATGGTGTGTGTCTTCCTCCTTCCTCTTTTGAAAGTATGTATACCTGTGCTTTGAACTTCTTGTGTGGTGTGATTGATCCCGGTGCAGCTAATACCTGCCCTCTCTCTACCTCATCCTTTCCTATTCCTCTTAATAACACTCCTACGTTGTCCCCTGCTACTGCCTCATCAAGTGTCTTCCTGAACATCTCTATACCTGTCACTACTGTCTTCCTGATCTCGTCTGATAACCCTACTATCTCTACCTCATCCCCTACTTTTAATGTTCCTCTCTCTACTCTTCCTGTAACAACTGTCCCCCTTCCTGATATCGTAAATACGTCCTCTATCGCCATTAAGAATGGTTTGTCTGTCGCTCTCTCTGGTGTCGGTATGTAGTTGTCCATAGCATCTAATAGCTCTTCTATTGATTTAACCCATTTCTCTTCGTCGTTCAGTGCCCCTAACGCTGAACCTCTGATCACTGGTACATCATCACCTGGAAACTCGTACTTGTTCAGTAGCTCTCTTACCTCTAGCTCTACAAGCTCTAATAGCTCCTCGTCATCTACCATGTCACATTTGTTTAAAAATACTACTATGTATGGAACGTTAACCTGTCTTGCTAATAACACGTGCTCCCTTGTCTGTGGCATTGGTCCGTCCGCTGCTGATACCACAAGTATCGCTCCGTCCATCTGTGCAGCACCTGTTATCATGTTCTTGATGTAGTCTGCGTGACCTGGACAGTCAACGTGTGCGTAGTGTCTCTTCTCTGTCTCGTACTCTACGTGTGTGATGTTGATCGTAATTCCTCTGTCTCTCTCTTCCGGTGCCTTATCAATCTCTCCGTACCCTATGAACTCTGCCAACCCTTTCTTTGATAGTACGTATGTTATAGCAGCTGTTAATGTCGTCTTTCCGTGGTCTACGTGTCCTATCGTTCCCACGTTTACGTGCTCTTTCTTCCTCTCAAACTTCTCTCTTGCCATTCTTTAATCTACCTCCTTAGATTTCTTAAAATTTAGCTTTCAGCTTTGGCTTTAGCGCCAGCTATCTCATCGGCGATATTTTTTGGAACCTCTTCGTACTTTTCAAATACCATTGAGAATGTAGCTCTTCCCTGTGTTAAAGATCTCAGATCTGTAGCATATCCAAACATCTCAGCAAGTGGAACTTCAGCCTTTATTGTCATTGTTGTTCCTTTCTTCTCAGAGCCAAGTATCTTTCCTCTTCTTTTAGAAAGGTCACCCATAACATCTCCCATGTACTCCTCAGGTGTGTCAACCTCAACAAGCATTATTGGCTCAAGGAGAACAGGGTTTGCCTTTTTGGCAGCCTCTCTGAATGCCATAGATCCAGCGATCTTAAATGCTATCTCAGAAGAGTCAACCTCGTGGAAAGATCCATCAAAAAGTGTAGCTTTAACACCTATCATAGGATATCCTGCAACAACACCGCTCTGCATTGCTTCCTGTATACCAGCATCAACAGCAGGTATAAACTCCTTAGGAATAACACCACCTACGATCTTATCAACAAACTCGTAATCCTTTTCTGCTAAAGGTTCTATCTCAATAATCGCATGACCGTACTGACCTCTACCACCAGACTGTCTGATAAACTTACCTTCACCAACAGCCTTCTTCTTGATAGTCTCTTTATAAGCAACCTGTGGCTTACCTACATTAACCTCAATTCCGTACTCCCTTTTCATTCTGTCAACCATGATCTCAAGGTGAAGCTCACCCATTCCGTGTATGAGAGTCTGGTTCGTTTCAGGATCAACTGTAACCTTAAATGTTGGGTCTTCTTTCATAAATTTATTTAAAACCTGTGATAGTTTTTCCTGGTCTGATTTTGTCTTTGGCTCAATAGCCATAGCTATAACAGGTTCTGGGAATTCCATAGACTCAAGAACTATAGGATGGTTTGGATCAGAAAGTGTATCACCTGTTACAGTATCAAGTCCTACAGCAGCTGCAATATCACCTGCGTGAACCTCTGTGATCTCTTCCCTCTGGTTAGCGTGCATTCTCAGTATTCTACCAACTCTGACCTTCTTATTTTTATTCGCTATTAAAATTGTGTCCCCTGCCTTTATAACACCTGAGTAAACTCTGAAGTATGTGAGCTGTCCTGCATAAGGATCTGCCATAACCTTAAATGCAAGGGCACAGAATGGCTCATTATCAGATGCGTGTCTCTCCTCTTCCTCACCTGTGTCAGGGTTAACACCTTTTACAGGTGGAACATCAACAGGTGATGGAAGGAAATCTATAACAGCATCAAGTAAAGGCTGAACACCTTTGTTTTTAAATGCTGATCCACAGAGCATTGGAACGAGCTCTCTACTTATAGTAGCCTTTCTTAAAGCCTTTTTAAGATCCTCAACTGAAAGTTCCTCACCTTCAAGATACTTTTCCATAAGCTCTTCATCTGTCTCAACGATAGCCTCTATCATCTTCTCACGCCACTCTTCAGCAACCGGGAGAACATCAGATGGTATATCATCAGTCACATCGTATTTAGCTCCGAGCTCATCTCCTCTCCAGATGTATGCCTTCATCTCAAAGAGATCAACAATACCTTCAAAGTTCTCCTCAGAACCTATAGGAACCTGTATAGGAACAGGCTTTGCACCTAATTTTTCAATAATGTCATCATAAACCTTGAAAAAGTCTGCTCCTGTTCTGTCCATCTTGTTTACAAATGCTATTCTTGGAACACCAAACTTGTCAGCCCATCTCCAGTTTGCCTCAGACTGTGGCTGAACAGCCTCAACAGAAGAGAAAACAAAAACGATACCGTCAAGAGCTTTCATAGATCTTACAACTTCAACACCAAAGTCAACGTGCCCTGGTGTGTCAATGATGTTAAGCTGGTATCCCTTCCAGTATGCCGCTGTTGTAGCGGATGTTATAGTGATACCTCTCTCTTTCTCCTGTTCCATCCAGTCCATAGTGGCTGCACCTTCGTGCACCTCACCTATCTTATATGTTTTACCTGTATAGAACAGGATTCTTTCTGTTGTTGTAGTCTTACCCGCATCAATATGGGCAACAATACCTATGTTTCTTAACTTTTCAATTGGCACTGGCCTTGCCATTCTCTTTTTTCCTCCAAAATTCTTTTGATTTTATTACCGGATTTTTATTAAAAAACTTTTTATTTAATTACCATCTGTAGTGGGCAAACGCTTTATTTGCCTCAGCCATTCTGTGTGTATCCTCTTTCTTCTTAACAGCTGCTCCTCTGTTGTTGTAAGCATCAAAAAGCTCATTTGTAAGCTTTTCAATCATTGTGTAGTTTCCTTTACCACTTCTGTTTCTTGCAGCCTCAACAAGCCATCTGAGTGCAAGTGATATCTGTCTTCTTGGTGGAACTTCCATAGGAACCTGGTAAGTTGATCCACCAACCCTTCTTGGTCTAACCTCAAGAACAGGTTTTATATTCTCTATAGCTTTATGAAGAGCTGTTAAAGGATCATCTCCCGTTTTTTCAGCTAAATTTTTCATTGCTGTATAAACTATCTTCTCAGCTTTTGATTTTTTCCCATCTTTCATCACTTTATTTATAAGCTTATGAACCAGAACATCCTTATAAACTGGATCTGGGCTTATCTCTCTTGGTTGTACAGGTCCTTTCCTTGGCATACTTCTTACCTCTTATCCTTTATTTTTCCTTAGGTCTTTTTGTTCCATATTTTGAACGTGACTGTTTTCTATCCTTAACACCTGCAGCATCAAGGGCACCTCTTATGATCTTGTATCTAACACCAGGTAGATCCTTAACCCTTCCACCTCTAACAAGAACAATTGAGTGCTCCTGAAGGTTGTGTCCTATACCTGGAATGTAGCATGTAACCTCGTATCCGTTAGAGAGTCTAACCCTGGCAACCTTTCTAAGAGCAGAGTTTGGCTTCTTAGGTGTTGTTGTATAAACCCTTACACAGACACCTCTCTTCTGAGGGTTTCCCTCTAAAGCAGGTGCTTTAGATTTCTTCTTAACCTTCTCTCTTCCCTTTCTTACAAGCTGGTTTATCGTTGGCACACTAATACCTCCTCTAAAATATAAAGACAAGCTAAAATTATAATAAATATTGGTTTTTAAGTCAAATACCGTTTCTTCCTATTTTTAAGCTGGGTTTTTACCCAAAGAATGAATATTTTATCACAGAATCAGGAAATCGGATAAAGAAATATATCCAATCTAAAAAATTTTTCCATATTTGAAAAAGGGGCTTAAAGCCCCTTTAGATCATTCTGATAACCTTTCTATCTCTTCCCTTGGAAGTATAGCCTCAACCTCAGCATACTGTTTTATACCTGTACCTGCTGGAACGATATTTCCAATAATAACGTTCTCTTTCAGCCCTTCAAGCTTATCCTCTTTTCCTTCAACGGCAGCATCAGCAAGAACCCTTGTTGTTTCCTGGAATGAGGCTGCAGAGATCCAGCTTCTTGTTGATAGAGAAGCCTTTGTTATACCAACTAAAACAGGTTCGGCCTTAGGTGGTTTTCCACCTTCCTCAGCTATTCTCTGTATCTCTTCCTCAAGATCTATTCTGTCAACGATCTCATTTAACAGGAATCTGCTGTCTCCCGGATCTACTATCTTAACCTTTCTCAGTATCTGTCTTATTATCACCTCAAAATGTTTGTCGTTAATATCAACACCCTGGAGTCTGTAAACCATCTGGACTTCTTTAACAAGGAATTTAGCAAGCTCCTCAGGTCCCATGATCTTCAGTATGTCGTGAGGGTTAGGTGTTCCGTCTGTAAGAGGATCACCGGCCTTAACAGTCTCTCCATCCTTAACGATTATGAACTTACCTTTTGCTATTGAGTACTCCCTCTGGAGACCTGTCTCTTTGTTGAACACGATAACCTTAACACCTTTTGATTTCAGTCTTACAATTCCTTCAAACTCAGCCTTTACAGATCCATCATCAGTTAGATGCTGTCCTTCCTGAACATGCTGACCGTTCTTAACTATAACAAGGGCATCCTTAGGAACATCGTAAGTTTCAGACTGTCCTGTTATAGGGTTGTAAACGATAATATCGTCAGCATCCTCGTATATTCTAACGATGCCATCTATCTCAGAAACAATAGCTCTGTTCTTAGGTTCTCTTGCCTCAAGAAGCTCCTCAACCCTTGGAAGACCACCAACAATATCCCTAACCTTAGCTGTCTCCTTAGGTATCTTGGCTATAATATCACCTTCATTCACCTTGAATCCTGCTTTCACCTCAAGGTAGTTGTGGTAAACATCTGCTTTTTCAGCTTCTGAACATGCAGGACATTTATCCCATTTTGTCTCAAGCTGATCCCTTGAGAGCATAAGTATAGTGTTTACAGGCAGGTCGTAAGCGTACTCCTTACCGTCATCTCCCTTAATTATCATCCTTGGTGTGTGCAGTACAGCATCCTTAGGTCTCATAAAGCTGATATCCATAATTGTTTTTCCTGTGATATTGTCCCTTTCTTCCCTTAATGTAACATCAAGTATGATATCTCTTAGCTCAAGAGTTCCTGATTTTTCTGCAATTATAGGAATTGAGAAAGGATCCCACTCAACAAGTGTATCTCCAGGCTTAACATCCTGTCCATCCTTAACTTTGAGAACACCACCGTAAGGAACAGGGAATCTCTCTTTTATCTTTCCTTCCTCATCAACTATCTTTATAGCTCCATCCCTGTTAATAACGAGAACCTTACCTTCTTTGTCTGTAACGGTTTTCACATTAAGTAACTTAACCTTTCCTTCAACAGATGCTTCATGTTTTGTCTGAACAGCTTTAGCAGTTGCTGCACCACCTATATGGAATGTTCTCATTGTAAGCTGAGTTCCAGGCTCACCGATAGACTGGGCAGCTATAATACCAACAGCCTCACCTATATCAACAAGCTTTTTCTGTGAAAGATCCCTTCCGTAACATTTAGCACATACTCCTCTCTTCTGTTCACATGTGAGAACTGATCTTATCTTGACCTCCTCAATACCTGCATTCTCTATCTCCTGTGCCTTCTCCTCGTCTATCTCCTCACCTGCTGAGACTATAAGCTCCTCTGTGTATGGATCGTAAATATCCTCAGCTGCGTATCTTCCAAGTATTCTTTCTTTAAGAGGAACTACTATCTCACCACCTTCTATAACAGCAGAAACAACAAGACCGTTAAGTGTTCCACAGTCCTCATTCGTTATAACAACATCCTGGGCAACATCAACAAGTCTTCTTGTAAGGTATCCGGCAACAGCTGTTTTTAGAGCTGTATCTGCAAGACCTTTTCTTGCACCGTAAGTTGAAATAAAGTACTCAACTACAGTCAGACCTTCTCTGAAGTTTGATCTGATAGGTGTCTCAATAAACTCACCTGAGTGTTTTGCCATAAGACCACGCATACCTGCAAGCTGTCTTATCTGATCCCTGTTACCTCTCGCACCTGATAGTGCCATCATATATATAGGATTGAATGTTCCGGGGTACTCCTTACCATTCTCTACTCTTTTTGAGTTCTCTATCTCATCAAACATCATCTTAGTAACTTCATTTGTTGTCTGTGACCATATATCAATAACCTTGTTATGTCTCTCCCCTTTTGTGATGATTCCATCAACATACTGCTGCCATACCCTTTCTGCTTCTTTTTCAGCCTTTCTCACTATCTCCCATTTCTTAGACGGAACAACAAGATCATCTATAGCTATTGATATTCCAGCTCTTGCAGCATACTCAAAACCGAGTGCTTTCAGCCTATCAAGAGTGTCAACGGCTATCTCATTTCCAAACTGATCGTATATCTCTGAGATTATCTTTGAGATCTTTTTCTTATCAACAGTCTCATTTATAAATCTGTAACCTTCAGGGAATACTTTGTTGAATATAAGTCTTCCAACTGTTGTTTCTACAACCTTTCCATCCTTCTTAACCTTTATCTTAGCAAGAAGATCTACCTTCCCAAGCTCATATGCAAGTATTGCCTCATCCTCATCTGCAAAGTACTTTCCTTCTCCCTTAGCACCTTCAATTGCCTGTGTCATATAGTGAGCACCGAGGATAATATCCTGAGAAGGCATTGTTATAGGTTTTCCGTGAGCTGGAGAGAGAATGTTCTGTGTTGAAAGCATGAGTATGTAAGACTCTATCTGTGCTTCCACAGAAAGTGGAACGTGAACAGCCATCTGGTCTCCATCAAAGTCTGCATTAAATGGAGGACAGACAAGTGGATGGAGTTTTATAGCTTTTCCTTCAACAAGTTTTGGCTCAAACGCCTGAACTGACATTCTGTGAAGTGTCGGTGCTCTGTTAAGAAGAACCGGATGCTGCTTAACAACCTCTTCAAGACACTCCCATACCTCTGGAGCCTTTTCTTCAACCATTTTCTTGGCATTCTTTATAGATGTTGCGTAACCTTTCTCCTCAAGTCTTCTGTATATGAAAGGTTTGAAAAGCTCTAAAGCCATTATCTTTGGAAGACCACACTCATGCATCTGTAGATCTGGACCAACAACGATAACTGAACGTCCTGAGTAATCAACCCTTTTTCCGAGAAGGTTCTGTCTGAATCTTCCCTGTTTTCCTCTTAAAGAGTCTGAAAGTGATTTTAAAGGTCTGTTGTTCTGTGTTACTATTCTTCCCCTTCTTCCGTTATCAATAAGGGCATCAACAGCTTCCTGGAGCATTCTCTTTTCGTTTCTGATAATGATCTCTGGTGCATCAAGTTCTATAAGTCTTTTAAGCCTGTTATTTCTGTTTATAACTCTTCTGTAAAGATCGTTAAGGTCGGATGTTGCGAACCTTCCACCATCAAGAGGTATTAAAGGTCTTAGATCAGGTGGAATTACAGGTATAACATCAAGTATCATCCATTCAGGTCTGTTTCCTGACTTTATAAACCCTTCTATAAGTCTGAGCCTTCTTACAAGCTTTTTAAGTTTCTGTTCAGCAACTTCTTTAAGTATTGTCTGTCTTACACTTTCCTTTATAATATCAAAAACAGGTATGTCAGGATTTTTATCCCTGTAATCTCTGTAAAGTTTCTCTAAAGCACCTGGACCGCTGTCAACCTCAAAAGCCTCCTCACCAAGCTCCTCTCTGAGTCTTTCAACCTCTTCTCTGTGTATTAACTGTCCCTTCAGAAGTTCAGTATCTTTAGGATCTATAACAACAAAATACTCTTTTGTGAATATAGCATCTATCTCTTTATCTGTAGGAACAACCTCACCAAATCTGAAACCTACCTCGGCAAGTCTTCTTGCTATCTCGGAGATAACCTTTTTATACAGTCTTTCCTGTGTATTTTTAAACTCAGGCCCAAGCTCATCATAACCTACGGCATAGGATTTCATCTCCTTTCTGAGCTTGTGGGCATAAGCCTCAAGATCAAGTCTTGAGAGGATATCCTTTACCTTCTCAGCACCCATTCCGTACTCATACTTCTCTGAGTGCTCATACTCGTAAGCCTCTCTGAACTCCTCTTCAGATTTAACAAAAAGTTTTACGTACTTTGTTAAAGCTCCGTCCATGAGGGGGATTGTGTTTGGATCATTCTCAAATGCTTCCTCTTCCTCCTCATCAGGATGCTCAACAATAAGGTAAGACTCAAAGTATATAACCCTCTTTATATCCCTTGATGTAAGTCCAAGCAGATTTCCTATCTTTGAAGGTGTTGATTTAAGATACCAGATATGAGCAACCGGGGATGCAAGCTCAATATGCCCAAACCTCTCCCTTCTAACATCCGATCTTGTTACCTCAACACCACATCTATCACATATAGTTCCTTCGTATTTCTTCTTCTTGTACTTTCCACAGAGACATTCATAATCTTTAACAGGACCGAATATCTTTGCACAGAAAAGACCATCTTTTTCAGGCTTTAATGTTCTGTAGTTTAATGTTTCAGGTTTTTTAACCTCTCCATGAGACCACTCTCTTATCCTTTCTGGAGAGGCGAGAGTAAGTCTTATACTTTCAAATGGCATCAAGCCTTTTGCTTTGTTTTCTTCTATCAAGGTTGTAAACCTCCTTAAAAAAGTTTAAAAGGGAGATAGCTCTCCCTCAGTTAAAGCTCTTTCTTCTTGCTTTTAGAAACGATATCAACCTGATCACAGGCCTGTTTTTCGCCACCTTCCATATTACACTGGACATCAAGTGCAAGAGCTTTTAGCTCCCTAACGAGAACCTTAAATGATTCTGGAACACCTATATCGTAGTAATATCTACCTTTTACTATAGACTCATAAACCCTCTTTCTACCTTCTATATCATCAGACTTAACTGTGAGCATCTCCTGTAGTGTGTATGCCGCACCGTGAGCCTCAAGTGCCCAGACTTCCATCTCTCCGAATCTCTGTCCACCAAACTGGGCTCTACCACCAAGTGGCTGCTGTGTGATAAGTGAGTAAGGTCCTGTTGATCTTGCGTGTATCTTGTCATCAACCATATGAATAAGCTTGAGCATGTACATATAACCGGCTGTAACCTCAAGATCAAAAGGTTCACCTGTTCTACCATCTATAAGCTTCATCTTACCTGTCTCTTTGAAGCCTGCTTTCCTGAGCATTGTTTTTATATCTTCCTCTGTAGCTCCCTCGAAAACAGGTGTTCTAACAGGGATACCTATCTCACCGAGATCCTTAATGATAGCCTTCAATGTTTCATCATCAAGGGATTCAAGATACCTTCTAAGTTCCCTTATATCTTCCTCTCTGTATTTCTGTGCAAGCTCACCAGCTGTATCATTCGCTATCTCGTAGTACTCTATTATCTTGTCTATTAAAGCTTCTTTAGAGTTTAGCTTTTTCAGCTCCTCGTAAAGCTTCTGTCCTAACTTTTTAGCAGCGAGTCCAAGGTGTGTTTCAAGTATCTGACCAACGTTCATACGTGATGGAACACCAAGTGGGTTGAGTACTATATCAACAGGAGTTCCATCTTCCATAAACGGCATATCTTCCTCTGGAAGAACAACGGATATAACACCTTTGTTTCCGTGTCTTCCGGCCATCTTATCACCGACCTGTATCTTTCTCTTCTGCGCTATATAGACCTTAACAAGCTCGTTTACACCAGGTTTCAGGTCTGATCCTTTCTGGACAGCAGCCTTCTGCTTCTCGTAGATATTCTCCCAGAGCTCTATCTGAAGTTTTGCCTTTGATACGATCTTCTCAACGTCCTCAGCAACCTTTTTATCTGAAAGGAATCCTGATGGGTTTACAACGATAAATCTGAGTATAGCATCTACAGTTTTTTCTGTTATCTCCTCACCTTTCTTAACAACAACCTTACCTGCAACCTTAATATCCCTTGGAACCTTCTGACCTATTATAAGCTCTTTTACAAGCTCATCCCTTCTAGCCTGAATAAATCTTTTCTTCTCCTCAAGCTCCTTCTCAAGTCTGTTTATCTCTTCCTCTGCAAGCTGTTTTAGGTATCTGTCCTCTTTTTTGCCTGTTTTCTTTCTAGCGAAAACCTGGACATCTATAACGATACCCTCAACACCTGCTGGAACCCTTAGAGAAGAGTCTTTTACCTCAGAAGCTTTCTCACCGAATATTGCAAGGAGAAGCTTCTCTTCAGGTGTAGGCTGTGTCTCACCTTTTGGTGTAACCTTTCCAACAAGTATATCTCCAGGTTTTACGTAAGCACCAACCCTTACAATTCCATGTTCATCAAGGTTTGCAAGAGCTTTTTCAGAAACACCAACTATATTTCTTGTTATCTCTTCAGACCCAAGTTTTGTCTCCCTTGCCTCACACTCAAACTCTTCTATATGAATGGATGTGAAAACATCATCTTTAACAAGTCTCTCAGATATTACGATAGCATCCTCAAAGTTGTATCCTCTCCATGGCATAAACGCAACAAGAACGTTCTTTCCGAGTGCAAGCTCTCCTCTGTATGTTGAAGTTCCATCAGCTATAATAGCACCTGCCTCAACCTTATCACCCCTTCTTACAAGTGGTCTCTGGTTCATACATGTTGCCTGGTTTGAGCCTTTAAACTTCATAAGCTCGTAAACATCAAGACCTATATCAAGTGGATCATCCTGATTTATCTCTTCAGGGTTAACCTTTATCACTATTCTGTT
>Ga0256835_1001056_pt1 | contig 17490 bp, 13 predicted proteins | sample PIR30metaG_FD_185972 | JGI IMG/M metagenome (GOLD analysis project Ga0256835, IMG submission 185972) | Hydrothermal vent microbial communities from East Pacific Rise, Pacific Ocean - PIR-30 | ecosystem: Environmental > Aquatic > Marine > Hydrothermal vents | place: Pacific Ocean: East Pacific...
TGCCATTCCCGTGTCCTGTGAGAAGGGGACACTCCCTTTCATGGAACAGACGAGGTACTTGACAAGGTTGGCCTGGGAAGTAGAGTCAATCGTGTGTACACACAGTCGAGGGGACGTCCGAACACATGTTCCGTTGTTCACGATGTCCGAAAGATGGGCTGCGATGCAGCGTTCGTCGACTCGTGCGGGCCGAACTGTACCGCCACGACCATCGAGGTCATCCGGTGTCCGGACGACGACTTCGGTCCGAAGAAGCCCATCCAGCCTGTTGAACCTGCAGGCTAGGCTGGTCGTGGCAAGCGTCCAGGGAGATACCAGATGACGCGCGTGCGATGCATCGCTCCAGCGTTGGCCGTACTGGTCGTGCTGGCTGTGGCCGTGGGGGCGTCCGGGGCCCCCGTGGCCTTTCTCGCGAGCGGAGACGTGACGAGGCTCGAACCTCCGGAACACCTCGATCCGGGCAGCGTCCTCGTCACGGCACTTGGCGACCGCCAGTGGCTCCTTCGGCCCAGTCTCGGTGAGGTCGTCGTTTTCGTGAAGGGACGGCCAGCAGAAACCATTGCGCTTCCCGAAAGTGCCCGCCAGTCAGCCGACGGGGGCATCTGGTCGCTCTCCGCCGTGGACGCCGGTGCTGGGAGACCACCGGTCGTCTGGCTGGTTCGGGGGGATCGTGGACTCGCCTGGCGTCTCGATGAGTCCACGCGCTGGAGCGGTCCGTTCCGTCTCGGGGAGCCCACGGGGGCCGCCGTGGCGCTCGCCCCGGATCTACTGGTGTACTCCACGCCAACGTCCGGCTCGGCCGCCTTCGCGCTGTTCGACGCGGCCAAGCAAGCCACCGCCCGCCGGTTCGGCCGGCGCCGGGAGCCAGCCCATCCGTTGCTCGACAGGGAGGAAAACCTGTGGCTCCTCACCAAGGTCCATGGGACCGATGGCGAACGGTTGGTCACGGCCAGCGTCTTCTCGCCGGAGATCCGGTCCTACTCCCTGCCCCATCTGGCGCCGATCGAAACGCCGGCCCTGCCCCAGGAGGCCGTCGAACATCTCATCAGGGCGAGACGACGCGCGATGGACGCCGTTCGCAACCAGCGAGACTGCTCGAGCTGCATCGAGGCAAGGCTCGTGGTATTCGCCGACGCTCTGGGATCCGAGGGTGACGGTGTCTGGCTCCATCTCGAGGGCCAGCAACAGCTGATCCGGATCGGCGGGACCGGAACGAAGACCGTACCCCTCGACGTTCCGGCCGAGGAAGCGGCGGCAGTGCGCGGTCTCGCGCTGGAACATCGAACGCTCCTGCTGGTCTCGGAGACGATCCTGCGGCGGTTGCAGCCCACCGACTCGCTTCCAATTCATCTGGGATCCGTCGTCGACTCCGACCGCATGCCCGTGGCAGGCGCCCGGGTGGTGTGGGCGGGTGCCGACGGACGCTCGTTCACGGCGGTGACCGGTCCCGATGGAGGTTTCATGCTCCAGGGGATCCGGGTGGCCCCCACGGGCCGGCTCGAGATCACGGCTGAGGGCTTCCGCCCGTTCCGGAGGATCGGACGGCTTGCGGAGCTCGTGGCGGAACCGGTGATGCTCGAACGCCTGCCCAGGATCTGTATCCGGACCGTGAACGGCTCCGGCGAGCCCGTCCGACGTTACACCGCCACGATCCTCCATCCGGAAAGCGGTCCGGGCAGCGCGGGTTTCGAGACCGGGCCGGCCCGTGACGTGGACGACGTCTCGGGCCGGGTGTGCCTCGCCTCACCGTGGACATTGCCCGTCGTGGTCGAGGTGAACGCGCAGGGCTACGTTCTGACGCGGAAAAGGATCGCGAGCATCGAGACCGGCGAGGAGATCGAGGTGGAACTGGCGCCCGAGGCCCGTCTGCGCGTCGAGGTCACGGACGAGAAGGGATCCCGGCCGGTTCCGGAGGCGGAGGTCACGCTGTTCGAACCCGGGGCGATGGATCGCGCGGTGCGAGAAGCGGTCCCTTCCGGGCACTGCACGACGGGGAGCGACGGCCGGTGCGTGATGAGCCAGCTTCCCGCAGGCACGTTCACGGCGGTCGTGCGGCGCGAGGGGTACCTCGATGCGCAGGATACCGTCACCCTGGAGGCGACGGGAGCCGACGGTGAGGCGTCGGCGCTGCACATCGAGCTCCGGAAGGGGGCGAGGATCCGCGTGTCGGTGACGGCCGGAGGGAGCGACCAGCCCGTCCAGGGTGCGCAGGTCGGCCTCTCCGGTGTCGGCAGGGCGCTGGACCATGCAGCGTCCTGCACCACCGATGCCAGTGGGGGTTGTCTTCTCGATGGGATCCGGCCCGGTCTGTACCGCATCACCGCCACCGAGCCGTCCCTTGGGAGACGATCGAAAAAGGTGGCCGTCCGGGAGGAGGACCGGGAGATCGACGTGGCGCTCGACCTGTCCGGGGAGCTCCGGGTCGAGGGCGTCGTGGAGGGAATCGACCTCTACCCGGGGGTCACCTTCGAGGTGCTGGCGGTCCAACCCGGCTTCCAGCGGCGGACCGATCTCGATTCCTCCGGACGGTTCGTCATGGAGGGCGTGCCCGCCAGGACGACCTGGTTCTACGTCACCGACCAGAGGACCGGCTCGAGCTACGGCTTCACGGAGGAGGAGCTTCGCCCCGGAGAAGAGATCGCGGAGGTTCGGATCGTCCTCGATCCGCCGCTGTCCGTGTGGGGACGGGTCACGCTCGGTGGAGCCGCCTGTGTCGCGTGTGCAGTCCGGGCGTCGAGCGACGGTGCGGGGGCCCTGGCCGTTCTGGTGGACGCAAAGACGGGCGTCGACGGCGAGTACGAGCTGAAACTGCCCACCGCCGGGGCGTACCGCATCTCCGCCCGGGACCCGCTCTCTGGAGCCCGAGCGGACCGGATGCTCGACGTCCGGTCGAACACGCCCCTCGACATCGAGATCGCCGGGGGCACGGTTCGCGGCCACGTTCTCGGTGCATCCGACGGGAACGGGATCCCGGGGGCTGCGGTCCGCGCGACGGACGACTCCGGATCGGTCCTCGACGCGACCACCAGCGGCGAGGATGGTTCGTTCATTCTCCGTTCCCTCCCCCGCAGGACGATCCGCCTTCTCGCCGTTCACGGCTCCGCCTCGACCGATCGGACCGTGGACTTGACCGGCTCGGCGGAGGCCGAGGTCGATCTCGTTCTCGAGGAACAGCCTGGCATCCGGCTCATCGTGACCGACCCGTCGGGCCAGACCGTCTCGTTGGTCCATGCCTGGATCGGTGGACCCGCCGGCCAGTCGATCACCGTTCCGGGGCTCGTTGCGGACAGGGACGGCGTCGTGGATCTGCCCGCGTTCTCCACAAATCCCCACACCGTCGTTCTCCATCCGCCGGGTCTTGCCCGCCTCACGCTGTGGGGCGTCGATCCGGGACAGGGGCCGTTCCCGGTCACGGTGCCGCTGGCGGCGAACCTGAGCCTCGAGGTGCGCGGTGACGACCCCGCCTGCCAGGTCGAGCTCCTGGACGCCACGGGCCGTCCCATGGCTCTCGACCTGGGACCGCCGGGGAGCCGTCCGATCCAGTCGGGTGGTGCCCTCTTCAACGCCCTGCCGCCCGGGAGAGTGACGGTGGTGATCACCACCTGCGGAGGACGGACGGTCACGGCCGATGCCGTCCTTACCGCTGGGGCGATCACCGTGGTACCCATCACCACAGGCCCCCAGGACTGAGGCCGCACGTCAAGAGCAGTGTCCCCTCTAGGAATGGGAAGGCGGACGCCCCGGGGAAGGTCCCGGGGCGTCGTGTTCGGTCCATTGTCGATTCAGATGTTCAGGGGGTCGCCGGGCCATTCTGCCGTCCCTGGCCGTTCATGCAGCCCCTCATGGAGTCGCGCCGTTGCTGCATCGTCTCGCACAGGGTCTCGGCCTGTCCGCGCTGCTCGGGTGTCAGGACGGCCCAGACCTGGGAGCGGACCTGCTGGCGCAGGACGGCGATCTCCTGCATCGGGGTCGCCAGCCCGGCGGCGATCCGGCGCACGGCGGCCTCGTCGAACGAGGCAGGATTGAGGTCTCGGAGCTGTTGCCTGACGTTCATCAGGGCCTCGCGCTGCTCCTGGAACCGGGGGCGAGCCTGCTCCATGATGGTGCGGATCCGGTCACGCTGGGCGTCGCTGAGGTCGAGCCTGGCCAGCATCCGCATGATGGGACCGCCGGGGCCATCCATGGCCGTCCTCGGGCCCATCGCCTTCGTGTTGCGGCACCCCTTGTGGTGTCCGTGTCCGTGTCCGTGTCCGTGGGCCAGGGCCGTGCTGGCTCCAAGCGCCAGGGCGAGGGTCAGGATGAGGATCGTCGCTCGTTTCATGGTCTGTCCTCCCTTTCGATTCCGTGCCGGCGCATCGTCGCGTCCGGTCACGCACTGTTGTACGCCGGATCCGTCTCAAGTGATGGCTCTCGGACGTGAAGCGTATCGAAGAATGCTGAAGAATCCTGAACCGCCGGAACGGGGCTGGTACATTCGGACCGTGGCACGAGTACTCATCGTCGACGACGATACGGAGCTCGCGGGGCTCCTAGGCCGCCAGCTCGCACTCGACGGGTTCGAGACCGCGGCGGTTCCGGACGGACCGTCCGGGCTCGAGGAGGCGCTCTCGGGCGGGTACGACGTGGTGATTCTCGACGTCATGCTCCCGGACATGGACGGGTTCGAGGTGTTGCGCCGGCTCCGGGCATCCTCCGCCGTTCCAGTGCTCATGCTCACCGCACGGGGCGAGGATGTGGACCGGATCGTGGGGCTGGAGATGGGGGCGGACGACTACCTGCCCAAGCCGTTCAACCCGCGGGAGCTGGTGGCACGGCTCCGGGCGATCCTCCGGCGGGCGGGAGAGGCTCCCGCGGTAGGGGAGGGCGTTCTCCTGGTGGAGGACCTGGAAGTCGATCCCGGCGCACGCGCTGTCAGGCGTGGTGGCGAGTCGGTGAAACTGACCGGCGTGGAGTTCTCGCTGCTCGAGGTCCTCGTGCGGAGGGCGGGGCAGGTCGTGGGCCGGGACGAGCTGACGAGGGAGGTCCTCGGACGGCGTCCGTCGCCGTTCGACCGGGCCCTGGACGTCCACGTGTCGGCACTCCGGCGCAAGCTCGGACCGTTGCCCGGGGGGGGCGAGCGGATCAAGACCGTCCGGGGTGTCGGGTACCTGTACGTCCGGCCGGCGCGGGGAGCAGGGAGGGGCTCGTGAGCCGGCTCTTTCTGAGAATCTTCCTCTGGTTCTGGCTGGTGGCGGGCGTCATCGTGGTCGCGCTGGTGGCCGGCTCGCCGTTCCTGACGCGGACCCATCCTCGTCTGGACCGGTGGCAGGAGCGCGCGGAGACAGCGGTCCGCCGCGTGGCCGAGGAGACGGCGAACGGGGTGGAACGGGGCGAGATTCGGCCCCACTGTCCCCACCGCAGGCGCCACCCCCGAACGCCGTTCGAGCTGTTCGTCGTCGACGAGACCGGGCGGGATACGGGCGGAAGGCCGGTGCCCCGCGAGCTGCTCCGGCTGGCGCGGGATGCCCGCGAGGGAGGTGGTCCACGGGTGGAACGCCTGGGGACGCTCTACGCCTCGGCACACCCGGCCGTGACCCCGGACGGGCGGACGCTGGTGGTGGTCGCAGCGGTGCGCCGGCCGCCCCGGGTCGTGGACCTGCTGGCCCCGCGGACACTGCTCCCGCGTCTGGCCGTGCTGCTCCTTGTGGTGGGTGTGCTGGCGTTCGCCCTTGCGCGGCGGATCACCACGCCGCTCGAGACGCTCCGGACGGCGACGCGCCGGCTTGCGGCGGGCGATCTCGAGGCCCGGGTCGGATCGCCCCTGACCCGGAGACGGGACGAGATCGGTGAGCTCGCCCGGGACTTCGATACGATGGCCGGACGGCTCCAGGCGTTGCTGGAGTCCCAGCGGCGCCTGTTGCGCGACGTCTCCCACGAGCTGAGGTCTCCGCTGGCCCGGATCGGAGTGGCGCTGGAGTTGGCACGCAGGGGCGACCCCGGTGAGCGCGAGGCGGCCCTGGACCGGATCGGCCTCGAGACGGAGCGGCTGGACGGGATGATCGCTCAGATCCTGACCCTCGCGCGGCTGGAGGAGGGCATGGCGTCCGTCATTCGGGAGCCTGTACCGCTCGGTCCGCTCCTCGACACGGTTCTCGAGGATGCCCGGTTCGAGGCCCGGCGGCGGGGGATCACGGTGGAGTATCGGGACGAGGGTTCCCCCTGCACGGTGGCGGGTGACCGCAGCCTCCTCCGGAGCGCCGTGGAGAACGTCCTGCGCAACGCCGTTCGGTACGCCGCGGAGGGCGGGACGGTCAGCGTGTCGGTGCAGCGTGTGGACGAATTGGTGGAAATCGCCGTGGCCGACGACGGGCCGGGGGTGCCGGATGCCGACCTCGCCCACCTGTTCGAGCCGTTCTTCCGTACCGGGAACGCGCGGGACCGGGCCTCGGGAGGCGCCGGCCTTGGTCTGGCCATCACGGCAGCTGCCGTCCGGGCCCACGGAGGCGCCGTCACCGCGGCCAACCTCCCGGGCGGCGGCCTCGAGATCCGGATCCTTCTCCCGTGTTCCAGCCGCCGTTCCTGAGAGCTGTGCGCTCGGACGGCGATCCGCGCCGTCACGGTCACGCCGACAGGGATCACCCGGCAGGACGAGGGGGGATCGAGTCCCGGGACCTCTCCGGGATGGAGTCCGTCTCACCCGGACCGTGCTCCATGCACACGGCAGAGTCCGAGGAGCGCGGAACCTTCCGCTGCCCCGTTCCTCCGCCTCCAGAGTGGTTATTGGGACATGGGACGGGAGTCCCCTCGCTGGGGGGCTCGTTGGCGAGTACGGGCAGTTCCCCGGCCCGGCATCCAGGCCTCGGGCCGGGGGCTGGCCGTCTCAGAACCTGACGGAGAAGAAGAGGCTGGCCTGGAACGTGCTGCCCATCATCCGGTAGAGGTGGATTCCATCGTCGTCGGGTTCCCTGTAGAGGTTGTGGGTGTACTCGAGCTCCGTGCCAACGGCGAACTGGTTGGCGTACCCGAACCGGTACCCGAACTGGGGCTGGGTGATGAACCGCCCGCTCGAGGCCGGCCGGAGCCAGGTCGGTCCCTTGCTCTCGAACCCCGGGAACGCCTCGGGCCACTGTTCCACCGTCTTCCACTCCTGGACCCAGTAGTCGACAAACCCGCGGATGAAGACCTCGTGACCACCCTTCGTGCGCCAGGTGTTGGCCCATTCCACGGTGATCTGCCATCCGTCCTCGATCGGCCAGACGTCGTGGACGGGCCACAACGCCGGCTGGTCGCCATCCATGTACGGAATCTCGTAATCCTCCTCGTAGGAGGCGAACGTCTTGTAGAGGAGGTGGACGTCCAGCACATCGATCGTGTCGCCGCCGAAAGAGAGCACGACCCCCCCGAGCCATGCCCTGGGGATCAGCTGGTACCGGGAGTCCATCAGGCCATGGTTGTACTGAACCGTCAGCCCGACGTCGGTCAGCCAGTCTGGTGTCTGGAGACCGGCGATCTTGGAGAGGCTGAACACCGGGGAGAGCTCCAGGTACATGACGTCGGACGACGTGCCGAAGTCCGGGGAGAGGTCCACGTCGAGGTATCCGTTGAAGGAGCCCCACGAGGTATAGCCGTTGAAGCGCAGTGTAAGCTGGAAGTTCCCATCCCCGTAGTACCAGTCTGGCTGGCGGTTCGGGATCGTGTGGATCTCGAGCTCGCCAACACCTGCAAGGGCGTTGACGGCGAGGAGGAGGATCCCGGCCACGGTCACGTTCCGTCGCACCAACATCGTCATCGGTCGCTCCTTTCCTTGGCCGCGTGCCCCATGAGGGCGCGAAGCTCCACGGTTCCACCGATCACGGTGAGGATCCAGATCGGTGGCAGGCTGAGGAGTGTCAGCCTGAGCAGCCCTCCGATGTTTCCCGTGATCAGGAACAGGTTGAACAGGGCGAAAAGGATCCAGACGGCCATCCACCCCAGGCGGGCGGCCAGCCGGGCGGTCCGCTCCCTCATGGGGCCTCCTTCCGGAGCCGCAGACGGCTCCACAGCGTCGCCTCGGGTCGTTCGTCCGGGGCGTGTGTGGTCATCAGGCTGACACCGACGAGGACCGCCAGCGAGATGCCCAGCCCCACGTGGGCGGCGTGAAGGCCGTGCCACAGAGCGTTGGCCGAGCCCATTCTGGACCAGGCGGCCATGGCCCACAGGAACCCTCCAACCCCGCCGGAGACCAGGGACGCCATCGCCCCGGCGGCTGTGGCCCGGGGCCAGAACCAGGCGGCCATCACCGGGAAGAGCAGGCCCGCCATGGTCAGGGTCTGGCCGATGATCCAGAGCGGCACGAGGACGGGAACCCAGAGCGCCGCCGCGATCCCGAGGAGCCCCGTCACGGCTACCGAAAGCCTGCCGAGGAGGATGGGATGCCGGGCGGCCTTCTCACGCCCCAGCACGGGGGTCAGCAGGTCGGTCTGGAGGATCGTCGCCCCGTTCATCAGAAAGGACGAGGCGCAGGAGAGCACCGTCATCAGGAACGAGACGAGGAGGAACGCGGCCACGGGAGTGGCGAGGTGATCCTGGAGGAACGTCAGGTAGACGAGGTCCGGATCGATCCCGGTTCCGAGATCGAGCAGACCTCCCCGGACGCCTGCGGCGAGGAGCATCCCTCCCAGAAAGGAGACGGCGCCCCACGGCGCGGCCACCGAGGCGACGACGAGGGCGTTCCTCGAGGTCTGTTCGTTTCTGGCCATGTACGCCCACTGGAACAGCCACGGATCGACGAAGTAGAAGACGCCCATGGAGAGGATCCAGACCGACAGGATGGAGAAGTCCATGCTCCAGGGATCGAGGAAGGCTGCCGGCAGGAGCTCGTGGAGGTTCCGGATACCTTCCGAGACACCACCGTGGAGTGTCAGCGCCGCGACCAGGAACAGGATCATGCCGAGACCCTGAAGCAGGGCCTGGAGCCACTGGCTCGTGATGGCCGAGTACTGGCCGCCGATCATGGAGATGGCAAGGACGATCAGGGCCCCGGCGAGGATCCCGGCCGTACGGCCGAGCCCGAACCCGGCCCGGAGCAGCGTGCCGACTGCCAGAAACTGGAGTCCCGTGATGAAGGTGGGCCGGATGAACGTCAGGAACAGTGCCGGCCTGCGGATCCCCTCCCCGAACCGGTGGACGAGGAAGTCGGCTAAGGTGTACGCATCGTACCGCCGGCCGAACCGGTTGAGTGCCGGTCCGAACAGCCACGCGAACAGCGGCACCGTGAAGCTCGAGACCACGAGGATCCAGATCGTGGCGATGCCTTCGGAGAACCCCGTCCCTGTGAACCCAGCCAGGCTGGCACCGCCGATCGATGCACCGGTGTAGGCACCGAAGAAGAGCCAGAACCCGATCCCCCGGCCCATCAGCAGGAAGTCGGACGAGCTCTCGAGCCTCGAGAACCGGAGCGCGATCCGTGCGAAGACGGCCAGGAGGATTCCCACGAGCACCCAGGAGAGCAACATCACCTGGTGGCGATGGCCGGGCCCGAGGGCGGCGCACGAGACGCTCAGAACGTCGGCGGCGTGTTGACCCATACGGCGCGTGCCTCCTCATCCCCCGGATTGTGGAGCCGGTGGGCGACCTCCGACGGCCAGGTCAGCGCGTCGCCGGGCTCCAGTGTGTAGATCTCGACCTCGTCCAGAATGACCTCCAACGTCCCCACGAGAACGAAGAGAAACTCCTCGCCCGGGTGGGTGTACGCCTCGCCCGTTCCACCCCCCGGGGGAAGTGTCACGAGATGGGGCTCGAGCACGGAGGCCCGCCGAGTCAGGAGCTCCAGTGTGATCCCGGGATCGCGCGCCTCCAGCGGAATCCGGTCATCGGGCCGGACGAGCGCGGCCCGGGGGCCCCGGGGGAGGTGGAACAGCTCCAGGGCCGTTGTACCCAGCGCCCGGGCGATCCGGTGCAGGGTTCCCAGCGAGGCGTTCGCGAGCCCCCGTTCCAGCGAGGAGAGGAAGGAGACCGAGAGGCCACTCTCCCGCGCCAGCCGCCGCATGGACCACCCCTTTGCCCTGCGGGCCTCGGCGATCCGCGGGCCAGGACCGGCCGGCCGCTGGTTGCCGGTCTCCCGTGCGGGTGGCTGATCGCCGAGCACACGGCGGATTCCGTTGATGTTGAGACCCTCGACGGCCCGGAGATGGTGGATGCGCCGGAGCTGCTCCACCTGGGCCGCCGTGTAGTACCGCGTCCGGCCCTGGATGCGGGCAGGCGTCACGAGCCCTTCACTCTCCCAGTTGCGCAGGGTCGAAGGGCTGACGCCAACCAGGCGGGCAACCTCGCCGATCCGCAGCATGGCCTCCTCGTATGGGTGTTCTGTCATCCTTGAAGATGATTGCAGGAGAAGAGAGGGCTTGTCAAGCGGTCGTCTAATGGCCATGGGAAACTGCTGGTGAGCAACGCGATAAGTCAATCGCTGGGGGTGCTTGATTTTTCTCTTGGTGTTCTGTAGATTACTGGAAAGGAGAACGGAGATGCAGGGTGAAAGCCAGCGTGGAACGGAGCCGATCGCGTGGCTCCGGGGACTCGTGCCCGAGGCCGTTGCGGTCGCGGCCCCCATCCTCGTGGAGCGGGCGGAGGGGGTGTGGCTCGAGGACGAGACGGGGCGGCGCTATCTCGACATGGCGGCGGGGATCGGGACGCTCAACGTCGGGCACCGGCCGTCCGAGGTCGTGGCGGCCGTCCGGGAGCAGCTCGAACGGTTCATCCATACATGCTTCTCGGTGGCACCATACCGTCTGTACGGCGAGGTCGTGGAGCGCCTCGTGGCCCTGACTCCAGGTTCCTTCCCGAAGAAGGGGGTCCTGTTCAACTCGGGAGCCGAAGCGGTGGAGAACGCGGTGAAGATCGCCCGCCGCGCCACGGGGCGGAACACGGTGCTCTGCTTTTCCGGGGCGTTTCACGGACGCACGCTCCTGACCTTGACGATGACGGCAAAGGTGTCATCGTACAAGCGGGGGTTCGGATCGTTCTGTCCTGACGTGGTCCGGATTCCGTACCCGTACTGCTACCGCTGTCCGGTGGGGTGCGAACCCTCCTCCTGCGGGACGGCATGCACGCGGCTCCTGGACGAGGCCATGGCAGGGTGGGCCGACCCGGAGGACCTGGCCGCCGTGGTGATCGAGCCGGAGCTGGGTGAGGGTGGCTTTGTTCCGGCGCCGCCCGAGTTCCTTCGCTCGCTTCGGGATCTCTGCGACCGGACGGGGGCCGTGTTCGTCGCGGATGAGGTCCAGACCGGGTTCGGGCGGACGGGCAAGATGTTCGCCATCGAGCATTCCGGGGTCGTGCCCGATCTGGTGACGGTGGCCAAGTCCATTGCGGCCGGGTTGCCGCTGTCCGCGGTGGTGGGTCGGGCGGAGCTTCTCGATGCGGTGCAGCCGGGAGGGCTGGGGGGGACGTACGGAGGGAACCCGGTGGCATGTGCTGCGGCGTTGGCGGTGCTGGACATGATGGTCCGGGATGATCTGCCGGCCCGCGCCATGCGGCTGGGAGGGCGGATCGGCGCCAGGCTGGAGTCGTGGCGGGACCGGTACCCGGACCGGATCGGGGATGTCAGGGGGCTGGGCGCCATGAAGGCGGTCGAGCTCGTTCGTGACCCGGCGACCCGCGAGCCGGATCCGGAGCTGGCGCGGCGGTGGGCGCGAGCGTGTCAGGACGAGGGTGTGGTGGTCCTGACGGCAGGCGTCCGTGGCAACGTGGTCCGGTTGCTTCCGCCTCTGGTGATCTCCGATCGCGAGCTGGACGAGGCGATGGATCGGATGGAGCGGGCGCTGGGGCGCGTGGTCGCCCGGGGAGGTGAGGTATGAGAACACGGAAGACGGCGGCGTTTCTCGTGATGCTGATGGCTGCGGTTCCGGCGGCCCGGGCGGGGACGCCGAAGGACGTGGAAGTCCGGCTGATCCCGAGCCGGGTGGATGCGGTGATCGACCATACGGGTCCGTATCACGAGCTGTCCGGGGTATTCCTCCAGTTGCTGGACTGGATCTCGGAGCGGGGCTGGTGGCCGGTGGACCGCGGGGTGGGTGTCTATTTCGACGATCCCTCGCAGGTCCCCGCAAAGCGGCTGCGATCCCAGGCGCGGATTCCTGTGAACGTCTACGGGAAATATCTGCCGGCTCCGCCGCCGGGACCGGAGAACGGCCGGCTGGATCGTACGGCGCCCGTGGTCGTGGCGTCGGCGCTGCACGTGGGACCGTACGACCGGGTGTTCCCGACCTATGGAATGCTCTTCCAGGCGCTTCCTGCATTGCACCTCCGGTACGTGGGGCCGATGCAGGAGGTCTACCTCAACGATCCCGCCGTGACCCCGCCGGAGAAGCTCGAGACAGAGGTTCAGCTCGTCGTGGAGCCGGAGGGCCGGGCGGATGTCGGCCTGTACTCGGACTGGGGAGGGTACGGCCCCGGGATCGAGGCCGCCTCCGCGTGTTTCACGGCGGCCGGGTTCTCGATCCGGCCGGTGATGGCCGCCGAGATCAACGACGGTTCCTTCGCGAAGAAGGTTCGGCTGCTCTACATGCCCGGCGGGTGGGCGGAACACTACGTCCGGGACATCGACGAGCACGGGGCGCGGGCCATCGAACGGTTCGTGGAGCGCGGCGGCGGGTACATCGGAATCTGTGCCGGCGCGTACTACGCGGCGAAGCAGATCGTCTGGGCCAACCAGACATGGCCGTACGACATCGACCTGTTCCCTGGTGTTCCCGAGGGTCCGATCCGCGCCATCGCACCGTGGCCCCGGTACGCCACGACGCCGATCACCCTGGTGGGGGACCACCCCATCGTCAGGGGCGAGGGACGCCGGAGGACGGCGCTCTACTACGGGGGACCGGTTCTGAGGCCGCGCGAGGGAGCGGCCGTCACCATCCTGGCCACGTACGACGTCACGGGAGATCCTGCGATGGTCGCGTTCGAGAGGGGGAAGGGGAGGGTGTTCCTCAGCTCCGTTCACCTGGAATACGACCTGACCTCGAAGCGGGACCACACGGAATGGCCGGAGAACGAGAAGGGGATCGACGACCCCGAGCCCGACTGGGACCTGCTCCAGCGGGCGGTGGCGTGGATTCTCGGCCGGAAGGTCCGGTGAGCGGCGAGGCCGTTCTCTCCGCTGCGCTCGCTGCGGCCGATGGCATGGCCGATGCGATGACCGCCCGACTCGCCGAGATGGTCCGGATTCCTTCGATCACCGGGGATGAGGGTGTGATCCAGGGGTGGGCCGCTGACCGGATGCGAGAGATGGGTCTCGCCGTCCGGGAGGTCGCCGTTCCGGAAGATCGGCTCCTGGCCCATCCGACGGCCGTGTCCGTGCCGTGGACCTGGGAGGGGCGGCCCAACATCGCCGGGCTGTGGCAGGGCCGGGGCGGCGGAAGGTCGCTGATTCTCGACGCCCACGTGGACGTCGTTCCGGCGGAGGATCCGTCGGCGTGGAGCGCTCCGCCTTTCGAGCCGGTTCTCCGGGGAGGCCGCCTCTACGGCCGGGGGGCGGCGGACATGAAGGGGGGATGGGTCGCCATCCTGTGGGCGCTCGGAGCGCTTCGGGAGGCCGGATTCGAGCCGGGCGGCGACATCACCTTTCTGTCGGTGGTCGAGGAGGAAGCGGGAGGAACCCATGGGACGCTGGCGTGCCTCCTGGACGGGATCACCGCCGACGGGATGATCATCACCGAGCCGCTGTGGAGCCATGTTGTGGTGGGGCATCCCGGGGTCCTCTACTTCACGGTGGAGATCGAGGGACGAAGCACCCACGCCGCCCTGGCCAACCGGGGCGTCAGCGCGCTCTACGAGGCGATGCCCGTCCTCGAGGCGCTCCGCCGGCTGGACGAGACACGCGGCCGGGAGCACCGGATGGAGCTCTTCGAGCGCCTTCCGGGAACTGCCGGCCGTTCGGTGCACCTGAACCTCGGACGGTTTCGAGCGGGGGACTGGCCCTCCACCGTTCCGGGACGCGCCGTCGTGGAGGGACGGATCTCGTGGCTCCCGGGCGAGGAAGAGCCCGAGGTCCGGTCGGCGGTGGAGGCCGCCGTCCGGGAGGGTGCCTCCGGGTCGAAGTGGCTTCGGGAGCATCCTCCCCGCGTGGGCTGGGTCGGGTGGCGGGGCCGTCCGTGGCTCCAGGATCCCGCGCACCCCCTGGTGACGCTCGTGGTGGAGAGCGCCTCGGCCGAGCGCGGAGAGCCAATCGCGCTGGCGGCGGACACGGCCGGGCTCGACGCCCGGTTCGCGGGAGAGTTCGGGATCCCGTGCGCGGTGTACGGCCCCCATGGCGGCAACGAGCACGGGGCCGACGAATGGGTCGATCTGGAATCGGTGCGGTCGGTGGCGCGGACGCTGATCCGTGTGATCCACCGCTGGTGTGGAGGCGCCGGTGATCCGGCGGAAACGGAAAACGACGGGAGGTGACACGATGAAAAGGATGGTTTCGGTCATGGCGCTCGTGATGCTCGTGCTGGCGGGGCCGGTGTTCGGGCTCAATCCGGGCACGGAGCTGTTCGTGCCGGCGGCTGCACGGGGTGCGGGATCCGGTGGGTCGCTGTGGGTGACGGACCTGTACGTGGTCAATCCGGGTGCGGAGTCCGTGGATGTGACGCTGTACTGGCTCGAACGCAACGCCGACAACTCTGGGGCCGAAGGGGTCACGTACACGCTCGGCGGGGGGAAGACCCTCTCCCTGCCGGACGTAATCTCGTCGGTGTTCGGTCTCGATGCCGCGGGGGGCGCCATCCGGATCGTGGCGACCGGTCCGGTTACGGCCAGTGCCCGGATCTTCAACCAGGGTGAGAGCTCGACCTTCGGTCAGGGGTTCGAGGGCGTGCCGGCAACGGCTGCCCTGTCCGCCGGCAGTTCGACGGACGTGGCGGCGCTCGCGGACAACGGGGCGTTCCGGACGAACCTGTTCGCCGTCAACACCGGTGACGGGCCGGCCACGGTGGAGATCAGCCTGCACGGAGCGGATGGAACCGTCCTCGCGACGAAGCGGTACGAGCTCGAGCCGTATGCAGCGCTGTACCGGAACATCTCGGACCTCGGTGCGGGCTCGTTCGACGAGGCAACCCTCCACGCCGAGGCCGTTGCGGGGACGTTCATCGTCGTGGCGTCCAAGGTGGACAACGCCTCGGGCGATCCAACCACTCTCGAGGCGTGGTGGAGCTGCGGCGGATCGGAGCCCTCGGGGCCGGGCGGCAAGTACATCGGCAACGTCTATAACGCGGACGGGTACATCCGCGGCGGCATCACGGTCTTCGTCGACGACAGCGGGGCGGTGACCTACCTCGGGTGGCGGACGGAGCCCCGCAGCACGTGCATCGATCTCGACATGCCAGGCTGGGAGGATCTGTCGGTGGAGCCCGTACCGGTTGCGGAGTTCGCAGGAGGCCACACCGTTCACAACGACTACACCTCGTGGGGCTCGACATTCGGGACCATCGACTGGGTGATCACCATGACGTGGCGTGGGGAGAACCAGTCGCTGGAGGGAACGATCACGGCAACGGGCGCGGGTTTCGGCGGACCGACACTCTCCTGTCTCAACGCCGAGGGAGATGTGCACACCTTCGTGGCTGCAAAGCTCCTTCCGCCGGAAGGTTCCTGAGTGTGATGCCGGGCCCGGGGACCGTGGTCCCCGGGCGTCTTCTCGAAAAGGGGGAACGGATGCGAGAGGGGAAGCTGTACCTTGCGGGCCGGTGGGCCGATGGACACGATCAGTACGAGGTGACCTCGCCGTGGGACGGCCGGCCGGTGGCCCGCGTTGCGCGAGGGGGACGCGACACGATCGAGGAGGCCGTAGCGTCGGCGGCGGCGGCGGGACCGGTGCTCGCAGCACAAGAACCCGCACGGCGCGCGGCGATTCTCGAGGCGGTCGCAGAGGGGGTGGTTCGCCACCGGGACGAACTGGCGGCGATCCTCGTCGAGGAGGCGGGCAAGCCGGTGATGCTCGCGCGTGCCGAGGTGGATCGCTGCCGGGACACGTTCCGCGAGGCTGCTGCCGTTGCCCGCCACCCGGAGATGACGGTTCGTGATCTCGGCGGGTACGAGTCGGGAGTGGGTCGGCTGGCGTTGATCCGCCGCGTTCCCGTGGGCGTCGTGCTGGCGATCACCCCCTTCAACTTTCCGCTCAACCTGGTGGCCCACAAGCTGGCCCCTGCGGTGGCGGCCGGGTGTCCGGTGGTGCTCAAGCCCGCGAGCCAGACGCCGTCCGCGGCGCTGGTCCTTGCCCGGCTTCTCCACGAGGCGGGGCTGCCGGAAGGTGGTCTGTCCGTCGTCCCGTCGAGGGGAAGCGAGATCGAGCCGTTCGTGGAAGACGCCCGTGTCGCGCTCGTCACGTTCACGGGATCGATGGATGTCGGCTGGCGGCTCCGCCGGAGAGGGTGGAGGAGGCGTGTGGCCCTGGAGCTCGGTGGGAACGCGGCCGTGGTCGTGGAGCCCGACGCCGGGGATCCCGAGGCCGTCGCGGCGCGGATCGCCTCGGGAGCGTACGGGTATGCGGGGCAGTCGTGCATCTCGGTCCAGCGGATCCTGGTCCACGAGTCCATCGTCCCGGCCATGCGGGAGGCGCTGGTCCGTGCGGTCTCTGCGGTACCTACGGGGGATCCCGCACGGGAGGATGTCCTGTGCGGTCCGATGATCGACACGCCCAACGCCGAACGGGTGGCCGCGTGGATCCAGTCGGCAGAAGAGGCCGGCGGCCGGCTGCTCGCCGGTGGCCGGAGGGCGGGCGGTCTGGTCTGGCCGACGCTCCTGGAGAACGTTCCCCCGGATCAGCCCGTGGTTTCCGACGAGGTGTTCGGCCCGGTGGCAGTGCTCGATGGCTACTCGAACTACGAGGAGGCCCTCAAGAAGGTAAACGACTCGCGGTACGGGCTCCAGGCGGGGATCTTCACCCGTGACATCGGAAAGATCCAGCGCGCATGGGACGTCCTGGAGGTCGGCGGAATCATCCAGGGCGACGTGCCGACCTGGCGGAGCGACCCGATGCCGTACGGTGGCGTCAAGAACTCCGGCACGGGACGGGAAGGACCTGCCTGGACTGTCCGGGAGATGACCGAGGAACGGCTTCTCGTGCTCCGCCGTTAGGCCCGAACCAGTCCGGCCTCACGTTCTCACGATCATCCCGTCGGTTCAGGGCCGGGCCGAACCGAGCGAGAAGGGGACGAAACTCTTTTCCTGCCGGGGGGCGAACCGGCGGCCGGCCCCCGCGCTTCGCGCGGGCGACGCGCCTCGCCCGTGCGCTCCGGTGGGAGCGAGCTCCCCCCGGGCCGCCCGTGCGACGCGCTGGCGCCGCCTGCGGCGTCGCTGCCGGCCGCCTGGGCTTCGTTGGGGGGCGTTCGGGTCATCGACTTTGAATGAACGGGGCCGCGCAGGCTCGTCCTCCGGCACCACCGCGGCTTCGGGGGCGGCGTCGTCGCGACCAGGAGGTCAGCTCCTCCTTGCCCCCTCGCCGCGGCGGCACCGGAGGACGAGCCTGCGCGGCCCCTCTTCGCTTCGTTGGGGCGC
>Ga0256835_1001057_pt1 | contig 17486 bp, 18 predicted proteins | sample PIR30metaG_FD_185972 | JGI IMG/M metagenome (GOLD analysis project Ga0256835, IMG submission 185972) | Hydrothermal vent microbial communities from East Pacific Rise, Pacific Ocean - PIR-30 | ecosystem: Environmental > Aquatic > Marine > Hydrothermal vents | place: Pacific Ocean: East Pacific...
CTTCTTGACGATTGCGCATCGCGCGCGGCGGTTGCGGCCATTGAACAGGGTCCGGACGGGAAGGAGGGTGGCTTTGACGCTGGCGAGGTCCTGAATCGAGTTCAGGACAGGCCCTGAATCAAGTTCAGGACAGGCCCTGGATCTCGCTCCGCTCGTCCGGGGTGACGAAACAGGGGGGCTCGTCCGGGGTGACGAAATTAAAGGTTGCGCACACGTAGCAAAAGTCAGAAGGACGAAACGCGCCGAAACGAACTTCCGTCGTTCCGGACAAGCGGGCCGTAGGCCCGCGCGATCCGGAACCTCGACGTGCGCATTGAGCTGATAGACACATTCGCAAGCGGCGCTCGCATGGCCCTGAATCGAGCCCGGGACAGGTCCGGAACCTCGATACGCGTGGCCTACGTAATTAGGAGCACCCACGAGACCCCGAATCGAGTTCAGGACAAGCCCCGGATCGCGCGCCCTTCGGGCGCTCGCCCTCCAGGGCTCGTCCGGGATGACGGGAAAATGCAGGCTCGTCCGGGGTGACGGGAAAGAGCATGGTTCGTCTGGGGTGAAGATGAAAGAGGGGAAAGGAGCGCCGGTAGGATGCTCGATCGGGTTCAAGGCAGCCCCGGATCGGTCCGGGACAAGCCCTGGATCGGGTCCGGGGCGGAGTCCGGATCAATCTTGTACGAGTTCGAGAGCAAAACGTCGGGCGCGCCCCCCAAAACGGTTTCGTTTAGGGGTTCGAGTAGACCTCAAGATACCGGTTGGCGATTTGTTCCGGGTCGAAACGCTCCCGGGCGTCCGCGCGCGCGGCGCGGCGGTAGCGCTCCAGACGCTCGGGGTCTTGCAGCAGCTCGGCGCTGACGCGCGCCTGGCCATAGACGTCGCCCAGCTCGACGAGCCGGCCGGTCTCGCCGTCGCGCACCACCTCGCTGAGACCACCCACGCGCGCGGCCACGACGGGTACGCTGGATGCCAGCGCCTCGAGCGCGGCGAGGCCGAACGACTCTTCCTGCGAGTGCAGCCACAGCAGGTCGGCGGCGCCTATGACGAGCTCGGGTCGGGGTGTGGGCGGCAGGAAGCGCACCCGCTCGCGCACTCCTAGCAACCGGGCGATCCGGGCCGCCTCCGGTCGCTCGGGGCCGTCGCCCAGGAAGACCAGCCGCGCCCGCACCCCCAGGGTTAGCAGATGGGCGAAGGCGCGCACCAGATCGGGGGTGCGCTTGATGGGGCGGAAGTTGGAGGCGTGCACGATCATGGCTTCCCCGGCCTCGACGAAGCGCGGCTTCAGCTCGGGCCGGGGAAAAAAGCGCCTGGCGTCCACGAAGTTGTGGACGACCTCGGCCTCCACCCCGAAGGCGACGCGCGCCTGCTGGGCGAGCGAGCGCGAAACGGCGGTGACGCGCGCCCCCGCGAGCGCGAGGGCCGTCACCTCGCGAAACGCCGGGTCGAGGCCCAGGAGGTTCACGTCGGTGCCGTGGAGGGTGTGCACCGTGGGCACCTCCAGTTCCGCCAGCCGGGCGCTGGCCGCGTGGGGCACCGCGTAGTGGGTGTGCACCACCTCGAGCCCGTAGCGGCGCACCGCGGCGCGCAGGGCTCCCGCGGCCGCGAGGCCGTAGAGCGAACCGGGCAGGACCGCGTAGCCGGGTACGCGAACGGGGACGAAACGCACGCGGGCGTCCTCGGGCAGCCGGAAGGGGCGGCGCTCGGCGAGCAACACCACCTTGTGGCCCCGGTCACCGAGCCGCCGGGCCAGCTCGGCGGCGACGGTGCCGCTGCCGCCGAGACCGCCGTAGGCGAGCAGGCCGATGCGCATGGCCCTCAGTCTACCCAGGCGGCGGGGAAGAAGACGACAAGGGGCGGTCGTCGCTTGCAGAGCGCGCTTTTCGGGCGCAGACTGGGGGGGATGAACAACGTCCTCCTCGAGCTGGCGCTGGCCACGCTGGTAGGTTTTGCGGTAGGGCTCGAACGCGAGCGCGCCAAGCGCACGCGCGATACCGGAGCCCTCGGCGGAGTGCGCACCTACGCCCTGCTCGGCCTGCTGGGAGGCGTGGCCGCGGTTGCCGACGTACCGGGCCTGGTGCTCGTGGGGCTGGCGGTGGTAGGCGCGATGGCGCTGTGGTCGCTCTCGCGCGCTCCGGGGGCGACCAGCGAGGTGGCGGCGCTCGTCGTCTACCTGCTGGGGGTGCTGGCCGGCGAGGGGCAGACCACCGCCGCCCTCTTTGGGGGGCTGGTGACCCTGGGGTTGCTCACCTATCGCGAGCGGCTACACCGCTGGTCGGCCCAGATCGGCGAGGAGGTGCTCGAGGCGGCCGTATTGCTGGCGCTCTTGTGGGGGGTGGTCTGGCCGCTGCTCCCCGAGGCGGGCTACGGTCCCGGCGGGGTGCTGCGCCCGCGCGAGGTGTGGTTGATGGTGCTGCTGGTCGCGGGCGCGAACTTCGCAGGCTACGTCTTTACCCGCCTATGGCACGAGCGCGGCCTCTACGCCGCGGCGCTGGCGGGCGGCCTGGTCTCCTCGACAGCGGTGACGATGTCCATGGCGGCGCGCGCCCGTGAGGCTCCCCGGGCCTGGCGCACCTGGGCCGCGGCCGCGGGACTGGCCTCGGTTTTCATGTATCTGCGGGTGCTGGCCTGGGTCGCCCTTTTCGCGCCGCCGCTGCTCGGGCGGGTGGCGCCGGCGCTGGGACTGTGGGCGCTCGCCAACCTGGCCGTCTGCCTGGGGCTCGCCCGCTCCGGCGCGGCCGGGGCGGACGAGCTGAAGCTCAAGAACCCCCTGGGGCTCACCTCGGCGCTCGTCTTCGGCGCGCTCTTCGCCATCGTCAAGCTGGCCGCCTACGCCGCCGAGGCCTGGTTGGGCGCGATGGGGGTCTACGTGGTGGCGGTGCTTTCGGGGCTGCACGACCTCGACGCCATCACCCTCAGCCTTGCCCAGCTCTTCACCCAGGGCAGCCTGGAGGCGGGGGTGGCGGTGCAGGCGCTGCTCCTGGCTACCCTGGTCAACAACGCGGTCAAGAGCCTGCTGGGCTATCTGGGAAACCCGCGCATGGGCGCGGCGCTGGCGCTGGCGTTGCTTCCAGGGGCCGCAGCCGCCTGGGCCTGGCTGCGTTACTTCTGAGGAGCGAAGACGGCCTTGACGACGCGGCGCGAGCGCGCCGCCGCGAGCGCCCGGGGCCAGTCCCCGAGGTGGAAGGCGGGGGCCGCCAGCCGCTCCAGCCCCGCGAGCGCCGGCAGCATTTCCACGGCGTCCGCGAAGTCGCTACGGGCGTAGGTGTAGCTGCCCGTCCAGACCAGCTCGGAGAACCAGTGGGGCGAGAAGTCGTGCCGCACCTCGCCGGTGGCGCCGAGGAGCAGGACGCGGCCGCCCTCGCGCGTCATCCAGGCGGCCTCGTCGAGGCTGGAGGCGCTGCCGGCGGCCTCGACAACGGCGTCGAAGCCTCCGCGGTAGACGGGACGGCCGAGCAGGGGGCGGTAGCGCTTCGCGCCCAGCCGGTCGGCGGCAGCGGCTGCGTTCGGGTACACCCGGTCGGCCCCCAGCGCCCGCGCGAGCGCCGACTGCAGGGGGTGGCGCGCGGCCACGTAGAGCGCGCCTGCGAAGCCAAGCTCGCGCAGCAGCCGCACTGCCAGCAGGCCCAGAGTGCCGGCGCCGAGGACGAGCAGGGTTTCGGGGAAGCGGTAGGTCCCGCCTCGCAGGAAGGCGCGGCGCAGTCCCCGCAGCACCACCGCCAGCGGCTCGGCCAGGACCACGCGCTCGTCGGGCACCTCGCTCGCGACCTCGTGCAGCCGTTCGGGGCGGGCGACTATCCACTCGCTCCAACCTCCGGGCAGGTCGCGGTTGTAGCCCAGCATTCCCGGCGCCAGCGAGCCCGCGGCGACGTTCTCGCACAACCCCTCTTCGCCGCGGGCGCAGGCGGGGCAGGGCTCGAGCCCCCGCTCGGCGCAGGCCAGCAGCGGGTTGACGGCCACTCGCTGCCCTTCTACCTCGGCCAGGATCTCGTGGCCCAGGACCGCCGGGAACGAGAAGAAAGGCGAGAGCCGGGGCGAGTTCTTGCCGAAGAGGAGCGCCAGGTCGGAGCCGCAGACGCCGGCCAGCCGAACCCGCGCTTTGACCCAGCCGGATGGCGGTTCGGGCTCCGCCACGTCGCTGAGCCGCAGCGGTGCCCAGCCGCTGGGGTAGCGCTTACCCAGCGCCCGCGCCGCCAGGTAGCGGGGGATGGAGGGGAAGTAAAGAAGAGATTTCATAGGAGGTGGGATGTGGGGTGTGGGAGGTGGGTTAGCCTACTTCCTACACCCTACCCCCCACTTCCCGATTAGCTCATCGGCACCTGCGGCAGCAGCTTGCCGTCTATCCGCTCCAAAATCTCGTCTACCGAGCGGCCGGTGATCGTCAGGCCGTGGTTCTTGAGGCCGACGACGGCGCTGGCCGGATCGGGGGCGCGGCGGATCTTCTCGGCCACCGCCTCGGCCAGCTGGTAGGTGCCGCAGGGGTAGTTGAACTGGGTCGAGTCCACGCCATCCATCCAGGCGTGGACGTGGATGATGGCGTTGACCTCGGGGTGCTCGCGGTAGATCATCCAGTGCTCGATAGCGTCGACGCTGACCCGTTTGGGGGTTGCCTCGGGCGGCACCTGGAGGACGATGGCGTTATTCTCCTCGTCGTAGTCCTTGACCAGCAGCAGGTCGCGGCCGATCTGGCTCAAGTTCGACTTGTCGACGCCGGAGGCGCTCATCCAGAAGCGCTTTTCGTCTTTTCTGGCCGAGAGGTTGCCGTAGGAGAGGCCGCCGATGCCGTAGAGGCGTTTGACGTGGCGCAGGTCTTCGGGCGGCAGGATGGTCTCGATGGGGAAGGGAGCGGGGAGCAGGTCCCATTCGGCCAGCTTGCGGCCGGCGCGGTAGAGGGCGGCGGTCTGCTCGTCGCCGTTCCATAGCTCGGGTTCCAGGGTCGGTTCAAAGACATTGTTTATTACCAGCACGCTACAGGCGATGGGGTTGACGCGGGCGTAGACCCGTTCGTAAAAGCCGGGGCCTTCGGGCTCCAGGTAATGGCCCAGCTCGAGCGTTAGAAAATGCGCCCCCTCGCCCGGGGTGTAGGCGATCATCATGTTCGAAAGCGCCCGTACGATGTAGGGGTAGAGAGCCCGCACCGGATCGGCGGGCATCTCGGGCAGCTCGATCACGCTAACCACGAAGGTGGCTCCCGAGCGCCGGCGGTAGGGTCGCGCCAGCTCGGGGGTGATGAAGTTGATTACCAGCCGCGGGGCTTCGGGGACCTCGTCGTAAACGTAGCCGTTCGCCTCGAAGACCTGGCGCAGCTCCCGGGCGAAGGGGACGAGCCCGGGGCTTGGGGTTCCGTGGAAGGTGAAAACCGCCGCGTCCTTGCGTTGCATACCGTGCCTCCTTTGCGCTTATTTGAGAAATACGATAAACCCGGCGCATGACCGGGAAATGTAAACAATATTGGCATATATGAGAGTAAGCCCCGACGCCGACGCTAGGGTACAATCGGGGACGTGAAGGCCTTCAAGCCCCACCTGCTCGACCTGCCCGACTACCCCTACACCGCCCGGCAGGCCCTGATCAAACTGGATCAGAACGAAAGCCCCTACGGCCTGCCTCCCGAGCTGAAGGCCGAGCTGGCGGCGCGGCTCGAGGCCCTGCCCCTGAACCGTTACCCCGAGATGCACGCCGAGGCCCTGATCGAGCGCATCGCCGACTTCGAGGGCTGGCCCGCGGCGGGCGTGGTGGTGGGGCCCGGATCCAACACCATCATCACCGCGCTGGTGGCCGCGGCCCACCGCGTGCTGGACGTCCACCCTTCCTTCGTCCACTACAAGCGCGCCGCCGAGCTGCTCGCCGTCCCCTACCGGGCGGTGCCGCTCGAGAAGGACTTCGCCCTCCCGGTCGAGGGCCTGCTCGCGGCGCTGGCGGAGGACGAGCCCCCGGGGGTCTTCTTCCTGCCCAATCCCCACACCCCGACGGGGCACTTTTTCATGCAGGAGCGCGTGCAGGCGCTCTGCGAAGCGGCGGCGCAGCACGACTGGTTGATGGTTCTCGACGAGGCCTACTATCAGTTCGCCCCCGCCGACCTCAAGCGCCAGGCCCTGGGGCAGCCGCACCTGGGGGTGCTGCGCACCTTCTCCAAGGCCTGGGGGCTGGCGGGCGTGCGCGCCGGCTATCTGCTCGCCTCCCAGGAGACGGCCCGGGTGGTGCGCCAGCTGCTGCCGCCCTTCGGCGTGCCCGCGCCCACTGCGCTTGCCGTCGAGCTCGCCCTGGAGCACCCCGGCTACGTCACCGAGGCGGTGGAGAAGGTGCGGCGCGAGCGCGAGCGCGTCTACCTGGAGCTCAAGGCCCACCCCACCTGGACTCCCTACCCCAGCCACACCAACTTCCTGCTCGTGCGCACTCCCGACGCCGAAGCCGCCTACGAGGGGCTGTTGAAGCGCGGCGTCCTGGTGCGCCGCCAGGACCACATCCCCGGGCTAGAGGGTGCCATCCGCGTGACAATCGGCACCCCCGTAGAAAACGACGCCTTCCTGCAAGCGGCCTTCGAGCTGGCCCGGGAAGAAAAGGAGAGCGAAGGTGCGGCAAGCGAAGATTGAACGCGTCACCGGCGAAACCGAAGTGCGACTCGAACTGGGCCTCGACGGCCCCGCGGGCGGGGAGCTGCGCACCGGTCTGGGTTTCCTAGACCACATGCTCGCGCAGTTGCAGCGGCACGGCCGCTTCTGGCTGGAGGTAGAGGCGGACGGCGACCTGGAGGTGGACGTCCATCACCTTGTCGAGGACGTGGGCATTGCCCTGGGTATGGCGCTCGACCGCGCGCTCGAGGGCCGGGTGGGCCTGGAGCGTTATGCCAGCGCCTTCGCCCCCATGGACGAAACGCTGGTCCACGCCGTCCTCGACCTCTCGGGCCGCCCTTACCTGGCCTTCGCTCCCGAGGAGCTGGACGTGGCCGGCGAGGCAGGCGGCGTGAACGTCTTCCATCTGCGCGAGTTCCTGCGCGGTCTGGCGAACCACGCGGGGCTGACGCTGCACCTGCGCGTCCTCGCAGGCCGCGAGGCCCACCACGTCATCGAGGCTTCCTTCAAGGCCCTGGCGCGGGCGCTATACGCCGCCACCAGAGTGACCCGCGACGACCTGCCCAGCAGCAAGGGCGTGATCTGACCTCGTCACCGGTCATGAAGACGCTAGTCATCGACTACGGCTCCGGCAACCTGCGAAGCGCCGCCAAGGCGCTGGAGGCGACCGGGTTCGACGTGCAGGTGAGCTCCGACCCCGCCGCGGCGGCGGAGACCGAGCTGCTCGTCCTTCCCGGGCAGGGGCACTTCGCCCAGGTGGCGGGCGGCTTCCGCGCCTCGGGCTTCGAGTCCGCGGTGCGCGCCCACATCGCCGCGGGCCGCCCCTTCCTGGGCATCTGCGTAGGGCTGCAGCTGCTCTTCGAGGGTTCGGAGGAGGCTCCCGGGGTGCCCGGGCTGGGGCTGGCGTCCGGGACGGTGCGGCGCTTTAGGACCCGCAAGGTGCCGCAGATGGGCTGGAACACGCTGGAGGCGGCGGAGGGGCCCTTCGCGATCTTCTCGGGCCGCCACTTCTACTTCGTTCATTCCTACTACGCGCCGCTCACCCCCCACAGCGTCGGGGTGGCGCGCTACCAGGGCGCCGCCTTCACCGCGTTGTACCTGCGTGACAACGTCGTCGCTACCCAGTTCCACCCCGAAAAGAGCAGCGCCGCGGGCCTCGCCTTTCTGCGCACTTTGAAGGGTTACTTCGAGGGCGTCCGGGCCTCCAGGTCCTCGGGGCGCACCAGGTAGCCCTGGGCGCCCACGTGGGTCGCCACCAGCGCCCCGGCTACGTTGGCCCGGCGGGCGGCCTCGAGCAGGTCGCGACCTTCCATCACCGCCGCGGCGAAGGCCGCGGTATAAGCGTCCCCCGCGCCGGTGGAGTCCACCACGTCGTCTACTTCGTGGGGCTCTATCAGCGCCTCGGTCTCCGGGGTGACGACCATCGAGCCCAGCTCGCCAAGTTTGATCACGGCGCGTTCGATGCCGTATTCACCGAGCCGCGCCACCCCGCCGCTGATCGAGTCCGCACCCGTCAGCTCTACGAGTTCGCGGTGGTTCATCAGCAGGTAGTCCACGCCCCTGAGGTCCTCGAGCAGGTGCTCGCCAGCGCTGCGGATGGCGCCGGTGCCCAGATCAGCGAAGACGGGAAGGCCGCGCTTCTGCGCCGCGGCCAGGGCCTTGAGGGTGTACTCGCGGCTGGGGCCGCCCGCCAGGGCGTAGGCAGAAACCACGACCGCGTCCACCTGGTCTAGGGCGCGCGCCTTGAAGCCGGCGGCGTCGAGGTGGCGGCTGGCGCTGGCGCTCGACACCATGCTGCGCTCGCCCCCGGAGAGGACGAAGACGAGGACGCTCGAGGTGGGGCGCTCGTCGTCCTCCTGAAGATGGCTGAGGTCCACCCCTTGCTTCCTGAGATTCACGAGCGCGGCCTCCCGGAAAGGGCCGGTGCCCACGCGCGCGGCCAAGGCCACCTTGTGCCCCAGGCTGGCCAGGTTTGCCGCCACCGTGGCCGCGGCGCCGCCCGGTTGGATCAACGCCCGCTGTGCAGGCGTTTCCTCCCCGGGTCCGGGCATCGCATCCACGAAGTACATTAGGTCTACCGAAACGTCCCCGATTACAAAGAACCGCATCGCGCCTCCTCGGGCGGCTGGCTTTTTTTCATGGTACACCCTCGTTTCGGCCCGTGCGCCGAACCCTTTTCTGAGGGCAATCGTCCTCAATACTCCGGCACCCTAGGTTAAATGTCCCTAAAACCCGCCCGGTCCCCGTGGCATCGTCAAAGAGAACAAGCAACACCAAAGGAGGCAAGGGTATGGAACCGTCGAAGCCGAAGAAACGTGAAGCCCTCTCCACCGACCGGCGCAGCCTGCTCAAGGCCGCCGCGGCCAGCGCCGCCGCCGCGGCCGCGGGGCTGTCGGTCGCCCAGGGGGACGCCAGCGAAGCCGAGAAGGGCTGGCGTTGGGACAAGGCCGTCTGCCGGTTCTGCGGGACCGGCTGCGGCGTCATGGTGGCTACCAAGAACGACCGCATCGTGGCCGTCAAGGGGGATCCGCTGGCCCCGGTGAACCGCGGCCTCAACTGCATCAAGGGTTACTTCCTGGCCAAGATCATGTACGGCAAGGACCGCCTCACCCGCCCGCTGTTGCGCGTCAACAAGAAGGGCGAGTTCGACAAGAAGGGCGCGTTCAAGCCGGTCTCCTGGCAGAAGGCCTTTGAAGTGATGGCCGAGCAGTTCAAGAAGGCCTACGGCGAGCTGGGGCCCACCGGCATAGCTTTTTATGGCTCGGGGCAGTACACCATCCAGGAGGGGTTCGCCGCCAGCAAGCTCATCAAGGCGGGTTTTCGCTCCAACAACATCGACCCCAACGCCCGTCACTGCATGGCCAGCGCCGTGGCCGGCTTCATCCAGACCTTCGGTATCGACGAGCCCGCCGGCTGCTACGACGACATCGAGCTCACCGACAGCTTCGTGCTCTGGGGCTCGAACATGGCCGAGAACCACCCGGTGCTCTGGGCGCGCGTCGTCGACCGCAAGCTCTCGGAGCCAGACCGGGTCAAGGTGGCCGTACTCTCGACCTACCAGCACATGAACGCCGACATGGCGGACACCGCCATCATCTTCAAGCCGCACACCGACCTGGCCATCCAGAACTACATCCTGCGCGAGATCCTCTACAACCACCCCGAGGCGATCGACCGCGACTTCGTCGAGAAGTACACCGCCTACGCCACCGGCTACGTAGACATCGGCTACGGCATGCGCTCGGACCCGAACCACGCCAAGTACTCGGACGCCGAGCGCGAGACGATGCAAAAGGAGCTGGCCAAGACGGTCTCCGAGGCGGAGGCCAAGGCGCTTTCGTTCCTGGGGCTAAAGCCGGGCGACAAGCTGGAGATGAAGCACCGCAAAGCTGCGGGGGCGCACTGGCAGATCGGCTTCGAAGATCTCAAGAAGGCGCTCGAGCCTTACACCCTCGACTTCGTCGCCGAGCTGGCCAAGGGCGACCCCGACGAGCCGCTCGAGAGCTTCAAGAAGAAACTCCAGGAGCTCGCCCAGATCTTCATCGAGCAGGGGCGCAAGGTGGTCAGCTTCTGGACGATGGGTTTCAACCAGCACACCCGCGGCACCTGGGTAAACGAGCAGGTATACGCCATCCACCTGCTGCTCGGCAAGCACGCCAAGCCGGGCTCGGGCGCCTTCAGCCTCACAGGCCAGCCCTCGGCCTGCGGCACCGCGCGCGAGGTGGGCACCTTCGCCCACCGCCTGCCCGCGGACATGGTCGTGGCCAACCCCAAGCACCGCGAGATCTCCGAGAAGCTCTGGCGGGTGCCCGCAGGCACGATCAACCCCAAGGTGGGGGCGAACTTCGTGCAGATCATGCGCGACCTCGAGGACGGCAAGATCAAGTGGGCCTGGGTGCACGTCAACAACCCCTGGCAGAACACCGCCAACGCGGGTCACTGGATCAAGGCCGCCCGCGAGATGGACAACTTCATCGTCGTTTCCGAGGTCTACCCGGGCATCTCCACGAAGGTCGCCGACCTGATCCTGCCCACGGCGATGATCTACGAAAAGTGGGGAGCCTATGGCAACTCCGAGCGCCGCACCCAGCACTGGCGCCAGCAGGTGACGCCGCCGGGCATGGCCATGCCCGACATCTGGCAGTACATGGAGTTCGCCAAGTTCTTCAAGCTGAGTGAGGTCTGGAAGGAGCACAAGCTGCCCGACGGCACGGTGCTGCCCGACGTGCTCGAGGAAGCCAAGGCCATGGGCTACGACCCCGAGCAGACGCTCTTCGACGTCCTCTTCAACCACCCAGAGATGCGCAAATTCGCCTGGCCCGATCCCATCGGTGAGGGGTTCGCCAACACAGAAGCGGCGGGCGACGGCCGTCCCATCCAGGACGCGGAGGGCAAGCCCTTCAAGGGTTACGGCTACTTCGTTCACAAGGCTCTTTGGGAAGAGTACCGCCAGTTTGGCCTCGGCACCGGGCACGACCTCGCCGACTTCGACACCTACCACCGCGTGCGCGGCCTGCGCTGGCCGGTGGTGGACGGCAAGGAGACCCCCTGGCGCTTCAACGCCAAGTACGACCCCTTCGCCCGTAAGGCCAATCCCGGCGGCGAGTTCGCCTTCTACGGCAAGGCCAAGAAGAAGATCCCCAAGGGCACGCTCACCGGCCCCGAGGCGGGCACCTCGGTCGACCTGACCAACCGCGCCAAGATCTTCTTCCGCCCCTACATGGACCCGCCCGAGATGCCCGACGACAAGTATCCCTTCTGGCTGGTCACCGGCCGCGTGCTCGAGCACTGGCACTCCGGCACCATGACGATGCGCGTGCCCGAGCTTTACCGCGCGGTGCCCGAGGCGCTGGTGTACATGAATCCCGAGGACGCCAAGGAGGTCGGAGTCAAGGACGGGCAGTTCGTCTGGGTGGAAAGCCGCCGCGGCAAGGTGAAGGCGCGCGCCTCTACGCGCGGCCGCAACCGCCCGCCCAAGGGTCTGATCTTCGTGCCCTGGTTCGACGAGCGGGTGCTCATCAACAAGGTCACCAACGACCAGCGCTGTCCGATCTCCAAGCAGACCGACTACAAAAAGGCGGCGGTGAAGGTCTACCCCGCCTGAGGAGGCAAACGTGGCTGAGGTCGACGAAACCCGCCGGCGCATGATCTTCCGCACGCTGCAAGGGGTCACTCTTACGGCCGTGGGAGGTGCGTTCTGGGCGGGTTTCGTGCACGAAAACGCCCAGGCCGACCTGGTGCTGCGCCCCCCGGGGGCGCGGCCCGAGGACGACTTTTTAGCCACCTGCATCCGCTGCGGCCTGTGCGTGGCCGACTGCCCCTACGACACCCTCAAGCTGGGGGCCTACGGCGACGACGTGCCCGTGGGCACCCCCTTCTTCGAGCCGCGCAAGGTGCCCTGCTACCTCTGCGAGGACATCCCCTGCGCGGCCGCCTGCCCCACGGGCGCGCTCGACCTGCTAAGCCTGACGGACGAGGAAGGCGAGCTCGACGTCAGCCGCTCGCGCATGGGCGTGGCCGTGGTGGACTACAACAACTGCATCGCCGCGCGCGGCCTCCGCTGCGACGCCTGCGTGCGCGCCTGCCCCTACATTGGCGACGCCATCTTCGTGGACACCCGCCGCAACCCCCGCACCGGCAAGCACGCCATGCTGGTGCCCGTCGTCGACGCCGACTACTGCACCGGCTGCGGGCTCTGCGAGCACGCCTGCGTGACAGAAGAACCTACGATAATCGTGTTGCCGCGCGAGGTGGCGCTGGGCAAGGCGGGCGAACACTACGACCTGCCGGCTCCCGACTTCACCCCGGAGGTGCCCGAGAATGAGATCTAAGCTGCGCTACGTCTACGACCACTACCGCTTCCTCATCCTGCGGCGTGCGCTGCAGCTGGGCATCTTACTGCTCTTCTTCGGCGCCAACGCCTGGGGGTGGCGCCTCCTCGTCGGCGACCTGAGCAGCTCGCGGATCCTGAACGCGGTGCCGCTCGCCGACCCGCTGGCGGTGCTGCAGCTCCTGCTCGCGGGCGGCGCGCTCGCGGGCGAGGTGCTGGTGGGGGCGCTGATCGTGCTCGTAGCCTACGCGCTGATCGGACGGGCGTTCTGCTCCTGGGTCTGCCCGGTGAACCTGATCACCGACCTGGCCGAGTGGGCGCGGAAGCGGCTGGGTTTCCGCGAGCCGCCTCTGATGTACCTCAACCGCAACCTGCGCTACGTGGTGCTGGCGATGGTGCTCCTGCTCAGCCTGGCTCTCTCGCTGCCGGTCTTCGAGTTCGTAAGCCCCATCGGCGCGGCGGCGCGCGGCGTCGCCTTCGGCATGGGCATGGGCTGGGCGCTGCTGCTCGCGATCTTTCTCTTCGACCTCTTCGTGGTGCGCCACGGCTACTGCGGTCACATCTGCCCGCTGGGGGCCTTCTACAGCCTCACCTCGCGCTTTCGCCGCGTGCGGGTGCGCCACGAGAAGGACAACTGCACCCTGTGCGGGCTTTGCTTCAACGCCTGCCCCGAGCCTCACGTGCTGGGCCTGGTGGGCAAGCACGACGGCACGGTCAACAACCCCGAGTGCACGAACTGTTTCCGTTGCGTCGAGGTCTGCGACGACGACGCCCTGTTCGTGAGCCTGAGTGGAGGATGGTCCAAATGAAGGAAATGAAAGCCTTTGTATTTCTTTTAGGCCTTTTCGTGGTGGCGGTGCTGGCCTTCCTGGTCTACGACGCCGCCAGCAAGAACCGCACGGCGACGGCCGGGTCTGCTCCGGCCGTCGAGCAGCCGGCGGCTGCGGCGACGACCCCCGCATCCGGGGAGCAGCCGGCGCCGGCTGCAGCGGAAGAGGCGGCGGCCGTTACCAAAACGGCTACGGCGGCCGGGAGCCCCGAGCAGCCCGAAACCACCGCCGCCGCGGGCGATGGGATCCGTGGCAGCGACCTGCTGGCCTCGGGCAGCGAAGAGCTTCCGGTCGTCGCCTCCAGCGCCCCCGCCCCGGGCAGCGCCGAGCGGCTGCCGCGCGCCTACGAGAACGCGCCCCCGCAGATCCCGCACTCGATCGAGGGTCTGGTGCCCATCACCCTGGGCAACAACGCCTGCCTCTCCTGCCACCTGCCGGGCGTCGCCGAGAACGTGGGGGCCACCCCGATGTCGCCCACGCACATCCAGATGGACCTGTTCACCAAGAGCGAGGGCAAGAAGGTCCCGGTCGACCCGGCGCGTTACAACTGCACCCAGTGCCACGTGCCCCAGGCCAACGTGCAGCCGCCGGTGGCCAACGAGTTCCAGCCCGAGTTCCGCAATCCGGAGCTCAAGAACAAGTCCGATCTGAGCCAGAAGTGGAACGAGGGGGTGCAGTAGTTTGGACCGGCGCGCCTTCCTGACCCGGCTCGCGCCCAAGTCGGGGAGGCGCGTCCCGCCCCCGTACACCCACGCGGACACCGACTTCGCCGCCTGCGCCGCCTGCAGCGCCCCCTGCGTGGACGCCTGCGCGGACGAGACCGGCGTGCTGGTGCGCGAGGAAGGGGGCGCGCCCTACCTGGACTTCGCGCGGGCGGGCTGCACCTTCTGCGCCGCCTGCCTGGAGGCCTGCCCCGAAGGGGTGCTGAGCGAGGGCCGGACGCCGCTGGCGCGGGTCTGGATCGAGACCGGTTCCTGCCTGGCCCACCAGGGTGTGGTCTGCGTGGCCTGCCGGCAGGCCTGCGGCGAAGACGCGGTAGTCTTTGAAGGGATGATGCGGCCGAGGATCGACGCCGACGCGTGCACGGGCTGTGGCCTGTGCGTGCCGGCATGCCCGGTGGAGGCGGTGGCGTGGTCCGCATAGCCCTGCTTGCCGTGCTGCTTTGGGGCCTGGCCTGGGCCGTGCAGCTGGAGGCGGCCGTGAGCGCCTGGGCAGCCGGCCCGGACGCCGTCTACCTGGGAACCGAGGACGGCCGGGTGCTGCGCTACCTTCCCGAAGACGACGCCGTGGAGGAGGTGTGGCGGCTCGCGCCGGTCGAGCGGGTGACCGGAGCGGCGCAGCCCAAGCTCTACGCCCTGGACGTGCAAGACGGCGTTTTGCTGTGGGTGCGCGAGGGCTCGAGCGGCTTCCGGGTCGTCGAGCGTTTCCGCCCCGGCGGGCCGCTCGAGGTGGTGGTGCCCGAGAGCCTGGAGCTTCCGGTCGTCGCCGCCTGGTTCGACGAGGGCGCGGGGTACGTGCTCGTGCTGCTCGACGGCGAGGTCGTCTGGGTGGACGCCGCGGGCAAGGTCACGCGGCGGCTGCAGGTGACCGGCAGCGCCGTGGGTGCGGCCGACAAGCACGGCCGCCGCCTGGCCGTGGGCGACGAGGGCGGCCTGGTCACCGTCGTGGACCTGGACGCGGGCAAGATCGCGCTGCAAAGCGCCCAGCACCGGGACAAGGTGATGGCCCTCGACCTGGGGGCGCGCTGGTTGCTCTCGGGCGGGCGCGACCGCCGGGCCGCGGCGCTGGGGCTCGCGGGTGCGAGCGAGCTGGCCCTGCGCGCCGAGTTCTTCGTTTACGCCGTGGCGCTGGATCCGTCCGAGCGCCTCGCGGCCTACACCTACGACGAGTCCGGCACCCTGCGCCTCGTGGACCTGGAGGCGCGGCGCGAGGTGCTGCGCCGCGGCGGTTTCACCGGCGTGGACCGCTTGATGTTCTGGGGCGAGGACTGCCTGGTCCTGGCCAGCGAGCAGGGCTGGGTGCGCTGCTGGAGGTGGCGAAAATGAACGTTTCGGGTCTGGTCGTGCGCGCGAACCCCGAGCGGTTTGCGCAGGTCCTGGAGGTGCTGGAGGCCGCGCCCTGGGCCGAGGTTTACACCCACGACGGCGAGAGCAAGCTGGTCGTCGTCGTCGAAGCCGAGGACACCGCGGCGGAGATGGCCGTCTACCGCACGATCGAGGGCGTGGAAGGGGTGCTTTCGGTGGAGCTGGCCTACAGCTACAGCGAGGAGCTGGAGCACGCCCGCGACGAGCTGGAGGTGGGCGAGACGGTGCCCGCCGCCCTCTCGGACGAGGTGCCGGCGGACGAGGTGCGCTACGGCGGCGACGTACGCACCCTGCTCAAAGAGCAGCTGAAAAAGCTACAAAAATAGCGTTTCAAAGCCAGCTCAGCTTGCCGCTCGCCACGTCGTAGACGGCACCGGCGAGACGCAGCCGGCCCTCGGCCCGTGCGCGTTCGAGGACCGGCGAGCCTTCGCGCAGGGCGGCGAGGACGCGCCGCACGTGGGGTGCGGCGGCGGCGTCGGCCTCCGCGGGCCCGTCCTGCAGGCCGGCGCGGATCCAGTCCACCAGGGTTTTTAGGTGGCCGGGCAGGGAGCCGGGTTTCACGGCCGCCTCCAGCGCCCCGCAGCGGGTATGGCCCAGAACGACGATCAGGGGCACGCCCAGGGCCGCGACGGCGAACTCGAGGCTGGCCAGCCCCTCGCGCCCCGGCACCTGCCCGGCGGTGCGCACCACGAAGAGCTGCCCCAGGGGGGCGTCGAAGATCGTCTCGGGCGCGGTCCGCGCGTCCGCGCAGCCCAGGACCGCGGCGAAGGGGCGGTGGGTTTGCGGCAGCTCCAGGCGCGCGGAGGGCGGGTCACCCCGCAGCCGCTCCAGGAAGCGGCGGTGCCCCGCGCGCAAGCGCGCGAGCGCCCGTGCGGCGGGGGTGGGATCGGCGGCGGCCATCCCTCCCAGTTTACCGGGAAGGCAACTCGGAATTTTCTTATAATGTCCGGGTGAACGCCCTCCTTCCGGTCGCCGCGCTCTTCTTCCTCTACGCACTCGAGCCCCGCCTCTGGCCCGGGGCGTTCGCCTACCTGCTGGCCTGGGCGCTGCTGCCGCGCTGGCAGGCTTCCTCGCTTTTTTCACATGGTCTCCGGGGCTCTCTACTCCCCCGACGCGGAAGCGGCGCGGGGGTGCGCGCTCTGAGGCGCGGCTCACCGCGGGGGTCTATACTGCCGGGGAGGTGAGACCATGCGCGTCGCGATCGCCGTCCTGCCTAACGCCACCGACATTTTCCCCGGCCCTTACGGTCACGCGCCCTTCTTTGCGATCTACGACCGCAAGGACGGGGCCTGGCAGCGCATCGAGCTGCGCGACAACCCCTACAAGGCCCTTGAGGGCGGGGGCAAGCCCCGCCTGATGAAGCAACTCCTCGCCGACTGCGACCTTTGGGTGGGCGTCCAGTTCGGCCACGGACCCGGCCACGGGCACCACCACGGGCCCGGACACGAGCCGCCGGCGCACCGGCGCGAGGTGCCCCGGGGGTTGAGCGTGCGCGAGGTGCTGGCGCTGCTCGAGCGGGACGCCTAACCGCGCCCGAGCGCCCGGCGCAAGAGTGCCGCGTCCTCGGCGAAGGCGAGCCGCAGCGCGGCTTCCTCGGGGTCGAAGAAGCCGGCGCCGGTGAGGCCCGGCTCGAGCCGCACCGGGCCCTCGCCGCGCATGCGGAACCAGTGCACCTCGCGCGCTACGCCGCGGTCGTTGGTGTACCGGGTCACTCCCAGGGGCGCCTCCACCCGGGCCTCGACACCGGCCTCCTCGCGCACCTCGCGCACGGCCGCGGCCTCGAGCGTTTCCCCCTCCTCCACGTGTCCCTTGGGGAAGACCCAGAAGCCCATGCGGTCGCGGATCAGCAGCACCTCGCCCGCGGCGTTGAAGACGAGGCCGCCGGCGCCGGGGACGGGTTCAGGCTTCGCCATAAGCTTTTCGCAGAGCGGCGAGCACCTCTTCCTCGAGCCGGGGGCCGCCTTCGTAGCGCTCCTCCAGGTTCTCGCGGCCCAGCAGGGCCTCGAGCGCCGCTTCGACCGCCTCGTTCCAGGTTCCATCGCTAGGCCCGGCGTAGAGTTCCAGGCGGGTCGCGGTGGCCTGGATCCAGCGGATCTCCTCGTCCGAGAGCGGCCGGGCGTTGCGGGCGGGGTTGAAGAGCAGCCGGTGGATGCCCAGGAGCCGCTCCAGCTCGGGCACC
>Ga0256835_1001058_pt1 | contig 17480 bp, 14 predicted proteins | sample PIR30metaG_FD_185972 | JGI IMG/M metagenome (GOLD analysis project Ga0256835, IMG submission 185972) | Hydrothermal vent microbial communities from East Pacific Rise, Pacific Ocean - PIR-30 | ecosystem: Environmental > Aquatic > Marine > Hydrothermal vents | place: Pacific Ocean: East Pacific...
ACAGCCTGGGCGGTTGTATTGCTAAGTTTGGCAGCAGCGATGGCAGCAGCGATGGGATTGCTGTCGATGCCCACACATCCAAGACCGAGAAGGCGTGCGGCAAAAACTGTCGTCCCACGACCGCAGAATGGATCGAGAACCCAAGCGTCCTTTTGAGCTTTGGTAAGGCGCTGGAGCGGAAACTCCAAGGGAAACATCGTGTAATAAGGACATACGGTGTTCAAACGCAGAAGCGGCGCTCTCGTACTTGTGGGGATGTTTGGATTTTTCCAGTTTGTCCTACCCCGCTGCCGGTAGACCAAGCAACCTTGAACGCTGTCTGTAGATCGAAGGACACTGGGATTCATCTATACAGTACCCTCCGTTTGATCCTGCTCTTTTCGAATCTGCTCGTAGACCTCCTTTAGGAGGTGCTGGCTGACCGCGTCTCGGAACTGGTCCTCGTTCATGAATTTCGCAGTGATCTCCTCGTTTTGCTCCATGCGATCAATGAAGAGCCCTTCCAGGGCCTTGCGAAAAACGTAGCCGAAGTTTTCCATTGTATTGGCAAGCGCTGCTTGACGGAGACTGCTATCGGCCACCGCGTCTTCCCGTATCGACTCAAAGAACAACTGGTCGCCTGGTTTGAACTCTGTGCCGAACCGTTCGTTAAGGATATCTATCAACTTGGACAGCTCGATTTCGTCTCCCCGGGCGATACCGGTGCCCACGGAGGTCGGTCCGGATACAGGTTCCTGTTTTCCAGCTTCCAGCTTGATTGATCCCTCTCCTATCTTCTGCAACCGGTAGAATTTGAGTGCGACGTCGTCGTCAAAGTTGTAGATCGGCCCTCGATCACCCCTTGGTAGTTTTGTAAGCAGGAATCGGATATATGAGTACAGCTTCTCCAAGTCGGAGTCCTGGAACGGAATCACCTGCGACATAAACGAATACAGATTCCGGAAGGCCACCAGCGTCTTTCGGAACTCCTCTCGGACATCTTCTTCGAGTTCGTTGTATCGACCCACGGCCGGATCGATGCAGGCGTTCATCCGCGCATGATCAGCAGGCGTCTGATTGGGTTTAGGTTTGTAGAAGACTTTGCAGAACTCGTCGACCTCGGCTTTGTAATAGACCTGATGGGCATCCAGCTTGGCTTGGAGTTCGTAGAGTTGTTGGGGCTCAGCGCGCTCGCCGATGGTGGTCTGTTCATAAAAGGGCTGAAACGCCTTTCGAATTTCCTCGGCCTCATTCACAAAATCGAGGACGAAAGTCTCTTCTTTGCCTGGATGCGTACGGTTCAAGCGCGAAAGCGTCTGCACGGCCTGGATACCCGCCAGCCGCTTATCCACATACATGGTGTGAAGCAGCGGCTGGTCGAATCCGGTCTGATACTTCTCAGCCACAAGGAGCACCTGATATTCTTCTGTTCCGAATCTCTCAGGAAGCTCCTTCTCGCGGATACCATTGTTCATGCCGACTTCCGTGTATTCCACTCCGGGCGCATCCGGGTCGACCACCGTGCCCGAAAATGCCACGAGAGTCTTGATGCCCTGGTAACCCTTGTCGGCAATGTACTTGTCAAATGCCTGCTTGTACTTGACAGCGTGAAGACGGCTGGAGGTAACGACCATCGCCTTGGCCTTGCCGCCGATCTTGTGCATGGTGAAGTGGCGGAAGTGTTCAACCATCACCTCGGTTTTCTGCGCAATGTTGTGCGGGTGCAGGCTCATGAACCGCGCCAGAGCCCGGGCCGCCTTGCGCTTATCCACCTTAGGGTCGTCCTCAATGGACTTAATCAGCCGATAGTATGTCTTATAAGTGGTGTAATTCTGGAGCACGTCGAGGATGAAGCCTTCCTCTATGGCCTGGCGCATGCTGTAGAGATGGAAGGGTTGGGGCTTGCCATCCGCGTCCGGGGTGCCGAAAACCTCCAAGGTTTTGTACTTTGGTGTCGCAGTGAAAGCAAAGAAGCTAATGTTGGGTTGCCGACCGCGTTTTGCCATAGTCTTAAGGATTTCTTCTTCGTAGTCGGGTAGCCCTTCTTCCTCGGCCTTTGCCTTGGCCTCTTCCTTGATGGCTGCGCCTGCGAGCACGCCCTTGAGTTCGGTTGCCGTCTCGCCGCCCTGAGAACTGTGAGCCTCGTCGATGATGACTGCGTATCGGCGCATCGGCAGGTCGCCCATTTTCTCGGTCACAAAAGGGAACTTCTGTAGCGTGGTGATAACGATGGGCACGGCCGAGCTGAGGGCCTCAGCAAGCTGGGTCGAATTGATATCGATTTTCTGCACCACGCCCTGCTTATGCTCGAACTGATAGATCGTGTTTTGGAGTTGCTGGTCGAGGACCACGCGGTCGGTGACCACGATGACCGAATCGAAGACTTTCTCGTCCTTCTCGTCGTAGAGGCTAGCGAGCCGGTGCGCCAGCCAGGCGATGGAGTTCGACTTACCGCTCCCGGCTGAATGTTGGACAAGGTAATTGGTTCCCGTGCCGCGCCCGCGTGCGTCAGCCACAAGCTTCCGCACACAGTCAAGCTGGTGGTAGCGCGGAAAGATCATGGTCTCGCGCTTCACCTTCTTACCCCCGAGTTTCTTCTCCTCGATCTGAAGGTGGATGAACCGCGCCAGGATGTCGAGGAAGCTATGCCGTTCCAGCACCTCTTCCCACAGGTAGGCGGACCTGTAACCACCTAGGTTCTCAGGATTCCCCGCACCGCCACCACAGCCTTTGTTGAACGGAAGGAATCGGGTGTTCTTACCCGAGAGGCGTGTGGTCATGTAGACTTCATCCGTGTCCACGGCGAAATGGACGAGCGTGCGCTTCTTGAACCGGAAGATCAGGTCTGCCGGGTTACGGTCGTTTTTGTACTGCGTGACAGCGTGTCGCCAGGTCTGGGCGGTCATGGGGTTCTTGAGTTCCAGCGTGGCCACGGGAACGCCATTCAGGGCCAGGGTCACGTCGAGCGTGTTGCCGTGCTTAGCCGAGTAGCGGAGCTGGCGCGTGATCGTGAGTCGGTTGGCCGTGTAGAGTTTCTGTGTGTCCGGGTTTAGACCGCTTGCCGGAGCGAAGTACGCCACGCGGAAGAGTTTGCCAAAGCACTTGAAGCCGTGCCGAAGAACGGAAAGGCATCCCTCATGCTCAGAATTGAGTGCCCGGCACAGGTCGTCCAGCAACGTCTCCTCAGCCTTATCCTTTTGGATGTTGACGAGGTACTCCCACTCCTTGGGCTGGGTTCCCTGGATGAATGCAAGCACATCCTGCGAAAATAATCCCCGCTCCGGATCGAACGCCTCGCGGTCACCCTTCTCGTACCCGCCTACCGTGGTCAAGTAGTGTTCTATGGCAGTTTCGAATGCTTGTTCTGTGTGCTGCCCAGGCATCAGGCGACCTCCTTCCGAACGTCGATCCAGCCGGTGACGGCGGCAGTAATTACGGCCATACGATATTCCTGAAGAAGATTGATTGAGTGTTCAATTTTTTTGATAAGACCTGCGATCTTTGCGCATTCGATGTCCAGTTGGTTAATAATATCTTTCTGTTCATCAAGTGGAGGACACGTAATAACCCAAGATCGGATCTGTGACTGAGACACCTTCACCATCGAATTACTTGTACCGTGGGCGTCTGACTGAATCTGTATTCTGCCTTGATGGCTAATTAACCAGTAACATGCAAACGGCCGCAGACATTTGTCTTCGTTCAAAACAAGCCGGTAATGCAGATCACTAAGCATCAATCTGCGGCGGACACGCGGAACGATGCACGCGTCTGCAACAAGCTCAGGCGTGTTACCCCGAGTCAGTAGCAGGTCCCCTTCCTGCACCTCATATTTGACATTGGGGTCGAGGTCTTTTGGTAATGCTTTTTGTTCCTCAATTCGAAACGATCCTTTATATACAGCACCGACTTTTAAAACTGCCCATTCATCCTCTTCGGCTATACGCTGTTCAGCTTGCGGACTCCAGCCTTGTTCGATTCGTGTAATAAAACGACGAAAAGCGGCAACCCCCCAATGCTCCGGAATCTCACCCAGCCATTCAACGCCAGAGTCCTTCATCTTGACGTTGGGATTGAGTCCCTTGGTAACGGCGTGGCTGATGAGCGCGCCGCGCTTCTCTTGGAGCAGATCAATCTGCCGTTCCTTCTTCTCGATTAGCGTATCGATCCGTACCGTCTCACGGTCGAGAAAATCTACAATATGTTTTTGACTTTTCTGGGCGGGCACTTTCCAATGTACATAATTGATGAACTGGGAGTTCAGCCCGGGTTGGGCTGATCCTTTAACGTACAGTTGAATTTGTTGCTGGCCATAAGCGGATTGTAAGAAATAAAAGAGAAAAGCGGGGTCTGTTGACTGGTTTGCGCGAAGAATGAATACGTGCTCGTTAATAGCGGCACGTCCAAAAGGAACGGATTTAACGAGAGCGAGTTTGCCAATGGTTGCACCATCTTTTACCAACAGAACGTCGCCGGTTGAAACCTTTCCTGAGTTCATTTTTTTGTAGAACTCTTCTGAGATGTATCGGTCAGGCTCGGTTCGCAGCTCTCCAGTCCAGCCAATGTGTTCGCCACCAATGCTAAAAACACCATCATCATATAAGTTGCCACCCCCTGTTTCTCTGGCCCCGCTCTGCAAACTTGCAAGGGACCACTTAAGGCGGGTACGATCCCACTCCAATGCGTGGTGACCATAAATGGTTTGGCTATTCATTCCGTCACCTCCGCAAGCATGTCGGCGATCTCCTTCTCAATCTTTTTGAGGTCGGCCTCGATCTCATTCAGGGGGCGCGGAGGCGTGTACTTGTAAAAGTATCGGTTGAAGTTGATCTCGTAGCCTATTTTGGTCTTGCTGTGGTCGATCCAGGCATCCGGCACGTGCGGCAGGACCTCGCGCTTCATGTATTCGTCCACGTCTTCCTTGAGCGGCACGTTCTCGTAATCGCGCAATTCCGGATCAGGCTCCGGGTTCCCCTTGGCGTCGGTACAGATGTCCGCCGTCTCATCCCGCTCAGCCAGGGCCATGAGAATGGCTTTGAAGAGCGCGGCTGGGACCTTAATTTTGGCTTCCTTGAAGGCGTTCTTCATCATTCCCGCGAATTCGTCCCGGTTTTTGATCACGCCCTTCGGCGCAAGGCCATCCAATGCGGAGAGGATCGCCTTCTGGAGCCTCAGCCCCTCAGCGATCTCGGCTTGGGCGGCCTTGGAGTTCTTGCGCTTCTTGCTGGTGGCCAGCTTGGTAAAGGCCTTGGTTTCCTCAAGGCGCGAGATTCGTTCCTTGTTCACGGCGAAATTGAGCCGCAAAGGGCGTTCTACGGTGATGCGCCGATAGCCGAAATCCTCGTTGTCAAAGAGACGCACGTGCTCGCCGTCGAACAGGTTGCCATAGAGTCGGGTGATCTCGTCGCGCTGGTCGTCGCAAACCTCGTGGCGCTTGTTGCCAAGACTTTTGCGCATCTTCTTAAAAAAGTTCGTACCGTCCACGAGCTGAATCTTGCCCTTGCGGCCCGGTTCCTTCCGGTTGGTGACGATCCAGATATAGGTATAGATACCTGTGTTGTAGAAGAGTTGGTCGGGCAGGGCAACGATTGCCTCAAGCCAGTCGTTTTCAATAATCCAGCGGCGGATTTCGCTCTCGCCCGACCCGGCCGCACCCGTGAAAAGAGGCGAGCCGTTGAAAACGATGGCCAGGCGCGTGCCGCCTTCCTTGGGATCTTTCATCTTGCTGATCATGTGCTGGAGGAAGAGGAGGGAGCCGTCGTTGATGCGTGGTAACCCCGCGCCAAAACGCCCGCCGAACCCCTGTTCCTCATGCTCGCGTTTGATGAAGTCGGCCTCGGGCTTCCACTCCACGCCGAAGGGCGGATTGGCCAGCATGTAATCGAACTTGTGGCGTGGGAATCGGTCGTCGGTGAAACTATCGCCAAAGGCAATGTGCTCGATGTCCTGCCCCTTGATCATCATGTCGGACCCACAGATTGCGTAAGCCTGCGAGTTGTAATCCTGACCGAAGACTTCCAGGCGGGCGTCGGGGTTCAGTTCTCGTACATACTCCTCGGCAACGGACAACATGCCGCCAGTTCCGCAGGCCGGGTCGTACAAAGTCTTGACGATGCCCTTGGTGGTCAGTATGTCGCTATCGGGCATGAAAATGAGGTTTACCATCAGGCGGATAACTTCGCGCGGGGTGAAGTGATCACCAGCCTCCTCGTTCGACGCCTCGTTGAACCGCCGGATGAGCTCTTCGAAGATGTAGCCCATCTCAATATTCGACACAACGTCCGGGTGCAGGTCAATCTCGCAGAATCTGGAGACCACAAGATACAAGCGGTCGGCCTTGTCAAGCTTGGCGATGTGCTCCTCGAAACCAAAGTGCTCAATGATCTCACGGGCACGACGCGAGAACCCCTTGAGGTAGTTGGTCAGGTTCGCGGCGATGTTGTCCGGGTCGCCTTTGAGCTTCTCGAAGGTGTAGCGGCTGGTGTTGTAAAAAGGCACGCCTGTAACGCGGCAAAGGATCGGCTCCACGTTTTTGACTTTGCCGCCTTGGAGCTTCTTCAGCCGCTCAAGCACCTTCTCTTTTGTAGGCTCCAGCACACAGTCGAGCCGGCGCAGGACGGTCAAGGGGAGCATCACATCTTTGTATTGGTTCGGGCGGTATGGCCCGCGCAGCAGGTCTGCTACGGACCAGATGAAACTGACTTTTTCGCCGAAATTGTTCATATCCACTCCTAATCCTAGCGTAGACCTGTGGAATCAATCATGTCATCGGGCAGAGTCAACCTGCCGCGCTCGATCATTTTTTCGCAAAAGGCGTCCAGCTGAGCCTTGGCGAGTTTCGACGGCTTGGATTGCCCATTTTCCCACCGATTCACGGTCGCATAGCTGACACCCAACTGCCGAGCCAAATCCTCCTGGCTCAAAGTGAGCTGCCTACGGATCTCCTTCACTAACGCCGGAAAACTTCGATCTTCAGTGTCCATTCGGTGTACCTCTCGTTTGGCGGCAGACCATTGGTTGACGCTCAAATATAATAGCGTATGTTATATCATTCGCAACGAAAGAATCAAGAAAAATCTGCACAGAGCCACATTGCAGGTTATGAAGACCATCTGCCGAGAGGCAAGAATCGGCAACCAGAACGGTCGGATGAACCAACATACAGCCAAGCAAGGAGCCTTCGTCCACCAATACATACCGGAACCAGGACCCGCCTGTAGAGACTTCTGCCGCCCGGGTGAAAACCCTCCAGCCGATCAATGGCGGGAAGGCGGATTGATGGGTCGTTAAAGGTGAGAAGCTCCCCGTACACAGGGCCCCAGTCGACCGCTGTGGCGCTTTCTGGCATCGGTTCGAGGAATGACGCCAGATGTCCGGCAAAGCGCGCCTGTGTGACCACGTCGGCGAGCGGGTCGGCGGTGCCGTGGGCCAGGATGTCCGTCTCGGGCACCTCCAGGACGGGGATACCGGAGGGCATTTCGTATAGGCGGCCGCGGACCACAGCTTCCTGTACATCCAGAACGCCCCGGCAGAACCGGTCGTGGTTCCAGTAGCCCCGCTTGAGGGTGCCGTAGACGAAGAGTCTCAGGATGCCTGTTGTGTTCTCCTTCGATGGTTCATTGGGATTCATTGACTGTTCTCTTCGGTTCATTGCAGATTCTGTCATGGTGCTTTCCCCCTTTTTGCCTGAGCGATGAACTCGAGAGACTCCCTCGAGAACTCCATAAGATCCTCGTGCCTGAACACAACCATGCTCATGGCAGGAACAGGCAACTCCCGCCATCCGCGCTCGTCGGCCAGGACAGCGTCCAGGAAGGTCGGGTCCGAGGTGTAGAGCACCACCCGGAACCGGCGGTGGGTCCGCAGTGCGAGCGGCTTGTTCCCCTTGAGTACGAGGATGGTTTCGGGATCGAGCCGGGACGCGAGCACCGCCGTTATCTGGCCCCGGCAGAGTTCCAGGCGCGCCCTGAACCTCTCCATATCAATCCGGTCGTCCCGGACGGCGTTGTGGGCCAGGCGGAAAAGCAATTCGCTGTCCACCTGGGCGAAGCGCCGCAGTTTGAACCGACGGAAAAGGTAGTCGGCGTTGTAGATCGTGCCGTTGTGGGTTCCGATGATGTCGCCGGCCCGAATCGGATGGTTGTTGCGGTTGACGCGCTCATTCCCTCGGGTCCGCCACCGGGTGTGTCCGAGCAGGATCGTGGTGCGATTGTCGATGCCGGACAATACTTCTTGATACGCCTTGTCCGTGACAAACTGCCCGGCGCGCGCCGGCCGTTTGAAGAGCCGGTGTTCGCCGTCGCGGTTGAGCCAGGCGACACCCGTGGCGTGAGGACCCCTGCATTCACTCATGACCAGCAGCCGCGTGAAGAGCCATGCCAGGTACTCCCGTTCCTCGGCACGCCGCCGTTTCTTACCGAAGATGACTCCCGCCAATCCGCACATCAGGGCTTCCCTCCCTGCGCTTCGACAATGAAGCCCCGGAAAACGCCTTCGGCATATTCCTTGGTGTGAGTCTCAATCCACCGGGCGGCCTCTGGAAAGCCGAGCTCCCAGGCAATCCTGACAACCGCGGGTCGGTCGAGCATGTTGGTGAGCCCCGAGAGACGGACGGCGTCGATACCCTGCCAGACAACGGCGGGAACCCCGACACCGGCGGTCTTCTCGTCCAGGATCACAGCCAGCCCCTGGTCGACCAGCGCGGCCAGGAAAGAAGCTGCCTTTTCGTCAAGGGCATCCCCTTTGACCACCAGTTCGATACCGGCCAGCATCTTGGCGTTGCGCAGGACCATGTCGATGTAGTCCTCGCAATCCCGATGATCGGAAAACAGGGTCGCCCCTTTCATGGCCAGGACCACCTCGAGAGGGGATCGGCCGGTGAAAACTTCACCGTCACCATCGAGGGGGCGGCCGTCCAGCGCGGTGTTCCTTATCAGAACCTTCATGACGTGCCTCCATCATCCGTCACCGCAGGTTCGTCCCCTGAAAACGCCGGAGGCCGGGTTTGCGGCCCGGCCTCCGTGGGAGATTCCGCCTTGGTGGCGGTTTGTTGTTTGGGTTTGGGTCTTCCTCGCTTGAATGCCGAGTCGCCCGGCAAAGCGGCAAGAAGATGTTTGCGCGCCGTCTTGAACTCGTCGCCGATGAGCCCGAGGTGCAGGAGGAAAACCCTGAAGTCGTATCTGGCGCTCTGCGGGTCGAAGCTGCGTTTTTGGCTGGAAGCGGCCCGACCGTTCAGGGCTTTGGCGGCTACGGCCAGGACCAGCTGAATGTAAGCTCGGACCTTACCCGCGTGGAGTGTCCCTTCGAACCAGCGGAACTCCACGGTGCCCCTGTACCAGACGTTGTGCAGGTTCACCCCGTAATAGCGGGTCGAGTCGAAGTGCTGCGGCCGGCGGTTGTGGTAGCCGTACCAGATGCGGTTGAGCTGGTCCTTGGTTCTGGGGCGGCGACGCTCAATCTTCCTGATGAATTCATCACTCACCGGCTTGCTGTAGTTGTTCTGCCGGTTCTCGTTGACGCCCAGGGCGGTGAGGATGAGCGCCTCCTGCTTGTAGATGATTTTGGCGAGGTTGGCGAGGGTCCGACCGTCGAACGGCGTGGCGTCTACGTGAATGTGGATTCCGCAGCGCCTGTCCACCTTGGCCCCGCAGCGGCGCACCGCCCGGATCACTTCCTGAAGGATTGGTATGTCCTCGTAGGCGAGGACCGGACTGACCACCTCGGCCCGCAGGTGGCCGGGGACATTGATGAGCGAGCCGTCGGAGACCACCTTCCAGGTACGACCCTGGTCGTCGACGACCTCCCAAGGGTCGAAACTCACCGGTCTCCCTATGTGGCGGACCTCGCCGCCCACCACCGATTGGATAGCCCGGGCCACGCGCTCCCGTGTTCGTTTGACGGTCTCGATCTCGACTCCGAAGTTGATTTCTCGTAAATCCATGGTTTCTCCTTGCTGCCTGCAACCCCTTGTACTGCAAGGGTTTTTGCGTTGTGTTCATACACATACAGGCTTCTTTCCGAACAGAAAGCAAGGCCTTTCCAGCGGATTTATCGAACATAACCCCTGTATTTCCAATGAGTTATGTACATGGAGCCGTAACCGGCGGAAACATGGGGAGATACGCGATTCCCTGGAAATCAGGACTTTTCAGAGGTGGGGCGAAAAAGAACAGCAATCAGGTCTTTTTCCACTCGGTCCCGGTGTACTTCTCCCACTTTCCGCCGCCGGAGAGATCGGTGTTGAACCACTCGTCGCCCAGGGCCGGGTTGGGGATGGCTGCGTCGCGTTCTTCCTCCGAGCCGCTCCCACGGCGGATGGTGTTGCGTGGGGCAAGTCCCTGGCCAAGATGATCGGAACCGAGCAGATCCTGCCAGTCGAGCGAAAGGGCCCTGAGACGCGATACAAAGGTCCGGTAGGAATCTTCATCGCGTGCGGAGCGGTAGAGAAGCAGGGAGCCGTCGACATCCCGGACAAGGGTCGGAGTGTAGCAGCGCTCGAGGAACGGGCCGTCCCCCGACCTGAACACAGGGTTGAAGGACGCTTTCGTCCAGTGGATTCGATCCCATGACCAGGCGTAGCCGATACCGGCATTTCCGGACTGGCCGCCGGAGTAGAGCATCCACCACCGGCTGTCTTCAAGCCGCTCCACATGGCAGGCGGAAACATAGCCGTTGGTTCCTTCCCAGGATTGTGGATTGACCAGGCCGGAGAGGATCGGTGCGTTCCCGTAAAGCCGCCAGTCCACAGCGTCGTCCGAGTATCCCAGGCCGAGGCTGTCGTTGCCGCCCGTGGTGGCGATGAAGAAGAGCGCGTAACGCCAGGTGAAGGGCTTACCGGGGACGGAAGTCGGCTCCGGGTTGTACCAGAGAAATGACGGCCCGTAGTGACCGCGGTTCCAGGCTGTTTCCGTTCCTTCGGTGACCAGGTTCCCCGTGCAAGCCGCGTCCTCCGTGAAAGCGGCCGCGTCGGCCTTCGGGTTGCACACGGCGGTCCTGAGCCCGGCCATGGCGTAAGGCTGGTTGGAAACGTCCGGGTCCCAGTAGAGGATGCGCAGTCGGTCCGGGGCCTCGAGGGCGCAGACCACGTGGTAGCCGTTCTCCGCGATGCCGGAGACCTTCTTTTCGTTGTCCCAGGCAAGTCCGTCATCGGAAAAGGCGCAACTCATGCCCGCGCCGTCTCCGTAGTAGGCGACGAAATCCCGAAGCCGGGTTCCGTCGTGAAAACCGCCGGAGGAGCGAAGGACGCGGACATAATAGGCTCTGTCCGCCGAAAGGGGCAGAGCATGGGGATATTGATGTTCAAAGACGACCGGCGGCAGACCAGCGGGCGATTCCGCGCCGGAAGGAACGAGCAGGAGACCGAGGTCGATGGCACGGACCAGGTCCTCGGTCATGGCGGAAAGGGTTATTGTCTTTCCCGGTCCGAGCGTACCCGGCAGACCGGGCAGCTCCAGGATGGTGTCGGTGTTGCTTTGAATCGTAATGGTCATGGTCATATCCTCTCAGTGTGGCTGACGCCGGAGTCCATCAGCTTCCGGTTGATCAGCCTGGTTTCCGTTTCTTCCCGCCGGATGCGCTTCATGATCTCTGCAAAGGCCGCAGCCTCTTCGGCGGGAAGGTTGAGTACCTTTTCCACCCGCTGAAGCCGCGCGTCCAGGTTCGCCAGCAGATCCAGGGCATGGTCGCGGATGACGTACTCGCGCTTCTCGCGCGGGGAAGGAATGAACTCGGTCAGTCCGCCTTGTCTGCGTACGATCATGGGTTTTCCTCCATCAGCTCAGGGTCGCCCCGAGCGTGTGAATCCGCGGGTAGACCAGGTTGTTGCCGGTCATTTCCGCCTTGTAGCGGACCTTGTTCCCGGTCGGGTCGGAGAAGGTCCGGGTCAGGGTGTATTCGGTCCACTCCTGGTCGATCTCCCGCGTCGATTCGATGGACATGGGTTCCCAGGTCGCGCCGCCGTCGTTGGAGGCGAACCAGTTGAGGCTGGTGCCGCTGGGGATGTTCATCTGGGTGTAGACCTTGGTGGATTCCACGCCCTGGGTCAGTTCGTTCTCTCGCGTGATGTACGCGCCGGTGACGTTGTTGAGGTAGCCGATCAGGTTCACGTCCTTGTAATTCAAGGCCGGCGAATCATTGGCCGCGGAGCTGTCAAACAGCGCCCGTACAAGCACCTCGTTTGCGATGTTCGGCAGGTTCTCCTCTTCAGCGGGGACGATGGCGTCCCAGGTGGACCCTCCGTCGGTGGAGTATTCCCACACGATGCCGGTGCCTTCCGGGATGGCCGAATATTCATCGATATTGAGCTCGCTGAACTGCACGCCGGTGACAGGCTGGAAGCGGACCTCGCCGGAAGGCTGGAAATCGTAGCCGTAGATCTTCATGGTGAGGTCGGAACCGTTGAGCGGCGTCCAGGTCTCGGCGTTGGAACTTTCCAGGAGCACGCCTTCGGCATAGGTCTGGCGGGTGATGACGCCGTTTTGTCCCATCTGCCCAAGCGTGGCGATGCGTACGCGGTAGTTCGTGCTGTTGGTGAGAAGCACCACCGCGTAGCTCGTGTTTGCCTCGGCGTAGAAGGGATCGTCGAAGGTGATCTTGGTTTCCCCGCCCAGGTTGATCTCGTCGGGAGAGACCACCTTCTCGGCCAGCACCACTTCGTTGGGAAGGCCGGTGGTCACGCCGCGGATCTGGACGGTGACCGGGATGGAGGCGTCCTTCTGGGTGAAATGAACGCCCACGGCCGAGATGACGCGGTTTTGGGTAAAGCTGAAGGTTTGGGCCAGGGGATCGCGCCTGCGCCACCGCCATCTCCAGCGCCATACGGTACGGACGACCGGTACCCTGATGATGCGCGGCGGAATCCTCTGCACGATGGTCTGCCGGCGCACGATGGTGCGGTTCACCACAATACGCTGGATACGGGTGATCACGAGCGGATCGTTGACCTGCAGGTTGGTCTGGGCGGAATAGGTCCCGTCGGTCACCTCGACGATCCGGTTGCCGTTGCGGACGTTCGACGGAATAACGAAAGAAGCGGTGACCCGTCCAGCCGCGTCGGCGGTGAGGTTGGAGGCGACCACCCGGCCGTCGCACCGCACCGTGACACCGGTGGCGCTGGGTGTGAAGTTGGAGCCCACCACGGCGACACCGGTCTGTCCCCGGCGGCCGATGTTCGGTGTAATCTCCACCGAGGCCTCGGGCTTGTCAAAGACCGCATAGGGGTTGATGTTCTTTTCCTCGGACCAGTCGGTCTGCTCGATCAGTACGTTTTCCGTGCCGGGAAGCAGGACCAGGCTCCCTTTGAACAGTGCGTTGCTGGCGGATTGATCCACCTCGAGCACGTTGGGAGTGGAAGCGCGATCCGGGGCCACGAACTGATGAACGCCGTCGATCCGGGCGCTCCATTCGCTGTGATAGATGTCAGACTGGGCGTCGTTGGAAAAATCGTCCGAGTAGACGCCCTTCTTGGTTTGCGCGTCCCGGTTCTGCAGCTCGTTGTTCATCTGGAACTGCGCGTCGTTGTATTTCAGGTCCTCCACGTCGTTTATGATCTCGTGGATCTGGTCCATGGTGACGCGGGTCAGGCCGAAGTTGATGATGCTCATGTTCACCGAGTTGGGCGGGCAGTCCACGCTGCAGAGCCCCAGCGTACCCTCGGGGACGACCGGCAGCTTGGGGAAATCCGCCGGCGCACCTTCCAGCCTCTTGATCTCGCCGGTGGTGGCGTAGATGACGTCTTTCCGCCCCAGATAATAGTCGTAGTCGATACTGCAGTTGGAGCCGTCCACCGGCTCGTCGCCGAGGTTCGAGCGGCCGAAATTGACGAGACTCAGATTTCCCAACGCGATCTGCACCGAAGACATGGTCAGGGCGCTGCTGTTGGAGGCCGGTGGATTGCCTCCGACGATCTCGTCCACGCCGTCGTCCACATAGGAGGTAACGCCCGCCGCGACTTCCTTGAGGAGTTGGAAATCAGCTCGGTCTGTGTTCTGCGTGCCGCGGTAGATTCGATAGCCCGTGGCCCCGTTGACGGGAAGCCAGGAGAGCTTGTTGATCTCGCCAGCCAGGGTGTCTCGGGAAACGGCCTTGGCCGGGTCGTACTCGGTTTCACCGGAACCGTCCAGGGCGGTAATAAGATAGAAATACTCTCCGGCCGACGGATGGCCGGACTCGCCGAACCAGCCGCCGTCCACGTAATCCGTGCCTTTGATCATCTGCTTGGTGTAGGTCCAGCGCACGGTGTAGGTGGTGCCGATGGCCGGCTCGTTCCCAGAGCCGAGCCAGTCCACGTAGTTGCCGGACTGCTGCCAGTCCACGCCTTCCTGGAACACGGTCGCGCCCTGGCTCACCTCAAGGATGTCCACCACCGGGTTCGGCACGAGCAGGTCCTCGCCACCTCCCACGGACCCTCTGGTGATGTTGGAGACGATCTCGACAATGGCCTCGACCTGCGTGGTCTCCTTGAGGGGCGTGCTGTTGAGCGCGTAGCGCCGGGTACCGACGTTGTAAGTCTTCTGCTCGCCGCGCACCGACTTGGTGGCGACGGACTTGGGAACCATCGTGGTGGTGGGCAGGTCCTTCTGCAGACGGTAACCCTGGATGTAGGCCCTCCCGGCGTTGGTGATCACCTCCACGTTGTCGCCGTCGTTGTCGCCGATGAAGCTGTCCAGCCCCTTAACCAGGTAGCTGCCGGCCTGATCGAAGGTCCGTTCGGCCAGGTTCTGGAGCAGCGAGTTCAACCCCTCCGCCGCGGCGAAGGAAAGCTGGTCTTCCGTGATGGAGGAGACCGTTATGCGGCTTCCCGGAAGCGTCCCTAGGAGATCCCGGAGGTACATGTTGGACTTTTCCTGGATCGTGGCCGTGACGTCGCCGGTTTCCCGGTCGAACTTGTATATCGGTACAACCTTACGTTCGATGACATTGTTGGGAAGCGTCTCCCCGCTCGTGTCATGGTCTTTCAGCGTCAGGACCCACTTCTCGCGCTCGGCGGTGGGCTCGCCCGTGGCCGGGTTGATGAGCGCGGCGTCCTGGTTGTAGCCGTAGTTGTACTTGAGCAGCTCGACGTAGACGTAGTCCGCGCCCGAGGTCTTGGCCGGATCGTAGGTCAGCACCGCGCCAGGCACCTGCTCGATATGGCCGTCGAGATAGACTATCCCCTCGGCCACGGTGAGCACGTTGTCGGTGACAGACACGCCGAGTCCGCTGATCACCGCGCCTTCTTTGAAGAGCATGTCGGCGATCTTCTTGCGTTCATGGTTGATGATGTCCTGCTGCTCATTGAGCTCCGAGTCGAGCAGGTCACGGTCCTGGTGGTAGCGGACCCGCTTGTAGTTTTTTGTCGGATCGAATGTATCGCGCGAGATGGACATGGTCGTTCCTCCTGATTAAATCTTGATGACCCCGACCAGCTCCACCCGCGTATCGGAGGTCTTGTTGAAGTCGGGGATGTTCTTCAGTTCGTACAGATACCCCGGCGTGAGCACCTCGCCGGTCGGGTTGGTGTCCTCGTGATAGACACCGTTCGCCGCGTAATCCGACTGAAGGCCGTCGATGTAAGCCACGTCACCGCCGAAGAAACCGTATTCCCGGATGGTGATGCCGTTGGCCTCGTTCTCCTCGAAGCGGAAGAAGACGCCGATGGTCTGGGTCTCCTCAGCGGTCTCGATGTAATGGATACCGTTGACGACAAGCGTGCCTTCCGGGTCCTCTTTGAGAAAGGTGCGCTTGTAGAACTTCTTCCGCGCCCGCTCGTTCTTGAGCACCGTCTGGTCGATGTCCGGAGCGGGCGGATTCAAGGGATCGGTGAACGTGGCGTCGCCCTCGCCGATGGCGCAATGGGTGATTCCCTCGATGGGATCGCCCATCAGCAGCCTCGCGGTGAGGATGCGGCCGGTCTTGACTATGAGTCCCAATGACATTTGTTTTCCTCCTTCATGTCTGAATCACATGGCTTTCGTTCAACAGCACGACGAAGACCGTCTGGCCGGTTTCACAGTTGTGCCCCAGCGGATGAACCACGCCTTGTTTCGTATCCACGGACCGGTCGATTTCGGCGAAAACCGCCTGCCGGGTGTCTCCACCGAGGTCGAGCGGATGATGAACAGGGACGACGATGTCGACGTTGACGACCATCGCTCCATGGATCACCGCGGCCACGTCCGCCTGGCTCTCGATACCGCCGATGATTCGTTGCCGGGCGTCAAAGCCCGTGACCGTCGTGCCAAGGACGGTGATTCGAATATCTGTATCCACGCTGATTGCCATATTTGCTTCCCTACAGGATCGGATTCTCCGTGCCGGTGACGCGGAGCTTGAGGTCCGTCTTGTTCTGAACAGGTGTTCCGGCGGGCACAGTGCAGCGCCTCCAGAAGGAGACGGTGACATCATGCGGTTTGTCGCCCAGGGTGAGAGGTGAGCCTGGTGTGGCCGTATCCAATTCCGCCTGGGTCAATGCCAGCGCATACCAGCCCGATTCGTCCCCACCCGCGGTATCGACAGGTTCAACCACGAGCCCGGTGTAGTCGTATCCGGAGTAGACCGAAGCGCCGGCAGTGTGCGCGGCGGGAGTCGTTCCGCCGTAACCGCGTTCCACACCCAGCGTCGTGCTCCCTCCGCCGCTCAAAACGCGCATTTGTTCGTTGTCGATGATGATGACTTCGCCGTCGGCGAACCGGGGTTCGCTGAGCTGCAGCGAGGTCTCGCCCGAAGCCAGGGGAGCGGCCAACGTGGTCTGCTCGTTGGCGAGGAAAAGCTCCTTGTCCTTCGCTTCGCCGTCGGTCCCGTTGTAGGTGTCGTCGTCGGGATTCGAGAGGTCGCCTTCCGAGACCTGCTGCGTCAAGGCGCTGTCTTCATACAGATGAATCGCCATAAATTCCTCCTATGCCGTCGGCCACTGCGTGACGGTGTACTGGTTTGCCGCTGCTTCGAATCCGGCCTGAACCTCGGCATGTTCGTCCTTCTGCCGGAAACGCCACCGCAGACAAGGCTTGGAAACACGGAAGCCGGCGGCGTTGAGCGGCATGAGTCCCAGCCGCATGGGATAGGTGCGATCCACGGAAAGGCGGAGACCCGTGTGGTTCAGCCTGCGGTTGTTGAGAAGCAGCGTTTCCACGCGACGGCGGCGGGGAACTCCGGTGTCCACGACCATTTCGAATGAAGCCCGCGCCTCGGTCACGTAGGCGTCAGTAATCTCGGTCGCGTTCAGGGTTCGGTTGTTCAGGGAAAAACCGGGACGCCTGGCACGCCAACGGTTCACCACATCCCAGGCCCCGCTGACTTCCGCCCAGTCCGCATCCGCGTATGCCGTGATGAACAAATGCCTGCCAGCCGCCGCGCCCGAAACCTTGTCCAAGCCGTTTATGCGGGAATGTCCCACCCGGAACCAACTCGTGAGTCGAGAGCGACGGCCGTAACGGTGGGTTCGCCCGTCGCCGCGGTTCACCGGTTCGACGTGGATCGCTTCGGAAAGCAGGTCTTTCTGCCGGAACTTGATTCTGCATGTCGAT
>Ga0256835_1001059_pt1 | contig 17477 bp, 20 predicted proteins | sample PIR30metaG_FD_185972 | JGI IMG/M metagenome (GOLD analysis project Ga0256835, IMG submission 185972) | Hydrothermal vent microbial communities from East Pacific Rise, Pacific Ocean - PIR-30 | ecosystem: Environmental > Aquatic > Marine > Hydrothermal vents | place: Pacific Ocean: East Pacific...
TGGGAAGTGCTTGTCTACTGTGTGTTTGTATAGTTTCTCCGCTGTCCGTGCTGCTTCTTCTAGTTCTCCTGTTATCGTGGTTATTATGAGGTGGTTTGCCAGCGAGATCATTTCCTCGTGTATCTTATCCATGGGCTCGTACCCTGATAGGAGCTGCCTGATCGCTTTTGCTGTTGGTGGGTGTATCCTGTAGATCCTAATTGTTGCTGGTCCATGTTCTTCTTCGAGCTTCTCTAGTGCTTCTAGGCCTGTGTATTCTTTGCCGCGGTGGATTAGGGATATATTTGCTATCCACCCCCCTCTCACGAGGAGCTTGTAGGCGCGGTCATCGATGACTATGTCCATTAAGTGTATTCCGTGGCCTGCTTTTTCGAGGATCAATGCTAGATCGTCGGGGAGCTGTGCTCCTTGTTCCTCGAGGAATTCCTCCTCTACTATTTCCTCGATGAAGCTATAGGGTATAAGCCTGCATATCTCATCGAGTTTCTCCGGGGGGTGTAGGAGATGTTGTCTTAGATCCAATTGTCCGGCCCCCATATTTATTTCTTCATTGGAACACCTTATTAAACCGATCCGATCAAGAATATATTGATGATAAAGTCATTCATGTAACGTGGTGTGTTATGACCAGGTCCAAGGCACTCATTGTTGTTTATGGGGAGTGGGAGTCTATTAGGAACATGTTGCTGGACATAGATATTCTTCTCCCGGGCCACGATGTCTACATGCTGGGAGTGATCCCCTGTCTCCGTGGAAGAGCAATGCTGAACAAACTATACGTTGACGTTGTGATGAGGAAGCTTGAGAAAGAATTCAGCAAAGCAGAGGAGATTCTCCGGGAGAAAAACATCGAGATTGCAGGTAAAGAGGTCGTCAGGGGTAAGCCGGGCGATGCGCTGAGAAAATATGTTGTTGAGAAAGGCTATGAGACTGTCTTCATACCCCTGCAGCTCCCGCCGAGTAAAAGGTTATTGGTGGCCGTTGCCAAGCCTGTACTGGAGGGCAGGACGAGCCTGATCCTATATACTCCGCAGACAAGGATCGGTGGTTCAAAAGACATATTGATCCTCGCCAAAGACAAGCCGCCCTACAGGTTCCACACAGGCTACACTAGCCTCGTAGACATAGACACGATAGAGCTTGCCTTCACACATAAGCCGAGCACCGAGAAAATAGAGGAGTACCTGGCCCGGCGGAAAGACCTCCGCTACAAACACCTAGTCATAACGAGGCTTCAGAGCAGAGAAGTAGAGGAGAAGATAGAGGAGGGCCTCAGAGGATACAGGTTTGTGATCGTGCATCCCGACATATTCTATAAGAAAGTATTCAGAGGATACATGCTGACACCGCTTGCCCGGGCAATAATATTGTCTACACAGCGGCCAGTCATAGTCTCCGCCTAGCCGCCCCGGAGCAGTGAGGCGTAGTGCTGGTAAGCCGCGACATAGTTGTGCGGACTAGATATGGATGAACCTATACCGCTGAACACATTGTTCCATAGCGGGGGCGCCGCGAACCCGAGGAACAAGACTGCGGCACCGAGAACTACTAGGGCGAACATGGTTGCACTACTTGTCCGTAGCTCCCCGAAAATCTCCTCGGCCGGCTCTTCTAGGCATAGCTTGTAGAAGAGCCTGATATAGGCGATCATCCCCGATATATATCCTGCGAGGAATAATCCGAGCGCGATCCAGCTCCCAGCACCGATCATAGCTGTCATCAAGGAGTACTCACTCATAAACACGGCCAGCGGCGGAAGACCCGCCAGCGCCAGCAATGGTAGGGCGAGAAATACTCCGAGGACAGGGTATTTTCTCCCAATACCTCGTAATCTATCAATATCTCTCGAGCCCGCCACAGCGATCGGTAATCCCACGGCCAGGAACAACATGGCCTTAGCAAATGAATGCGTGACCGCCTGGTAGAAAGCCGCTGAGGCGCCAGGGGCCGTGCCAAGGCTCAGGCCTAGCACTATGAAGCCTATATTGAGAATAGTGCTGTAAGCTATGAGGCGCTTAACATCCCGCTGTGCATTCATGAGTAATCCACCGATCAGAGCCGATAAACCGCCCAGGACGAGCAGGGCGATCCTATAGCCGTACATTAGGCTCGGGACACCAGCGATTACTGTGTAGAGGAATCTAGCAGTACAGTAGACGCCTACGTTGACAACAAGGCCTGACAGTACAGCAGATACAGGTGTCGGCGCGGAGGAATGAGCGTCGGGCAACCAGTAATGGTTCGGGAATATGGCTGATTTAAACGTGAAAGCATAGAGGGCTAGGGCCATGAAGACAGCGATTCCTATGTAGAGATTACCCCATCCGTGTCCTGTGAGAGGAGACGCTAGTCCTTGGAGCTTAGCGCTCATATCTGCAATGCTTAGTGTTCCGAAGCACCCATAACCAGTTATTGTGGCGGCGAAGAAGATGGTCGTGGCCAGTGCCCCGTAAACAGCGTATTTAAGCGATGAAGCAGATGCCAACGGATCCCTGTGACGGTAGGCTACGAGGGCGTATGCAGCTATACTTGTCACTTCGATCATTACGAACAGGTTGAAGAAATCACCGGTGTAGAAGCAGCCGAGCATGCCGGCCTCAATGACTAGTAGGAGGGTGTAGTAGAGGTAGAGCCTATCATCGCTGTGCATGTAGCCCGTACTATAGATTGCTACGACCAGCATGATCACAGAGGTGATCAGGCCGAGGATAGCTCCCAGCATATCCACTTCATAGAATATACCGACGGGGGGAGGCCAGCCGCCGAACATATAGACAACTATAGCTGATCTAGCCAGCCAGAAAGTACTCGCGGCACAATACCCGGATATGAGCATTGCGATCAGTGTGAAAAACTCTATCAGCCTCCTACCACCGCCTAACAACCTTATCAGGGGAACCGCGAGAGCTCCTACAGCTGGGACAAGCACCGCTAGTGCAGGCAGGGCCGAAACCATTGATCCGGTCATGCACCACACACCTCGAAGACCCGTTCTTTAATCGAAGATCTCACGAGCGTATGTTTCGAAGCCGAGGCTGATTATATTACGGCAGGCGAGGGGATCAGTTGACCTTGTATCAATCCAGTGAACAAGGAGATAGCCGCGCTCCTCATTAATATCGATCGTCACCGTTCCAGGCGTATTAGTAATAGAGTTTGCTATGAGCAGTACTGCGTAGTCGCTCTTAACATAATATGGTATCTTGACGAAGCCAGGCCTTATCCTGAGACGGGGAGATAGGATTATCTTTGATACTGCTAGATGTGCTTTGACTTCATCTATGAAGAAGTACTTTAAGAGGTACTGGATCAGTTTTAATAGTCTGCCTGGCGTTAAGCGTCCGGGGTTCTTGATGAGGATATCTGCTGTCAGTACTGCGGCTATGATGCTTGATATTAGTCCTAGGGTGAGGTCTACGGGTGCGAACCCCCCGGTTATGCCCAGGTACAAGCCATAATAAATAAGCGTCAACACGATTATCCCGATAACTCTACCCCCACTCATGGATCACCGCCTCATCTTCTCAAGTATTCTCCTATAATCAAGGGTTCCGTACTGCTGGTAGATCTTCACGGCTAGGAATAGGAGGAAAGCAGTTACGGCCAGGTTAATCACTATGGCCGTTATGACCAGGGCTTGCGGGATAGGATCCACGGCTCTGGAGGCGAAAACACTGATCTCCTGCTGTGACGGGTGGAGGTAGGGGAGTATTGGTGGAAGCGGGTTGCCCTTGACCCTGTAGCCGAGATATATCGCTATAGTGTTCACTGTGTCGCCTAGTATTGTCAGGGCTATTATTTTCTTGATGATATTCTTCTTGGCGAGCACGCCATAGACTCCTACTAGAGCTACTCCTAGAAGCACTGCTAGGTTTAACACGTACAGTAGTGTGATTATGGTCATTTCTTTTCACCCACCCATATGATCGTGAATACTATGAATACTATGACGAACTCCATCGCGACAACAAGGAACTCGAACACGTTCAGGTAGATCAGTGAGCCTCCGATGTAGAGCGGGCCTAGATATACTGGGTATCCGGGGAAACAGGCATGTGGCTTAGCCTGGTTCTCTAGGAGGTAGCCGTTCATCCAGAACGGTATGAAGACTATTATGGCTAGTAGGAGGAGCGCCGCGCTACGGATCAGCTTGCTCCTGCTGATCCTGTATCCTCTTCGCCTTAGATAATCTATTCCGTAAGCCGCGAGTAGGAGGAGTGGTGCTACGGCAAAGGTTGCTCCGCCGGCGAAACCGCCTCCAGGCGTGATGTATCCGTGGAGCGCTATGTTGAATGACGTTATCAGTATGATCGCGAACAATATCTTCGTGGCTGTCCTAACGACAAGTGTTAGTCTACCTCCTTTCTTCCTCCAATACTCGCCTAGACCGCTCCATAGGACAAGGCATCCCGTTATCGCCGCGTAGAGAACTATTGTCTCGAAAACAGTGTCGATGCCGCGGTAATCCCATATGATCGAGGTAACAGCTTCGGGGCTGCCGGCCCACCAGGTCTTATCATAGATGTTATAGGTGTGGTAAAGTATGAATTCGCCGAGCCCCCTAATGCCTCCCGTAACCTGCTTCCAGCCTATCACGCCATAAGCTACCGATGAGAGCAGAGCAGCTGCGACCAGCATCAGTACCAGGGATACGAGGGCTTTACTCAGAGCCATCTTCCTCATACCTCCTAGTCTTTGATACGGCGTAGAGCATGAGCACGGGATATATCCCGGCCCCGACGGCTAGATAAACGATGAGTATGTCGGGGGCGAGGAGCAAGGCGTAGATTATAGCGTAGGCTATGCTCTGGATAGCGGAGTAAGCAATAGCTTTAACCAGATCCCTATCCATGATAGCCTTCACAGTAGCGGCTAGAGAGACGAGGCCGAGATACAGCATTATCAGCAACGCTATCTCAGGGCTCACTCCTCCTCACCCATATCAGCTATGCATGGCTCCTTATCCGCGGCACCCGCCCTGTAAGCGGCTTTACCGAGGATATGGGAACCTGTAGGAGCGGACAACAAGATCGCTATGGCTGCGAGGAAGCAGAGAACCGCGGCCGAGACACGGTATGGGCCGAGCTGATCAGATACAAGCGCTATCAGCCCCACACCGACTAGTGGGAGAGCCGCTCCTCCCACAGCGCCTATGGTCGCGGCATGTAGCCTCGTATAGAAGTTCGGGAGTCTCAGCATACCTATACCTGCTATTACATCGTATACTGCCCCGATAACTACTAGGGCCGCGCCCAGATAGAGTATGATCGTATCTATAATCATTGTTTTCACCCCAGCTCTCTTCTCAACAAGTACTTGGAGACATAGACGTCGAAAACATAGGCCCAGAGAGCTAGTAGGAAAGATCCTATGACGAGCAGTGCGGTGCCATAATAGATCGATATGAGTGCTATGAACACTGCCAGGTCATAGGATAGACAATCTATAGCAAGCACTATATCGGGTATGCTCGGCCCACGGATAGCTCTAACTATATACATTGTGAAAGCAGCTATGAATAGACAAGCAACGACTGGTACAAACACGTCGAGGAAACCAGACGTGTTCACTTCTCCCTCGCCTCCTCCACATAGACTTGTTTCCTCTGCTTCTGACGGGCAAGCCCACGGGCTAGCATTAAGCCGTAAAGCATGGCTTCTGGCTTAGGCGGACAACCCGGAACATATACTGTTGGAGGCCTCGGTATCCCGCGTTCCTTGAGGATCTCGTACAGCTTGTCGATCCCGCCTACAACGTTGTAGGTGTCATGCCATATACCGCCGCCGCAAGCACAAGAACCACATGCTAGTACTGCTACAGCGCCAGCAGATGCCTCTAGGGCCCGGATAACGTAGGGTAGTGCTTGAAGAGTCACGGGGCCCGTGAAGACTATGACGTCAGCGTGTAGAGGTGATCCTACGAGCTTGACCCCTAGCCTCTCAGCATCCTGTCTGGGTGCGAACATGTTGAGAACCTCTATGTCGCAGCCATTACATGATCCGCTGTTTAGGTGGAAGACCCATGTACTCCTACGATCAATTCTTCTCAACGGTTACACCCCCTCGCGTAGCCGATCATCTTTGCCGAGACCAGTGCTCTACACCTGGGACATAGATGGGCTAGCCACCGCTGCTCGGGATCAAGTTTCTCCTCGACATGTCTGACTTCTCGGCGAGTTGCGAATGCTTTTCCGCAGAGACTGCACTTCTCGAGCAAGAGCCTGACCTCTTGGACGAGATCATCTCTGGAGAGACTGGCTAGCTCGAACATATCGGTAAGCCTCACAGCCCCCATGGGGCACACATCCTGGCACCTACCACAAAAGATACACCGGCCAAGGAATAGTTTGACCACACGATAGTTTCCCTCATCATATATGCTCAGCGCTCCGGGCGGACAAGCATTGACGCACGCCCCACACCCAATGCATTTCTCGGGGTCTATGACTGGTTTACCCCTGAATCCCTCCGGGACGCTGATAGGCTTGTAGGGGTATTGCTCGGTCACGGGCTTCTTCTTGATCTCGCTTATGAAGGCGATCCTGGAAGCAACCATTATATCATCCTCAAGGCTTTCATGAGAGACATTTTCCTGCCGCTCCCAACATCTATTACGATGACGTGGTCTGTGCAGGAGAAGCAGGGATCTATGCTAGCTATTATTATTGGAGCATTCGCTAGTTTCTCACCTACAAGCATATATGGAACCGTTGCTAGGTTCATGTAGGATGGAGCTCGTGGCCTCCACCTATAGATCTTGTTCTCCCGGCCCGTTACAACATAATGGATATCTTCTCCACGCGGGGCCTCGGTAACCCCGATCCCTATCCGTAGCTCAGGTATATCGCCGTACTCGGCCATAAGGCCGCCGGCAGGGATCTCCCGGATGAATACTCTAAGCAACCTAATAGATTCCAGTGTCTCCTCATACCTCACAAGGATCCTTGAGAGAACATCGCATCCATCCATCACCGGGACATTTACATCTACGTATTTGTAGGCGGCATACGGATAGTCGCGGCGGACATCAATATCAACCCCAGAAGCCCTCGCGTGCGGCCCGACAGCACCGAGCTTCCTAGCCTCATCCCTGGTCAGTATTCCGATGTTCTTCGTCCTAGCAATGATCTCCCCCATATCCTTCACTTGCTTGATCAACGCCTTGAACTTGCCTTCAATATAATCGAGGGCCTCGAGGACAGCACGTGCTTTCGCCTCATCGATATCCCTCCTGACCCCTCCGACAAGGTTTAATCCATACGTCTTACGGTTACCCGTCAATAGCTCGGCTAGATCCATTATTTTTTCTCTAAGCCTCCAGGTAATCATGAATCCCGTGTCGAAGCCGAGGAGATGGAAAGCTACTCCAAACCATAATAAGTGACTATGCAGCCTCTCGATCTCGAGGAGTATGCTCCTGATATACTCGGCCCTAACAGGCACTCTGATATCGGCGGCTTTCTCAACTGCCTGACAATAAGCCGTTGCGTGGGTGTAGCCGCATATACCGCATATTCTCTCAGCGAGGAATGGTATCTGGTTATATGTTAGCCTTGACTCTGCTAGTTTCTCCATTCCACGATGTACATAGAACCCCCTGTACCTCGCCTCTACTATCCTCTCCCCCTCCACTATGAGCTCATAGTATTCCGGCTCGTGGAGAGCGGGATGATATGGCCCCAAAGGTATCTCGGCCGCTACTCTTTTCTCTCCCACACCTGTCTTTGCAGAGAAATACCTTGGCGCCGCACGATCAGCTATACTGCGTGGATCATATGGTTTCTCGTCATAGGGATAATCTTTCCTCAATGGGTAAACTCCTTCAGGCCAATCATCAGGCAGTATCAATCTATAGGGCTCCGGATGGTTCTCGAACCTTATGCCGAGCATGTCCATGGCTTCCCGTTCATGCCAGTTAGCGGCCGGGTAGACAGGTGTTATCGACTTGATCGACGGCTCTGGATCGCCTGTGGATGCTTCGAGGACTATGAACAAGCCGTCCTTGTCGAGTGCGAGGACGTGGTGCATGAGATACGATCTGTTTATAGGCCTATAGTCTATGCCAACGCCTGTCGAGTACCGTGGACCATATTCTGCGAGTTTCTCGGCTGTCTCCAAGACATTCTTTGCTCTGACCAGCACCGTTGAATCATCCACACACTCAGCATCCACGAGACCTGTTTTCGCGATAAATTCATCGCAACGCATCGTCTCTTCCCTCCTACCACCCTATCGAGGCGAGTATGACCGCTATGATCGAGGCCAGCCCGACACGTTTGAGTGCTCGGATGGCTTGTCTCGGCGTATACCTGCCGTAGACCGTGTCGAGCATCCTCATAACCATGTAGATGAACGTTGTGAGCACTGTGAAGACAGCTATCCTGAGAACAAGTCCTACCGGGCCCGTGCCTAGAATGCTCCAGGGGAACAAGAGGTCTACGAGCAAGGCTATGAAGAGCGTCTCCTTGATCATCGAGCTATGCATTAGTAAAGCGAGTGTTCTGCCTCCATAACCTATTAGTGCTCCACCAGCAAGCTCGGGCTCCGCCTCACTGATCTCGAAAGGCAGGTTTAAGCCCTCCACATAGGCAATGATGGCTAGTACGGCTGCGGCGATTATCATTGAGGGCTTAAAGGGATCCAGCCTTATGATCGGAGAAGCCACGGCAATATACAGTGTTCCGTAGGCAGCCGCTATCGAGGCTATTGCCCCGGCAAAGCATAGCTCGGAAGCCATCATCAGCGAGGCCTCCCTACAGCCACCGACCACGCTATAAGGAATACTCATCGATAACGAGCCGTAAGTCAGGGCTATCGATACCGCTACGAGGAGATAAGCCGCAACAATGAGATCACAACCTGTATCTGCCGGTAGGAAGGAAGGTATTATTAGCCCAGCCATAATAGCTAATGCCATCGTTAAGGCAGGAGCGTACCTGGCGTACCGTCCAGAGTAGCCGTCGATTATCCCGGGCATACAGTAGAGCTTTCTCAGATCATATATTGTCTGGAGGATCGAAGGGCCACGCCTACGCTGTATACGGGCCCTTATCTTCCTCCCAATACCATCGAGTAGGGGAGCATATACTAGCAATACCAGTGCATTAACAAGTGCGAACACCCAGGTGTATATCATCTGCTCCACCGCCACCCCGTCCGTCACCCCGGTAGACATCCTGTTGCGAGCCCTATGATTAGTAGGAGGAAAACAATTAGGCATGCAATGAACGCCATGTAGACCGGTGTCTCGAAGACGGCCGATGCTCTGGGTAGGAGTGTTTCAAGGCTCCTACCTATTCTCCGTAGCGACAGAGAAGTCTTTTCGCTGAAACTGTATATTTCGTGAAAGACATTCTCGAAATCATCATAGTAGTGGCTTGGAGCTGGCAGTGTCTTGTCTAGTGGTTTCTCTGCTCCGCAGAACCATCCCTTGACACCTCTTGTTCTTCCTGATATGAGGATGCCATATAGAAGGCCTGATAACGGGAATACTATTGCAGCTATTACCGTGGAGGGATTCATACCCACTAGGCTTACCGCTGGCATTAATCCCTGGACTACATGGCCTTGCAACCACGTATTCGTCAATGTATAGCCTATGAGCTTTAACGGTATGAGAGGCACTACTCCGAACAATACACATAGACCGGCAAGTATGAGCATGGCCAATACCATTGATAATGGTGGCTCGCCGGAGAAACCAATGTGTTTGATAGAGGGCCTGCCGTAGATCGATGTATAGTATTTTATGAAACTAGCAGTTGTTACCGATGAGATAAACATTGCGGCGAACCCACAGATGGGCAATAGACCGACCGCTGGCATTGTTGAGGCGTATATCATCCATTTACTAACGAAGCCGTTGAAGGGGGGTACACCGGATATTGAGAAAGCAGCTATGAGGGCCGCCGTGCTTGTCAAAGGCATGATCCTGCCTAGGCCTCCCAGCAAGTCGAGGCTTCTCTCTCCAACAGCGTATTCTGCTGCGCCTGCACTCATGAATAATAATGTCTTGAACAATGAGTGGTTGAAGGCATGGTAGAGGGCGGCGGCTGCTGCGACCGATGATAGGATGACACTGTAGGGGGGATAAGCCATGAGGTATATCGATGCTCCCAGCGCTAGTACTACATATCCTATCTGGCCCATACTATGATATGCTAGGAGCCTCTTGGAGTCTGCTTGTCGTAAGGCCATGAGTGTCCCGTATACTAGTGTAGCAGTCCCCACGACAACAAGGACTACGCCCCAGACTCCGAGCGGTGGTAGGAAGTACATGAATAGTCTGAACAACATGTAGACGCCGACCTTAGAGGCGGCACCGCTTAGGAGAGCCGAGGCCATTGTAGGGGATTCCCCATAGGCATCTGGCACCCATGAGTGGAACGGGATCAGGCCCGTCTTAGCCATTAGCCCGGCTAGGATCAGTCCGGGAGCCACTATCCCAGCCACTACATCATGATTACTGGCTAGATGCAGTGTTTGTGCCACGGAGGCATAGGTTGCGTTACCGCATGACACTATTATAGCTGCGATCCCTCCAGCGATCATGAGCTCGGCGGGGGCTTTAGTCAATAAATAATACTTCATACTAGCCGCTACTCCTTTCTTAGTCATCCGAGATGCTACGAGCAGCTGGGTTGTGAAACCCATGAGCTCCCAGAGTACTAGGAACCAGAAAAGACTCTGCACAATTATGACGAGGTACATGAAGAGTACTAGTAATGGATAATTTATGATTAGCCTAGATATTTCTCTTCTTCTTTCGAGATAGTCTAGATATCCGAACATGTAAATCGATGAAACAAGGGAAACTAGGCCTAGTATTATGAGGAAATACGAGGAGATCCTGTCTAGGCCGAAGACAAGTGGGTATGGGAAACCATATGTTTGAATATTGCATGGGCATGAAAGCCATGGGTAAACAGTTATTATAGGCGTCCTACTCGTTAGGCCTGAGACTCCGAGGAAGAGTATTACTATGGAGGAAATACTTGTTAGAACAGCTGATCCCTTAGCCAGGATCCTTTTATTCCATGAGAGTATGAAGGGGATGAGGAGGAGTATGACGGGGATGCATAAAAAATACGTGTTTAACCATGTGGTCCCCGGCATCACAGCTGTTCCCATCCTTTTACTTCTTCTTCAAGTAGAGCTTGTGGTGTATGAAGTCGATCTCTTCTATGACTACGTTTTCCAAGACTTTTCTCTGGCCATCAATTCTCACGAGCTCGACGCCGTTATCAAGTACTTTTAGGTGGGCTACGTCATCCATTACTAGTTCTTCTCCCGCCGGGGACCTGAGGTATGCTTTTGATTCACACATTGTTCCTCTTCCTCCTGATGAGATGTGTGATCTTCTCATATAGTGAAAAAACATCTTTGTAGAATGGGCTGTCCGGGGGTAGGTCACCGATTCCCGAGCCGCTCTGATCTAGTTTCTCGACCATGGGATCATATCTGATCAGGTGGAACGGGGTCTTGGTGTTTCCGAATACTTTGCGGTAGAGCTTAGTGGCTACAAGGTGGTCTTTAACCTTGTTGATCACGAGGATATTGTCCTTTATACCTAGTTCTTCAGCCATGCGTATGAGTTTACGGGCTATGTGTAGGCTCTTAATGGTCGGCTCAGCCACGGTTATGTTTAGATCGAATTTCTCGGCTAATCCTCTCCCGAAGACCTCTGCTCCGGCCTCCGAGTCAACTATGATGACTTCTTTCCTCTGGAGCATGACGTGGAGTAGGAATGCTTTGGCGAGGGCTATGGCGGGGCAGAGGCATCCTTCTTTGCTGGCTTCTATGCTTCCTACAACGACTAGTTTTAGGTTATCGTTTATCTTGACACCGTATTTCTCGGCCAGGTCATCTACTCTTGGCGTTAGGCTGAAGAGAAGGCCCCATCCCTCTCCCGGTCTTGCACCAGTTCGTTCTTCTGCTAGTTCATCGTTCCTCGCGAGCGGCACTATCTTCTCTGCTTCCTCGATGGGTATTCCGAGAGTTACGGCTAGGTTTGGAACACTATCAGTATCTAAGGCTAGGACGTTGTAGCCGTTACGAGAAAAAATAATTGAGAGTAGCCCGGCTATGCTTGTCTTACCGACTCCTCCTTTCCCCGATATCAGTATCCTCACAAATCAACACCTTGGCCTAGATAAAGTATTGTGGTTTGCGGCGGGTCTTCAGGGCGCCCATCCGAGCCTTCTGCGCTTCTCCTCTATCACCCTTATGATTGTCTCAGCGGCTTTCTCCGGGTCTGGCTCTACGTAGAACTTTCCTCCCACGACATCCTCTATGTCTTCGGTGAGGAGCTTCGTGACCTTCTTGCTTCCGAGGACTGGCGGTATTGTTCCTAGGTGTGTGAATACTCCTGATGCTACGAAGTATGTTCCGATGCTTACTGCTTTCTCGCTCATCCATTCAGGCGCTGATCCCGCTACTGGTAGGTCTGGTATATCTACTCCTAGGGCCTCGGATAGCGCTGCTAGGACGAGCAGTATTCTGCTACAGTCTACACAGCTACCCATGTGGAGGCATGGCGGTATGCCTAGTGCTTCACATATCTTCCTAAGGCCTTTACCGGCCATTGATGCAGCTTTTGGTGACAGGAGGCCGTGCAGTCCGGCCGCTATGGCCCAGCACCCTGTTCCTACTACTAGTATGTCGTTCTCGATCAGCTTCTTCGTCAGCACTATGTGGCTATTGTTGTGTTTTACCTTGACGTTGTTACACCCTACGATACCGACTATTCCCTTGATGGTACCGTCTTTCAGTGCCTGGATGAGCGGGTCTAGTGTTCCTCCTAGTGCTTCTAGTATTGCTTCGACGCTGAAGCCCGCCATGATCTCCATCTTGTACTTCGGGATATATACTCTTGCCGGGCTCCTGTTCGGGTAGTTCTCGATGGCGAGCCTCACGATCTTCTCGGCTACCTCGTCTGCGTGTTCGGGCTCGAACTGTATATGCATCGCGCCAGGGATCTTCATCTTGTGCTCAGTCGTGATCAGTTTTGTATGGTAGCATCCAGCCACATCTGCCAATGCCGGGAATACGCACTGGTAGTCAACGATCATCGCTTCTACGGCGCCAGTTATTATCGCTAGTTCTTGCATCAAATAGTTTCCAAGCGGGGGTATGCCCAGCCTCATCAATACCTCGTTGCCCGTACAGCACATACCCACGACATTTACTCCTTCCGCACCATACTTCTTCGCGAGCTCCTGCATCTCCGGGCTAAGGGCTTTCTCCGCTATCTTCATGCTCAGGACAGGATTGTGTCCATGGACGACTATGTTGACCGTGTTCTCCTTGAGGACTCCGAAGTTAGCATATGTCTTCACGGGCTTCGGGGTACCAAATATTATGTCGCTGAGAAGAGTGGCCATTAATGAGCCGCTCCATCCATCGGCCAACGCTGTTCTGACGCCGTGGAGCAGTAGGCTGACAGGATCAGCGTCTACTCCTACATGTGTTCTATGCATACACTCACATATCTCACGATCAATATTCCTGGGAGCCACGCCTGCTCTTATCCATTTCTTAAGCCTCTTCTCAGGCGCGAACGCTTTTGTAAGGGCTAGTGGTTCTTCGTCTTGTTTGCCGAACTCGCGGTGAAGGATCTCAACGAGGTCATGGGCTATGTCTATCGGGTCACGGTCCTCGACAGGTATTCCTAGCTTGGAAGCAACCATTTTGAGCTTCTCAACATCGGTTATCTTGTAGGACTGAGTCTTGCCCTCGACTATGAGTTCGAGAACCCTTACAACGTCTCTCGCGTGGTCGCTGTGTGCGGCGGCTCCCGCCGCGATCATTCTCAACAGGTTCCTAGCGACGATCGTGTCTGCTGTTGCTCCACATACTCCTCGTGTAGGTCCTTTGCCGAACGGGTCTATTCTACAGGGGCCCATGTTACAGTTCCTACAGCAGACGCCAAGTATTCCGAAACCACATTGTGGCTGCTGCTCCATGTACCTATGCCAGGCTGTACCGATGCCTTCTCTCTCGGCTTTCTCGAGCAGATCGCTTACTCCGGGCGTGATCGAGACGTCTTTTGAGGGGAGCTTATACTTGTAACTTATACGTGACACGGGGGATTACCTCCAGGAAGCCTTCTTGTAAAGAGATTTGACGAGAGGTATGCTCGGGATCTCCTCTACACGCGGCTCTTTGATCAATACTATGCCGGGCAGGCTGCGTCCAGTCAACATGTTCTTCGCTGCTTCGCGGCTCATCTCCTCCAGGAACTCCTCTAGCCTTCCATAGCGTAGGGCTTGTGTCGGGCATGCCTCTACACATGCTGGTGGCTTACCGCTCCTTATCCTGTCGATGCAGAAATCGCATTTGACAATGGTTTTCCTCTCGGGATCGTATCTTGGATGGCCGAACGGGCATGCCAGTGTACACATGAGGCATCCAATACATTTCTCCGGGTTGAGGAGGACGAAGCCTTCTTCCGACCTGTAGAGGGCTTTTGTGGGGCATACATTCATGCATGGAGCGTCTTTACAGTGCTGGCATCGCAGCGGCACGTAGAACAGGTCGTCGACGTTCACGACTCTTATTCTTGGTGTTGGCTGTGGTTTTTCGAATATTGCTCCTACGAGTGTTTTTGAGAGCGAGTGTTCTACTGCACATGCTATCTCGCACGCGCGGCAGCCCATGCATTTCTCGGGATCAATGAATATTACCATATCGCTGCCTGATACTGTCGTCTTTCTTCACCTCGGTAGAATTGATCATCATTGTTTTTAATAGTGGAATCGTGTTCGCTTACTTGAACAACTTCTCGAAAAATGTGTTTGGAGAAGGGATTACGGGCCAGGGCTAGAATATAAATCTACGAATATTGCCCTCGAACAATTTCTCAGAGATCATCTCTCTGACCTTCCTGTACTCCTCTATGATCCTGAGCGCTTCCTTAGTGAGTATGGTTGAGCCGCGTGTCCTGCCGCCTTTCAATGTATCTATTAGTTGGAAGCCCAGTCGTTTCTCCAATCTATGGATCTTCTCGATATATGTTGAGGGATTATATCCTAGGAGCTTACAGGCTGTTCTGAAAGACCTCGTATTGTTTATGAGCTCGAGGAGATCTAGTATGTCCTTCGGTATCTCGACACCCTTACAGGTCATGAGAGAAATCCTTATCTGGGGTATCAGTTCGTCCCCGAGGCATTTTATCGGGCATGTAGAATAGATTATCCTCCTGATCCTGTTTAGATCAATTTCTTCCTGTAACAGATCTATGTACTGATCTATAAAGGGACACTTATGAAGCCTCCCATGAGGATCTATATAGATCTTCCTGCATTTCCCGTCTAAAGGCTTAGCTAGAACAATAACCATGTAACCATCAATCCAAGCAGTCATAGCCCGGTAGCCATACCTGTAGCCATGAGGTAGGGTAACCTCATATCCTCTGCGACGAAGCATGCGAGGGAGATCAAGTAGTTGGATAGAAGCATATGGTGGTTCTCCTAGGCGAAGCCTAAGCCCATACTGACGACAATAACGGATAGTCTCATGCACAGCATCCATAGATGGATTATTCGGCCTCAGGGCTAGGTAGACGGATATGTTCTCGAGGCCATGGCTCATCAAGGATTTGATATACTGGTCATTCTTCACTAGATCACTAGGCGTTGAAGCGACAAGGACAAGCTCATCAATCCATCTTAGATCACTACGTGTAAGTCTCGATACATGGATAACGGGGGTGAACAAGCTGATCTGCTCAGCCACGCCCCTGACCATATCAATTATATAGGTAAGGCGGGGATGGTGGAAAGGATTAGGGCAGAGGATAACTGCTTCGTCGAAAACAAGCGTTGAGAGCGCTTTAACCGCTTTATCGATCGCTTTGACCGGGATAACGCTTTTCTCACCAGTCGAGCCCGAGAAGGGGCATCCCAGGCACTCGCCATCACAACGGGTTACAGGTCTCAGGATAAGTGTTTTCCACAAGGCCATAACCACTGCTTATGAGTTACTCGAAGTAAGATTCGAACCCACAGAAGCTGTAGCCGAGGCCCCAGCAGTATCTCTCTACTGTCTTGTTCTTACCGTACAGTCTCTCGAGAACCCCTTCTATGATCCCTGCTTCGAAATCGCACATCGGCATTCCGACTGGTAGCATTCCGTAGCAGCTCATGCACTCGTATATATTTATCTTCATCGTGTCCAGGCTTTCATCGACTATGTCGAGCAAGCCGATCTTCTGCCTAACAAATATTTCCGGGAGATCATCTAGTGATTTGACTATTCCCTTGTCGACGAGCATTACGCCTAGATTATATCCTGAGGCCTTCATAACAATGCTTCTAAGCGGGCGGCTATACTTGTGCATGCCGTAGATGATCATGCGGTGTGTCCTGATATAGTATATATCGTCACTGCTTATCCTCCTGAAGAACGGCCTGATCGTTCTATTGATATAGATGTCCTTGGCGGGCTCACTGTCAAGGCTCACATAGTTCCGTGTCTTCGGCCCCCTACGTATTTCCTCCAGATATACTCGGCGCCACTTCAGCCTATAATCATCAATATCCTCAACACTAATCCTCACAGGTCTCCCAAGGGATTCACTGCCAGCCGAAACCATGGGATCACCGGCAGGACAATATTGTATATCTTAGTTTAACCTATGTATGTATAAATATCTATTTGTTTCCCACGGTCTCTACCCGCCAGCCGCTGGGGGAAAGAAGGCTATCTCATCTCCTTCTTTCAGCACAGTGTCTAGGCCATTAAGGAACTCGATGTGGCGGCCGTTGATCATTATGATCATATTGTATCCTTTGGACTTATACCGTTGTATTTCCTGCTTTATAATGGGGAATAACTCGATCAGATCTCTAACTGTGGAGTTCTCGGGCAGCTCTACTGTCTTTTCCTTCCATCCGAGTTTTTCCCTTAATGTGAAGAATGCTTTGATTTTTACTTTCAATTGTGACCCCTTTTTATCAGGAGTATTGCTGTAGTATTTGTTCTGTATATTCTTATATTACATATTATATTATATAAGGGAGGTAATACCCGTTCGTTGATATGTTACCATCCAATATTATACGGGTTCTGGGACAAATATATTATCCCTCTTAAATGAACTAGATAAACAAACCAGTGGGGCAAGACAGGCATTGCTAATCCCGAACAAGACTAGGTTCGCGATATGGATAATCATGATCATTACTGGCTGGATCCTCGGCTACTACATTAGTACCTGGATAAGTCTTCCATGTAGTAGTCTATGCATAGTTGCAGGTATAGCGTTGATAGCAGTGATCCTAAGGGCATCCGCAGTTACAGGGAGATACTTGGCGGTCTACGGTAAGGCGAGCAGCAATGCGGGATTCGGAGAATTCACAAAACTCGTGAGAGAAGGCCCATATTCCTGCATGAGGCACCCAATGCACTTATTCTTATCACTTCTACCAATCACCGTCGGACTCGTCAGCCTCAACCCCGAAATGGCATATATAACGG
>Ga0256835_1001060_pt1 | contig 17472 bp, 16 predicted proteins | sample PIR30metaG_FD_185972 | JGI IMG/M metagenome (GOLD analysis project Ga0256835, IMG submission 185972) | Hydrothermal vent microbial communities from East Pacific Rise, Pacific Ocean - PIR-30 | ecosystem: Environmental > Aquatic > Marine > Hydrothermal vents | place: Pacific Ocean: East Pacific...
TACAGTAATAACAATGACTTTAATATAGATTTTGAATTAAATTATTCTAACAAGGAAATCGCTACAAAATGTTTATAATAAATTATAAAATATATATTTCAGTTAGATTTATTTTTGATGAAAAACGGGGGTGGGAAGAATCTTATAAAAAAGGTGATAAATCGGAAAAATTTAACGGAATTGTTTAAAACACTTGACATTCATTAAAAATCTTTTTATCCTATATGTATATGAGGTTAAAAATTAGTTTTTCAACTGAAAATAGCTTTTTTATTCCGTTTAAAAGCAATCTTGAAATATACACTTTTATTATGGATATCCTTGGAAAAGCGGGTTTTGAAGACAGAATTTTTAATTATTCCCCTTTCAGATCAATGAATAGAGAGATAACTCAGGAAGGAATAATTTTAAAAACACCTATTCATATATATATAAGTTCTCCCGTAGAAGAATATTTGTCCGTAATTAGAGAATATATCGGAAGTAAGGGAAATATCGAACTTTTTTCCACCAAATTAACTTTGGAAAAAATAATAGAGATTCCGAATATATCATTTTCCAATGATACCTATAAATTTAAATGCCTTTCCCCTATAACAGTATTAAAAAAAATAATAGTAAAAGGTGATGATCAGAAAGAGGTTTTTCTAAATCCTCACGATAGTGAATTTTATGCAAAATTAAGGATTGATTTAACTGAAAAATATAGGAAACTATATGGAACTTTTCCTAAGGATGCAAGACTCTTTATTGAATTTGATAAAGAATATATAGGCAAAAAAAGAAAAATATCAAAACTTATAGATATTAAGGGGAAAAAGATAAAAGGTTGGCTATCCCCTTTTACCATGGCGGGAAATGGTAAACTTATTCAAATAGCATATGACTGGGGTTTGGGAAGGTTGAATGACTATGGTTTTGGTATGATTGACATAGTTAAAACTTAAAAATAAGGTTTTAAATACGAAAAAAATTCATGAATATAAGATAATTATAAAAAATAAATTTAATTAAAAGATTTTGTCTATAATCTCAGGTTCGCCGAAATCATTAATGTTTTTTTTTAGTTTATCATAATTTCCGACAATTGTTATGAGTCTTTTATCTTTGTTTAAAAAACTTCTTGATACATCTTTTATATCCTCAGGTTTAACTTTTCTTATCTTTTCCATCTCCTCTTTAATATGATTTTTCCCGAGAGAATAAAGTTCGGAATATAAAACTTTATATGCAATATCAGCGGGAGTTTCAAGAGAAAGGGGGATATTTCCCGTATAATATGAAATTGCATCGCCTAACTCCCGGTCGGTTACCCCTGTTTTAATAAAATCTTTTAAAACTTTTTCACTAAGTTCAAGGGCTTTAACAGTTGTATCATGTTTTGTGAAACTTGATATTACGAATTTTCCGCCATAAAGGTTTGCTTTTATTGAAGAGGAGATGCTGTATGTAAGACCTGCTTCAGATCTTACTTTTAGAAGTAATCTTGAAGAGAAGCCACCTCCGCCGAGTATATAATTTGCCACTTTCAATGATTCATAATTTTCATTTTTTCTTTTTATTGATGTAAAACCGTATCTGATTTGACTTTGCATTGCATCAGGTTTATTAAACAGAATAATCCTGTTGTTTTTAAGTTCCTCCACTTCCGGAATATTTTTAATATTTGTCGGATTATTATTAAGATTATCAAAGTCGGTTAATTCTCTTTTTACCTCCTTTAAATTCAAGTTACCGGCGAAAACAATAAACAAGTTACTCTTCCTATAATAATTATTATAAAAAGAAACAATATCCTCTCTTTGAATATTTGAAATTGATTCGGGGGTAGGTAGATTTCCGTAAGGATGATTTTCATAGATGTATTTTTCAAAAACATAAGAGGAAAGGTCGGCGGGAGAATCGAGTTTTTGAAACAGGGATGATAAAGTTTTTTCCTTTTCCCTTTCAATTTCATCCGTAGGAAAACTTGGTTCAATTATGAACTTTTTTAAAAGATTCATACTCTTTTTAAAGTTTTCTTTTAGCGTCCATAGATTAATAAAAACAGCATCCTTTCCCGTTGTTGATAAAAAAGATGTCCCCATGGAATCCAATTTATCCGCTATTTCCATTGCGGACATCCCTTTTATCCCTTTGTTAATAAGGGTGGAAGTTAGGGAAGCAACCCCGCTTTTCGAGAAATAATCCAAACTATTCCCCCCCTTGATTAGGATACTAACCGTTATACTTTCTATATCATCTCTATTAATCAAAGCGCCTTTGATACCGTTAATTTCAAAATATTCCGTATTATCCATTATATTAATCATCTATTTATCCCCCTTCGCTAATATCATAACAATATTCCTTTTATCTCTTGAAAAATACCGGCTTAACACATCCTTAATTTCCGACTCTTTTATCATCGAATATCTGTCAAGAAGTTTTTTATAATATTCCAATTCCCCCGTGTAAAAATAACTGTCTCCTACGAGCATTCCCATTGAAAAATTCTTCTCTGTTTTTTCTACTATTTCAGCTTTTAATTGATTTTTCGCTTTTTCGATTTCAATACTATCTATCTTACTATTCTTCAAATTTTCAATAAGGTTAAGTAGTTTATCTTTCAAAATCATAATATTTTTCTCTTTGTTTTGTAAGCCATATGTGAAAAAAAGACCATAATCTTTGAAAGAATAAACACCTCCTCCCGCAGAAAGGGCCAATCTCTCGTTATAGACAAGCTCTTTATAAATTCTCGAGCTTTCACCTCCGCTCAATATCTTTTCGATTATATCAAAAACAGGGGAATCTTCGGAGCTATATTCCGGAATGATGTATGAAGCAAAGACAAAAGGGATTTTTACATCCATATTGATTGTGGACAATCTTTCCCCTTCTTGTTCAGGTTCTTTTGAAATTCTCAATTTGGGCACATCTTGTTTCCTCCACCGACCAAAATATTTCTTAATAAGAGGTATAGCTTCAGTATCATTATAATTACCTGATAGGACTATAAATACATTCTGAGGATTATACCATTTTTTATAATAATCTCTTATATCTTCTATTGACCAGTTCTCTATATCGCTCGACCATCCGATTACGGGCCAATGGTAAGGATGGGCGATAAAAGAGAGTGCGAAAAGCATCTCTATTGCTTTCCCATAGGGGCTATTATCAGTTCTTAATCTTCTTTCCTCATAAACAACCTCCCTCTCGGGAAGAAACTCTTTTTCATCAAGAGACAGATTGATGAATCTGTCAGCCTCAAGTTTTACGGCTGTTTCGAGTTTATCAGATGACATGTTATCGTAGAATACTGTTTTATCATTAGATGTAAAAGCATTCAGTTCCCCTCCGTTTGCCTGAATTATCTGAGCATGTTTTTGAGGACCGAAGTTTTTCGAGCCTTTAAACATCATATGTTCAAGCATATGTGACAAACCTGTTTTACTTGTCTCTTCATTTCTTGAACCGGCTTTTACCCATAGTTGAAAACTGAAACTTTCACTAAATCTATTTTTTATTAAAATAATATCAAGGCCATTTTCCAAAGTTGTTTTTTTAATATTCATAAATCCTCCCGTTGTTAAACCGATTAATTTTAAATTAATAATAATTATTTGTCAATTGTTCTATCTGTTTATGTTGTATTTATACTGAAAAAAACCGTAAGAAATCTTGTCTTCAGCTTACAACCCTAATAATCCTCCTTGAATTTAATCTGATTTTATGATAAATATATATAATAAAATTAATAAAGAGGAGAGTGACAATGAATATTAAAAAGGAAAGTAAAGGCGATGTTACTATCATTAATGTTTCGGGAAAAATAGTTGTAGGTGAAGATCTTGATAAGTTGAGAAATGCGGTTCTTGAAGAATTGGAATCCGGAAAGAAAAATATAATCTTAAATCTGGCTGAAGTTCCTTATATTGATAGCACGGGGCTTGGAGAGATAATAAGGTCATATATAAGTGTAAACAAGAAAAACGGAAGTATGAAGCTTCTTAAAATATCGGAAAAAATAAGAGATTTATTGGTTATATCAAAATTGATAACAACCTTTCAAAAGGATATATTCGATAATCTTGATGAAGCTGTAGCTTCTTTTAAATAAAACCGTATTTGAATTTTATAGATAAGAGAGAAGATAAAACAAGTTTATATATAATTTTTTTAATTTTTATCTCTTTTTTTTCATATTCCCTTTTTATGAATCTTCAGGTTCGTCAAAGAGGGGGCTTTTTCAGTGATGAGTCAGCTTATTATTCCATAACTCAGAGTATAGCTTATGATTTGGATTTAAAATATACAAAGACCGATATATACAGGATAAAAAAAAATTACGGAACTCCCCAGGGCATTTTTCTTAAAAAGGGGAGGGATGGAAATCTTTATTTTTCCAAATCTTTTATCTATCCTCTGTTTGCAGCTCCGTTTTTCAGAATTTTAGGAGTAAACGGCTTTTTTATATTCCACTCGATTCTTCTTTTAATCCTTTTGATATATGGTTACCTTTTATTACTGAAATATTATAAATCGGAAATAAGCTTGGGATATATTTTATTATTTGTTTTCGGTAGTGTGGCTTGGATTTATTTTTTCTGGATTACCGCGGATTTTTTTAATTTTTCAATGGTTTTCATCTCTTATCTTATTTTTTTCTATTACAAAGATGATGATGAAAATATAATCCCCGTTATTTTATCCGCTTTTATCCTCGGGATTGTTACTTTTTCCAAACCTCCGAATGTTTTTTTAACTTTGCCTTTATTATATTATATAGTGTTTAAGAAAAAAAGTTTTAAAAAGTTCATATTATATTCGGCCTTTTATATATTACCGGCAATATTACTGTTTACAGTTCAATACTCTTTCACGGGAGATTGGAATTTTATGGGTGGAGAGAGAAAATCTTTTTATTACAGATTTCCTTTGGAACAAAAAGATTATACTTTTGATAATCTCGGGATAAAGATGAGTTCTTCCGATTATTGGCAGAGATACTATATTACTCCCAAAATATTTTTTCTTAATCTTATCTATTTTTTTATAGGAAGATATACCGGAATCTTGATTTACGGACTTCCTGCTCTGATTTTTCTAATCTTATTTTTATTCAGAAGAGAGCGGAATACCCTAAAATATATAATAATCCTAACTTTTTTTATAGAAATTTTCGTATATATAGGGATGGCGCCCGATAATTATTTCGGAGGAGCAGGTTCCTTGGGAAATAGATACGGTTTGAATTTTTTACCATTACTCTTCTTCCTTTTCCCCGAAAAAATAGATCTGAAAAAAATGTTTTACATAGCAATCGGAGCACTGTTATTTTTAGCTCCCGCATTTTTCGAACCTATTTTCTACTCAGCTTATACCGGTGAATTAAGTAAGACTCCGATATTGGGGATTTTCCCCCCTGAAATTACTCAAATCTCTTCCATCCCTACTAATATAAATCCCCATGCATACAGAAAACCGCTTGTTAATTCAAAGATATATATCCTAAATAATAATTTTAACGGTTTGAAAGAGGATAGGGGAATCTGGATGTATAAAGAGGGGATGATAGAATTTGTTCTTGAAACTACAAAAAAATGTGATAATTTAAAACTTTATCTTAAAAATAATCCTATGAAAGAGTTTAATATTGTTAAAATTAAGATAGGCTCAAAGAAAATAAAACTGAGATTAAGTGCTGATGAATCTAAAAATATTGTTTTGTCGGGAATAAAACCGGCTTTAAAATTGAAAAACCACTACTATTATTATGGAAAAATCTCAACGACCACTTCCGCAATCCCTTTTTATATAACAAAAGATAATCGCGATAGAAGAAGAGTATCTTTGTATTTTAAACCGGTGTTTGAAAAATGTGCGGAATAGCGGGATTTATATATCAAAATAAAAATAATAAAGCCGAAGAAAAACTGTTAAAAGAGATGCTATCTCTTATCGTTCACAGAGGTCCCGATGAAGACGGGGTTTATATTGATGATAATGTGGCTTTGGGGATGAGAAGACTGAATATAATTGATCTTAACACAGGTTCCCAACCGATTTTCAATAAAAATAAAGATAGAGTTATTGTTTACAATGGGGAATTTTACAAATTTAATAATTATAGGGAAAAACTTAAAAATAAATATGATTTTAAGACAAAAACCGATACAGAGGTAATTCTTTATCTTTATGAAGAATACGGGGAAGAGTTTGTTAATAAACTTAATGGTATGTATGCAGTATCAATATATGATAAAAGGGATGATAAACTTATCCTTGTTCGAGACAGGGTGGGGATAAAGCCTCTCTATTATACTTTAACCGCAAAAGGAACACTCGTTTTCGGATCAGAGTTAAAAACAATCCTTAAACATCCCGAAGTTAAAAGGGAGGTTAGTCCGCAAGCTCTCGAATATTTTCTTACTCTTGAATATATTCCGGCACCTCTGTCAATATTTAAAAACATAAAAAAACTGCCTCAAGCCCATTATCTTGTTTATTCAAACGGTAAAATAAGATTGCAAAGATATTGGCGAATAAAACCGGAAACAATTAAAGGGGATGAATCTCAATATATTGAAACACTCGATAAATTGTTTGAAAGCTCTGTTAAGGAGAGGCTTATTAGTGATGTTCCTTTGGGAGCTTTTCTTTCGGGGGGAGTTGACTCATCTTCTGTTGTAGGTAAAATGAGAAAGATAGGGGTTGAGCCTCTTTTAACCTTTTCAATAGGTTTTAAAGAAAAATCCTATAATGAACTCCCTTTTTCCGAAAAAGTTGCAAAAATATTTAAAACAAAACATTATACCGAATATGTTACCCCTGATATAATATCTTTGATTAAAAAACTTATAGTTTATATGGATGATCCGATAGGTGATTTTTCGATATTTCCCACATATCTTGTATCGGAGATAACGAGGAAAAAAGTTACTGTTTCCCTTTCGGGTGACGGGGGAGATGAACTTTTTGCGGGTTATGAACATTATATTGCTCAAAAAATCGGAAATATCCTTGATAAAATCCCATTATCAAAAATTCCGTTTAAAATAATGCCTTATTTTTTCCCCCCTTCAAAAACAAAAAAGGGGTTTGTAAACAGAGTGAGAAGATTCGGAAAGGGGATAGGCTTATCTTCGGGATTAAGACATTTCAGATGGATGGTTTTTCTTACCCTTGAACAAAAAAGAAGATTATTCTCCGACAATATTAAAAAAGAGCTTGATTTGTCAAGGGAGATTAATGAAAGGGAGCCTTTAAAAGAGATTTTTGATTATGCGAAAAAGTTTGACAGTATTAACGGAGAGCTTTATATAGATTTTAATACATATCTTGTTGATAATATTTTAGTTAAAGTTGACAGAATGAGTATGGCAACATCACTTGAAGCAAGAGTTCCTATTCTTGACCATGAACTCGTGGAATATGCTTTTAAAATCCCGGGAAAATATAAATTAAAAGGTTTGACTACTAAGGATATTTTTAAAAAGGCCGCTCTTAAAATGCTTCCGAAGGAGATTGTTTACAGAGAAAAACAGGGGTTTTCAATACCTATAAAAAATTGGTTGAAAAATGAATTAAAACCCATGTTATTAAAGACTCTTTCAGAGGAAAATATTATGAGGACAGGATTTTTTAATTACAGTGAGGTAAAAAGATATACTGAAGAACATCTGGCGGGCAAGGATAATCACAGTCATATATTATGGGGATTGCTTCTTTTCCATATATGGTATGGGTATTTTGTATCGGAAGATAAAAAATGGATAGAAGAGATTTTGTAAAAAGGGTGTTATTTGCAGGAAGTTTTTTCTCATTATCAGGAATGGGGCTTTCCAGAATAAATGTGTTAAAGGAGAAAGATATGTTAACCGATATATTAAACTCTTTCGGGTTATCCGAAGAAGATATAAAAAAATTATTATCTTCATCTCTTGAAAAGGGGGGAGATTTCTCGGAAATTTATCTTGAAAATACTGTTTCCACCTTTTTAAAGTATGAAGAGGGGATATTAAAAAAGCCGGAGATAAATTTAAGCAAAGGAATCGGAATAAGAGTTGTATCAGGCGAGAGATTCGGGTATTCTTATTCAGAGTCTTTTGATATGAAAGATCTTGAAAGCGTTGCAAAAACGGCAAATAAAATCATAAAATCAGGTTTGAAAAAAGGGGTAAAAGGATTTAAGCGAAAAAAAAAGATAAACAGACATTATCCCGAAGATATTATCTCGGATATAAAATCGGAAAATAAGATAAAACTTTTAAAAGAGGGGTATGAATCTGTAATAGGAAAAAAACATGTAAAGAGAGTCTCTGTTTCGTATGCGGACGAGATAAAAGTTATATTAATTGCAAATTCCGATGGTTTAATGGTTTATGATATACAACCGCTTTTAAGATACAATATTGAAATTATCGGTGAGAGAAGCGGTAAAAGAGTCAGAGGTTATGAAGGGGGAGGAGGAAGATACGGGTTGGATTATTTTCAAATAAAAACACCCGAGGATATAGCGAATGAATCATTCAGACAGATGAGTGTTCAACTTGACGCAAAAGATAGTCCCGCGGGTGAGATGAAGGTAGTTCTTGCTTCGGGTGATTCGGGGATTCTCCTTCATGAATCAATAGGTCATCCGCTTGAAGCTGATTTTAACAGGAAAAAGACATCGGCTTTTTCAGACAGGGTAGGTGAAAAAGTAGCTTGCTCGGATTGCACTATTATAGATTCGGGAATTATTCAGGGTTCAAGAGGGAGCATAAACATAGATGATGAAGGTATTGAATCTTCAAAAACAGTATTGATAGAAAAAGGGGTATTAAAAGGTTATATGCATGACAAAATAAGCGGTAAATATTTTAAGACAAAACCTACGGGAAACGGAAGAAGGGAGTCTTATGAATATTATCCTCTGCCGAGAATGACAAATACATATCTTGATAAAGGTAAATATGTTCCCGAGGAGATTATAAGAAGTGTTAAAAAAGGGATTTTTGTGAAAAATTACAGCGGAGGAGAGGTTAATATAACAAACGGTGATTTTGTGTTTAAGGCGACGGAAGCATATATGATAGAGAACGGTAAAATAGGTTATCCTTTGAAAGGGGTGACTCTTATAGGGAATGGTCCGGATATTCTTACAAAGATTGATATGGTGGGTAATGATTTAAAATTTAGTGATGGTAAATGGACATGCGGAAAAGAGGGGCAATCTGTTCCTGTCGGAGTCGGGATACCGACTGTCAGAATAAAAAAGATAACTGTCGGTGGTTCATCATTATAGTTGACTGTTATTTGAACAGTAAGAGTGTATAAAAAATCATGAATTATCAGCTATGAGTTTTTAGAATTGATGACTGATTCCGGAATCTTAATTGGAATTAACAGCAGAAAAAGGCTGCGATGTCTGCTTGATTTTGTAAATTTATGATGGATACCAACCATATAAGAAGTATTATCCGATGTTTTTATTTTTTTTATCTTTATTATTCGATTTTTAGGGGGAATAAAGAAAGGTTGACAAAACCCTGTGTAATATATAAAATTAATTCGATTTTTTATCAAGGAGAAATTTGATGAAATCATATACTAAATATCTTTGGTTTAACACAAAAAAAAGAAGAGAGATTATCCATCTTACAAATGATGTTGAACAAGCTGTTATGGAGAGCGGAATTAAGGAGGGGTTTGTTCTTGTTTCCGCTATGCATATTACTGCCGGAGTTATTGTAAATGATAATGAATCGGGTCTTCACGAGGATATTTTTGAGTGGCTTGAAAAATTGGCTCCATATGGTCCCCCTTATAAGCATCATATGACAGGTGAAGATAACGGAGATGCTCACCTTAAATCTATTTTAGTCCATCACGAGGTTATATTGCCTGTTACGGAGGGGAAACTTGATTTAGGTCCTTGGCAAAGAGTTTTTTATCTTGAGTTTGACGGAAGAAGAAATAAAAGATTAATAATAAAGATTTTAGGAGAATGATGATGAGAAAAGCTTTTTTATTCCCCGGACAAGGTTCCCAAAAAATAGGGATGGGAAAAGATTTTTATGAGAACAGTCAAAAGGCAAGAGAATTATTTGAGATAGCTGAAGAATCATTAAAAATTAATCTTAGAAAGATTTGTTTTGAAGGTCCCGAAGAGGATTTACAAAAAACGGAAAATACTCAACCGGCTCTTTTAACCGTAAGTTATATAGCTTATTCTCTTTTGGAAAATATTAATCCCGATTATTCTGCCGGGCATAGTCTCGGAGAATGGACCGCTTATACGGGTGCCGGTTCTTTAAAGTTCGAGGATGCGATTGTGCTTGTTAATAAAAGGGGAAAATATATGCAGACTTCTGTTCCCGTCGGGAAAGGGGCGATGGCTGCAATAATAGGTGAGCCTATGGAAAAAATTAAAGAGGGTTGTTCTAAAGTTGAAGGGATTTGCGAAATAGCAAATTGGAATACACATGAGCAAATTGTTATTTCGGGAGAATCGGAAGCAGTGCATAAAGCGGTTGATATTATTCAGCCGAAAAAACATGTTTTTTTGAAAGTATCAGCTCCCTTTCATTGTTCAATGATGGTTGAAGCTGAAAAAAGATTAAGTGAAGACCTTGATAATGTTGAAATTGAGAATCCTAAGTATCCTATTATAAGAAATATAGATGCAAAGATAGTTCAAAAAAAGGATGAAGTTGTTGAGGGACTGAAAAAGCAGGTATCATCCGGAGTTATGTGGTATCCTACTATGGAAAAAATCTTGAATGAGCTTGAAATCGATACATTCATTGAATTCGGAGAGGGTAGGGTATTAACCAATATGGCAAGAAAAATTTCAAGAAAATTTGATAAACGGATACAAGTTTACAATATCTCGGATATGAAATCACTTGAGGAGAGTTATAATGAGCTTCAAAAAGCCTGAAGAACAATTTGAATTAATAAAAAAAGGTGCGGAAGAGATAATACCGGAAGATGAATTATTTAAAAAACTTGAAAAATCATATAAACAAAATAAACCTTTGGTTATAAAAGCGGGATTTGACCCGACCGCTCCCGATATTCATCTCGGGCACACGGTTCTTTTGAGAAAGATGAAGCATTTTCAGGACCTGGGTCATACTGTTGTTTTTTTAATCGGTGATTTTACAGCTTTAATCGGTGATCCCACGGGAAGAAATAAAACAAGAAAACCTATTACAAAAGAGCAGATACTGAAAAATACGGAAACATACAAGGAGCAGGTATTTAAGATTCTTGACCCTGAAAAAACAGTGGTTGATTTTAATTCGAGATGGCTTTCAAAACTATCTCTTGAAGATATTATTCATCTTACTTCAAAATATACTGTTGCAAGGATTCTTGAAAGGGATGATTTTACAAAAAGATATAAAGAGGGGATATCGATTTCAATGCATGAGTTATTATATCCTCTGATGCAGGGATACGATTCCATAGCATTAAAAGCGGATGTTGAACTCGGGGGAACGGATCAAAAGTTTAATCTTCTTGTCGGAAGAGCTCTTCAGAAAGAATACGGACAGGAACCACAGATAATATTAACTATGCCCATATTGGAAGGACTCGACGGAGTGAATAAAATGAGTAAATCTTTGGGAAATTATGTAGGTGTATATGATTCCCCCTCCGAGATGTTCGGTAAAATAATGTCTGTTAGTGATGAGCTTATGTATAGATACTATCTTTTACTTACCGATGTTTCCGAAAATGAGATAGAAAATTGGAAAAAAGAGGTGATTAAAGGTAAAATTAATCCTAAAAATCTTAAAATAAAGCTTGGAGAGATGATTGTTAAGGATTTTTGGTCGGAAGAGGATGCAAAAAAAGCATCGGAGGAGTTTGAAAGTGTTTTTAGTAGAAAAGATAGTATTCCGGAAGATATACCTGAGATAGGTAGAGGAGAGTTCGAACTTCAATCAAATAAGATTTCTCTTATAGAGCTTTTGAAAAAAATCACTTCGAGAGAAAATATATCGTCTTCGGAATTAAAAAGACTTGTTAAATCGGGTGCTGTTTCAATAAACGGAGAGAAAAAAAATAAGATAGATGATAATATAATTATAGAAGATGAGATGATTATAAGAATAGGAAAGAAACGGTTTTACAGAATAAAAAAAGATAAATAAATTTATATAAGGGAAGGAGGAATTATATGTATAAAGAATTAATTGACAAGATTGAAGACAGAACTATTGTCGTAGGTGTTATAGGTCTCGGTTATGTTGGTTTGCCACTTGCAAGAGAGGTTTTAAAAAATGATTTTAAAGTCATAGGTTTTGATGTTGATTCTAAAAAAGTTGATATGATTAATAGAGGTAAAACATATATTAAACACATATCGGATGAATTTTTAAAAGAATATGTTTTGGAAAAAGAAAAGTTTTTTGCGACTACCGAATATAACAAAATTAAGGAAACGGATATAATCTTGATCTGTGTTCCCACTCCGCTTGACAGATATAAAAACCCCGATTTAAAATATGTAATTGATACTACTCAGAAAATAAAAGAATATTTGAGAAAAGGGCATGTTATAGTCCTTGAAAGCACAACATATCCGGGAACAACAGAGGAGGTTTTATTAAAAATCCTTGAAGAGAGCGGTTTAAAAGAGGGTAAGGATTTTTATCTCGGATATTCACCCGAAAGAGAAGATCCCGGAAATAAAAACTTTAATACCAAAACAATCCCTAAAATTGTCAGCTCTATTACAAAAGAGGGGCTTATGGTTATTGAAAAGTTCTATGGCTCCGTAATTGATAATCCTGTCCCTGTTTCTTCATGTAAGGTTGCCGAAGCTTCAAAAATATTGGAAAATATATATAGGGCTGTAAATATAGCTCTTGTAAATGAACTTAAAATGATATTTGACAGGATGGGAATAAATGTTTGGGAAGTTATTGATGCCGCAAAAACAAAGCCATTCGGTTTTAATGCTTTTTATCCCGGTCCCGGTCTCGGAGGACATTGCATACCGATAGATCCTTTTTATCTTACTTATAAGGCAAAAGAATTTGACTATAATACAAAATTCATAGAACTTGCCGGTGAGATAAACACTTATCAACCTTATTATGTTATTCAAAGAGTCCTTGAAACATTGGATGAGAATGGTAAAACATTAAAAGATGCTAAAATACTTGTGCTTGGCGTAGCATACAAAAAGAATATTGATGATATGAGAGAGAGTCCGTCTATAAAAATAATAGATTTACTAAAAGGGAAAGGTGCTTGGGTTGATTATTATGACCCTTATATAAAAGAGGTCGGAGATTTAAGGCATTACCCCGAACTTAAACTCAAGTCAATAAAGTATGATAAAGACAGGATAAAAGAATATGATCTTGTTTTATTGACTACTGATCATTCTGATTTTGATTATAAAGAGATTCTTGAGAATGCGAACCTTATAGTTGATACAAGAAATGCTTTTCCTAACCATGAAAAAGTTTACAGAGGTTAGGATGAACGATATTCATATTCTCGGGGTGGCGATAGTATAGATATCAATCGATGAAAAACCGATAGGTTCTATTGTTTTTTTTATCTCTTTGAAAGTTGAACCTGTTGTCAGGACATCGTCCACAATAAGTATTGATTTATTATCATATGTTTTTCTATCCGTTTTTTTTATAATTGAAAACACTCCCCTAAGATTTTTTTCTCTTTCCGTTTTGCTTAATATGGATTGCGGCATTGTCTCTTTCTCTTTTTTTATTATCGATAATATCGGGATATTTGTTTCCTTACTTATAATTTTCGCTATTATCTCCGTTTGGTTAAATCCTCTCTCTTTTCTCTTTTTGGATGTTAAGGGAACGGGTAGCAGGAAATCATATTTATCAAACACAGTTTTATCTGTAAAAAATAAAGCTCTCTCAGTTAGAATTTTGCCGAGAGGTTGATATTGATTAAATTTAAAAAGATGGAGGATGTCCTTAACGATGTTTTCATATGAAAATACTGAGATATGAATTGAATTATCATCAATTTGAAAATTTTGTTCCCTTAATAATTTATAATCAAGCTCCGCAATACATTCTCTGCAAATTATATTTTCATCATATTTAAGTTTATTTCTACAAACATTACATTGTGAAGGATATATTATATTTATTATAAAAGGAATTATATCTTTTATATAAGACCTTTCTCTCTTTTTTCCTGACATTTGACACAAAAAGGTGCCCAAGGTATTGCTTCTATTCTCTTAGGATTAATCTCTTTACCGCATATTTCACAAATACCGAAATTACCACCCTCTATCTTTTTCAGAGAAATTTCAATGGAATTATATATCTTGAGTTCTTTATATGAGAGTTGAGAAAGATAGTGTAAACTATAATGAGCAACAGCTTTATCCCCCTCATCAAGAGTTGCTCTTTCACTTGTTTCATTGGATTGAGACACTATTTCATCCAAAGAGGAAATTATATCTTCTCTTTTTTTTAATAATTTATCTTTTATCCGTTTTAAAAATGTTTTGGAATAAGACATTTTTTTCTCCTCTTAAAGTCATATATCTTACTTTAAGATATAAAAGATGTCAATAGCTTAATAATTTGCCCTAAAATTCTACTATTTATAATCAATCTTTTGTAATAATCATTGAAAACATTAGAACGAAAAAGTATTAAGAACTGTTAAAATTGACAATATTAACAACAATACGGACTTTTGTTGAATTAAAAAAGCAATAATAATCTATTGATAATTAGATTGTCAGATTTATGAAATTAGAGTCAGGTGTTTGAATACCCGTATAAGAATTATTTATGATATTGATTACTCTGTCGGAAACTTGCGGTTTTTCCGATATATTAAAATTATCGGGTGAATCGGGTTTATTTGATTTCATGTTTTCTTCCATCTCTTTTTGCCTTTCTTTCATAATCTCGGTTCTTGCTTTGTTCTCCATCTGTCTTGCTTTTGCGGCTACCTGTCGGTCTTGCGGAGAAGGATCTTGAGGAGCAAGAGCGGCTCTCTGAATCTTTTTTGCTTTTTCAAGGGTTGCTTCGGGATTATTTGGAACCTCTGATGTATCAATCGTCACTTCCCCCGCTATGGCATAAAGTTGTCCGTCAGGACCCCTTTTATATTCAAATTGCGCACCTGATATTATTAATCCCGCTCCCGCCATCATATGCGCTTGTTCATGCTGTCTGACCTTTTTATCCGTTTCTTTTAATTTTTTCACCTCTTCTCTCTCTTTTTCCGTAAGACCGTCAGCCCCTTTATCTTTTTCATTTTTGGAAACACCGGTTTTGTTTTGATTATCTTTTTTGTTGATGTTAAATTTATCATTCGGTAAAGTATTGTTTCGGCTTATATCTGATTCTTGAAGATTAAAAATATCATCTTGATTATTGGGATTGTTTTTATTATTATTGTCTCCATTATCTATTTTGACCCCGTATTTTTGGTTAAGAAAATATTCATTAAAGATATTGGAACCATTACCTACCGAACCTATCATTATTAAAAATATAACATTATTTTAAAAAAAGTCAAGATGAGAAAAAGTATATTCTATTTTTCATCAGCTCCCATATCATAACCTGAGCCTCTCGGCCTATTATCCCCTTCAAAATCATAGGAAAGATTTGAATTCAACCCTTTGTCTATTGCGGGAGAATCTGTTTTCAGATGAAAATTATTCTTCAAAAAATCGATAAAAACTTGAGTAGGGGATTTAATAAAAGAGTGTTTATCATAACCTTTATTTTGCCATTCAGGCAAGGTATATGAATTAACATCTTCATCCTCTATTAATATATTTGAATCAGCTCTATAATATATATTATAATCTATTGTGATGTCGGAAAGGCAATTTGAGTTGTATTCGAATCCGCCGTGCTCTCCTCCGATTAATATATTATTTATGATATAACCTCCGGTTGAGCCGTTTTTCATGCTTATTGCCCACCTGCCATCGGTTTTCTTAAAATAGATGGTATTGTGCATTATTTTAAGGTTCTTGCACCCCCATTGATTTCCCTGAGCATCATCCCATGCGGCTATACCTCCCGCATAATTATTATAAATAATATTATTTTGAATTTTAGAATCTCTGACGGAAGCAAGATTAATTGCCGCTCCTCCCCCTTTGCCGTTTTCATATAAAATATTACTGTCTATTGCGCAATCGGAAGATATTCCGTCGCCTCCCATCGAGGGATCAGCATTAATCTGAATTCCCGCCGCATAATTATTGTGAACAATATTATTTTTTATTATTGCATTATCAGAGCTGTTTGAGATATAGATTCCGTGTTCATCTCGGGAACCATATATATTACAGTTCGTAATTGTTGTTCTGTCGGAAAAATCGGTGAAAACACCCCATTTATAATTATTGTAAATAATGCAGTTGTCAATTGTTATATCATTTGAATAACTTAATCTTATCCCCGCTCTGTCAGCGTTTCTTATGGTAAGATTGGAAATATTGATATTTTTACAATGATCAAAAAAGATAAGATCACGATTAATTCCGGTTCCGTCTATTATTGTCGAGTTTTTTGATTCACCCTCTATGTAAACAGGTTTATCATTATCCCCTTTGTTTTCTATCTCAATTTTTTCTTTATATATGCCTGAAAGAATTATAAGTTTTTCACCGTTTGAAATAGTGGTTATACCGTGAGTTATGGTTTTCCATGGTTTTTCCTTACTTCCGTCATTATTATCATCCCCTTTAACGGAAACATAATAAACATTTGTAATCTCATCATCATTGGTATTTGAATCGGAATCGGAAGATTCCCTGTTGCAGAAGCTGGAAAATATTATGAAAAGCAGAACAAAGGAAAAAAACAGAACTCTTTTAATATTTATATTCATAATATAATTATATATTATTTATAATTATGTTTAAATAAGTTTGAATTAATAAATTGCTAATTACTTGACAAAAAACGATTATATATGATATATTGTTAAAACTATGATTAAAGGCGGAAAAATTAAGATGGTAGGATTAAAGGGAACGAACGGTTTTACTCTCTCTCTCTCTCTGTAAATATTGGATTTTCTATGGAATCGGAGAGCGGAAAATCAAATCCGTTTATATCAAGGATAGTGGAAATAGCTTAAAATTTAACAGAATAAAACAATCTTATTTAAAATTTTCCAACTCTTTTATTATTTCAAAAAACGATAGAATAATAAAATTCCAAGATATCAATAAGAAAAGCTTTAAAGCATCGAAACTTCCAAGCCTTCGAGCTTTTTCAAAATCATGCGAGATTTTGCAAGAGCTGAGGGTTTTGATTGCTTTATACCCGGAGAGTCGAAACAAAGTGGAGATCCCGCACCAATTTATAAATTGGGAACGAAACAATGAGAAAAAACTTGTGAGGGTAAATAAAAGAATAAGAAAAAAATTGGTGCAGCTGCCCGAAAATGTTTTTAGCTCCGATGCTTCGAGGCTCTATGCTTTAAGCTTTGATGGAGGAGGTGTAA
>Ga0256835_1001061_pt1 | contig 17466 bp, 16 predicted proteins | sample PIR30metaG_FD_185972 | JGI IMG/M metagenome (GOLD analysis project Ga0256835, IMG submission 185972) | Hydrothermal vent microbial communities from East Pacific Rise, Pacific Ocean - PIR-30 | ecosystem: Environmental > Aquatic > Marine > Hydrothermal vents | place: Pacific Ocean: East Pacific...
TTACCCAGGAAATCAGGCGGGCAAGGCGGTACGGCCGCTTCCTTTCGGTTGTTCTCTGTGACATTGACCACTTCAAGGATGTAAATGACACCTATGGCCATCAGATAGGCGACCTCGTGCTGAAGGAATTTGTCTCAGTGTTGGAGGGGGCAATTAGAAAGGATGTGGACTGGATGGCGAGATATGGCGGGGAGGAATTCCTAGTGGTGCTCCCTGAAACCGATGTGGAAGGGGCCATCTCCTTGGCCGAAAGGCTCCGCCAAGAAGTGGAAAAGCATGCCATTGAAATCCCTGCAGCCGGCTCCTTGCACATTACGGCAAGCTTTGGGGTGACGGGATTCGGCCCCGAGACACCAGATGAACTGGTTTCCTTGGAAGTTATTGTAAACACTGCTGACAAGCTCATGTATCAAGCCAAGAAGAGCGGGCGAAACTGTGTAAAAGGGACATTGTTAGGCGGCATAGGCCAGGATCTTCCCTTAAACTCAAACCTCGCCTGTTCACTTATGCCTTGAGCTTGCCATCTCACTGCCTCGGCCACGCCAGCCCACCTATATAAACATATATAAATATATTGGATCATCAGTCGGCCTTCCTTTTAGGCCCCTGTCCGGCTTCCATTGAGGGATGGGAAAATTGCACCTTATCACCCTTGCCCCCGGCCTTAATTCCCGCTTAAGCTTCCATGAACACCTTTCCATCACTTATGGGAACAAATAGCGGAACACCATATCAGCCCTGCTTAGACCAGCCCCCTATATAAGCAGGACAGGAGCGGAAGGAATAAGCCATTTCGCTCCACAGGAACTGAAAAACACCTATCATGGGCTCAAATTACAGAAAACCGCGCCACTTGAATAAGGCCCCATCGACAACTTGTCACTCAGGATGTCCCGTTCAGACTAATATAGAAAAAAGAGTGATGCTGGAAGGAGCTATGTTTCAAGGGTGCCGATGATTTGGCTAAGCTTAGCAATTCCTTTGCGGGCGCAGTAATCCCTCAGCCCCTGGATGATTTCTAGTGTGGCTTTGGGATTTACAAAGTTTGCTGTCCCAACCTGGACCGCCCTGGCCCCTGAAATAAGGAATTCCAATGCATCCCGTGCCTCTAGAATGCCACCAATCCCTATGACCGGTATCTTGACCGATCTCACCACCCTATAGACCATATAAACTGCCACAGGCCGTATGGCGGGCCCTGATAATCCTCCCCACACATTGGCAAGCCTGGGCATGCGGGTTTCCACGTCAACGGCCATGCCCGCAATGGTATTTATTAAGGATAACCCATGGGCTCCAGCCGCCTCCACGGCCTTTGCTATCTCGGTGATATCGGTCACATTGGGGGTGAGCTTCACGATCACAGGCTTGTCCGTGCTGCTGAGCACTGCCTCGGTTACCCGGGCCGCCATCCCTGGGTCTGTGCCAAAGGCCATTCCCCCCTTGTCCACATTGGGACAAGAGATATTCACCTCCAGGGCATCCACTCCCTCCAAGCCTTTGAAGGCTGAGGCAACGGCCCTGTACTCTTCCAGCCTGTGCCCATAGATATTCACAAACACCTTGGTGTCCAAGGACCTGAGCCACGGGAGCTTTTCTTCTATGAAGGCCTCCACCCCTATGTTTGCCAACCCTATGGCATTAAGCATTCCGCTAGGGGTCTCAACTATACGGGGTGGGGGATTGCCTGCCTTGGGTTCTAAGGATATGCCTTTTACCACTATCCCTCCCAATGAACCCGGAGGCACTATGGAGGAGTATTCCCGGCCGTAGCCAAAGGTGCCAGAGGCTGCGATCACAGGGTTTTTGAGCTCTAAAGGGCCAAGTGCAGTGCCGAGATCAACGCCTCTAGGATCCATCTAGCCTTCCCAATCAATATCTGAGGAACTAAAGACCGGTCCGTGGCTGCAAACGTGGAAGTAATCAGGAGGATAGGAGGCTGAGGCCTTGACTGCACATCCTTGACAGGCCCCAACTCCACAGGCCATGGCAGATTCAAGAGATACCTGGCAATCCAGGTCATATTCATAGCATATGTGTGCCAATTTCTTGAGCATTTCCCAAGGGCCACAGCAGTAAACCTGCAGCTGCCGAGATAGGGTCTTGTTCAATTCCGCCTCAAAAAGCTCTGTTACCAAGCCATGATACCCGCAGGAGCCATCTTCTGTGGCAAACAGCACACTTCCCTCTTCAAGGCCCAGGAGGCCAGGGGGCACCACATCTTCTTTGGATCCATAACCTGCAATGAATTTAAGGTCATGAGGTTTCAGCCTCGATGCCAGAAAGAACAACGGGGCCACGCCGATTCCACCACTTACCAAAACGGCCTTTTTCCCGCGCTCAGGGCCCTGGAATCCGTTGCCCAAAGGTCCTAACAGCTCCAAGGTTTCCTCCTCTTTCATGTCTTTCATCAACCTGGTTCCCTTGCCCACCACCCTGTACATGATCTGAATGACATTGGGCTTTATGAGGGAGCATATGGAAAAGGCACGCCTCAGCAAGGGATCGGTGGTATCCAGGATCCGCAGCATCACAAATTGTCCGGGGGCGGCTAGGAACTCCTCGGTTTCCAGCCTCAGTTCCATGAGATATGTGTCTTTGGCCACAGAGCCGTTCGCCGCTATGTGGGCCTTAACTAGGTCCACCCTCACTCACCCCTGGAGAAAAATATATGGCTGCTCGCCATCCCCTATGTTTCTGAAATCCAGCCTATTGATTACACCAAAGCGGTTTGCAAAGCAACAAAACATCCCCGAAACTTAGCCCTTGAAATTTAGTTCAGGATGTCAGATAGTTGCCATTAGGGGTAAGCAGTTATGATTGGCCAAGAGGTAGGCAATTACAAAATCATAGACATAATCGGCAAAGGCGGCATGGCAGTGGTCTATCTGGGCCAGCACAAGACCCTTACCCGCCGCACCGTGGCAATCAAGATGCTTTCGGCCTCCCTTGAGAGCGATTCTGCATTTAATGAGCGGTTTTTCCGGGAGGCAGAGGTGATGGACCGGCTTGACCATCCAAATGTTGTGACTCTTTACGATTTTATTGAACACGAAGGCCGCTACTTCATTGTGATGGAATATGTCTCTGGCAAAACCCTTGCCCATCTAATCCAGGAAAGAGGGGGGCCTTTGCCGCTGGAGGATATCTCCACAATATTCAAGCAAGTCTTTGATGCCATTGCTTACGCCCACGACCTGGGGATCGTCCACCGGGACCTCAAGCCCAGCAACATCATGGTGGATGACAAAATGCAGGTAAAGGTCACTGATTTTGGGATTGCAAGGCTCCTGGGGGCAGGTTTTGAGGCCACCCTTACTGCCACCGGCATGGGCATGGGCTCGCCCTATTACATGTCGCCTGAGCAAGTCCTGGCATCCAAGGACCGCCCCATTACTGCTGCCTCTGACATCTATTCCCTGGGCATTACCCTTTACCAGGCAGTAACGGGCAAGGTGCCCTTTAATGGGGGCGACAGTCTCTTTACCATCATGCAGGCCCATTTAAAGGACCAGCCCCCACCGCCGAGGCAATTCGCCTCCCATGTGGGCCCACGGCTTGAAAGGGTGATCCTTAAGGCCATTGAAAAACGGCCTGAAGACAGATGGAAGGATTGCAGGGAGTTTTGGAAAAACTTGGAGGCGGCAATCTCGGAAAGCATGGCCCTTGAAGCAGGTCCTCCTCATGCAGCCGAGCAGGGCCCTCCCCTCACGGAACTTCCCACAGCCACCTCTTCCCCGACTGTGACCGAGGCCATTGAACCACAAGTAAGCGAAGCTCAACAGCCAAGGAAGCGATCTCTGGCCCTCGTTGTATCCATATTGCTTGTCCTGCTGGTGGTAGGGGGTGGGGCGGCCTATTATTTTTTCTCACACAAGGCAGGGGAGGCTCCTCCTGCCGAGCCCGCCAAGAAACCTTTCCCTCCGATGGCTACACAACCGGCTAAAAAAGCCCCTGAGGCAACCGCTCCACGCACCCCCCGGATTGCCTCCACCCTAAAGGAGGCCCGTGAGCTTTTAGAGGCAGACCAGTACGAAAAGGCAGTGGTCAAGGCCCAAGAGGTCTTGGCCCTTGACCCAGAAAACCAGGATGCCCGCCTTATAAAGGCCCTGGCCCTGAAGGCGAAGAAGGCCAAGGAAGTCCAGGATCTGCTCCTTAAAGGAGAAGGGGCTTTTGCATCCGGCCGTTACAAAGAAGCCTTGGCAGTCGCAAGGGCGGCCCTTGAGATCGAGCCGGATGATCCAAAGGCGGGTGAACTCTTTGAGCGGGCAAAGGCAAAGATTGAACAGCAGGAAAGGATGAGAAAAGAGCTTGCATTGAAGCTTGCAAAGGCAGAGGCATTCCTGGAGTCAAGGACCTATAGGAAGGCCAGCCAGGTGGCCAAAGAGGTATTGGCCAAGGATCCTCAGAACAGAAAGGCAAAGGCAATCCTGGCCAAGGCAAGGAGAGGGCAAAAAAGAAAGACCGCAGAGGCAAAACTGGGCGAGGCAAAATCTCTTATAAAAGCGGGAAAACACCAATCGGCACTTTCCAAATTGGATGAAGTTCTCAGGCTATCCCCAAACCATCCAGAGGCCAGAAAACTCAAGGAAGGGTTAATTGCCAAGCTCAGGGCCAAACCTGACAAGAAGAGGGAGATTGAGCGAAGGCTTGCCTTGGCAGAAGACCTGATTGCCGCTGAACAGTACGAAAGGGCAAGGATAGTGATCGAAAAGATCCTAGACGAAGACCCTGACAACAGGCGGGCCCAGGATCTCCTGGAAATGGCCCACGAGGGACAGAAAAGAAAACTGCTGAAGCAATTTTTGCCGGCCATCATGCCTGGCTCAAGCCAACAGGATGTAGGGCTACCCGGCCTAGGCCAACCAGGCCAATAAAAAGGGCGCCTGGGAACCCTTGCCCATCTGCGCCCTTGATCGTCATTTATCCAGGCTTCTTAAAGTTTTCTTACATTAACCGCTTGCCGGCCTTTGGGGGTTTCTTTGATCTCAAAGGTTACAAGTTCCATCTCTTGCAAGGTCCTAAAGCCTGAGCCCTCAATACCGGTGTAATGGACAAACACATCACCGTGGGTCTCGGACTCGATAAAACCATAGCCCTTTTTTTCGTTAAACCATTTGACCCGACCTTCCACCATGGCGACCTCCTTTCTCCCTGAAAATCTCTCCGCTCCTTAGGCTCGTCTTTTCAGTGCCTCTGAAACCGCCTTACTCATGGTAGAAAGACCGATTCCAATACACCTTCAACCTAATTTGCGAATTTCTTTCCCACTGCAAGGGCCATCTTTTTTGCCCTATCATGGGGAAATTTTTTGGCTCACTTTATATGCTTTGCCCGCCAGAGGCAAGGGAAAAGTTAACACAGGGCTATCGCGGCCCCAAATCTGCCGGTGCTCTTGTCGGCCCTGTAGGAGTAAAAAAGATGGGTATTACACTTGGTGCAAAGAGTGGCCACCTCTATGTTTTCCTCCCTGAGACCTGCCTCTTTCAATTGCCCGCAGCTCACAGCCCACATGTCAAAATGGCTATGCTCTCCCATAAAGTCTCTAAATTCTACAGGAAATATATTCCTGTACCCCTTGAATTCACCACAGCATGGCCCAAGAGAAGGACCTATTGCTGCCCTTATATCCCCGGCACCGGAACCAAACTCCCTCACCATGGTCTCCACGGTCTTGGCCAAAATATTCTGCACAGCCCCTCTCCACCCGCAGTGCACAGCAGCCACCACGTTGGCCTCAGGATCATATAATAAAACTCCTTGGCAGTCAGCGGTCCTGACCAGCAATCCCACCCCCTTGAAAGGTGAGATGACGGCATCGCATTCATATTGAACTATATCTTGCTTAGGGACTTGGTTTAGTGCCGCTACTTGATCTGAGTGGGTTTGCCTCATGATCACCAATGAGGAGGCCGCTACAGTGACTCTGACCTGGTGGAGGCTGCTTACAACTGATCCTGCTTGCCCCCCGCCAAAGCTGAGATCAAATTCACCAGTTGTCCGGTTGTCTGTCCCGGTCTTCCTTGTAAAAACTGAGTGGTGGAGTCCCTCATATGAATTCAAGCCTGGAAAGGAAAACCGGAAAGGGCCTGAGCTGGCCCAGAGCAGTTCCTTTTCTCCCAATAAGGCCACATTGGGGAAAAGTTCAGGAATAAGGCTAGGAGGGTTTTTATTGGGACCTTGGTCGTGCATCCTCACTCGAGCCGTAAACCGGTGCGTCTCAGTGGCGTGGAGTTACAGGATAGAAAGACATCACGACACAGGCTCTCTTGCTTACCGCTGCTTCCTTCCGGACCTGACGGGGTTCACAAGCGCCTGTCACGTGAGTTCCATCCCTTCTCCACCACCAACTGGAGGGCCGCCCGGTCCTGCACTCTCATGAGGACATTCGACCCCGCATAAGCGGATTTCGGGTTACAGGGCACCGCTAGCTCCCCGTCTAGCACGACCAAGGCCCATGAAAAGTCTAATAGAGGTCCACCCGTTCTTTGAGCTCTTTGCCAACCTTAAAGAAGGGGAGTTTCTTAGGAGCGACATCAATGATCTCGCCAGTCTTGGGATTTCTGCCCTTATATCCCTCATAGTACTTTACTTTGAAACTACCCAGACCACGAATCTCTATGCGCTCTCCCCTGATCAGGGCCTTTTCCATCTCGCCAAAAACCGTGTTAACCACTTCCTCGGCCTTCTTGAGCGGCAGGTTTTCTTCCTTTGCCAAGGCCTCGATCAATTGTGACTTGTTCATGGCACCCTCTCTTTTTGTAAAAACAACAAGACAAAATTTACAAAGATTAATAAAAAATAATAAATGACACTACCCAAGTCAAGGCCAATGGTGTAGAAAAGCTTCTACCTTCCCATTGCCCCCGGCAAAACACACCTCCTGTCAGCACAAAAAGCAGGCGCGATTCTGCTCAGTGCCGTTTACATTATCAATTCTTTGGGATATAAGGCTTTGCCAAAAAAGGGGTGCCGAAGGAGCAATGAAGCAATGGAGAAATTGACGCATGAGGGCATAGAGGGCCTGGTTCCGTACCCTCCAGGGAAACCCATTGAGGAACTTGAAAGAGAGCTGGGAATAAAGGGGAGCATAAAGTTGGCCTCCAACGAAAACCCCCTAGGCCCGTCCCCAAAGGCCCTTGAGGCCATAAAGGCCAAGCTCTCCACCCTAAATAGATACCCTGATGGAAGTGGTTATTACCTCAAGGCCAGGCTTAGCGAAATGCTGAATGTTTACCCTGCCCAGATAATTCTGGGAAACGGCTCGAACGAGATAATAGAGCTCGCGGTTAGGACCTTTCTGCTCCCTGGGCAGGAGGCAATCCAGCCCTTCCCCACCTTCCTCGTGTATGAAAAGGTGGTGGCAGCTCAAGGCGGGCGTACGCTTTCAGTCCCCCTCAAGGGATTCTCAGTGGATCTCAATGGAATCTTGGATGCAATTACTGAAAAGACAAAACTCATCTTTTTGGCCAATCCTAACAACCCCACCGGATCGGCCTTTTACTTGGAGGATTTGAAGCCCTTTTTAGAAAATATACCTTCCAATACGGTGATCCTCCTAGATGAGGCATATATCGAATTCGCAACCGATCCAGCCGTGGCATCTGCTATAGAACTTGCCAATATATACCCCAACTTGATAGTGCTCAGGACGTTTTCCAAGTTATACGGCCTGGCAGGATTGAGGATTGGCTACGGAGTGAGCTCTCCCATGCTGGTGGATTACATGAACAGGGTAAGACAACCCTTTAACGCAAACACCTTGGCCCAGGCCGCTGCACTGGCCGCCCTGGATGATCACGAATTTGTCTCCCGCACCTTGAAACTCACCAAAGAGGGGCTGAAATACATCAAGGACGAGTTAGACAAGATGGCCATAGAACACCACCCCACGCAAACCAATTTTTTCCTCATAAAAACACCCCTTGGCGGTGGGAAAACCTATGAGCGGATGCTTCGGAAAGGCGTGATAATCAGGTCCATGGAATCCTTTGGCCTCCCGGATTTCATTCGAATCAATGTGGGGCTGCCAGAAGAGAACCAGAAATTCATTCAGGCCTTTAAAGAGGTCCTAGGGCTGTGAGAAAAGGCCAAAGACACATCATAACCATTGATGGGCCGGCAGGGGCGGGGAAAAGCACCATATCAAGACTGCTAGCCCGCCACCTGGGCTACCTTTACCTTGACACTGGGGCCATGTACAGGGCGGTAGCCCTTGCAGCTCGGAGACGGGGGCTCAATGAATCGGACACTTCTGCCATCGTCAAACTTGCCAATTCCGTATCTCTCCGCTTTATCGGAGATCCGGAGGATCCCAAAATCCTGCTGTGGGACAAAGACGTAAGCCGGGAGATCCGCACCCCTGAGATGGATATGCTCTCATCTTCCGTCTCCAAGATCCCCGAAGTACGACAAGCCCTGGTAGGGATTCAAAGGCAAATGGGGCTCTCTCATGACCTGGTGGCTGAAGGAAGGGACATGGGAACCGTGGTATTCCCTCATGCAAGGGACAAGTTTTTCCTTACCGCTTCAACAGAGGTGAGAGCCCGTAGGAGATATAAAGAGAGAAGGGAGAGGGGAGAAGAGATTTCTCTTGATTCGGTAATAACAGAGATTGAAAGCCGGGACTTGCAGGACAGCTCCAGAGCAGTGGCGCCTCTTCGGCCTTCCCCTGAGGCCATTGTCATAGATACCTCTGAGATGGATATTGGAGAGGTATTGGAAGTGATTCTTATGGAAATCAGGCCCCGGGAGGGGGAATGAGCCCCTGTTGATGCGGATTTTGTGGGAAATTAAAGGTTGAAACTATTTTTTGCATATGGTAATTGTGCGAATTTGAGTCTTTTGACTTGTCTAGCCAGGAGACAAGTGTGAGGAAATTTGATTGGGGGGTACTTAGTCTTGATGGAAAAAGCAACAGAGGAAATGAATCAACAAACCAATTTGGACCAAGAACCAGGAGACAAAGAAGGGGAAACAATAACAGAACAAATCACACCTGAACAGACCGAAAGCACGCCGCCAGCATCCAGCCTAGAGGAATCTCAAGAAACAGAAAACTTCATGGAACTTTATGAAGAAAGCCTCAAGAGCATTCAAGAAGGGGAGGTTGTCACAGGCCAGATCGTTCACATTGACAAGGAATATGTGCTGGTTGACATCGGCTACAAATCTGAAGGCCAGATTCCCATCCGGGAATTCCTGGACGAAGATGGAAACTTGACCGCGAAGGTGGGCGACAATGTGGATGTGCTCCTGGAAAGGAAGGAAGACGACGAGGGAGTGATCTTCCTCTCAAAAGAAAAGGCATCCAAGATCAAGGTCTGGGATAAGATAAAAGAAATCTATGAGCGTGACGGAACCATCAAGGGGACTATTGTATCCAGGGTGAAGGGGGGTTTTTCCGTGGATGTGGGTCTGCCCGCATTCCTACCTGGCTCCCAGGTGGACTTACGGCCCGTAAGGGACATGGACGCCTTGGTAGGCACTGAGCACGAATTTAAAATAGTTAAATACAATAGACGCCGCGGAAACATAGTGCTGTCCAGGCGGGCCTTGCTGGAGGCAGAAAGAATGGCCCTCCGGGAAAAGACCCTTGCCATATTGGAAGAGGGTGCAGTGTTAGAAGGCACGGTCAAAAACATAACCGATTACGGTCTCTTTATTGATCTGGGGGGGATAGATGGCCTTGTCCACATTACTGACATGTCGTGGGGCCGAGTGGGGCACCCTTCAGAACATTACAAGATAGGAGATAGGATAACAGTCAAGGTCCTTCAATTTGACCGGGAAAAGGAGCGGGTCTCCTTGGGCATAAAACAGCTCACTCCTGACCCTTGGCTCAATGCAGACGAAAAATACCCTATAGGCACAAAGATCGTTGGGCGCGTAGTGAGCCTTACTGATTATGGGGCTTTTGTAGAAGTAGAGCCTGGTGTGGAAGGGCTTATTCATGTCTCTGAGATGTCCTGGACAAGGAGGATACGTCATCCATCCCAAATCTTGAAGGTGGGGGATCAAGTGGAGGCCGTTGTCCTCAACATCGATGTGGACAGGAAGAGGATATCCTTGGGAATGAAGCAGGTGGAGCCCAACCCTTGGGATGTGATAGCGGAGAAGTATCCAGTGGGGACCACCATTGAAGGAAAGATAAAGAACATAACCGACTTTGGTATCTTCATAGGCATTGACGAAGGCATTGACGGTTTGGTCCACATCTCTGATATCTCTTGGACCAAAAGGATCAAGCATCCCTCAGAGCTTTACAAAAAAGGCCAAGAGGTTCAAGCCATCGTCCTTAACATCGACAAGGAAAACGAGAGGTTTTCCCTTGGGATCAAGCAGCTCACTCCAGACCCATGGCTGGAAATCCCTAACAAATACAAGCCCGGAACCCGTGTAACCGGCACCATAACTAACATCACAGACTTCGGGATCTTTGTTGAACTGGAAGAGGGCATAGAAGGCCTTATCCATGTCTCAGAAATTCCCAGGGACAAAAAAGGGAACCCTCTTTCCAAGTATCAGATTGATGATGTAATCCAGGCCCAAGTGATCCACGTCTCTGCAGATGAGAAAAAGATAGGGCTTTCATTGAAAAAGCTGGAAGAGCGTGCTGAGAAAGACTCGTTCCGAAGCTATCTGAGCTCCCGCAAGGAGGCGACATCCAGTCTAGGCGAGCTGCTGCGGGAGGAGATGATGAACTTGCAAAGGCAACTCCAGGCCCAACAATCCCAAGGGCCAGAGGAAGAAGCCCAAGAAACAGCCTCAAGCCTTGAACAAGAGCCCCCTTCAGAGGCGCCCCCCCATGAGGAGGACTCAAAAGTTCCTGCTGCTGAAGCCCAAGCTCAGGCCGAGGGGGGCAAAGAATCTGAGTAAAGGACCATTATGGCCCAAAAAAAGCGTCCCCTCCTTACTGTGTTCATAATATTAGGCTTGGTGGGCCTTTTTCTGGGCACCTTGTCCGTGGTGGCCTTAAAATTTTTGGCCCCTTCCAAAAAACTGGCCTTTGGTGAAAAGATCGGGGTAATCCCTGTAGAAGGCCCCATCACCAGCCCTGAGGAGACGATCAACCAATTGGTGAGGTTCAGGGAGGATGGCTCCATTAAGGCCATCATCCTGAGAATAAACAGCCCGGGAGGCGGGGTCGGCCCCTCTCAAGAAATTTACAGGGAGATCAGAAAGACCATCAAAAAGAAAAAGGTGATCGCCTCACTGGGTGGTGTGGCAGCCTCGGGAGGGTATTACATTGCTTCTGCCGCTGACAAAATTGTAGCTAATCCCGGAACCCTTACCGGCAGCATCGGCGTGATTATGCAATTTGTGGGCTTCCACGAACTCCTTAAAAAGATTGGTGTCAAAATGGAAGTGGTAAAAAGTGGGGAGTTTAAAGACATTGGCTCCCCTCACAGGCCGCTTACCGAAAGGGAAAAGGCCTTGCTTCAAGGCCTCATCGCAAATATTCAGGATCAATTCGTCAAGGCCGTGGCAAAAGGACGGGGGCTTTCTGAAGAAAAGGTTAGAAAGATTGCTGATGGCCGTATACTCTCAGGGGCCCAAGCAAAAGAGCTGGGGCTGGTTGATGAGCTGGGAAACTTCCGCGACGCCGTGGAGCTTGCAAAACAGATGGCAGGCCTCAAGGGGAAGGTCTCTTTGGTTTATCCCAGGGGCAAGGAAATTGATTTTTGGGATCTCATCTTTAAAGGCATGGCGAGGGCGGCACTGAAAGTGCTTCACACTTACACTTCAAAAGTGCAATACATCTGGTGGCCCTCCTCTTACGGGCTTACCGAAAGCAACTGACATCCCCCTTCCCTTCCCTGATCACTACGGGTTCGTCGTCAATCAAGGAAACCACGGAGGAAGGACTTGGATAGAGAGGGCCGCCGTCCACGATCAGGTCCAGTTGGCCGTTGTAGGCCTCTCTTATGGCCTCAGGGGCATGGTAACCGGCGCTAGTGCTGATAATAGGTCTCCCCAATGTCTTCACTATGGCAAGACATATGTCATTGTCAGGCACACGAATACCCACAGTCTTTCGCTTGGTGAGCATTATCTTTGGCACTAATCTCGTGCCTTCCAAAACAAATGTGTAAGGGCCTGGAAGCAGCCTTTTCATGGTCTTATAAGCATAGTTGCTAACCTTTGCATAGCGACTGATCTCTTTTAGGCTGTCGCAGACAAAGGAAAAGGGTTTCTTTAGTGGCCGATTTTTCAGCCGATATATCATCTGGATGGCCTTTTTGTTGTAAAGGTCGCATCCAATGCCGTAAAAGGTATCAGTGGGGTAGGCTATTATACCCCCTTGATCCAGGACCTCGCAGACCTTTCTGATGAGGCGCTGCTGAGGATTCTCTGGATTTATGGCCAAGATGGGTGGCTTTTTCTTACCGCCTTTGTTACTCAACTCTTTTTTCTCCAGGATCGGATATGGATTTACCTGTTATATGGCAGATTTTTTCACTTCTTTTCGGCCTGGCCTTGGGTTCTTTCGCCAATGTCTGCATCTGGCGCATTCCTCAGGGAAAATCCTTGGCCTCCCCACCCTCATCCTGCCCTCGCTGCGGCACCCATATTAAGTTCTATGATAACATTCCCATTTTAAGCTATATCCTGCTCAAGGGCAAATGCAGGCAATGCAGCGCCCCTATTCCCATTCATTACCCAATGGTGGAAGCCCTCATGGGTTTGTTGAGCCTGGCCCTCTTTATCAGATACGGCCTTTCATATCAATATTTGCTCTACCTTGCCTTTCTTGGCTCCCTGCTGGTTATTACATTTATTGACCTCCACCACCAGATAATTCCGGATGTGATCTCCCTTCCCGGGATCGTGGTGGGATTCTTGGCCTCTCTGCTACCCGGAGCACCCTCTTGGGCCGACTCTGTAATAGGCATCTTGGCTGGGGGTTTGGGGCTTTTTTTGGTGGCATGGGGGTTTAAAGTGCTCACGGGAAAAGAAGGAATGGGCGGGGGAGACATCAAGCTGCTGGCAATGATAGGGGCCTGGATGGGATGGAGAGCCTTGCCCTTTGTGGTGCTTATATCATCTGTAAGTGGAACCATAATTGGAGCAGGAGCCCTGCTTGTGGCAGGAAAGAGCATGGGAAGCCGCATCCCATTTGGACCATTCTTGGCCTTAGGCGCGGTGATCTACTTCTTTTTTGGCTCCAGATTGATCAATTTTTACTTGAGCTTATTGGCGTGAGGAGGAAAGGCGTGGGCGGGGGCTTTTACAGCTTAAGGACCACGATTCTCCTCTACCTTGCTGTCTTAATCATTTCTGCAATGCTGCTGATCAATGTGGTGATGCTGAAATTCATGGAGCGCGACCTGCTTGAAGAGCGCTTGAGGACAGGAAAGAGCCTCGTAATTGCCATTTCTCAGGTGGTTGGCCCGGCCATTTTAAGAACAAAAGATAGTATGAGCTCAACTGCCTCTCCCCTATCAAAGCTTGATCTGAAGGTCATGGCCAGGGAGTCAAGATTCCCCGACATGATGGTCCATGACAGTAAAGGCAGGGAGCTAGTCTCTATCGGGGCCTGGGGGCAAGAAAAAGGGCGGGCCCTTTTAATATCCAGGCAGGCTACATCGCTCGGCGAGTGGAATTTTGAATTTAGTGGCAGCACATGGGGTGTGATCTGGTTTGCCCCTCAATATCTTACGGTCTCTGCCCCCCTGGAGCAGGGTGGCTTGATACTGGGGGCAGTCACCATACGTTCTCACCTCCAAGACATATACGGGAGATTGAGGAAATCGGAACGCGTCATACTCATATACATAGTCCTAAACAGTATGGTGCTTTTAGCCTTCGGCGTCTACTTGCTCTCTAGAAGCGTCATAAGGCCCATAAACAAGCTCCTTCAGATAACTGAAGAGTTCCACCTGAAAGATACCTTCTCACTCCCCCCCCAGCCTCTCCACAACGAAATGGGCCAGTTATACCGCTCGCTAAATATGATGTTGAAGAGGTTGGACGAAAACAGGGCGGAACTGAGGCGGCATATCAAGAAGCTAGAGCGCACCAACCAGGCATTGGAAAAGGCACAAGAAGAGATTATCCGCTCTGAGAAGCTGGCATCTGTGGGAAGACTTGCAACAGGTATAGCCCATGAAATAGGAAATCCCATAGGCATAGTGCTCGGCTACCTGGATCTGTTGAAGCGCCAACAGCTGGATGAGGCCGAGGCAAGGGATTCATTAGAGCGCATGGAAACTGAGATCGCCAGGATCAACACCATAATAAGGCAGCTACTGGACTTTGCAAGACCCATGGATGGGGAAAAAAGGCCTGTCAGCGTAAACAGCCTCATTCGGGATACACTAGAAATGATGCGGCCCCAGCCCATGATGAGGGAAATAGAAATCAGCACCAATCTAAGGGCCGCAAGGGACACGGTGCTCGCCACCCCGAATCAGTTGAAACAGGTTTTTTTAAATATCCTTATGAACGCTACCGATGCAATCAATGAGCTTTCAGCTCAAAGTGAGACAAGCCGTAAAGGCCTTATCACTGTAGAGACCAAGAATGATTCAGAAAATATAGAGATCATCTTCCGGGACAATGGGATTGGTATCCCGGAAAAAGACCTTACACACATATTTGACCCCTTTTTCACCACCAAAGAGCCTGGCAAAGGCACTGGCTTGGGACTTTCCGTGTCTTACAGCATTGTGGAATCCCTCGGCGGCTCAATAGAGGCCCGAAGCCAGGGCTCGGGCACAGAGATAGTGGTGAGGTTACCTATTTTCCATGGCAATGAACCACACGATAAATAATAAATCCGTCCTCATCGTAGATGATGAGAAAAATATGCGGCACATGCTCAAGGTGATGTTGGGAAAAGTGGGCTATGAGGTTGCCACTGCCTCCGATGGGATCAAGGCCTTGGAGATGCTTGAGACCAGGGACTTTGACTTTGTGCTCTGTGACATCAGGATGCCAAAGATGGATGGCATGGAGTTCTTAAAGCAGGCCCAGGAGAAATTTCCGGAAAAGACCTACATCATGATGTCCGCTTATGGCACCATTGATACGGCCCTTGAAGCCATGAAGCAAGGGGCCTATGACTATATTTCAAAGCCTTTCAAAACCGATGAGGTGCTCCTCACCCTAAAAAAGGCCGAAGAGAGGGAAAGGCTCAAGCGGGAAAACGTTTCCCTAAAAAGGGAGATGCAGAAGATCCAAATGAAGTACTCCTTCAATAATATCATTGCCAGAAGCGAGGCCATGGCCAAGGTCTTTGAGCTGGTGGAAAAGGTGGCAAATCACAAGACTACCGTTCTCATCACTGGTGAAAGCGGAACCGGAAAGGAACTGGTGGCCAAGGCGATTCACTCAAACAGCCCAAGGGCCAATGGGCCTATGGTGAGCATAAACTGTGGCGGCATCCCTGAAAACCTGCTCGAGAGCGAGCTGTTTGGCTACAAGAAGGGGGCCTTTACTGATGCGGTGCGCGATAAGATCGGCCGTTTCGAAGAGGCAGACAAAGGCACCATCTTCTTGGATGAAATCGGAGAACTTCCCCTTCCCCTGCAAGTCAAGCTCTTCAGGGTGCTCCAAGAAGAGGAGATCACCCCTTTAGGGGGGATAGGGGCGAAAAAGATAGATGTAAGGGTAATTGCTGCTACATCCAAAGACTTGGAAAAGGAGGTCAAGGAGGGAAGGTTCAGGGAAGAGCTATATTACAGGATAAATGTCATGAGCATTCATCTGCCCCCACTGCGGGAAAGACGCGGTGATATACCCCTACTGGTAGGCTACTTTATTGATGTCTTCAACAAAAAACTTCAGAAAAACATTGAGGGGCTCTCCTCGGAGGCCATGCCCATACTAATCAGCTATTCTTGGCCAGGGAATGTAAGGGAGCTTGAAAATGTCATTGAAAGGGCGGTACTTTTGGCATCAGGGAGGTGGATAACCCCCGCCGAACTCCCCCCTCACATGACTTCGCCTACTCAACTCTCCTACCTTTACAAGCCCGCTGAGACCCTGTCTCTAAAAAAGGCCTCGCGCTTGCTTGAAAGAGACTTGATCCAAAAGGCCTTGAAACTCACCAAGGGCAACCGCTCCAAGGCGGCCAAGATCTTGGAAATCAGCAGGCCGGTGCTGCTCTCCAAGATAAAGCAGTACAACATAGAGATATGAAAGACCTTAGGCTTGTCCAAAACCGGCTTTGAATTCCGCGCAGGGGAATGGGATGCTCCCGAAGCGGCGTGTTTTGGACCCATAGCCAGCCTGGCTGCCGCGGGCAGGGATGGTGAAGGGGCCAAAACACGGATTGATATTTCAACATCTGCTTTTTAAGCCAAAATCCCCTTGGACCTCATTGAAAAGGCATATTTGCCAATGGAACTTTAAAGTTCTTCTTCTTCGGAGCTAAAGGCACTGGCAGGCAAGGCGTCTATATCCACTTGAGAGGCTGCCTCAATCCCGGCATTAAAGGCCTTTATATTCATTTCCACAAATGCCTTGGGGACCTTTTGGGCTATGACTTCTTCGGCAATACCAGGGGCCACCACCTGAGAGAGGCGCACCACAGCCCCCAGTGCCACCATGTTGGCCACCAACTCCTTGCCTATCTTCTCCCTTGCTATATCGGTAAAGGGAAGGGCCACGGCCCTGCTGATGGGAATCTGCCTTACAAGGGTGGAGTCCACAATCAAGAGGCCGTAGGGTTTGAGGTCTGAAAAGTATGAATCACAAGAGGTCTGATTCATCGCCAAAAGCAGATCAGGGTTCATGGCCTTTGGATAGTCTATGGGCTCGTAGCTCACAACTATCTCTGCCTTGCTGGCTCCACCCCTTGCCTCTGGGCCATAGCTTTGGGTCTGGCACACATACTTCTCTCCTCCCGCGCTGATGGCCTCTGCCAAGATCCTTGCTGCAGTAATAATTCCCTGCCCCCCTGAGCCTGCCAACCGAATCTCGTACCGGCTAGGCTTCAGCGCACTGCGTTTTGCCTTACGACTTGGCCTTTTGTTTGATCTTTTCATATTCCTCCGTAAAGATGGGCTTTTGCACATCAGCCAAAATGCCTATGGTGAACTTGCCCTCCAGCTCCTCCGGGGCCATGTCCTTTGCCTTTTCGACCTTGACAGCATTGTCCTTCATCCACTTCATCATGCTCACAGGATCTGACATGCGGTTGCGCCTGCCAAACTGGATATGGCAATTTGAGATGATCTCCACCACGCTGAACCCTTTGCGCACTATACTCTTCTCAATAACATCATCCAAGAGCCTGGTATGATACACGCTGCCTCGGGCAACAAATGGGGCACCGGCGGTAACTGCAAGTTCTGCAATTGAAAAGGCATGCTCTATGTGACCATAAGCGGCTGTGGTCGCGATAGAGCCGTAAGGGGTGGTGGGCGAGTACTGCCCACCTGTCATACCGTATATTTGATTGTTCACTATGATGGCCGAAAGGTCGATATTCCGCCTTGCGGCATGGATGAAGTGGTT
>Ga0256835_1001062_pt1 | contig 17464 bp, 17 predicted proteins | sample PIR30metaG_FD_185972 | JGI IMG/M metagenome (GOLD analysis project Ga0256835, IMG submission 185972) | Hydrothermal vent microbial communities from East Pacific Rise, Pacific Ocean - PIR-30 | ecosystem: Environmental > Aquatic > Marine > Hydrothermal vents | place: Pacific Ocean: East Pacific...
TCACGACAGGGGTGGGCGGGGGGCGTCCTCACCTCTTCACCCCTTCACCGGGTGGGTGGGCGGGGGCCTCAGTCGACGATGATGGAGTCCAGCGGGCGCTTGGGTACGTGGTGGCGGCCCTCGGCGTCGCGCCAGTAGGCGGTGTCGCGGTCGGAGCGGATGGGCTCGATGATGACGGTCTCCCGCGGCGTGCCGAGGGCGAGGACCAGGAGGATCTCGAGGTGGCCGGGAATCTCCAGGTCCTGGCGAAGGCCGTCCCGGTCGATGCTCGCGATGATGCACCCGCCGAGCCCGCGGGCGGTGGCACCCAGCATGATGCTCTGGGCCGCGATGCCGTGGTCCACCGCGAAGAGCTGCGTGATCCGGGTGTCCCCCAGCACGATGATGTGGGCGGCGGGGCGCTCGCCCTCCGCAGGCCCGGGCCAGTCCTTGAGCTGGCCGGCCCACCGGAGGTGGGGGAAGATCCGGGCGTTCCTCTCCGGTGTGTTGGACAGCATGTACTTGAGAGGCTGGAGGTTGCCGGAATTTGGCGAGAGGCGGGCCAGGTTCACGAGCTCGCGGAGGGTCGTGGTGGAGACCGGCTCGCTCTCGAAGAAACGGCGGTAGCTCCTGTTCCGGATCACGAGGTCGTCGAAGTCCATGGTTCCCTGGAGAATTCTAGCATCTGTTCGCAGGACGGGTACGGCGAGGGGGGCTCCGGTGGCGGGTAGTGCTGCCATGAGTGAGCAAGAATCTGATGTTGCGAGAACGGAGGAGGAGGCCCACGACGAGCCGGTCAAGGCGCGGCTCGCGGTCCACACCGTCTCCGTGCCGCCGGTGGAGGAGCACACCTCGGTCTCCATGGAGGCCGTGGAGAGGGTCCTGGAGCTCACCGCGAAGGCCCGGCACGAGATCGGGGTGCGGCGCAGGGGGCTCCTGGTGGCCAGCATCTTCATCTTCTTCGCCATCGTGCTCCTGATCCTGAAGATCCGCCAGGTGGAGCGGCCGGGGGGGTAGCCCCGCCTCGCCCTGTCGGTGCCCCGTGCCGTGTGGTACCGTCCCCGGGGCGGCGGCCCGGGACGGGACCGCCGCCGGGGAGGTGCCGTGGATCGTGACCGTTTCCTGTCGGTGGCCCGGGGCGAGGCACCCGCAGACCTCCTGGTGACGGGGGGGCGGCTGGTGGACGTGTTCACCGGCGAGGTCCGCCGGGATCCCGTGGCCGTGGCGGAGGGGCGCGTGGCCGCCATCGGCCGTGACGTGGAGGCCATGGGGGTGCTGGACGCCGGGGGGATGTACGTGGTTCCCGGGCTGATCGATGCCCACGTCCACCTGGAGAGCAGCCTGGTCTCGCCGTTCGAGTTCGCCCGGGCCGTGGTGTCCCGGGGGACCACGGCCGTGGTGTGCGACCCCCACGAGATCGCCAACGTGGCGGGGCTCGACGGGATCCGCTGGATGCTGGAGGCCTCGGAGGGCCTTCCCCTGAGGGTCCTGGTCAACCTGCCCTCGTGTGTGCCCGCCAGCCACCTGGCGACCTCCGGGGCGCGCCTGGAGGCGGCCGACCTGCTCGGGCTCGCGGACCATCCCAGGGTCCTGGGCCTGGCCGAGGTGATGAACGTTCCGGGGACGGTGCTCGGGGACGCTGGCGTGTGGGCCAAACTCGAGGCCTTCCGGGGCCGGCCGGTGGATGGCCACGCTCCAGGGCTCGTGGGGCCGTGGCTGGATGCCTACGCCGGGGCCGGCCCCGCCACCGACCACGAGTGCCTCGCCGTGGACGAGGCACGGGAGAAGCTCCGGAGGGGCATGCGGGTCTTCCTCCGGGAGGGCACCGCCGCACGGAACCTCGCGGACCTGGTGCCGGCTGTGGATCCGTGGACGCTCTCCAGGTGCGCCCTGTGCACGGACGACCGCCACCCCCACGACCTGCTGGAGCGGGGCCACGTGGACGACCTGGTGCGGACTGCCTCGGGCGCGGGGCTGGACCCCGTCATGGCCGTGCGCCTGGCCACCCTGGGGGCGGCGGAGGCGTACGGACTCGCGGAGCACGGAGCCGTGGCGCCGGGGCGGCGGGCGGACCTGGTGCTCACGCCCTCGCTCGAAGAGTTCCGGGCCGAGGTGGTGCTCGGCGGGGGAGATGTCGTGGCGAGGGAGGGCGTTCCGGTGGGGGAGTGGGTTCCTCCGGCGGCCCGGGATGCGGGACTCCGTGCCAGTGTCCGGGTCGACGTGGACACGGTGACGCTCCGGGTTCCGGCAAGGGGAGGGGCGGTCCGGGTCATCGGCGTGGTGCCGGGCCAGTTGCTCACCGAGACCCGCCCCATGGAGCTTCCGGTGGTGGACGGCCTCGTCCAGGCGGATCCGGCTCGCGACGTGGCCCGCCTCGCGGTGGTGGAGCGGCACACCGGCAGCGGCCGCGTGGGCCTGGGCTTCGTGCAGGGTCTCGGGCTGGGGCGGGCCGCGGTGGCCTCCACGGTGGCCCACGACCACCACAACCTCGTGGTGGCGGGCCCCGACGAGGAGGGGATGTCCACGGCCCTCCGTGCGGTGGTGGAGGCCGGGGGCGGCCTGGCGGTGGCGTGCGGCGACCGCGTGGAGGCGGTGCTCCCGCTGCCCCTGGGAGGGCTCATGTCGGACCGCTCCCTGGAGGAGGTTCGCAGGGGTCTCGACACGCTCCTGGCCGCCGTCCACGGGCTGGGCGGCACGGGCGACCCGTTCATGATGCTGAGCTTCCTCGGTCTCGAGGTGATCCCGTCGCTCAAGCTCACGGACCTGGGACTCGTGGACGTGGAGCGTTTCGAGATCGTGGACCTCTTCGCCGGCTGACCGGTCGTCCCGACCGGTGGCGCCGGGGGGAGCCCGGCGGGAGAGCGCCGGTTTTACAAATTCTTGACACGGTTGAGACCTCTGGACACGCCATTCACCCCGTTCTGGACCTATAGTGGAGAACAGGGATGGAGTCCGTGATGCAACAGGTCCTGGTGACGGGTCTCGGAGAAACCTGCCAGGAGTCCCTCGTGAGGGAGCTCGAGAAGAGAGGGCACACCGTCCACGTCTCCCCATGGGGGGATGCCATCCTGGACCACGTGGAGAGGATTCCCTACCGTGGGGTTGTCACGGGGTATCCCCTCCCCGGTGCGGCCTTCGGGATCCTCCTCAGTGCCATCCGGTCCCGGGCCTCGGCCTCGCGCAACGCGGGCCTCGTGGTGATCTCGGACCCCGACAGTGTCGGGGACGCCCGCCGGCTCATCGGGCGGGGGGTGAACCGGGTGGTGGATGGCAGCCAGCCGGTGAACAGGGTGGTCCGGGAGCTCACGGCGCTCCTGGCCGTGGCCCCGCGGATCGTGTCGAAGCTTCCCGCGAAGATCGCGCTCCGGATGGGTGATCGCCCGCTCTCGGTGCTCTGCCAGACCGAGAACCTCTCCCTGACGGGGATGCTGGTGCGTGGGTGCACGCACTGCGCACCGGGTGCCAGGGTGGCATTCCGGATCGAGCTCCCCGATGAGGACGAACCGGTGGAGGGCATCGCCGAGATCACCCGGAAGGCCGATCCGCTCCGGGAGGGGCTCCAGGGATTCGGCGCGCGCTTCCTGCTCTTCGACGGCGAGGGGCAGGACCGTTTCCAGAGCTGGCTGGAGGCGAGGGCCGGGGACGTGATCCACGGATGAGGCCGGTCCCCCGGGGGGCATCCCACCTTCGGTCGGACCGGTCCGGTCGGAGGTCCACCCGCCGCGGTGAATCCACGGCGGGTGGATTCGTGCTCAGAGCGTGGTGAGGACCTTCTCGATGCGGCCGAGGGCCCAGTCGATCTCCTCGCGCGTGATCGTGAGCGGCGGTGCGATCCGGATCACATGCTCGTGGGTCTCCTTGCACAGAAGGCCCTCCTCCTGGAGCGCCTCGCAGAACCGGCGGGCGCCGCCGGCCTCGGCCTCGAGCTCGATGCCGATCCACAGGCCGCGACCGCGGATCTCCGCGATGTGGGGCGAGTCGATGGCGCGCAGGCGCTCCATGAAGTGGCCACCCAGCTCGGCGGAGGCCTCCACGAGCCCCTCCTCCACCAGGACCTTCAGCGCCGTCCGGGCCACGGCCGCGCCCAGGGGGTTGCCGCCGTAGGTGGAGCCGTGGTCACCGGGCCGGAACACCCCCATCACCTCGTCGTCGGCCAGGATGGCGGAGACCGGGTACATGCCGCCGGACAGCGCCTTGCCGATGATGACCACGTCCGGCCGGATGCCCTCGTGCTCGTAGGCGAAGAGTTTCCCGGTGCGGCCGAGGCCCGACTGGATCTCATCCGTGATCAGCAGCACGTTGTGCTGCGAGGTGATCTCGCGCAGGCGCTTCAGGTAGCCCTCGGGGGGGATGATGATGCCGCCCTCGCCCTGGATGGGCTCCACCAGCACCGCGGCGGTGTCGGGCGTGATGGCGGCCTCCACGGCGTCCGCGTCGCCATAGGGCAGCATCCGGAACCCCGGGGTGAAGGGGCCGAAGCCGAACCGGTACTGCGCCTCCGAGGAGAAGCCCACGATGGTGGTGGTCCGCCCGTGGAAGTTGCCGTCGAAGACCAGGATCTCCGCCTGGCCCTCGGGGACGCCCTTGACCGTGGTGGCCCACTTGCGGGCGGCCTTGATGGCGGTCTCCACCGCCTCGGCGCCGGTGTTCATGGGCAGGACCCGGGCGAAGCCGGTGAGCTCGCAGAGCTCCTGGCAGAAGGGCCCGAGCTGGTCGTTGCGGAAGGCCCGCGAGGTGAGCGCCACGCGGCAGGCCTGCTCCACCAGGGTCTTCACGATGCGGGGGTGGCAGTGCCCCTGGTTCACGGCGGAGTAGGCCGCCAGGCAGTCCATGTAGCGGTTGCCGTCGGCGTCCCAGACCCAGATTCCCTCGGCGCGCGTGATCACCACGTCCAGGGGGTGATAGTTGTGGGCGCCGTACTGCTCCTCGAGCTCGATGAAACGGGCGGACTGGCTCATGCTCGCCTCCTCGGTGGGGTGGTTTCTCGCCGGTTCCCCGGTGGGCCCGGTCACCCTACACGCTCGGCCTGAGGGGTTCAAGGGGGGTGGAGGAAGGGAGTCACCACCTCATCGGGAGGCACGCTGCCCACTCCCGAGGAACAGGTCTACAACGCGTTTCGTTGGTGGAGGTTGGAACCATCCAGTCCGGGTCGGTATCACCCGGGTCCCGGCCGACCCCCCTCGCACTGTCAGGGATCACCGGCCGGTCCCTCAGGTTCCTCCTGGTCCGGTCCATGAGCCTGAGGCCCGTGCAGCCCCTGATGGGTAGCGCCAGTTTCGGGAGGAGATCCGGAGATGCCTGGGGGAACGAGAAGGTCATGGGAGGGAAGGTGGCCACATTCGGTGAGCGTGTCGATACCAGCACGGACCAGGAGGAGGGGACCGTAGTAGCTGGTCCACCCCTCGGCCACCCACAGCAGGTCGGTACGCTGGATGTGGGCGTGGGCGGGGACGGCCGGCGCCAGGATCGCGAGCGTCACGAGTGCGGTACGGACACGGTGTCGGAGCATGGGGGTTTCCCTCCCTGCGGGGGCCGCGGCTCCGGGCCTCCGGGCCAGGGTCACGACGGCTCGCCGCCGCTGTTCTGCTGGGCCTGCCAGTGGAGATAGGCCTCGATGAAGCCGTCGATGTCGCCGTCCAGGACGCGGTCCGCATCGCCCACCTCGAAGCCGGTGCGGAGGTCCTTCACCATCCGGTAGGGCTGCAACACGTAGGAGCGGATCTGGTTGCCCCAGGAGATCTCCTTCTTGGGACCCTTGAGCTTCTCCATCTCCTCCTCGCGCTTCTGGAGCTCCAGCTCGTAGAGGCGGGCCTTGAGGACCTTCATGGCGGTGGCCAGGTTCTTGATCTGGGAGCGCTCGTTCTGGCAGGTGACGATGATCCCCGTGGGGATGTGCACGAGCCGGACGGCCGAGTAGGTGGTGTTGACGCCCTGGCCTCCGGGACCCGAGGAGCAGTAGCGGTCCACACGGATGTCCTTCTCCGGGATCTCCAGGTCCACCTCCTCGTCCACCTCGGGGTAGACGTGCACGCTGGCGAAGGAGGTGTGCCGGCGGTTCTGGGCGTCGAAGGGGGAGATGCGCACCAGCCGGTGGACCCCGTTCTCCGACTTGAGGTAGCCGTAGGCGTAGGGACCGCGGACCAGGAGCGTGGCGCTCTTGATGCCGGCCTCCTCGCCGGGCTGCTCGTCGATGAGCTGGCAGTCGAAGCCGCGGCGCTCGCACCACCTGAGGTAGAGGCGCTCCAGCATCTGGGCCCAGTCCTGGGACTCGGTGCCGCCGGCGCCGGGGTGGATCTCCAGGTAGGCGTTGGAGGCGTCGTGCTCCCCGGTCATCTTGGTGGTGAGCTCGATGCGGTCGAGCTCGGGGCCGATCTTGCGGAGGAACTTCGCCAGCTCCTCCTCCACGCCGGCCTCGCCCTCGCGGGCCATCTCCAGGAGGATCTCCAGCTCCTCGCCGGCGTCCTTCAGGCGGGTGGCCACCTCCTGGGCGCGCTGGAGCTCGCTCCGGCGGCGCATCACCTCCCGGGCACGGTCCTGGTCGGACCAGATGGAGGGATCCTGCGCGAGGGCGTCGACTTCCGCGAGCTCCTTCTCGACGGCGGCCTCGTCAAAGATACCCCCGCAGGTGCCGGATCCGTTCGATGGCGTTCTCGCTGTGCTGGATGAGCTCGTCGAGCATGGTGTGTCCCCCCGATGTGGCGGCGGCCTCCACGACCGCACGCCCGCATGGTAGCAGACAGCGCACCGTGACCCCGGGATTCCCGGTGGGGGCGCCGCAGGGTGGGACACCCGCCCTCCCCCCGTGCGACGCCCGCCAGGCCACCCGTTCGTGAGACGTGAAAGGTGAGCCTGTTGCGAGAGCCCTGGATCGAGGAGGATTCCTGCGGCGTCGGCCCCCACCCACCCGGGAGAATGAACCACGGATTCCACGGACAAATTGGATGAAGAGAATGATGGGGAAAACACCGGACCTCCGTTCGATCTCACGCGAGGCCGACCTCTGTGACCTTCAGTGTGTACGCCGCCGGTGTTCCCGGTGCTCCAGGTCATCCTCGGAGGTCTTCCGGGCGTGGTAGGCTTCGCCCATGAAGGAGCCGGTGCTGGACCACATCGGGATCGCGGTGGCCTCGCTCGGGGAGGGGCTGGCGCTCTACCGTGCGCTGGGGCTCGAGGCGGAGGGCACGGAGGAGGTGCCGGGCCAGGGGGTCCGGGTGGCCTTCCTGCCCGCCGGGGACGCCCGGATCGAGCTGCTGGAGCCGCTGGGGGAGGACTCCCCCATCGCGCGGCACCTGGACCGGAGGGGCCCTGGTATCCACCACATCTGCCTGAGGGTGGGGGACATCCGGGCCACCATGGCACGCCTGCGGGAGGAAGGTTTCGAGCTGCTCTCCGAGGAGCCGCAGGAGGGGGCCCACGGGATGCTCGTGTGCTTCGTCCATCCCCGGTCGGCGGGCGGGGTGCTCCTGGAGCTCTCGCAGCCCGCACCGTCCAGACCATGAGCGGGAGCATGCTGATCGAGGAGGGTGCGCTGGTGGTGATCCACTGCAGCTCCCCCAGGGAGAAGCTGTGGGGCGTGCTGCTCCGTCTGGATGCGGTGGGTGCCGTGCTGCGTGGTCTCGACCTCAACTCCGTGGAGGACTGGCTCCGGCAGCAGCGGCGGGGGGACGAGCCGCTGGTGGGGCCCTCCACGGTGTTCATCCCCACCCACCGTCTCGAGAGGATCTCCCTGGACGAGTCCTCGGGAGCCCTGCGGAGCTACGGCGATCGCTTCGCGGAGGACGGCGGTGGCGACGTGCGCGACGTGCTCCTGGGACGTGACCGGTGAGGCGGACGGGCCCTCTCCGGCTGCGGCTGCTCTGGCTCGCCCTGCTGGCGGCGGCCCTGGCGGAGCCGGCAGCGGCCCAGTACCGGGGCCAGGTTGAGGTGGACGCCGTGGTGGTCCCCGTCACCGTCCGGACCTGGAGCGGCCGCCTGGTGAAGAAGGTGGACCGGGACCGGTTCCAGCTCTACGTGGACGGCATGAGAATCGGTATTCAGGACCTGGCCCCGGAGAGCGACCTGCCGCTGAGCCTGGCCTTCATCCTGGACACCTCGGGGTCCATGGCGGGCCACCGGATCACCGCGTGCCGGGACCTCATCTCGGCCTTCCTGGAGCAGCGGAGGGAGGGCGACGAGTACGCGCTGTGGACCTTCGCGGGGGACCGCGTCCTGGAGCGCTTCCCCTTCGGCATGAGCTGGTACCTCCTGCCCAGGATCCTGGAGGGGATCCGGCCCTGGTCCACCACGGCCCTCTACGACATGATCCAGCGGATCCCGCAGGTGACCGTGGGGGCGAGCCACCCGAGGCGGGCGGTGATCCTCCTGACGGACGGCGTGGACAACGCCTCCCGGATCTCGGCGGACGAGGCCACGCAGATCGCCCGGCGCCTCAAGACCTCCATCTACGTGATCGGCGTGGAGCCGCCGCCCCGCACGGTGGAGGCCGGCGGGGCCACCTACGAGGAGGTCCTGGAGCTCATCGCCGAGCTCTCCGGGGGCCGGTACCAGCGGGTCCCGGCCACCAGCGAGATGCCCGATGTGGTGACCGCCCTCCTGGACGAGCTCTCGTCCCGCTTCATCCTGACCTTCACCACCTCGGGGATCGGCACGAGGAAGTGGCGGACCCTCGAGGTGAAGGTGAAGGGCTACGAGGCCACCACGCGGAGGGGGTACTTCGGGACCCTGCCCTGAGGGTGCTCAGCCTCCGGAGGGCCGGTGGTCCGGGCCCTCCACGGGCCTGAGGGCGCCCTCCTGGAGCCAGTGCTCGTGGTACCGCCGGATGCGGAAGGCGTCCACCGGGATCTCGGCCTCGCACCGGCCCGCGGAAACACCCGAGGAGGCCTTCTGCCACAGCGTGCGGAGCAGTCTGTCATCCCCCCGAGCAGTCCTGGTGGGAGATTCGCTTCTGGGTCCGTGCTGCCAGGAATCGGGATGGGCCGCTGTCATCTTCCCTCCACGAGGACCGGACCGCCGTTCTGCAGGTCCCAGAGGCGGCGGTAGGGGCCGCCCCGTCGCACCAGGGCGTCGTGCCGGCCCCGCTCGGCCACCCGGCCCCGCTCGAGCACCACGATCTCGTCGAAGAGCTCCATCCGCACGAGCCGGTGGGTGATCACGAGGAGGGTCCCGGACTCCATGAGCCGGTGGAGGGCGTCCAGGAGCTCCCGCTCGGTGTCCCGGTCCAGATTCGCCGTGGGCTCGTCCAGCACCAGCCACGAGGGCCGCCGCACCAGCGAGCGGGCGAGGGCCAGCCGCTGGCGCTCGCCCCCGGACAGGGTCAGCCCCTGCTCGCCGATCCAGGTGTCCCAGCCCTCGGGGAGGCCCTCGATGAAGTCCAGGATCCGTGCCGTGCGGGCGGCGGCCTCGAGCCGCTCCGGGGTGGCACCGGGGTCCGCGAGGAGCAGGTTCTCCCGGATGGTCCCCGTGAACAGGTGGACCCGCTGGGGGACCACGGTGACCACACGGCGGACATCCTCCGCCCGGTACCGCCGGATGTCCTCTCCGAGGAGCTCGAGCGAGCCCTCCCATCCCTCCCAGAACCTGAGCACGAGGTTGAGCAGCGTGGACTTCCCGGATCCCGAGGGGCCCACCAGGGCCACGTGCCGCCCGGGGGAAAGCTCCAGGTCCAGCCTGTCGAGCGCCGGAGGCCCCGGTGGTGTGGGGCCGTCGGAGGGGTAGCGGAATCGCAGCCTCCGGGCGGCGAGCATCGGGATGTCGGGTGCCCGGGGCACCGGGGGGTCGGGCAGGGGCAGCGGGTCCGGCGGGTCCTCCACCGCGGGGGGCGTGTCCGTGATCTCGAAGAGCCGCCGCGCCGCCGCGGCCTGCTCCTCCAGGCTCCGGGCGGCCGCGGGCAGCGGCTGGAACGCCTCGAAGCTCGCGAGGGCGGCCAGGGCCAGCACGGCCAGGGTCACGCCGCCGAACCGCCCCTCCCGCACCATGGGGATGGCCAGGGCGAGGACCGCCGCCGTGCCCAGGGTCGCGGCGAGGCCGGACAGTGCGGTCTCCAGCCCGCCGGTCCGCCCCGAGCGCTCCTGGATCGAGACGAGCTCCTCCCCGAGCGTCTCCAGCCTCCGGAGGATCTCCTCCTCCCGGCCGAGGGCCAGGAGGTCGGGGAGGCCCTGCACCAGGTCCACGGCCGTCACGTGGAGGCGTGCGACGGTCCGGCGCTCGCCGTCGCCGAGGCCCCTGGAGACCCGCCGGAGCAGGAGGGGGAGGGCCACCCCGGCCGTCAGCGCGGCGGCCAGGTAGGCCGGAGCCAGGAGCTCGCCGTGCCACCCCAGGAACAGGGTCGTGGCCGCGGTCACGGCAACCGCCACCAGGGGCGGTGCCAGGGCCCGGACGTACAGGTTCTCGAGGGCCGCCACGTCGGAGAGGGTCCGGGCCAGGAGGTCGCCGCTCCGGAGGATGGAGAGCCGGGCCGGGGCCAGCGGTTCCACGGCGACGAAGAACCAGGTCCGGATCGAGGCCAGGATCCGGAAGGTGAGGTCGTGGGAGACCAGCCGTTCCAGGTACCGGAACACGCCCCGGCTGATGCCGAAGAACCGGACCCCCACGATGGCCACCTGGAGCTCCGCGATGGAGGGGTGGAGCGCTGCCGAGGCGATGATGAAGGCGGACGCCGCCATGAGGCCCACCCCCGCACCCACGGTGGCGAACCCCAGCACCGCGGCCAGCAGGACCTCGGGCCAGTGGGGCCGGGCCAGGCGCAGGAGGCGGCGGAGCTCCCTCACGGGGGGCCTCCACCGCCGGACATGAGGGCGGCGAGGGGGCCGCCGGGCGCGGCGAGCTCGCCGGGGGACCCGGTGGCCACCACCCGTCCCCTCTCGAGCAGGACGACCCGGTCGGAGGACCGGACCGTGGCGGCCCGGTGGGCGATCACCAGCGCCGAGCGTCCCGCGAGGAGCCGCGACGTGGCGGCGGCCAGCTCGGCCTCCAGCCCGGGATCCAGCTGGGAGGTGGCCTCGTCCAGGACCAGGAGGGGGGCGTCCTTCAGGAACGCCCGGGCCAGCGCCAGGCGCTGGGCCTGCCCGCCGGAGAGCCGGATCCCACCCTCGCCCACGGGGGTCTCCCATCCCCGCGGCAGATCCTCGATGAACTCCAGGGCGCAGGCCGCCTCGGCGGCCCGGCGCAGGTCGGCCGTGGAGGCCCCGGGCCGCCCCATCCCGACGTTCTCCGCCACGGTGCCCGCGAAGAGGTGGGGCCGCTGGGGCACCCACGCCACCCGGGCCCGCCACTCGCCGGGCCGGATGGAGGTGAGCGGGATGCCGTCCACGGTGATCCGCCCCCCCTCGGGGTCCGCGAAGCGCAGCAGCAGCGAGGCCAGCGTCGACTTGCCCGCCCCGCTGGGCCCCACCAGGGCGACGCGTTCCCCGGGGGCGATGGAGAAGCTGACCTCCCGCACCGCCGGGACCGGCATGCTCCCATCACCGTCCTCCCGGCCCCGCGCGCGGTGGGAGAACGTGACGCTCTCGAGGCGGACCTCCGGGTGGGGGCCGGGACGGGACGAAGCCGTGCCACCGGGCCCGACCGGCGGCTCCATCTCGAGAATGGCGAAGAGGCGCTCCGCGGCGGCGGCTCCCTCGAGGCCCGCGTGGAACCGCGTTCCCAGCAGGCGGAGCGGCAGGTAGAACTCCGGGGCCAGCAGCAGGACGAAGAACGCCTGCTCGAAGGCCAGCCGCCCGTAGAGGAGGCGCAGGCCCACCTCCACCGCCACCACCGCCGTGCTGATGGTGGCCACCGTCTCGAGCACCAGCGCCGAGAGGAAGGCCACCCGGAGCACCTCCATGGTGGTCCTCCGGAAGGCGTTCGAGAGGCGGCGGATGGTGGCCACCTCCTGGCGGCTGCGGCCCAGGATCCTGAGCGTGGTGAGCCCCTGGAGGACCTCCAGGAAGTGCGCTCCCATGCGGGCGAGCGTCCTGAAGCGCCGGCGCCCCATGCCCTCGGCCGCGGTGCCGATGAGCACCATGAAGACGGGGATCACCGGTGCGGTCACCAGCAGGACCACCGCGGAGAGGGGATCATTCACGAGCACGACGCCCGCCACGAGCAGGGGAACGGCCGCGGCCAGGGCCACCTGGGGCAGGTACTGTCCCACCCAGGCGGAGACGGCCTCCACGCCGTCCACCAGGGTGGTGGTGAGCTCTCCGGAGCGCTCGCGCCCCATGGCCAGGGGGCCGAGTGCCACCAGGTGGCGGGCGAGCCGGCGCCGCAGCCGCTCCTTCACCCGGAGGGCCGCGGCGGAGGCCGTGGACCCGGCCGCCCAGCCGAGGAGCGCCCGGAGGGCCGCCGAGACCACCAGGAGCCCAAGGAGCGGCAGGGACTGCCGGAGGGTGGCACCCTCCAGGAAGACCCCCGCCACGATGCGGGCCAGGGCCAGGGCGGCGGCGGCGTTGGCGGCGGCGGCGGCGACGGAGAGCCCCACCGACACGGAGAGCGCCCGCCGCTCACCGGCCGCCGCTGCGAGGAGACGCCGGTCCATGTGCATTGTGGAGATGATCCCAGAGCCCGGGGAAAATCACGAGCCGGGCCCGCGGGCCCGGCTCGTGGATCGAGAAGGCAGGGTCAGTACTCCAGCTCGGAGTCCACCGTGAGCCGTTTCCGGAACACCCAGTACGTCCACCCCTGGTAGACCAGGACGAACGGAACGAGGATCAGCGCCACGATGGTCATGACCTTGAGCGTGTACTGGCTGGACGAGGCATTGTAGATGGTGAGGCTCCACTCCGGGTTCATGCTGGAGACCAGGAGCCTGGGGAACAGGCCGATGAACAGGGCGACCACCGAGCAGACGATGGAGAACGCCGTCATGACGAAGGCCCAGCCGTCCTTGCCCGTGCCCAGGAAGTAGCGCACGGAGATCAGCGCGAGGATCGCCGCCACGGGCACCACGCCAGGATTGAACCCCACGTGGTCGAAGAAGTCCGTGGTGGTCCCCGCCAGAACCACGTACACGACAAGGAGGATCACGGCAGCGGGCCAGACCTTCATGGCGGCCGCCCTGGCGCGCTCCCGGATCTCACCGGCGGTCTTCAGGGACAGGTAGGCCGCGCCGTGGAGCGTGAAGACCGCCACGGCGGTGAGCCCGCCCGCCAGCGTGAAGGGACTCAGGAGGTCGAAGAAGTTGCCGGTGAAGTTCATCCTGGCATCCACGGGAAGGCCGTACAGGAGGCCGCTCATGGCGACCCCCCACAGCAGGGCAGGCACCAGGCTGCCGGAGAAGATGATCCAGTCCCACCGGTTCCGCCAGGTGGGGCTCTCATCCTTGCTCCGGAACTCGAAGGATACCGCCCTCAGGATCAGGGCCACGAGCATGAGGACCAGCGCCAGGTAGGCGCCGCTGAAGAAGGTGGCGTAGAAGTGCGGGAACGCCGCGAACAGCGCACCGCCCGCGGTGAGCATCCAGACCTCGTTGCCGTCCCACACGGGACCGATGGTGTTGATGACCACCCGGCGTTCACGGTCGTTCCTGCCGAGGAAGGGCAGCAGGATGCCCACGCCGTAGTCGAACCCCTCGAGGAAGAAGAACCCGGTGAACAGAACGGTGATCAGGATGAACCAGACTGTGTTGAGATCCATGCTCCACCTCCCTCACACGGCCTGGGGCGCTTCGGCCCCGGGTGCGGGCTCCACGACCCCGACCCTTGCGTACCGCGTCAGCAGCTTCACGTCCACGATCATCAGCACGGCGTACAGCAGTGTGAACACCACCAGGGAGAAGGCCACCTCCCCGGCGCCCACCGTGTTGGACACGGCATCGGACGTTCTCTGCAGCCCGAACACGATCCAGGGCTGGCGGGCCATCTCGGTGAAGATCCAGCCGGTGGAGTTGGCCAGGATGGGCAGGCCGATGGCCCAGAGCATGAGCCGCAGCAGGCGGGGTGAGTCCACCACGTCGTCCTTCATGATGGCCCTCAGGGAGAACAGCAACAGCAGCAGCATCAGGAAGCCGGCGCCCACCATGATGCGGAAGGTCCAGTACGAGACGGCCACCGGCGGCACGTAGTCACCGGGTCCGTAGGTCTGCTCGTACTCGTCCTGGAGCTGGTTGATGCCCCTGACCTCACCGCTGAAGCGGTTGTAGACCAGGAAGCTCAGGGCGCCCGGAATCCGGATGGCGAACACGTCCCGGCGCTCCTTCTCGTTCCCGATGGTGAACAGCGACATGGCCGCCGGGTCCTCGGTGTTCCAGAGTGCCTCGGCCGCGGCCATCTTCATGGGCTGGACCCTGATCATGTACTGGGCCTGGGTGTGGCCCACCAGGATCACCAGGACGGTGCCCACGAGGCCGTAGACCACGCCCCAGCGGAACGAGCGCCGGAAGATCTCGAGATTGTCGGACTTCCGGAGCAGGTGCCAGGCCGAGATGCCCGCCACGAAGAAGCCCGCGGTGGCCACTGCAGAGGCGAAGACGTGGGGCCACTGGATCCAGAGGTGTTCGTTGGTGAGCAGGGCGAAGAAGTCGGTCATCTCCGCCCGGCCGTTCCGGAGGGCGTACCCGACCGGCTGCTGCATGAAGGAGTTGGCAGCGAGGATCCAGACCGCCGAGAGGTTGGAACCGATGGCCACGAGCCACATCACCGTGGCGTGGAGCTTCGGCGACAGCTTGTTCCAGCCGAAGATCCACACGCCCAGGAAGACCGACTCCATGTAGAACGCCAGCAGGGCCTCGATGGCCAGGGGCGCACCGAAGATGTCGCCCATGAACCGTGAGTACTCCGACCAGTTCATGCCGAACTGGAACTCCTGCACGATCCCCGTGGCCACCCCCATGGCGAAGTTGATCAGGAAGAGCTTTCCCCAGAACTTCGTCATGGTCTTGTAGCGGGGGTCGCCGCTCGTGACGTACCTGGACTCCATCAGGGCGATGAGCACCGAGAGGCCAAGCGTCAGCGGCACGAAGAAGAAGTGGTAGACAGTGACGATCGCAAACTGCAATCGTGCGAGCAACAGGGCATCCATCAGCAACCTCCTTTTCGATGAAATATCACGGGAATGAACGGTCCATCACGGTCGGGAAACGCGGGTCCTGGCGGCGGGCACCACCGGCAACCCTTGAGGAGATGTGGCAATGTGCAACTGAATGAAACGCGGACTCGCAGACTGTTTCGAGGGATCTCGATGCGGCACGGTGAGACCTCCGGACGCTCATCATCCGGGAATGACAGCAACAGATCGATGTCACGATCATGACGCTCCCGGAGTATATCATGACAGTAATATTTCTCATTATCGCCTCGCCATCAGTCACAAGACACGGGGAGTTGTCTGTCAGATGGCGGTGACACGGTGACGGTACGGGTGGGGACCCCCTGTGGCCGGGGACCGTCGCCTGATGATCCGCCGGGGGGGGGCGGAGGGTATACTGGCACGACGTCCCCGGTGGGACGCCAGAGGAGGCCGTGATGAGCGATCGTGGATTCGGGGGGCGGTGGTTCGTTCCCTTCGTGGTGGTCGGGGCCCTCGTGGTCGGGGCCGGTGCCGTCCGGGCACAGGAGGCGGGTGCCGGGAATGCGGGCCAGGCACCCTCCGAGGTCGATGAGAGCTCCCTGGGAGACGTGGTGGCCACGTATTCCCTCGGAGAGATCCGGGAGGGGGAGATGGAGCGGGCCGGCGGGGTCCGCCTGTACCAGGTCCGCCAGCAGGAGTACGAGCTCGAGGAGCGTGCCATCCGGCAGCTGGTCTCGGAGCGCCTGTTGCGGGCCGCGGCGCTGCGCGAGGGCAAGACCCGGGACCAGCTCTACGCGGAGCGGGTCGAGAACCTCGTGAAGGAACCCCCGTCCGGGGAGGTCGACGCGGTCATGAAGACCTACCGGAGCCAGCTCCCCGAGGACGACGCCGAGGCGCGGGCCCTGGTGGTCCAGGCCCTCAAGGACCGGCAGAGGAAGCGGCTGGAGCAGGCGCTCCAGAAGCAGCTGCTGGCCAGCGCCGACCTGAAGATCATGCTGGAGCCGCCCCGGGCGCCCATCACCATCGACCCCTCCGATCCTGTGAGGGGGCCGGCGGACGCTCCCATCACCATCGTGGAGTTCTCGGACTTCCAGTGCTCCTTCTGTGCCCGCTCGCAGCAGACGCTCCACCTGCTGCGGCTCAAGTACCCCGGGCTGATCCGCATCGTGTTCAAGAACATGCCCGGGTCCAGCCACGACAGGGCCCGGCCGGCCGCGGAGGCCGCCCTGTGCGCGGCGAGGCAGGGGAAGTTCTGGGAGCTGCACGACTGGCTGTTCTCCAACCAGCAAAAGCTGGACGACGAGTCCATCGCGGGAGCGGCGAAGAACATCGGCCTCGACATGGAGGCCTTCGAAAAGTGCCTGGAATCCGATGAGACGCTGGGCCAGATCGACGCCTCGCTGAACATGGCCCGGATCCTGGGCCTCTCGGGCACGCCGGTCTTCTTCATCAACGGCATCATGGTCCGGGGCGCCCGGCCCCTGCCCGTCTTCGACGAGATCGTCCGGAGCGAGCTGGACCGCCTGGGGATCCCGATCCCCGGGCCGGAGGAGAAGGCGGCCGGGAAGCCAGGACCCGTGAAGGACCTGCCGGGACCCGGGAAGAGGTGAGCCCCCGGGAGCCCCGTCAGCGCCCGCCGGCGTGACGGCGAAAGAAGTCGAGGGCCTTCAGCGGCCGGTGGGCCTCGTCGCGGACGCGGCGGTCCAGCCAGCGCACGGCGCCCCCGGGGGGCGCCGGGGGCAGTTCGTCCGGGGGGATCCGGAGGGCGCGCCGGAGGAACTCCGCCGGGGCCCTGTCCACCCGCCCGGCACCCGGAGGGGCGCAGTCCGGGCAGAGGGGAAGGCCCTCGGCGGGGTGGGTGCGGAACCCCTCCACGAGCTCCGTGCCGCAGGCGTTGCAGGTGTCCAGGGCCGGGAGCACCCCGCCCAGCTGCAGGATCCAGAGCTCCGTGTAGGCGAGGAGCGAGGGGGGGCCGCCGCCGCCGAGCAGCTCCGAGGTCACCGCGTCGGCCAGGCGGTAATGGCGGGGAGCCGGCTCGCCGGCGGGGCAGAAGGTGAGCAGGAGCTCGGCCACCGCCGCGGCCGCGGCGCTCCGGTCGAAGTCCCGGGCCAGGGGGTACGAGGGCCGGACGGGCTCCACCGCCCGGAACGTGGCGAGCTCCGCCGAGGGTTTCTGCCACACGGTGGTCCGGATCGTGGACAGCACCTGTGTGGCCGCCGCCGCGGGCGTCTTCCCCGAGCGCGCCCCCCGGAGAACCCCCCGCACCAGGCCGTGCTCCCGCGTCAGCACCGAGAGGATCTGGTGCCGGTCCCGGTAGGGGATGGCGTCGAGCACGATGGCGTCGTCGGAGAACTCCGGCATGGGGCCATGGTAGCGCTGCCCCCGCCCGCCCGGGCCGTGAAACGCGAAACGTGAAACGTGAAACGTGAAACGTGAAACGAAAGAGGGTGTTCGATCGTGGAGGGTATGGGGGAGTGCAACGCCCGCCCACCCGCCCGTGTGA
>Ga0256835_1001063_pt1 | contig 17456 bp, 19 predicted proteins | sample PIR30metaG_FD_185972 | JGI IMG/M metagenome (GOLD analysis project Ga0256835, IMG submission 185972) | Hydrothermal vent microbial communities from East Pacific Rise, Pacific Ocean - PIR-30 | ecosystem: Environmental > Aquatic > Marine > Hydrothermal vents | place: Pacific Ocean: East Pacific...
TATGGATCAGGTGCTACGCTTTGTGGATCAGGGCGGTTTGATTTTGGGCGTGTGCAATGGCTTCCAGCTCATGGTAAAGGCCGGGCTTCTGCCAGGCTTTGACAATAACTATGAAGAACGGATGGTAAGCCTTACCTATAATGATTCGGGCCGTTTTGAGGACCGTTGGATTACCTGTAGCTTCAACCAGAATTCACCTTCTGTTTTTACTAAAGGCCTTGAGAATATGGATTTGCCAATACGGCATGGTGAAGGGAAATTTGTTGCCAAAGATAGTGATACTCTGGATAAACTAGAGAAGTCAAATCTCATTGTTATGCAATATGTGGACAAGGAAAGCGGCAAGCCCACAAATAAATATCCAGATAATCCCAATGGTTCAGAGCTCGCCATTGCTGGTATCTGTGACCCAACTGGAAGACTTATGGGCCTTATGCCACATCCGGAAGCCTTCCATCATAAAACCAACCATCCCCATTGGACCAGAAAAGAGATGCCTGAAGAGGGGGCAGGTATAGCAATTTTCAGAAACGGCATAGAATATCTGCGCCGGAATGTAGTGTGATAAAAATGTATTATGGCACATGAGGATTTCTACAGGTCAATCCTGAAGCTACTTGTCTATTTGAGGAGGTTTCTGCTTGAAACCATCATAGCTTTGGCCTGTTTGGTTTTCATAATATACTGGTTTGCTCCTGATATCCTTGAGTTGTTGCAATATCATTTGGATCAGAAACTGGCCTTTTTTGGTGTGATGGAGCCTGTGATAAGCTTGCTTAAGCTTTCAACGGTCACTGCTTTGGCGCTTATGGCGCCTTGGATATTTTTTCGTTTATCTCAGGGGTTGATCCTGCTGTTCGGTATAACAAGGCGATTTGCTTTTCTCTTTTCAGTGGCTGCTCTTATGTTATTTTATGGAGGAGCCGCCTTTTGTTTTTTTGTGACCTTGCCCTTTGGCGTAAATTTCCTTTTAGGTTATCAATCCCAAAACTTAACCGCTGTAATTTCTATGGGTAAGTTTGTGGATTTTGTTGCCTTGTTTCTGCTGGGCTTTGGCCTTATCTTTGAATTACCACTTATTATGAGCTTAAGCTGCAAGCTGGGTATTTGTCATCCCAAGACCTTTTCAAAGCAGAGGCGCTATGCAATTCTTGTAATTGCAATTTTGGCAGCGGTCCTGACCCCCACGCCAGATGTATTGAATATGTCTCTTATGGCAATTCCTCTATATTTGTTGTATGAGATGGGAATAATAATAGGCCGTTTGTTTACGCCAGTTTCTTGAAAAGGCTTATACCTGCTTGACATCGGATGGCTCGCTTATATACTGAGTAATTTATTTTTTGATACTACTAATGAAAAAGCAGACAAATGCCGGACTTCGAGCGGCATATTATTAAGTTATGAAGATCTTTGAATATAAAGTATTGGTGGAAGATATACCTGAAAAGGGGCTGTCCAAGGAATTTGAGGATATGCCCGAGCTCCTCTCTGGTATAGAAGAAGGAAGTGCAGCAGGGCCTGTAAAGGGTTCTTTTAATTTAATAAAATTAGAGGGGGGGCTTCATCTTTCTGGCAGGATTGATGGTGATATAGAGCTTAAATGTGATAGATGCCTAGAGTCATTTCTGCTTCCTGTCCATTTGAACTTCTCTTATGTGTTGATGTCGCAACTCGCTGATCATGTGAGCGATATGATTGAACTCAAAGGGGAAGATCTGGATGTTAGTTTTTTTGATGGGATTGAGATAGACGTTGGGCACTATTTCAGGGAACAGGTGCTGCTCCAGTTTCCAATGAAACGGCTATGCAACGAAAAGTGCAAAGGGCTCTGTTTAGGTTGCGGCATAGATCTGAACAAAAAGAAATGCCTCTGTTCAGAGCAGGTGGTGGAAAGCCCCTTTAGTGTTTTGCAGCAGCTGCTTAAGCCCAATAATATATAATAATTTTATTTTTATGTTTGGAGGATAAAAAATGGCTGTTCCAAAGAGAAAGACTTCCAGGGCGAGGCGTGGTAAGCGCCGTGCCCATGATAGGCTGAAAACTATAAATCTTTCCACTTGTCCACAGTGTGCTGAGCCAAAACCTTCCCACCGTGTGTGTCCTCACTGCGGTGCATACAGGGGCAAGATATTCACTGCCCAGCAAGAGGAATTATAGAGAAAGATGTCTGTGGCCGTTGACGCCATGGGGGCAGACCGCGGCCCTGCTGTTGTTATAGAGGGTGCCGTTCAGGCAGCCAAGGAAGAAAATATAGAAGTTATCCTGATTGGTCGGGAAGAAGCGGTTTTGCCTCAATTAGAGAAATTGGGAAATGCCGGTGGGCTGGTAACCTTTCAGAAGGCAACTCAAGTGGTAGAGATGGGAGAGTCGCCGTCAGATGCGTTGCGCCGGAAAAAAGATTCTTCCATCCGTGTTGCCTTTGAAATGGTTAAACAGGGAAGGGCAGACGCTGTGGTAAGCGCAGGTAATTCAGGTGCTACCTTGGCAACGGCTATGGTGGTGTTGGGTAGAATAAAGGGAATAAGGCCTGCTATTGCCACCTGGATGCCTACCTTGAAGGACCCTGTGGTAATGATTGATGTCGGTGCAAATGTGGACTGCAAACCGCGCCATCTTTTTCAATTTGCCATTATGGGTTCGGTCTTCTGGCGTTCCATAACTGGCAAAGATACACCGCGTATCGGTCTCTTAAGTATTGGAGAGGAAGATACAAAGGGCAACTTGCAGGTTAAAAAAGCGTATGATCTGCTTGAATCGAGCAGCCTTAATTTTTTGGGCAATGTGGAGGGCAGAGATGTATTCAACGGCGACGTTGATGTAATCGTCTGTGATGGTTTTGTAGGCAATATATGCCTTAAACTCAGCGAGGGGCTGGCTGAGTCTGTCATGGCTATGCTTAAATCAGAAATAGAATCAAGTTTGCTGGCAACTATGGGCTACACTTTGGCAAGATCTGCCTTTAAACGGTTTAAAAAGAAGGTAGACTATGCTGAATATGGAGGCGCACCTCTTCTTGGCATTGATGGGGTTGGGATAATATGTCATGGCCGTTCAGGTTCGAAGGCAATAAAAAATGCCGTAAAAATGGCAGATGCCCTTATTCAGGCACAACTTCCGCAACAGCTGGCGGGCGCTTTTTTTAGCGAACCTGCCACTGCAGTGGGTGGAATGTGTTGATGACAAGGCCTCTAATGATTTCAGGAAGACTTTTCTCACTTCAATGGGCATAAACAGCATAATTATAGGTACAGGTTCAGCGGTTCCGGAAAAGGTGCTTACAAATGCTGAACTGGAAGAGTTGGTTGATACATCAGATGAGTGGATCACCACGAGAACTGGCATAAAGGAACGCCGCATTGCTACAGGGGAAACTAATTCTCAACTGGCCACTGAAGCTGCACAAAAGGCTCTGGAAATGGCTGGAGTCAAGCCCCAGGAACTTGATCTTATTATTGTTGCCACACTCACCCCAGACATGCCCATGCCTTCTGTAGCCTGCCTTGTCCAAAAGGAACTGAAGGCACGGAAAGCCGGTGCCTTTGATCTCTCAGCAACTTGTTCAGGATTCCTTTACGGCCTCGCTGTTGCGGACAAATTTGTGAAAAGCAACAGACGGGCAAAGATTTTGGTAATCGGAAGTGAGGTGCTTTCCCAGCGCATCAATTGGGAGGATAGGACCACATGCATATTATTTGGAGACGGTGCAGGGGCGGCATTGTTAACTGGTACTAAGGAAGATCGCGGGATTCTATCTACTCACCTTCATGCAGATGGCTCATTGTGGGAACTTCTCACTATTCGTGGACTTGGTACTGCCCATCCTCTGAATCAGGAGGTATTGGATAAGGGCTGGCAATACATCCAAATGCAGGGCCGTGATGTGTTTAAGCACGCTGTAAGGGCTCTTGAATCTGTAGCTTGGGAGGCCTTAAAGGCAAATAGTTGGACCAGTGACGATATTGATCTCCTCTTTTCTCATCAAGCCAATATGAGAATTCTGGATTTTTTAAGGGAACGGCTTGGCCTTGACCAAGACAAGGTCTTTATCAACATACATAAGTATGGTAATACCTCGGCGGCGAGTATTCCAATTGCATTAGACGAAGCAAACCGCTCAGGTATGTTGAAGCCAGGGATGAAAATCTTGATGGTTGCTTTTGGGGGCGGTTTTACATGGGCTTCTGCTGCAATGCGTTGGTAGCAGCTTGCTGGCATAAAAAAACAGGGATGAAAGGCTTTTTATGGCTGAAGTAAATTATTTTCTGAATGAAGAACAGCAGATGATTGTGGAGCTTACCAGGCAGATTGCCCGTGAGAAGATTATACCTGTTAGGGCAAGGCTTGATGAGCAGGAGGAGTTTCCCTGGGATTTGGTAAAAGATTTTGCCCAGGCAGATTTGTTTGGCCTTTTTATTCCTGAGGAATTTGGTGGCTTTGGGGGCGGTTGTTTTGAGATGTGCCTTGCTTTGGAGCAGCTTGCCTATGGATGTGTAGGAGTTACTACAACATATGCTGCAAGTGCATTGGGCGGCTATCCTATTTTGCTATTTGGCACAGATGAGCAGAAAAAACGTTATTTGCCAGATATTGCCGCTGGCAAAAAATTGGCAGCCTTTGGCCTGACAGAATCTGGCGCAGGGAGTGATGCCGCTGCCATCCAGACTACGGCTGTAGAGGAAGGAGACTACTGGGTGCTGAATGGCAGCAAACAGTGGATTACCAGCGGCGGCGAGGCGGAAATCTACACTATCATAGCTATGACAGACAGGCACAAAGGCCCTAGGGGCGCATCTGCCTTTATCGTGGAAAAGGGAGATCCTGGATTCAGCTTCGGCAAAAAAGAAAAGAAGATGGGTATACGTTCCTCATCCACCACAGAGCTTTTTTTAGACAACTGCAAGATTCCCAAAGATCGTCTGCTCGGAAGGCGTGGCATGGGATTCATAATTGCCATGCGCACCCTGGATCAGGCAAGGCCGGGTATAGGCGCTATGGGCGTAGGGCTTGCTCAAGCAGCCATGGATGAGGCCATAAAGTTTGCAAGGCATCGCATACAATTTGGCCAGCCAGTTATCGCCTTTCAGGCTATACAACACATGCTTGCAGATATGGCCACTGAAATTGAGGCAGCCAGGGCCTTAGTCTATGCTATTGCCCGCACCATTGATACAGGAATAAAGGATATGGCCAAGCTTTCCGCCATGGCCAAGCTCTTTGCCACAGACATGGCAATGAAGGTTACTACAGATGCAGTGCAGGTAATGGGCGGCCACGGCTATATGGCAGACTATCCAGTGGAAAAGATGATGAGGGATGCCAAAATCTTGCAGATCTACGAAGGTACCAACCAGATCCAGCGTAATGTAATAGGCCAGGCCTTAAATAAGGAGTACGCAAAGAAGGCATAGAAAAAAGTGGATATAGTCGTTTGCATAAAACAGGTTCCAGATACTGCTACAGTACGTTTTGACAAGGAAAAAGGAACTATTATCAGGGAGGGGGTGCAGTCAATCATAAATCCTCCAGACCTCCATGCCCTGGAAGCTGGCCTCTCTTTGAGGGATCAGTTTGGCGGCAAAGTTACAGTTTTGACCATGGGGCCTCCCCAGGCTGAAAGTGCCTTGAGAGATGCCCTTTCACTGGGAGCCGATGAGGCAGTGCTCCTTTCAGACCGCGCATTTGCTGCTGCTGACACCCTTGCCACTACTTACACGCTTCTTAAAGCAATCCAGAAAATAGGCCTTCCAGAGTTGATTTTATGTGGAACCCATGCCATAGACGGCGACACTGCCCAGGTAGGTCCTGGGCTTGCAGCCCGTTTGGGATGGCCGAGCATTACACAAGTAGCAGGTATTGAAGCCGTGGAAGATGGGGCCAAGCTGCTTTTAAAGAGGCTCATAGATCAGGGTTATGAAATGGTGGAGGCGGAGCTTCCTGTTCTGCTGACTTGCCACAAAACTTTGAATACTCCTAGGGTCCCTTCTTTGAAGGCCAAAATGAGGGCTAAAAAGGCACAGATTCCAGTTTGGAGCCATGAAGATATTGGTGCAGAGCCAGACAAGATAGGCATTTCAGGATCTCCTACCTGGGTGGATTCAACCTTTGTGCCTGCCTTTGAGGCAAAGAAAGAGATGCTTCAAGGAAGCCCGGAGGAACAAGTGGACGCACTGATAAAGCGGCTTAAGGAGTCTGGCCTTATCTAGTGTACAAGATCTTGCCGGAGATTTGCAACGGATGCGCAGAATGTTTGGAAATATGTACTTTTGGGGCAATTACAATAAAAAACGGCCTGTGTTCCATAGACCAGGAGGCGTGTGGAATGTGTGGTAGTTGCGAAGATATATGTTTGCCTGGTGCCATTGTGAAGGAGTTTAAGGAAGGCCCAAGTTCAACTGATATTGAAGCCTATTCAGATATTTGGGTCATATGTGAGTCACCAGATGGAGAAATTCCTACATGGGCCGGAGAACTCCTTTCAAAGGCAAGAGAACTTGCAAACAAGGCGGGGGAGCAGCTTGCGGCCGTGGTAATAGGCCATTCCCTGGGTGATAAGCCTAAGGAACTCATGGGGTTTGGGGCAGATAAGGTGCTGGTGGTGGATGATCCTCGTCTTGGAAAGTTTTGCGATGACATCTATGCAAATGTGCTTGCTTATATGGCAAAAAAAGAGCTTCCTTCAGTTATCCTTGCCGCATCCACTGCCCGGGGCAGAGCCTATATCCCCAGGGTGGCCACCATGCTTGAGACCGGTCTTACAGCTGACTGCATGGATTTGGATATTGCGGATGATGATACCAAGACCCTGCTTCAGACCAGGCCGACCTTTGGCGGCAACTTGATTGCAACTATTACCTGCAAGAAACATAGGCCTCAAATGGCCACTGTTAGGCCCCATGTTTTCAAGGCCACAGAACCTGATATGGCCAAGAGCGGCAGCGTGATCAATTATTCAGTGCCTGATGAGCTGCTGGCTTCGCGGGCAAGGGTTGTTGAGAGCCATATTGAGCCACTTGAAGGGCCTGATATCACTGAAGCAGACGTAGTCGTTACTGTGGGAAGGGGTATCGGAGATGAAAAGACCCTTGAAAAGGCAAAAGAGCTTGCTGACCTACTGGGGGCTGCCATGGGTGCTACAAGGCCTATCACAGATGAGGGCTGGCTTCCTGACCGTACGCAGATAGGCCAAACAGGTGTGACAATAGCGCCAAAGCTCTATATAGGATTAGGAGTTTCTGGAGCCGTGCACCACACGGTGGGTATAAGAGGCTCAGAAATAATTGTTGCAATAAACAAAGATCCAGAAGCGCCCATATTTGAAATGGCCACATATGGCATAGTGGGTGATGTGCATGAAATCCTGCCCTTGCTTATCGAAAAGATCAGGCAGGAAAAAGGTTGATGCAGAGGGGACAGGGAGATGTCTGAAACCAGAATTGCGGTAGTCACAGGAGGATCCAGGGGGATTGGAAAGGCAATCTGCAAGGAGTTGGCCCAGCAAGGCGCTGTGGTCTATATAAATTTTGTTTCCAATGAAGATGCAGCCAAGGAAGTTCAGACGGAAATAGCGGCCAGCGGCGGCAGGGCAGAGCTTCTTCCCTTTGATGTCTCAGATGGCAAGGCTGTTTCAGAGGCCATGAAAAAGGTGATATCAGATGAAGGTGCAGTGCATATATTGGTAAATAATGCAGGAATAACACGGGATGGTCTTCTTGCCCGTATGAAAGAGGATGATTGGCAGAAAGTGATAGATACCAATCTTACAGGGCTGTTCAACTGCACAAAGGCCGTGCTTATGAATATGATGAAACAGCGCTGGGGACGTATAATCAATATTGGTTCTGTTGTTGGGGCCATGGGAAATCCTGGTCAGGCAAATTATGCAGCAGCAAAGGCAGGCATAGAAGGCTTTACAAAGTCTTTGGCCAAGGAAGTTGCTTCACGCGGCATTACGGCCAATGTAGTTTCTCCAGGGTTTATAGAAACTGACATGACCCAGGTGCTGCCAGAAAAAGTCAAGGAACAGCTCTTGTCACAAATTCCAGTGGGCAGGTTTGGCAAGCCGGAAGATGTTGCTTCTGCCGTTGCATTTTTGGCTTCAGAAGCCTCTGCATATATTACAGGCCATGTTCTCCATGTGAATGGAGGGCTTTTGTGTCAATAAAATAAATAGTTGAAACGTCCTTCTCTTTTTTATAAAGAAGATCCTTAATACTTAAGTTGCAGGAGGAACAAAATGAGCACAGAACAGAAAATGATCGAGATAATTGCCAGCCAGTTGAGCGTTCCCAAGGAAAAGGTGGTTCCTGAGGCCTCTTTTATTGAAGACCTCGGAGCAGATTCCCTAGACTTGGTTGAGCTCGTTATGGCCATGGAAGAGGAATTCGGCCTTGAAATAGCAGATGAAGAGGCTGAAAAGATGCAGACCGTACAAGATGCCATCAACTATGTGAAGGAACACGCTGCATAGCTGCTAGTTAATTGGCCATGACAAGGAAAAGGGGAAAATGTCTGCCCTACAAGGAAAACAAAGAAGGGTTGTAGTTACAGGAATTGGAATCCTGTGCCCAGTGGGCATAGGGGAAGAAGATGTCTGGTCCAACATAATTGCCGGCAAGTCTGGCATTGGTCTGGTGACCAAATTTGATACAGAGGGCTATCCATGCCGCATAGCTGGAGAGCTTAAAGGTTTTGAGCCCACCGATTACATGCCGGCCAAGTTAGTTAAGCGCCTTGATCCCTTTGTTCAGATTGGCTTGGCAGCGGCTTCAATGGCCTTTAATGATTGTGGGCTTGAGGTCACAGATGCCAATGCTGAACGTGTTGGTGTGTTTACTGGGTGCGGCCTGGGAGGCCTTGGCTCTATTGAGCATTTCCGCGATATCTTGGTAAAGAGGGGACCGCGCCGGATAAGCCCCTTTTTCATCCCTATGGCAATCCCAAACATGGCATCAGGACAGATTTCCATAATGTTTGGGGCAAAGGGGCCAAATTCTGTGGTGTGCACTGCGTGTGCTGCTGGGACCCATGCTGTGGGCGAGGCCTTTAAGATTATTCAGCGTGGCCAGGCAGATGTAATGATCTGCGGCGGCACAGAGTCTGTGATTACAGAACTGGCACTTTCTGGCTTTTCAGCATTAAAGGCGTTGTCTACCAGGAATGATGAGCCTGAAAGGGCCTCTCGCCCATTTGACAAAGACCGGGATGGCTTTGTGATTGGTGAAGGCGCTGGGATGCTGATCTTGGAAGAAATGGAGCATGCCTTGGCAAGAGGGGCCAAGATAAGAGCAGAGTTGGCAGGTTATGGGCTTACGGGAGATGCCTATCATATGACAGCGCCCCCTGATGACGGTGAGGGAGCAGCCAGGTGCATGAAAATGGCGTTGGATGATGCTGGTATTGCCCCTGAAGATGTTGACTACATTAATGCTCATGGCACCAGTACGCCATTGAATGATCTTTGCGAGACCCAGGCCATAAAGACGGTGTTTGGTGAACATGCATATAAAATTCCAGCAAGCTCTACAAAGTCTATGACTGGCCATTTATTGGGAGGAGCAGGAGGTATTGAGTCTGTATTTTGTGTAAAGACCATTGAAGATGGGATATTGCCGCCGACTATCAATCTTGAAAATCCGGATCCTGGCTGTGATTTGGATTACGTTCCCAATAAGGCACGGAAAAAGGATGTGAATGTGGTGCTCTCCAATTCTTTTGGATTTGGCGGAACAAATGCGGTTTTGGTGTTTAAGAAATTTGATGAAGGGGCCTAGCAGATGAATATTGCCATTGGTTCAGATCATGGGGGCTTTGAACTAAAGGAAAAGATCAAGCCTCTTATTGTTGAGTTAGGGCATGATGTAGAGGATGTGGGCTGTTACTCAATGGATTCCGTAGATTATCCAGAGCAGGCTAAAGCGGTGTCAAAGATGGTTGCTGAAGGCAAGGCCGACAGGGGCATATTGATCTGCGGAACTGGAATAGGAATGTCACTGGCAGCCAACCGTTGTAAAGGCATAAGGGCAGCCCTTTGTCATGAGCTTTTTACTGCACGCATGTCCAGAAAGCACAATGACGCTAATATATTGTGCATGGGAGGGAGAGTTATAGGACCTGAACTCGCCAAAGAAATGGTCAAAATATGGCTTGCCACAGAGTTTGAAGGCGGCCGTCATAAGAGAAGAATCGATATGATAGATGGAGTCTGCTAGTGTTTCCTTTTAAGCTAAGCAAAACAGATCCAGAAGTTTTTCAGGCACTTAAGGCCGAAATTGAGCGGCAAACAGGTCAGTTGGAGATGATTGCCTCAGAAAATTTTGTTAGCGAGGCAGTGCTCGAGGCAGAAGGCAGCGTCTTCATGAATAAATATGCTGAGGGCTACCCAGGCAAACGCTATTATGGCGGCTGTGAATTCATGGACGTTGTGGAAAACCTTGCAATAGAGCGCCTAAACATGCTTTTTGGCTCTGAATATGCAAATGTTCAGCCTCACTCAGGCAGCCAGGCGAATATGGCAGTCTATTTTGCCTGCCTTGAGTTGGGCGATACCATATTGTCTATGAATTTGGCTCATGGCGGCCATCTATCTCACGGGGCTTCGGTAAGTTTTTCAGGCCGTTTTTACAACATCGTTCACTATGGCGTGAGCAAGGAAACAGAGACCATAGACATGGATGAAGTAGCTGAGTTGGCCAGAAAGCACAGGCCGCGCCTCATCCTTGCAGGGGCAAGCGCCTATCCGCGCACCATAGATTTTACAGCCTTTAAGGCCATTGCCGATGAAGTTGGAGCCTATTTCATGGTGGATATGGCCCATATAGCTGGCCTCATTGCTGCAGGAATACACCCTTCGCCTGTGCCCTTTGCAGATTTTATAACTTCCACCACTCACAAGACCCTTCGGGGGCCAAGGGGCGGATTTATACTTTCCACTGAAAAATATGGGAAGCTTTTGAACAGCCAGATCTTCCCTGGCATCCAAGGCGGGCCTCTTATGCATGTGATCGCTGCAAAGGCAGTGGCATTTAAGGAGGCCCTGGCAGATGAATTCAAGACCTATCAGCAGCAGATAGTGGCAAATGCAGAACGTCTGGCTCAAGTGTTAAAAGACAGGGGCTTCAGGCTTGTATCAGGTGGAACAGATAACCATCTCATGCTGGTGGACCTAACAGACAAAGGTATTACCGGTGCTGAGGCAGAGGATATATTGGAGCAGGCTGGCATTACCGTGAACAAAAATGCCATTCCCTTTGATCCTCAGCCCCCACGGGTAACGAGCGGCATAAGAATAGGCACGCCTGCTGTAACCACCCGCGGCCTTGGTGAAAAAGAGATGGATGAGGTTGGCAATTATATAGCTGATCTTCTTACTAATCATGGTAATGATAAGCTGATACGTGAGGTAAGAAAGAAGGTGGCACTCCTTTGTGAACGCTTCCCAATTTATCAGGAAAGGCTTGCCCGTTATGAGGCTAGCTTGAAAAAGATAGAATGAAGCCCTTGGACCAGGATCCCAGGCCCTCCTGGGATGCCTATTTCATGTCCATTGCCCAAATAGTAGCAAGCAGATCAACCTGTTTGCGAAGAAAGGTTGGAGCAGTCCTTGTAAAGGATAGCCGCATTCTTGCCACAGGCTACAATGGAGCGCCTGCAGGCCTTAAACACTGTCTAGAAACGGGTTGTCTGCGGGATCAGATGGGCATACCTTCAGGTCAACGCCATGAGATTTGCCGTGCCCTTCATGCCGAACAGAACTGCCTTATTCAGGCTGCTTACCACGGCATTTCTGTTACAGGTTCCACCCTCTATTGCACTAATCTTCCCTGTATTATCTGCACAAAGATGCTAATAAATGCTGGTGTTGCATCTATATTTTATACCGAGGGTTATCCAGATGAACTTTCTAAAGAAATGCTTGCAGAGGCAGGGCTAAAACTGGTTAAGCTTGAGATGGAGGCAGATTAGAAGATAAAATATATCAACAATAATACCTCCTCACTGCTAGGTATAATGTTACAGTATATTGAAAAATATTGATGCCTATTCAGGTTAGGTAGCTTCAATTGCTCATCGGCATTGATATTGCGTGGGTAATATTATCTCCATCAATTAGCATCCAATCCAACTTTATAGTAAAATCATCAAAGAAATTTGGCATCATTTATATTTTAGCAACCAAGGGGGCATATATTGAAAATAGCTATAAGCGGCAAAGGTGGAGTAGGCAAAACCACAATAAGTGCCTTTCTTATTAAGGCCTTGGAAGATATGGGTCGAAAGGTTCTAGCTATTGATGCGGATCCCAGTCCCCATTTGGCTAGGGTGCTTGGCTTTGAAAACGCCGCGGAGATCAGGCCGATTGCAGAGATGCAGGAGCTTTTGCAAGAGCGCTCTGAAAGAAATGGGCCATTTTACAAATTAAATCCCAAGGTCGATGACCTGCCTGAGAAGTTTATGCAGCAAAAGGGCAATGTAAGACTGATGGTGTTGGGCGCTATTCAGCAAGGTGGAGCAGGATGTGCCTGCGCTGATAATGCCGTGTTGAAATCTTTGCTGAATATGCTTCTTCTTTCTCCAGACGAAGATATCGTGCTTGATATGGAAGCAGGTGTTGAGCATTTGGGACGTGGTACAATTTCAACCGTTGATCACCTGCTTGTAGTGGTGCAGCCCTATAAAGGAAGCCTGGAGACCGCCAAGAAAATTCAGAGACTCGCTGAGGACCTTGGCCTTGAACACCTGGAATTTATTGCAAACAATGTTGAAGATGAAGCAGATATTGATTTTATTGTCTCAGAGCTTGGCAGAAAACCTTTGGGGGTATTCTGGTCGTCTAAAGAGGTGCGACAGGCAGAAAGGGCTTCCATGCCATTGTCTGAGGCATGTCCCCAATGCATGAAAACTGCTAAGGATATTTTAAAGCAGCTGGAGCAATCAAGGTGAGTTATTCAGCCAAATCTCTGGCTGATGTACAAAGTCAGCCTGATAACCGCAAGATCGACCTTAAAAAGGTTGGAATCAAGAATATTCGCTATCCTATTACGGTGTTAGATAAGGCTAAAGGCACTCAGCAGACAGTAGGAAGCATTAATATGTATGTAAATCTGCCACACTGCTTTAAAGGCACCCATATGAGCAGATTTATTGAGATCTTAAATCAATATAGGCGTGAAATTAATGTTAAGACCTTCAAGGAAATTTTGACAGAGATGAAAGAACGCCTGAATGCTGAAGAGGCGCATCTTGAAGTAGATTTCCCCTATTTTATCGAAAAAAAGGCCCCAGTTACAGGCACTCCTGGGCTTATGGAATACAACTGCGGACTGCACGGGACCTTAAAGGAGCGTCTGGATATGATTTTGGTGGTCAGGGTGCCGATTACCACAGTGTGCCCTTGCTCAAAGGAAATATCCAATTACGGTGCCCACAATCAGCGCGGTGAAGTTAGGGTTTGGGTAAGGTTTGATTCCTTTTTATGGCTTGAAGATATTATTGAGTTGGCTGAGCAGGCTGGTTCCTGTGAAGTCTTTTCCGTACTTAAACGCCCGGATGAAAAATATGTTACGGAACAGGCCTTTGATAGTCCTATGTTTGTTGAGGATGTAGTGAGGAATGTGTGTCAAGGCCTCAAAAAGATGAAGGGCGTTACTTGGTTTGAGGTAGAAGGTGAAACATTTGAGTCAATTCACAACCACTCAGCCTATGCCTCTACATCTATGACTATAAAATAGGTCTTAATCTGTCTTAATTAGGCATAGACACTTGCAACCCTAACTCCTCAGCGGCTTTCTGGATTTGATCCATATCACAATTCTTTGTCCTAGCATAAATGATATTGTTGCCTCCGGTGGTGGTGCGGATCAATTTAAAGAGCGGGATATCCATATCTGAGAATAGAGAGCATATTTTGTGGAGGATGTCTTTAGAACCGTCATCTTTAAAAGGCACCCAGAATGTGCCGCGATCCTTTAGCCCCAAAAGTTCTCCACAAGCATTCATCAGATCCCTTAATGAAAACATGCCCACCAGTTTTCTATTTTCATCAACTACTGGATAGGCCCCGACCCTCTGTTGCTCAAGAAGCATAAAGACTTCTTCCAGGGTAGAATCTTCCTTTAATGTCATAACATTGGAGGCCATAATTTCTGCCACAGGTGTTTCAGCCAATCTATCTAATTCACTCTTTATTTCTTGAGAAGAAGCAACAACTGATGGATAAGCAGATCTGATATCACGGTCTGTGACAATACCGACCACCCTTCCACTTCCATCCACCACAGGCAGATGACGGAAGCTGTTTTCCTTAAACATCTTTTTGACTTTTGGAACCAGTGTATCAGGTGTAATGGAAACAGGGTTTGGGGTCATATAGAATTTTATATACATAGTCTCTTCCCCCTCTTTAATTGCAAGTTCTGCCTAACTAACAAAAGTTGATATGTTAATGGTTTGATTATCTCCACTTTTGCAATTATTTGATTTGCAGTTTTTGTGTGTTTGTTAAGGCTGAGCTTACTCAGCCTCTTCTCCTTCGGCAACCTTGGCATCCTCAAATGTAGCCATTTCTGTTAGCACCTTGTATCCAGCTTCCACAAGAGACATGGCCAAGGCTGCTCCAGTGCCTTCCCCAAGCCTTAAATCTAAATCAAGCAGGGGACGCAAACCCATGAAATCTAGCTGTACCCGGTGTCCACATTCTACTGAACGGTGTGCTGCCACTATATACTCCTTTACTTCTGGACATAAGCAATAGGCTGTTAAGGCACCAGCAGAGGAAATAAATCCATCTATTACCACAAGGCGTTTACTGGCTGCTGCAGCCAAAATCATGCCGCATATTCCAGCTATCTCAAAACCTCCCAGTTTTGAAAGTACATCCAAAGGATCAGCAGTATCTGGCTCATTTATGGCAATAGCCCTTTCAATCACTTCCACCTTTTTTTGAAAAGCAGCATCCCCTATGCCTGTTCCCTTTCCAGTTACATAGGCAGCCGGCTTGCTGCAGAAAACAGCAGTTAGAGCACTGGCGGGTGTGGTGTTGGCTATGCCCATTTCACCTGTGGCCAGCATTGTATATCCACCTTTTTGAATAGCCTCTAATGCTACATCTGCCCCGGCTAAAATGGCTTGTACCGCTTCTTCCCTGGACATGGCAGGCCCTTGGGTCATGTTTTTTGTGCCTTTTGCTACCTTTTTATGCACAAGGCCAGGCAGGTCTTGAAAGTCATGGTCCACACCAATGTCAATTACCTTTACGTCTGCACCTACATGACGGGCAAGCACATTTATACCAGCTCCACCTGCAAGGAAATTCAGCACCATTTGGTGTGTAACTTCCTTGGGAAAGGCGCTAACGCCTTCATCAGCCACACCATGGTCCCCGGCAAAGACCAGCACCACCTTTTGGGGAGATGGAGGCTCCAGGGTGTTGAAAATAAGGGCATAATGTTTTGCCAACTCTTCCAGCCTGCCAAGGCTGCCCCTGGGCTTGGTCAAATTGTCCAGCCGGTTTTGTATCTTTTCTTCAATGTCCCGGTCTAAGGGCTTTACCGAATTGATTAAATCTTTTAGCCGCTCATCCATATGTAAAAGCTGCTCCCTTTAATTCTATGGCCATTCCTGCAATAGTAAAAAATGCTTTATCACATTTTTGGGCTATTTTTTGATGTAGTTCCCCGGCAGTATCCCTGAACTGGCGGGCTTCTTTAATAGCGGGAACAATCCCCAGCCCCACCTCATTAGAAACCATTATTACACTTTTTTGGGTTTGGTCCAGGGCCTCTATCAGTCTTTTCGCACATTCCTCATATTCCATCACAGGACTGGCCAGCACATTGGACAGCCATAAAGTGAGGCAGTCCACTAGAATAACTCCAACTTCGCTTTTTGCTGCCTTGATAGCTTTCCATACTTTGAATGGCTCTTCCATTGTTTGCCAATACTCAGATCTGGCCTCTTTATGCCTTGAAATGCGTTCTTCCATTTCCTGGTCCAAGGCCTGGGCTGTGGCAATGTAAAGGCCTGCTTTGCCTATTTTGGTGCCAATTGATTCTCCAAGGCGCAGGGCAAAGTCAGTCTTTCCACTCTTGGCACCGCCCAGAACCAAAATTTTTTCATTGGCCAAAAGGCTAATCCTCCAGGGTGGAAGTGTCACCTGTATCAAGGCCCAGCTCCTGAGCCTTCAGCAGGCGTCTCATGATCTTGCCCGATCTGGTTTTTGGCAGTTTGTCCACAAATTCCACCTCTTTTGGTGTGGCAATCGGGCCTAATTCATGGCGTACATGCTGAATGATAGTCTTTCTGAGGCCTTCAGACGGCTCTTTGCCTGCCAGGAGCACCACAAAAACTTTGATGCTTTCACCCTTTACTTCATCTGGCAGTCCGATGGCCGCAGCCTCTGCCACAGCAGGATGGCTGACCAGGGCATTTTCAACATCGGCAGTTCCAATCCGGTGTCCAGCTACATTGAGCACGTCATCTGACCGGCCAAGCACTGAAAAATAACCGTCCTCATCGCAAACTGCGATATCCCCTGTAAAATATGCGCCCTTTATGATATTCCAGACCTCTTTGTAGCGTTCTGGATCGCCATAGATAGTTCTCATCATATATGGCAAAGGCTGCCTTAATATCAAGTTGCCGCCCTTGCCTGCCGGCACTGGATTTCCTTTTTCATCCACTACATCGGCCACTACTCCAGGCAAAGGTTTCCCGCAGCGCCCTGGTTTATTGGGCATGGCCGGCATGGTGCCCAGGATAGGGGAGGCTACCTCAGTCTGCCAAAAATTGTCTATGCAGTGGCCATTATTTTCCAAAATGACTTCCTGGGCAAAGCGCCATGCCTCTGGATTCAGGGGTTCGCCTGCACATGCAAGGATTCTTAAAGTGGATCTGTCATATTTCTTAATGTGTTCTTCCCCAAAGCGCATGAACATCCTCAAGGCAGTAGGGGCTGTAAACATTACAGAGACTCCATATTTTTGGACCTTTTCCCAAACAACCCCGTAATGGGGATAATCTGGGGCTCCTTCCCTAACTAAAACCGTTGCCCCTGCACACAAGGGGCCGTAAACGATATATGAATGGCCCACAATCCAGCCTATATCAGAGGTGGACCAATAAACGTCTTTGTCTTTGACATCGAAGAAGGCCTTGGTCAGATAATAGGTTCCAACCATGAAACCGCCATGCACATGGACCACACCCTTCGGTTTGCCTGTTGTGCCAGAGGTGTACAGAATAAAGAGCGGATCTTCTGAATCCATTACTTCTGGGCTGCAATGGTGGCTTTGGGCCTCAAGAAGCTCCCAAAAGTCATCTTCCCATTCACTTAGCTCGATTTTCGGCTCTTGCCGCCTGAGAACTATGGTGCTTTCTACATAATCTAGATCCTTTACGGCATCATCCACTGTGGCCTTTAAGCGCACTACCTTTCCCCGTCGGTAGCCTATATCTGC
>Ga0256835_1001064_pt1 | contig 17452 bp, 16 predicted proteins | sample PIR30metaG_FD_185972 | JGI IMG/M metagenome (GOLD analysis project Ga0256835, IMG submission 185972) | Hydrothermal vent microbial communities from East Pacific Rise, Pacific Ocean - PIR-30 | ecosystem: Environmental > Aquatic > Marine > Hydrothermal vents | place: Pacific Ocean: East Pacific...
ATAGTTCAAGTTCTTCTTGTCTAGCATAGACTGTCAACTTTATGGTGCTTGCCACCACAAATGCAGCGCTAAAGAGCAACAAGACCCCGCCAACTGCTACAACCATTTTTATCAGCCGGGAAAATGCTTCCAGCCTATGAAGCCATTCCTGACCATATTGAACCTTGGCCACCTCAGGCCATCCGCCCACTTTTTTTGCCAACTCCCTGATTTTATTAAGTTTAAATAGTGCCTGATCTATCTCAAGCTCAAAGGAAGGAGGAAGAAAACCAGGGTCAACGTCATCCAGCACATTTTTTTCGTTTGCCAAATATGTCTCAAGACGGCGGTAAGCTTCTTCAGGTGAAACGTAGGTTACCGACTTAACCCCTTCCATTTTTTGCAAGGTCGAAAAAAGTGCTGGTATCCGTTCAGGTGGAAGATCATTTTTCAAATAGACCACCACCCCCAGCTCACGGCCAAAATGTTCTACAAAACGCTCTAAATTAAAATAGATAAAAGAGAAAAAGACAAAAATTAATAAAGAAAGAGTAACAACTATAGTGGTTACAGACTGCGTGCCGAGGTTTTGTTTGATGTCTGAAAAAGCACGGCGCAACAAAATACCTAATGTCATGACACCACCTCCATCTTTCCAGACTCAAGCCTCAACACTCTGCCTGAACTATTTTTGTAAAGCCGGTCATCATGAGTAGCAAAAATTATTGTAGCACCTCTGGCATTTAATTCGTGCATCAAATGCATCACTTCAGCAGTCCTTACTCTATCTAAATTGCCGGTAGGCTCATCTGCCAAAATTATAGGCGGCCTGTTTACTACGGCCCTGGCTATAGAGACCCGCTGCTGTTCACCACCAGACAACTGAGGCGGGAATTGGTGCATTTTGTGCCCTAGCCCCACACCCTCCAAAACTTGACAAACCCGCTTTTTGACCTGCTCTTTCCTTAGCCCCAGAACCTCCAGGCTCAATGCCACATTTTCAAAGACACTTTTGTTTGAAAGCAACTTAAAATCCTGAAAAATCACTCCAATCTTACGCCTTAAATATGGGACCTGCGATTTTGATAAAGTGGACAAGTCCATCCCATCTACCACGATCTTTCCACCAGTGGGCAGCTCTGCCCTGAATAAAAGGCGCAGCAGTGTGGTCTTTCCTGCACCACTTGGGCCAGTAAGAAATACCAATTCCCCTTTTTCAATTTCCAGATTGACATCTGACATGACAACATGATTGGGGGGATATTTTTTTGACACCCCTTGAAAGCTGATAATAGGTGTTTCAGCCGTTAGCATCTGCATCTCCAAACTTTTTCATACACAACTTGTGCTAGTGCGCCTAACCAGGCGTGTTTATTGCAAATCATAGGCCACGATTGTGCCATTCTCAATTCCAGCCAAATACCGTTCTCAAAGAAGTGCTCTTTTAGAACTTAGAGCCTTTTGCCGATAATAGTTCAAAGAAAATCCTAATTATATTCCAAAAAACCAGGCGGTAGCAAAGCACTACTATGGCAAAAATAGACGCTTTTTTCAAATTGATGCATGAACAGGGAGCATCTGACCTGCACCTTGCAGCAGGCTCTCCTCCCATTTTGAGGATCAGAGGTGATCTTCACAGAGTAAAATATAATGCCTTGAATGATGACGAACTCAAGGCCATGCTCTATGAAATCGCTCCAGAGGAAAAGATCAAGGTATTTGAAGAGACTGGGGACGTAGATTTTGGCTATGAGATACCAAGCCTTGCCCGCTACAGGGCAAATTTTTTCATGCAGAAAAATGGAATAGGTGCTGTTTTCAGGGAGATTCCCAGCAAGATCTTAACAGCTGAACAACTAGGCCTTCCAACCATCATGACAAAACTTGCCATGCTGCCCAGAGGGCTTGTGCTGGTAACAGGGCCAACAGGAAGCGGTAAATCAACCACCCTGGCAGCCATTATTGACCATGCCAACCGCAACAGAAAAGATCACATCATAACTGTAGAAGATCCAATTGAATTTGTTCACGAAAGCAAAGGCTGCCTAGTAAACCATAGGGAAGTGGGAACACACACAAAATCATTTAGTGCCGCCCTAAGAGGTGCTCTGCGTGAAGACCCAGACATCATACTGGTTGGTGAAATGCGCGACTTGGAGACCATTGCCCTGGCAATTGAGGCAGCGATGACTGGTCACCTTGTCATGGGCACACTCCACACCATAAGTGCTGCAAAGACTGTGGATAGGGTGATTGAGATTTTTCCAACTGAACAGCAGGCTCAAGTGCGTTCAACATTGGCCGACGCCTTAAGGGCGGTCATTTCGCAAACCATGTTCAAACGCATTGACACCCCCGGCAGATGCGTTGCCTTTGAAATTCTAGTGGCAACACCAGCGGTCAGAAATCTCATACGTGAAGCAAAAACCTACCAAATTCCATCTTCAATGCAGACTGGTAAAAAATATGGAATGCAGACTCTGGATGACGCAATCATGGAGCTATTGCAAAAGGGCTGGATAGATCCAGATGAGGCCTATAACAAGTGCGTGGACAAAGCAAAGTTCAAACCCTTTGCCAAAAGCGCCCCCATAGACTTTACGGAGGTCGCCTAGTATGCACAGATCAGATCTTGATATGCTGCTCAATGAGATGCTTGAGGCCCATCCTCGAATTTCTGATCTCAATTTCACAGTGGGAAGGCCCTGCCAAATCGCTGCGGACGGAAAACTGCATTCTGTCTCAATAGACCTGAACACAGGTTGCCTCACCCCCTTTCAAACGGAAATGCTTGCCTTAACCATGATCAACAACAATAAAAGGCTTATTTCAGACTTGATTAAACATGGATCATGCGACTTTTCCTACCACCTGCATGATGGCCCGCGCTTTCGTGTAAATGTCTTTTCGCAAAGGGGGGCATACAGCATTGTTATGCGCCGCCTTGAAAATGAAATTCCCACTATCGAAGGGCTCAACCTTCCAGGCTGCTTCAAACAAATGGCCAAAGAGAAAAATGGCATAATCCTTTTTACTGGTGCCACAGGTACTGGTAAAACCACATCACTGGCAGCCATCCTGGATGAAATAAACAGAAATGAGCCCCTGCACATAATTACCTTGGAAGATCCCATTGAATATGTCCACGAACACAAAAAGGCCACCTTCAACCAGCGGGAACTGGGCAAAGATTTTGATGCCTTCAGCAGCGGCTTGAGGGCAGCCCTGCGCCAAGCACCTCATGTGGTGCTTGTTGGTGAGATGAGGGATAGAGAAACCATTGAAATTGCAATGAATGCTGCTGAAACCGGCCACCTGGTCTTCAGCACGCTCCATACAGTGAACGCGGGGCATACCATAAACAGGATTCTCGGCATGTTTACCACAGAGGAGGAACGGCAGGTCCGTTTCAGGCTTGCAGATTCCGTCAGATGGGTGGTCGGCCAGAGGCTCCTACCCAAAAAAGAAGGCGGACGAGTAGCTGTTTTTGAAATCATGCACAATAACATCCGCGTAAAAGATGCCATCATCAATGGAGAACGTGAAGGCAAGACCTTCTATGAAATTATTGAAAGTGCCCGCGGCGTTGGTATGCAGACCTTTGACCAGCACATAATTGAACTTTTCAAAAAAGGCGTGATTGATGAAGAAACCGCCCTTGCCTATGCCAGCAACAGGGCAAAGGTACGGCAGGGCATTGATCAGGAAAAGAACAAACGAGGAGAAAAAACATCTGATATCGAAGGGCTCAGCATAGACCTGGATTGGGATGTACGGTCACCAACTTAATTGCAGGAGAGAGTTGTTATGGAGATAGTTTGCACAGGATGCGGTAAAAGATACACAATAAGAGATGAAAAGATTCCAACAAAAGGCACTGCATATCTTTCCTGTCCCCAATGCGGCGAAAAGATAGAGATCAAACCACCTAAGCCCATAAAAACCCCGGAGCCTGCATTTAATAGATCTGACAATGGACCTGACCAGTACAATGAACCCGAGTTTTTCGAACCAGGCGTAAAGACCGCCCTTATCTATTGTCCACAGGAAGAAGCCAAACTTGAGGCTAACAAGGCCCTCAAACAGCTTAATTTCATAGTCAGGGAAATCAAAAATGCTTCAGATATAGAAGGCCGTTTCAGGTATAATACCTTTGACCTGGTCCTGCTGTTCCAAAACGGCCCCGACCCAGAAGACTCTTTGAAGGGAATACATAATTTTCTAAACAACTTGGAACCAGAAAGGAGGAAAAAGGTCTTTGTGGTATATTTCCACCTTTCGGGAAACCGCTATAATGGGTTGCAGGCCTTCAGCTATTCTGTTGACATGACCTTAAATCCCTTAGACTTGGGGAGCCTTGCAGATCTGCTTCCCAAGGCCCTGACGCAAAAGGAATTCCGATATAAAATATTTGAGGAGTGCCGGGCGGAATTGGCTGCATCTGCACTTTGATATCAGTACAGACGCCTTCACCCCTTTTCAAGCTGGGTAAATCCATGTAGTTTTTGGTAACAAAACATAGTTTGATGGATCAGTAACTCTATTACACCAAACATTCCTTTTAGGAGGTTCCAATGCAAGTCAAAAGGGCAGTGGTTCCAGTGGCCGGCCTAGGCACCCGTTTTTTGCCTGCGACCAAAGCAATTCCCAAAGAGATGCTCACTATAGTTGACCGTCCAACCATCCAATACATCGTGGAAGAAGTGGTGGCATCAGGTATAAAGGATGTAATACTGGTTACGGCCTCTGGAAAAGCCGCTATAGAAAATCACTTTGACTATTCATTCGAACTGGAAACGTTCCTTGCCCAAAAAGGCAAACTTGATCTCCTGAGGATTGTGCGCCACATTTCTAATTTGATCAATGTGGTATCTGTAAGGCAGAAAGAGCCTCTGGGCCTGGGCCATGCCGTGATGGTTACAGAACAAATTGTTAGAAAGGAACCCTTTGCAGTGGTATTGGGTGACGACCTGGTAGACTCCCCAAATCCTTGTGTCCATCAAATGCTCGATGTCTTTAATGAATATCAGGAATCAGTGGTGGCAGTCCAAGAAGTTCCAGAATCGGAAACCCACAGGTATGGAATAGTGGAGGGAGAGGAAGTTGCACCAGGAATATTCAAGGTGTCTCGGTTAATTGAAAAACCGCCTGCTGGCACCACTAAGTCAAACCTGGCAATAATCGGGCGTTATATTCTAAGGCCCGAGATATATGATTGCCTTCACAGGACCCTACCAGGCGTAGGCGGGGAAATTCAGCTTACAGATGCCCTGGACATCTTGAGAAAAGAACGGGCCCTTTACGCCTATAAGTTTGATGGTAACCGGTATGACGCTGGAGACAAATTAGGCTTTTTGCAGGCCACTGTAAACTTGGCACTGGAGCATCCTGAGCTTGGCGGGCCTTTCAAGGAATATCTGAAAGAGCTTGTTGCCAAACTCTAATTTGTAGTGACAAGCCGCGGCTGCACACAGTTAATTGATGTAATCGTACCTCTGCCCATATACTCCTGCCTTACCTACGCACTGCCTGCGGATATGCCTATGCCTGAAAAGGGTAGCAGGGTGCTGGTCCCGGTGGGCAAGAGGAAAATGGCGGGCATTGTATGGGGTGAATGCCAAAACTCTCCCCCAGAATCAATCACCATCAAACCCATTCTTAAGCAGCTTGATGCAGTCCCCCTAATAAATGAATGCCTTTTCCAGTTTCTCGAATGGGTAGCCAATTACTATTTCCATCCCATTGGCATGGTGGTGGCAGAGGCCATGCCGCCAGGCATTATCTCTGCATATAAAGGGAGACAAAACGCTGTTTCAAGACCTTTCAAACCAGGAGCAAAGGCGCCTGAACTTGCAGCCTGGTCTGAAAAAAATACTCCTTATGCCCTCACTGAGCACCAGGAAAAGGCCCTTGTCCTTATAAAGAAAGCAATCCAGCAAAATCAATATAAGACTTTTTTGCTTCATGGTGTTACGGGATGCGGCAAGACAGAGGTCTATATTCATGCTGCCAGAAATGTTTTGGCTGAAGGCAAGCAGGCACTTATAATGGTTCCTGAAATAGCCATGACTGCTCAGATTGTAGGCCGTTTTTTAAAACGTTTTGGCAGCAGCGTAAGCGTGCTGCACAGCGGTCTTACGCCTTCTGAAAGAAGAAACCAGTGGTCCAAAATCCGCAATGGAGAATCAAATATCATAATCGGAACCAGATCTGCAGTATTTGCTCCCCTGGAACGTATTGGGCTCATAGTCGTGGATGAAGAACATGACCCTTCTTATAAGCAGGACGAACATCTCCGCTATCACGGCCGTGACCTTGCAGTTGTCCGGGGCAGATTGTCTAATGCAGCTGTTGTCTTGGGCTCAGCAACACCTTCCCTATCCAGCATGCACAACGCGATGCAGGGCAAATATCAGTTGATTTCAATGCCTGAGCGTATAGCAGGCAGGCCTATGCCAGAAATAGTAATTGTGGACCGCTCCCAGAAAGGAGCAAAGGTTAATTCACAGGAAGTAAAAAGGCCTTCCTGGCTTTCTAAGCAGCTCTATCAGGAAATAAAAGCAACCTTTGAGAAAGGGGAGCAAGTGCTCCTTTTTTTGAACCGCCGCGGCTTTGCGCCTTATGTTTTCTGCCCGGACTGCGGCCACGTCTTCAGATGCGAAGAGTGCGATGTGACCATGACCTTTCACCGTTCTCTTAAAAAGAAGGGAGAAGGAGATCTGCATGATGGACTGCTGCGCTGCCACTACTGCGGCTCAGAGCATCAAGCCATGCCTGTTTGTCCAAAATGCCGGGGACTATCAGCTATAGCCACAGGTTATGGCACACAAAAAGTGGCCTCAGAACTGAAAAAGCTCTTTCCTGAAAAGGAAATATGCCGACTAGATCGCGACACAGCAAGCTCAAGAAAAAAAATGGAGACCCTGCTGCAGAATTTTTATAACCGTGCAGTTGACTGCTTGGTTGGAACCCAAATGGTTACAAAGGGCCATGATTTTCCATATCTCACCCTTGTGGGCGTAGTAGCTGCTGACCAATCCCTTAATTTCCCAGAATACCACGCCTCCGAACGCACTTTTCAAATATTATTGCAGGTAAGCGGAAGGCCTGGCCGTAATACCCTGCCTGGAAAAGTAGTGATCCAGACACACAACCCGCATCACTATGTATTTAAATACCTGATGGGTCATGATTTCAACGGCTTTGCCCAGGAAGAGATGTCAAGGCGGAAAGCATTAAGTTATCCGCCCTTTGGACGGCTGATAAACCTCCGCTTTTCAGGCAAAACAAAGAGAAAGGTTGAGGCAGGTGCTAACAATGTTGCTTCAGTCCTCAAAAAGGGGGCAAGGAGCCATCTATTCAAAGATGTTGAGATTTTGGGTCCAGCGCCTGCTCCGTTAAGCAGAATTAAAGGCCGCTACAGATATCAGGTCTTGATAAAAGGTACTTCCATATCTGACGTTAGAAAGGCATGCTCCTATGTCTTACAGAACAAAGCTGTATTATGCCCTTCCTCTGTAAGAATGGATCTCGATGTAGATCCTCAGCGTCTGCTTTAAAAAAATTGACGCCTTACAAATTCTCTTCCCCTAAACCTTATTGAGCATTAAGCTATCAACATCTTCAGCAGAAAAGCGCTCTGCATTTACAATTTGAATTTCTTGATGTTTAGAATCCTTTACAACCACCTCAGCAAGCTGACCTGCAGGAACCTTGCAATATCTAAGCAGCAAAGAAGCGGCTTGCTGAACTGGAGGCGGATTCATATACCGGCGCATAACACCTACAGGACCAGGCCCAGCTTTATATTGAAGCACCAGATCACCTGTTCTGACCAAATCAACCAATTTGCTATTCTCTGCTTGATTGCGCCCGACCACAAACCATGATTCTCCTTCTAGCAGAAAATGTCTGCCTGTCTGAGCAAGCAGAAGATCATTGGCATCCACATCATCCCACATAGACAATAAAATGCGGAATCTTTCAGACAAAATAGGATCAGCCAATACACAGCCGCCAGCTGGGCTGGGATAGTCTATAATAGAATATTTCCTGGCAAGGGCCATCTGCTCCTTTCTGCCCCGTCCGGACAAGGCCAGAAGCCTGCTGCGGTCCACAAGGCCTTGTTCTTCTATAAGAGTGGGTTTAAGGTTTTTGGCACAAAGCGGCCTTAGCAGCAGACCTTCTGCCCCGCTGTCTCTTTCAATAATACGCAGAGTATCCCGCCTTTGCGACATTGGCCTTTGGCCTATCACCTCGCCTGTGGCAATGAAAGATGCCCCCAAATCTTCCATAATGGATAAGGCCTTTTTGATCATCAATATCTTGCAGTCTATGCAAGGGTTGAAATAGCGGCCAAAGCCATGAGGAGGTTTTTTGAGCATCTTCAAATAATCATCTGTAATGTCCAGCACCACCGTGGCAATGTTATATTTATCCTCAATTTGTTTTGCCCAGGCCTCTTCATCCTCTTTTATTTGATAGTTGAAAAATGGAGTAATGCATTGGAGCGCTATCACATCTATGCCCTGCTCCTGTAAAACCTTGCAGGCAAGAATTGAATCCAGGCCGCCAGAAAAAAGCACAACGGCCCTAACCTTATTATCAATTTTCATCCTGTTGACTTTCCTTCAATAAGCGGCTTGCAAAGGATGCTGCCTCTTCCCCTTCATCCCCCAGCATTCTTTTGAGCTCTTCAATACGCTCATCATCTTCAAGCCTTTGAATTTCTGAAAAAGTGGTCCCGCCTTTAACTTTTTTGTTCACTTGAATGTGGGTGTCTGCCAAGGCAGCTATCTGTGGAAAATGGGTTATTGCCAATACCTGGCCAAATTTGGCAAGCTTTTTAAGCTTTTCCCCAACCTTCGCCGCTGTTTCGCCGCCAATGCCGGCATCTATTTCATCAAACACCATGGACTCCATTCCAGCCTTTGCAGCAAAAACAGATTTTAAGGCCAGCATAACTCTGGAAAGCTCACCGCCAGAGGCAATGGAAGCCAAAGGCTTAAGATCCTGCCCCACATTTGGGGAAAAGACAAATTCCACTCTTTCCATGCCCTGGGGCGTAATATCTTTGATGGTGGGCGTATCTGGCACATGAAAGGCTGCACTGAACCTTGCCTTGTAAAACTGCAAATCCTCCAGCTCCTTTTCAACTGCCTTGGCCAATTCGGCACTGCCTGATAACCGCTTTTTATAAAGCGTCTTGGCCATATCAATCACTTTATTCTCATTTTCAGCCAAGGCCTTTTCCAAATCCGCCAAATCATTTTCAAGACGTTCCAATTCTTTGAGGCGCTGAACACTTTTTTTTCTATATTCAAACACATCCTCAAGTTCAGGGCCAAATTTCCGCTTCAGCTGGCGTATGGCATAAAGCCTTTCCTCCACTTTGTTTAAGAGGCCGGGGTCAACATCCAGACCGCCAAGATAATCCCTTATTCCATAGGCCGTTTCCTGAATTTGATAAATAGATGATTCCAGTTCGTTGCTCAAAGGTTCCAGACTCTGGTCCAATTCACTCATCTTGGTTAAAAGCTGCCGGCAATCAGCCAACACCTCCAAAACCGCCCCCCTTTTCCCATAAAGCTTTCTATATACCTCTTCACCAAGGAGCCTCAGCCTGTCAGATGCCTTAAGCACCTGCAACCTCTGCTCAAGCTCACTGTCTTCTCCCTCTTTGGGATCAACCTTGTTTATGGCCTCCACTTCTTTATGAAGGCGTTCCATCTCCTCCTCACGGCTTTGCAGGACCTTACGCTGCTTCTTTAATTCAAAGGCAATCTGTTTCATCTGTTGAAACTGATGCTGAAAGGCCCTTAATTCCTGCTCAAGGCCACAAAAAGAATCCAGCAGCGCCCTGTGGCGGTCCCTGTTTAAAAGGTCTTGATATTCATGTTGGCTTGAAAGTGAAATCAGGCCTCTCATAAGATGCTTCAGGTTTTTTATACTGACCAAGCTTCCATTGGCATATATACGGCCGCGCCCTTCCTTAGGAATAATTCTCCTTATAATTACTTCTTCATCCGCCTCCAGACCAATCTCCTCCAACAAATTACGGCTTGATTCTGGCACTGCAAACAGGGCTTGTATTTCTGCCTGTTTTGCCCCCTTTCTCACAAGACCTGAATCTGCCTTGGCCCCCATTAGCATTTCAACTGCCTTGATAAGCAAGGATTTACCCGCACCAGTTTCGCCAGTAATTGCAGTAAATCCTGGCCCGATCTCTAAACGTGCTGATTCAATAAGAACAAAATTTTTGATATCAATTTCCAAAAGCATAACAAAAGGAATATATACTTTAATTTCCAAAAAGTGAAAAACTTGAGGCTGCCTCGAAAAATTTCACTCCAGCCCAGGTTAGAACGTGCCTGCACTCCCCTTGCAGCAACGATTTCCCCAACACCCCTTTATTATAAAATTTTTTTCAGTATTAAAATTATTTTTATCAACCCTTAATATTTTTTAAGCCTTAACTAAACAAATTAAAACAACAAGATAGATCAATTAAAAACCAAATACTTGCCTGGCAATAGCCTAGTTGAAAATTTTTTTATTCTATAGTAGAAAAAAATTTAACACTATGGGGGGTGGGCTGGAAAATGGCGTTTCTGTTCTTTCGCTAGCCGGTCCAAGAATTCAAAACATCATTTAACAACTTACCCTGCTAAAGGGTAACAATTTCAACAAGGAGGTTGAAATGATGAAAGGGATTAGTGCAGTTGTCCTTTTAACCCTATTACTGTCAGTGCCGGCAGTAGCCATGCCTTTAAGAGATGCCTATCTTTTGGACACAGGATACTTTGCACCAGGACAAGGAATGGACGGCTCACACATGTTTGGAGGCCCGGGAGGCTACAATATGCGAGGGCATGCATTTCAGTTTTATATTGACAAAAGTTCATTGCTTAAGGGTGCATTTCTTTATCTTACAATAAACCCCGTAATTCCCTACCCCAAGGGCCTCACTCCTGAGTCAGAATTTTCTCTAGCAGTATATGAAAAAACCCTTAACCATGAATATTGGGGAATAATTCCTGACACAACCTCCCTGCTCAAGCGCAGTAATAAAGTTAAACTTGAAGGAGAAGGCGAACATGAAGTTTATGCAGGAGGCTTGGATCTACTGCTCGATCCCGGAATATATTGGCTTGGTATAGAAGGGGATGGAGCCTTAACTTATATTAATGGTTTCCGCTTGGATAAACAATATGCTGCTGTCCCAGTGCCGTCCACTGTTTTGCTGCTGCTATCAGGCCTTTCCCTGCTATGGAGAAAACGGAAACAAGCTTAATGAAAAAGGAGTGACTGCAGAACGGTTGATATAATAAACAAAAACTTAAAAATTAAACTTTTCAAAATTTGGATTTTCGTTCAAGGGTAAGGCATGCTAAAAATATAACTTCACACCCATTAAAAGCGTCGCATTTTCAAACATTATTTTCAATGCAGCCACGCCAAGACCTTGGGCGAAAATCCAATTTTTCAACATAGCCAGACACTATATTTTCGGTTTCAGTTTCAGTCTGATTAAGAAAATAGCTTGTTGATTTGGCAATAATGTAGCAACCCTTAACACATTATCCCATTTTTCTGAAACATTCCTTTTTACTTCTCCGCTTGACCCTGCCGGTAAGCGCAATTATTTTTACTGAAATTTAAACTACTTCCTTTGGAGTAAAATTGTGCAAGATAAACTTGGCGTCTATTACAATCCCATTCCAGGCAATAAGGGTTTAAGGACATATATCAGGCTAAACAACAATGATATTGAATTTCGCCTCTGGAGCGCAGAAGATCCGGAATTGTGGGATGAACATGGCTGGGTTCCATGGACGGCTATAAAAGAGGCGGAAAGGCTCTATACTGCCGAAGGCAAAGGCAAAAGGCCTCCCATGCATCTTTACGACCTTGAAATTGCCTTCAGGCTTTTGAAGGACTTTGTACAGGACTATTTTCATGCAAAGGGCAACTAACTATATTTTATGGCTCTTTTTCTTTTTTATTCCCTTTACGATTTATGGCTGCACCCACCACAATAATGTCACGCAACATAAAAATACAAAATATAAAAGCACAAAACATTACAATAGGCCTTGCTTAAAAGGCACCCAGCGCCCATATAAGATAAATGGCCGGACCTATTATCCGCTTCCTTCGGCTATTGGTTACAGTGAAACAGGCCTGGCTTCCTGGTATGGCCCTAAGTTTCATGGCAGACAGACTGCCAATGGCGAGCGTTATAACATGCACGCCTTGACTGCAGCCCATAAGATCTTACCGATGAACACCTTGGTAAAGGTGGAAAACCTGGAAAACGGCAGGTCAGTGGTGGTTCGGATAAATGACCGCGGCCCTTTTGTTAAAAATAGGGTGATTGATCTCAGCCGCTCTGCTGCTGCCCGCCTGGGAATGTTGAAGCGGGGTGTGGCCAAGGTGCGGTTGACAGCCCTGGGAGAGGTGGCGTCCTTTTCAAAAGGCGTACCTAAATTCACCTATGTGCCAGATTTTGAACATGGCAATTTTTATGTACAGGTGGGCTCTTTCAAAAGACGCCAAAATGCCTACCGCCTTCGTGCCAAACTCGCCAAAAGATATAAAAAAGTGGTCGTTTTGCCCCAAATCACAGAGATGGGCGATATGTACCGTGTACAGATATTTGCATCAAACAGGCTGAGTGCTGCACGCAAAATGGTCCAGCAAATGGAACAAAAAGGTTTCCGAGGGGCCTTTTTGGTATCAAGATAGCTAAGGTATAAAAATTGCTGTATATTTAAAAGCCAAATAATAAAGTCTATTTATTTCAAGTCATGAAAAAAGAATCTGGAGGAACGGTGAAGTTAAGAAAAAGCTTGACAGATAAGCGCAATGAAAAAGGTTTTACTCTAATAGAACTCCTTGTAGTAGTAATAATTATTGGCCTGCTTGCCTCTTTGGTAGCCCCTAAATTTTTTGGCAAACTCGGCAAAAGCCGTCAAAAAATAGCCAAAGCTCAGATATCAAATTTTGAGGCCGCACTGGATGAATTTCGTCTGGACAATGGCCGTTATCCAACCACTGAAGAGGGCCTGAAGGCGCTGCGCGAAAAGCCTAGCGGATTATCAAACTGGGCTGGCCCATATCTTCCCAAAGCCATTCCCAAGGACCCTTGGGGCCATGATTATGTCTACAAGAGCCCTGGCGAACATGGTGACTATGATTTGATGAGCTATGGCCGGGATGGTGAACCCGGCGGGGAAGGTGAAGACGCTGACATTGTAAGCTGGGAATAGCCTATGCCTGAAGCTTCTCCAGTAAAAAATTTTCTGTCATCGCTGCTGCCTGGAAACAAAAAGGGCGCAGAGCCTGCTCAGCATCAGGAAGGTGAGCAGGCAGCTATCTCCTCTGACACAAAGCCCTTTGAGGTGGCTGCCTCTGACTTTCCAGATAAACCTCCCATGGTAAACGGTCTTTCCTCGCAGCTCATGCGCCAGTGGAAAATTGCCCCCATTGATGTCACAGATCAGGAAGTAAAGGTGGCAGCGGCAAATCCAGAGGACCTCTATCTGGCAGAAATATTGGAAAATATATATCATAGGAAGGTTACACTCCTTGGTGCAGCAGAGGAAGACATTCTATCTGCTATTTACCGCTGGTATGATGCAGACGCAGATATAGAAGGCCAAAGTGAGGAAGCAGAAGCCAGCCTTGACGATGAGTTGTGGGATGATCCGGAGCAACTAAAAGATCTTGCCAGCGAAGCGCCAGTGATACGGCTGGTAAATCATTTCATAAGCCAGGCATTGGAGGTAAAGGCATCAGACATACACTTTGAGCCATTCAGGGATTCGTTAAAGGTCCGTTTCAGGATAGATGGTGTTCTTCAGGATATGGAGACCATAGCCAAAAGGCTCCAGCCTGCTATTACTTCAAGAATAAAACTTATGGGGAAAATGGATATTGCTGAGATGCGCCTTCCACAGGATGGCCGCATCAAGGTAAAGGATGGCAGCCGTGAGATAGATATCCGTGTTTCCACTCTGCCCACGCTTTTTGGAGAAAGCATTGTCTTAAGGCTCCTCAACAGGGATGAGGTAAAGCTTGAGCTGGAATCTTTGGGCTTTCCAAATGATATAATGGGCACCTTTGAGGAATTGATCCAGCGCCCCTATGGCATGATACTGGTTACTGGGCCTACAGGAAGCGGAAAAACCACCACTCTTTATGCTGTCATGAATCGCATAAACGCCCCGGATAAAAAGATCGTCACTGTGGAAGACCCGGTGGAGTATCAGCTTGACGGCATAAACCAGATCCAGGTGAAACCCAAGATCAACCTTACCTTTGCTTCTGCCCTGCGCACCATTTTGAGGCAGGATCCAGATGTGATACTCATTGGAGAGATCCGGGATGCCGAAACTGCTGAAATTGCAGTCCAATCCGCCCTCACAGGCCACATGGTCTTTTCCACCCTGCATACCAATGATGCGGCCAGCGCTGTTACACGCCTGCAGGAAATGGGTGTGGAATCCTATCTGCTGGCTTCATCGCTGCTGGCGGTTATGGCTCAGCGCCTGGTGAGAAAGATATGCCCACACTGCAAAGAAGAATATCAAATGTCTCCAGATCTTTTTGAACAGGCTTCGCAGGTGCTAGGCCTGGATATAAAAGGCGAGCCCCCCAAGATTTGGCGCGGCAAGGGCTGTCACCATTGTGCCAATACCGGTTATTCTGGCCGTACAGCCATTTTTGAGCTGCTTACAGTTAATGATGCCGTACGGAGACAGATCCTTCAAGGAGCAGACAGCTCCACCATCGCCGAGGAGGCAGTAAAGCATGGCATGCGGACCTTAAGGCAGGATGGCCTACTCAAGGTGCTTGCTGGCGAAACCACACCTGAAGAAGTGATGAGGGTCACCAACTGATGCCCACCTTTTTTTATGAGGCAGTTGACATAACTGGCAAAAGGGTTGAAGGCACTGAAGAAGCGCAGGATGAACAGGCCCTTGCTTCCAAACTTGTAGCCAAAGGGCTTCAGCCTATACGCCTTAAGAGGAGGCACAAGGCAGCTGCCCTGTTCAGACCGCCCAAAAAACGCATCAGCCAGGAAGCGCTGCTCTATTTTACAAAGGAATTGGCAGATCTCATCGAAGCAGGAATACCCATTGAGCGCGCCTTGGCCATTTTGCTCGATTCTGCAGATGACCAGGTCCTTAAGGAAACCGTGAGGGAGATCAGGGAAAAGATCAAGGGCGGGAAAAGCCTTTCAGAGGCCCTGGCCGATTATCCAGAATCATTTTCCAAGCTCTATGTAAATATGGTGCGCGTTGGAGAGCTTGGCGGTGTTCTTGATGTCGTTCTAAGAAGGCTTGGCAGCTTTCTTGAACGTTCCAGGGAAATAAAAAAATTCATTGTAAGCGCCTCAATCTATCCTGCCATTTTGACTCTTGTGGGCATTGCCTCAATTCTTATCCTGGTCATTTTTGTGGTTCCAAAATTTGGTCAGATCTTTGAAGATCTCAACCAGCCTATGCCAGTAATAACAGCTGTTATTATATCCATTAGTTCATTTCTGCAAAAATGGTGGTGGGCACTCTTTTTGGGCCTCGCTGCCATCTTTGTTGCAATCCGTTTTTACCTGCGCACTGAGGAAGGAAGCCGCTGGTGGGATGCCGTTAAACTGCGCATTCCTTTTATAGGCCCTACACTGCTTAGAGTGGAACTGGGCAGGCTCACCCGGACTCTAGGCACGCTCCTTGAGACTGGAGTTCCAATCTTAAAAGGGCTGTCTCTGGCCAAGGAGGTGGTTTCCAATTCACGGATACAAGAAGCTGTGGATCAGCTTTACGTGGGTGTGCGTCAAGGCAAGAACTTGAGCCTGTTAATGAAAAGAAGCGGGATATTTCCATCCCTCGTTATCCATTTAGTGGCTGTTGGCGAAGAAACAGGAAAACTTGGCGCAATGCTGCTCAAAATAGCAGATGATCTAGATGAGAAAGTAAGGTCAGATACAAAAATCTTTCTCTCCATGATCGAGCCCATAACCATTGTGGTCATGGGCATCATAATAGGGGGCATCATTCTATCCATGCTTCTTGCAATCTTTGGTATAAACGATGTGGGCTTCTAAGGCTGGCGGCTTTACCCTGGTTGAGCTTTTAGTAGTTATGGTCCTTATAGGGCTTTTGAGCGGTCTAATTTTCACTTCAGTTGGAAGCGGTATACTCAAATCTGAAGAAAAGAGATTTATCAACGATTTTATCCAGGGATTAAACAGGGCCCGGGCTGCAAGTCTTGGCCGCGGCACTGCCGTCCGCTTTGTTATAGATGGAAATGAACGCACCTTTTATCTGGATGCCAAAAAGAAAAAGAAGATACCAGAGGGAGTCCAGATTGAGGGAGAAGGCATATCAGAATTTGGCGAAAACAAATTTGGGATAATCTTTTTTCCAGATGCCAGCTCCAGCGGTGGCGAGATTGATTTAAAGCTGGAAGATGGACAGATCGAAAGAGTTACGATCAGCCGCCTCTTGGGGATAATTACTTCCCGAAGGGAAAGCTAGGATGGTTATGCCCATTCATTTCTATTCAGACAGCAAGGGCTTTACCTTAATGGAAGTTCTAGTGGCCGTTGCACTGGTGGGAATATCCATTGGAGTGATCTTGTCGGGGTTTGCCCTGGGCCACCGTCAGGCTGCGCGCGGGATTTTGGCCAAAGAGGCGGCCCAGCTGGCAGAAAGGCTTCTGTATGAACTTTCTTCTGAAGAAAGGCCTCTGGAAAATGGAACAGGAGATTTTGAAGGCCATCCTGGATGGAAATATGAAATTACCTTGGATGATGTTCAACTGACCATTCTGAGCGCTGATGGAGGGGAAGAAGCCCCAATAATTATTGATGACGATAATTTGCAGAAGGTGAATTTGACAATTATCCCCCCGGGCAAAAAGCCTAAATTTAGTACATCTTTTCTGATGAAACAGGTGCAATGAACCTCTCTACGTCGATCACCCGAATAAGGGAAAATAGAGCATCATTTTGCCTCTCAGATCCAAAGGGCTTTACCCTTTTGGAACTCCTGATTGCTATTACCTTAACGGCAATGGTGGTGCTGGTTCTCAGCATGGTGCTGAGAACGGGATTTCAGTCCTGGAGCAGAAGCAAAGAACGCAACAGGTATCTGGTAGCCCAATCAGCAGTGGAGAGCCTGCTCTCAAAACAATTAAAGGCTTCTTTCATGCTCTTTACACCCTCCCAAAAAGGTAAGGCAATGCCATTTGGAGGTCCTAAGACAATTTCCAATATAATTCCACATGGAGTTGACGGCTTTGAAGGCACAGAGCACAGTCTTGTTTTTTTTACTACCCATGTCCCAATGGGCTCTGCTACTGGAGGCCTTTTCAAGGTGGCCTATATGTTTGACCCAGATCAAAATAGGCTCATATATGCGCAAAAGATTATTACTACAAGCGAAGATTATGAGGCTGATCCGCCTGA